>AXCI01002391.1_pt1 | contig 14997 bp, 13 predicted proteins | sample 182571 | NCBI WGS metagenome assembly AXCI01 (sample SAMN02359225, study PRJNA218796) | groundwater metagenome | isolation source: Mt. Simon Sandstone pore water sample D5872 at 1.8km depth, Illinois-Basin... | place: USA: Decatur, Illinois | collected 2009-05 | reverse complement strand
ATTTCGAAGTAGTCATTTTGGTATTTTCTAGGTAAGTCGATGAGCAGATAGGGGGGAAGGCTCATTATGAATATTGATTGGGGGCATGTCCTTTAGGCAGTATGACTGGTGAAGCTGCTTACTATGTAAGCATAAGTTTCACGTGAGTTAAGTGTTGATCGCTTGAGTATTCTATTGGTAGGTCTGGTTTGTAGTTGATGGTAACTAGATGGCTATGCACTAAGTGCATAGCTACCCTTCTTATGTATAGTGGTGAGTAGTGTTAACACCATACTACCGTTTACCGGAATCTCCTCTATTGTTAAGCTTCGTTATACCCTTGTGTTTGAGTTTATAAGGCCCCAGTAGCTTCTGATTCTTATTAGCAAGTTTGAGGTTAAAGTTATCACATTTTTAATAAGACTTTTAAGCGAGCCATTTAGGCGCATTATCCTTTTTTTGTATTAGAAGCGTTCGTCATTAAATGGCTCAACCAAGTTAAAAAATACGGCAGCGCAGTATCGCTGATGTAGCCGGGCGGAAAACGCCAGTTTTAACCGGCATTGCCGTATCGCAAAATGCCTCCATTGTTTCTGTCTGATATGTCGCACTTAGCTCTTCATTCGATTCAAAAAAATTTCAGCCCCTTACTACCTCTTTGATAGCAAACCGTATTGCTTTCTTCGCTGACTATCTCAAGGAGGTTTTCATGTCTGTATATTGTCCGGGCTGCGGCTCGCACCGTGTCATCGCTCGCAATACTGGTCGTAAGGTAGGAGGGACTATCGGCGTAACTGCAGGCACGGCCAGTGGGGCAGCCGGTGCCATGGCTAGCGCCAAAACTGGTGCACTGATTGGTGCTTGGATGGGCCCAGTGGGGATCACCGTGGGGGGGCTCGCTGGAGCTGTTTTCGGTGGCTTGGTTGGAGGTACGGCGGGAGGCGTCACCGGGGCCAAGCTAGGCGAAGAACTGGATACAAAGGTCCTCGATAACTACGCCTGCCAGTCCTGTGGCCATACGTTCCGACCCTAGTAATAGTGCCTTCACTGCCTGAGTTTATCGGCTCAGATTCATTTTTAAGTAACTTGAACCTCATTGAACACGACCTGCTCACTGCCCCTAAAGGTAGTGGGCCGCTATGCCGTGTGCGCTCAATAATGCTGAAAACCCTAAATGCTGAAAACCCTAAAGGAGTTTGTAATGGCCCATCTCGTTGAACAAATGGCTTATGTTGGCAATACCCCTTGGCATGGCCTTGGGCAGCAACTTTCCCGACATCAACCGCTGGAAGTCTGGCAGCAACAGGCCGGTATGAACTGGCATATTGAAGAAGCCCCGGTACGCTTTATTGCCGAAGGCGCAAGCCACCTGGGCAGCATTCACTCATTCCCTGAACAGAAAGTGCTTTACCGCTCGGATTCCAAGATACCGCTATCTGTGGTTTCCCAGCGCTATAAGGTGGTTCAACCCGAAGAGATACTGGAATTCTACCGGGACCTCACCGAATACGCTGGGTATAAGCTGGAAACCGCTGGGGTACTGAAAGGCGGTCGTAAGTTCTGGGCCTTGGCACGCAGTGGTTTAAGCACCTCGCTTAAAGGCCAGGATGAGGTTAATGACTACCTGCTGTTGGCTACCTCGTGTGATGGAACCCTAGCCACGATGGCCACGCCTACTACGGTAAGGGTGGTGTGTAATAACACGCTGCAGATTGCGGTGGATGGCACCTCGCAAGCTGTGAAAGTGCCGCATCGCTCGGAGTTTGATCCCCGAGCGGTGAAGAGCCAGCTGGGGATTTCTGTCTCGCAGTGGAATGACTTCATGTACCGCATGAAGGCCTTGGCAGAACGCAAGATTGATCACCATGAAGCACAGCACTATTTCCAGTCAGTGATTTGCGGGGCCGAGAAGCCGATAGACGATCCCTCTAAGCTGCCCAACTATCGGGCCCTGAATAAAGTGCAGAAGCTCTACCATGGCGAAGGCCGGGGTTCTCACTTGGTCACCGCCAAAGACACCGCATGGGGCCTGCTTAATGCCGTGACCGAGTACGTGGATCACGACAAACGGGCACGCAGTAACGACACCCGTATAGATTCAGCGTGGTTCGGCCAGGGTGCCCAGCTCAAGCAAGAAGCACTGGATGCCGCATTAGCGCTAGTGTCTTAACCAATCTATCGGTAGGGCGTCATTCTACCCCTTACTGCGATTTTCCAAACCAATGATATTCACCATCTCCCCGGCATAGACGCCCAGCCCCTCAAAGGCTGGGCGTTTTGCTGTGGAGCTTATGCCGCGAGGTACTGCCATGACGTTTATTTCCCATGCCATTGAAGTTGCTTTAACGCGTTTGACTGAAGAGCTAATAGCCAACCATGCCCACCGCGCTGACACCGTGGTATGCGCTCAAGGTACGTTTTATCGAGCAGAGGTACGGTTAGTGCCTATTAAAGCCAATGAGCTAGCCCAGCATTTAGCGGAGTAATGCCGCGATCACTTCATAACGATGCTTCGCGACACGGCATCACCACCATTCCTTGTTTTAATGGAGGTGCCCCATGGCACGATCCTCTAATGTGGTAAATTCTTCTTCCCGCCCGGTAATTCCCCCAACCAAAGCCAACGCCGCTGCCGTCACAGCTGTGCCTGCATCCCCCGTTGAGTCGACCTCAACAGCAGAAAGTACCGCGATCATCCAGGTAATTGAACGAGCTGCCCTCAACCCTGATGTCGATATCGACAAAATGGAGCGCCTGCTGCAGATGCAGGAACGTGTGTTGGACCGTCAGGCCATGATGGCTTATAGCGCTGCCATGGCAGCGATGCAAACCGAACTGCCTAGCATTGAAGAGCGCGGGCAAACCAACAACGGTTGCTACGCCACGTTGGAAGATATCGTCGATACCGTGCGACCGATCATGCAGAAGCATGGCTTTGCAGTGAGCTTTCGTATTCAGACGCAGGAGCGCGGTATCCAGGTAACCGGTGTACTGATGCACAAGGATGGCCACCGTGAAGAGACCAGCATGCTATTACCTGCGGATATGAGTGGTAACAAAAATGCCGTGCAGGCGTTTGGTTCCTCTACCAGCTACGGCAAGCGCTATGTACTTTCCGCACTGCTCAACATCACTACACGCGGCCAGGATGATAATGGTAACGCCAGTACCAAGAAAGGTATCAAGACAGTCACCCCCTTCCAGGCAGGCCAAATACAACGACTGATCAGCCAATGTCCCGCAACCACCCAGGAATGGTTCAGCGGCAAATACGGCTCAGCCGTGCAGGTGCCGTATAGCGACTTCGACAAGCTTCGGGCATCTCTCACCAAGCGGGCGGTTAAGTGAACGGCGTACCAACCCTATCCGAGCAAAGGAGGCATCTATGCAGATACTCAATATGCCGCAAGGCTCCCCTGAGTGGCTGGCGGCGCGCTTAGGGCGCGTCACCATGTCGGAGCTAAAGTCACTACTGGTTAAAGGCAAAGGCCCTGGTGGATTGGGTGCCGGGGCCATTACCTATATGCACCAATTGATCGGCGAGCGCATAACCGGCGAGCTGGCCGAGCCGTTTCAGGGTAACGCGCATACCCGCCGGGGTCATGAACTGGAAGGTGTGGCACGTGCACTTTATTGCGATGCCACTGACGAACCCGAGCCACAGGAAGTGGGGATTATCCTCAATCATGAGGTGGGCTACTCACCCGATAGCTTGGTGGGTGATGACGGTCTGCTAGAAATTAAAACCAAGCTGCCCAAGTTCCAAATCGAAGTGCTGTTGAAGGGAGAAATACCCGATGAGCACCTACCCCAATGCCAGGGCGGCCTATGGGTCAGCGAGCGGGAATGGATCGACTTTGTGAGCTATTGGCCGGGCATGCCGCTGTTTATCAAGCGCGCTTACCGTGACGACATCATGATCCGCAACATTGCCGAACGGGTGGAGGCCTTTCATGAAGAGATGGAGCGGCGCATCAGCCAAGTGATGGCTGCGTGACGGAACCCATAACTCAAACTTCAACACGCTATCTAACGACATAGATGCCGGGGTCACCACCCCGGCATTTTTTATTTTTGGAGGCAACCATGACACACGCCAAACTGAAAGCCGGGGAAGTGGCGGGCACCTACCATGTAACATCGCCCGTGACCGAAACCGATATCATCGCCATGGCCAAGCGCTTCGCGCGACGCAAACTCGCCAAAGGCCGAAAGATCACGCAGCCCTCGCAGGCATTTGAGCACCTGCAGTTACTGCTTCAAGACTACGAACATGAAGTATTCAGCGTATTGTTTCTGGATAGCCAGCATCGGGTGATCCGTTTTGAGGAGCTGTTTCGTGGAACCATCGACGCTGCTAGCGTCTACCCACGTGAAGTGTTGAAAGCAGCACTCGCTTATAACGCCGCTGCCGTTATTCTCGTTCATAACCACCCTAGCGGTGACCCCGAACCTAGTGATTCAGATAGGAAAATAACCGAGCGACTCAAAGAGGCGCTGGGGCTGATGGATATTCGAGTGATTGACCACGTAGTAGTGGGAAGCGAGGGATGCACGTCGTTCGCAGAAAAAGGGTATCTATAAAGCATGATTCTCAATGTCGCTGGTACTGCCCTTGGGGTGGTGCCGGTGCCTTAAAGCTAGGTTTATTTTTTGTCTAATTGTCACCTATAAGCTGATTTTGCGAAAAAAACGAGTAAGGTGAGACTTTTAACCAAGTTGATAGATCATTGCACTTATCGAGCCAACCTTAAGTGGCGCTTTCGTCGGTGCTACTCTATCCCCTCGATATGCAGGATCAGGCATAGGGAGTTAGCTTTAAGGTGATGGGCGCCAAGTCCTTGGAAACCCTCTGCTACTCCGTCATTATGACGATGGGCTGGCATGGCTTTTGCCAATTATTTATTCGTTGTGATGAGAAATAATGGCCCATGCGAGGGGACTGGCACAGCGGTGATCAACTTTTGGAAGGCTGAAGTTACGGCGAAACCGCTTGTCGGCGATAAAAGCAACACCCGCCAGCAGTTGAATAGGAAAAACGGCACTCCATGAACGCAGTTGAAATCGAATCAGCAATTTCTGACTTAGCACAACAGCCTTTTGATCCGGCTGAGTTCCCTTATGCCTTCTTAGAAGCCTTTGGCAACAAGGCGACCACCATCAAGCGGTTGCGTTCGGGTACGTCCAATAAGTCGGATCTTGGTGGGGTATTGCAGACAAACAATATCCATATCGCTGTGGCGAATGCCGGTGCCGTTACCCAAACTATAGCCGCTCTGAAGGATAGCCCAGCCACTGCACGTGCCAAGGCCAAGTTTGTGCTCGCCACAGATGGTGAGATGCTAGAGGCCGAGGAACTGGAAAGCGGCGAGACGGTTGCCTGTGCTTACGAGTCATTCCCTGATCACTTTGGTTTTTTCTTCCGCTGGCGGGTATTACCACTGTAAAGCAGGTGCGTGAAAGCTCGTTTGATATTCGTGCAACTAGCCGCTTGAACCGGCTTTACGTGGAGCTGCTGAAAGATAACTCAGGCTGGGGTACAGAAGAGCAGCGCCATGAAATGAATCACTTCATGGCAAGGCTGATCTTCTGTTTTTTTGCCGAAGATACCGACATCTTCGCCGGTAGCGGCCTGTTTACCGATACCCTCGCTGAAATGAGTGCGAGAGATTCCGCCAACACCCATGAAGTGATTAGCGAAATCTTCCGCGCCATGAATACACGACGAGAAGAGCATGCTGCGGCTAGTATCCCCCGCTGGGCAGGGAAGTTTCCCTATGTAAACGGCGGTTTGTTTTCAGGCAGTGTAGACGTACCGCGCTTTAGCAAGATCGCCCGTTCCTACTTGCTTCACATCGGCAGCCTGGACTGGACACAGATTAACCCTGATATTTTCGGCTCCATGATCCAGGCCGTGGCCGATGATGAAGAGCGCGGCGCATTGGGCATGCACTACACCAGCGTGCCCAACATCCTAAAAGTGTTGAACCCACTGTTTCTGGACGACCTTCGCGAAAAGCTGGATGAAGCAGGCGACAACGCTCGTAAACTGCTAAACCTGCGCAACCGAATGGCCAAAATTCGCGTATTTGATCCCGCCTGCGGCTCGGGTAATTTCTTGGTCATAGCCTACAAGCAAATGCGCGAGATTGAGGCTGAGATCAATCAGCGCCGTAAAGAGCCAAACCGGCCTACCGATATACCGCTGACTAATTTCCGAGGCATTGAACTGCGCGACTTCTCAGCCGAGGTTGCCCGGCTTGCATTGATTATTGCCGAGTACCAGTGTGACTTGCATTATCGTGGTAAGAAGTTGGCACTCGCCGAATTTCTGCCACTCAGTTCCGATAATTGGATTACCTGTGGCAATGCCCTGCGACTGGACTGGTTGAGCATCTGCCCGCCCACGGGAACTGGCGTCAAGCTGCATGCGGATGACCTGTTTGAGTCACCGTTGGACCAGGCGCAGATCGATTTTGAGAATGAGGGTGGTGAGACTTACATTTGTGGGAACCCTCCTTATCTAGGCTCCACTTGGCAGAGTAAAGAACAAAAACAAGACCTCGGACGCATTTTTGAAGGCCGCACAAAAACTTGGAAGACTCTTGACTATGTTGCGGGCTGGTTTATGAAGGCCGCTGACTATGGTCGTCATACACCATGCGTTTCCGCTTTTGTGTCTACTAATTCCATTTGCCAGGGGCAGCAGGTTCCATTTCTTTGGCCTCTTATACTTGAAGCAGGACACAGGATTTGCTTTGCACATACGAATTTTAAATGGGCTAATCTTGCCAGCCACAATGCTGGCGTCACAGTAGTTATAGTTGGGATTTCTAAGCTTAAAGGAGAAGCTACTCTTTTTTCAGAGAATCCAAATGGAGAGGTTGTTCGAAAAAGCGTTATTAACATTAACCCGTATCTCATAGCTGGCGAAAATGTCATTGTTGATAAAGCAATGAAGCCATTAACTGAAGTTGGTTTGATGGATTTTGGCAACAAGGCCGATGATGGTGGTCACTTAACACTGTCACCAGTTGAGCTTGAAAATTTGCATTTGACAAAGGAACAAAAAGAGATTTTCGTAAAACGCTTCCTTGGCTCTAAAGAGTTAATCAATGGTGAGCCACGATACTGCCTTTGGATTGATAACGAAAAAGTTGACGATGCGAAGCGCATCGCATCGGTCTCTGCTCAGATTGAAAAGGTTCGCCAGGCACGTTCAAATAGTAAAGATGCCTATGCACGTAGCCTCGCAAAGCGACCGCATCAATTTAAGACACCTCGAGCGGCAAAGTCGTCGGTTATTGTGACACCTCGTGTCAGTTCTGAAAATCGCCCTTACCTTCCAGTAGATTACTTATCAGCAAGCGCTATTATCGGCGATCGAAACTTCGCTCTCTATGATGCTTCACTTTGGAATATGGCGCTGATAGCTTCACGACTCCATTGGGTATGGATAGGCGCGGTTTGCGTACGTATGCGAACCGATTTCAGCTACTCCAACACACTCGGCTGGAACACCTTTCCCGTTCCAACCCTGACTGAGAAAAACAAAGCTGATCTAACCCAATGCGCTGAAAATATTCTGCTGGCTCGTGAAGCGCACTTTCCTGCAACCATTGCCGATCTCTACGATCCTGAAAAGATGCCCGTAAATCTGCGCGAAGCCCATGAGCGCAATGATGAGGTGCTGGAGCGCATCTACATCGGGCGTCGCTTCAAGAACGATACGGAGCGCCTGGAAAAGCTGTTTGAGCTGTATACCAAGATGACCAAAAAAAGGGGGGCAGCTTGATGCAATATGCCCTTGTAAGCGGACAGAAAAAGCAGCCTTTTCCAAAACAAGGAGGGATACATGGAAGAGTTTATGAGTGATTCAATTCTCCCATCCACTGAATCCCTCACCGTCGAATTTAAAAGCGACCGCAAGCGCTTTCCCGATAATGAACTCATCGAAGCCTTGATCGGGCTTGCCAATACAGAAGGCGGCGAGCTGTGGCTGGGTGTGGAAGATAACGGTACGCCAACCGGTTTACATGAAGCTCACCAGAACCTGCTCGGTTTACCGGGATTAGTGGCGGCCAGAACATCGCCATCGCTTGCTATCAGTGTCACACAGCACGAGGCTCGGGGCGTGAGTGTCGCTCGCATACAGGTGCCTAAATCTCGCTCGGAAGTGGCCACAACATCAGGCATGTATTTACGCCGTCGTTTGAAACAAGATGGTACGCCAGAAAATATACCGATGTTGCCCCACGAACGCAGCAGCAGGGCTAGTCATTTTGGCCTGGCTGATACCTCTGCCCAGCCGGTGGCAGGAACCTTGCTAGCGGATTTCGACCCGCTAGAGCGAGAGCGCTTGCGCCAGACCATCCGTCAATATGGCGGTGATCGTATCCTACTAGAGTTGGATGATGAAGCACTGGATGGGGCTTTGGGATTTACCACGCGTAACGACACCGGCGAGCGTGTCCCGACCCTGACGGGCCTGTTAGTTATTGGCCGCGAAGAAGCACTACGCGAAAGGGTGCCCACCCATGAGCTGGCATTTCAGGTGCTGGTTCGTGAAAACGTGGCGTTTAACGAGTTCCGGCGCTTTCCATTGCTGAAAGCCCTGGAATGGCTAGAAACTAACTTTCGCCCGCATAACCCCGAGCATGAAGTACAAATCGGCTTGTTTCGTGTGCCTGTACCAAAAGTGGATATGGGCGCTTTTCGTGAGGCGGTTGCCAATGCACTGGTGCACAGGGACTATCATCGCCTGGGAGCTGTGCACGTGCGCATGGATGATAGTGGTTTAACCGTTAGCAACCCTGGTGGTTTGGTAGAAGGCGTCACCCTACAAAACTTGCTCACAACAGAACCGCGCCCGCGTAATCCACTGTTGGCGGATGCCATGAAACGCATTGGCATTGTGGAGCGCTCTGGACGAGGGGTAGACAAGATTTATCGTGGCATGCTGCGTTTTGGCCGCCCAGAACCCGACTACAGTAGGACTGATCACAGTAGCGTTATTCTTCAGTTGGCGACGGTGGCGGCTGATGAGGTCTTCTTAAAGCTGGTCGTTGAGCAGGAAAACCAGCAAAACGGTATTTCTCTACCGATTGATACCTTAATTGTGCTGGCCGCCTTGCGTGAACAAAAGCGCTTGGGCAGTGAAGCCCTGTCACGCCATATTCATCGCGATGTTAATCAAACTCGGCGCACGCTAGAACAATTGGTAGAGGCTGGGTTGGTTCAACCCCATGGTAGTAATCGCAACCGCAGCTATACCCTGTCTGCCGATGTTTACCGAGCGAAGGGTGAACAGGTGGCTTATACCCGCCAGGCTGGGCTAAGTGGTTTACAGCATGAGCAGTTAGTGATCAATCATATCCAACACCATGGGCGCATCCAGAGGCGTGAAGTCATGGAGCTTTGCTATCTAAGCAAGGATCAAGCCTCCAAGCTGCTAAGCCGTATGAAGAGCGAAAGAAAACTCATCCAGCATGGGGAGCGGCGCGGCACTTTTTATACATTAAGTAGAAATGAGCCGTTATGAGCCGTTATGAGCCGTTATGAGCTTTCGTGGAAAATAAGCGCCAACAGAATATGAGCTTTCTCAACTGTCAAGGAATGCATGACAGTTGCAGAAGCAAGTTTTCAAGAAAGGGCTAAGGCGGCCCTGACAGGTAACGCATTATGACGAAAAGAGTACCCTCAGTTTCCGTTTCGTACGCTAGCAATGGCAGTTCTACCACTTCCAATGAGCTTGGCATGCGTCCCATGCAAGAGCGTGCTTATGAGCGGCGAGGCGAGCAGTACCTGCTGATCAAGTCGCCCCCTGCATCAGGAAAAAGCCGCGCTCTCATGTTTATTGCGTTGGATAAGCTTCACAACCAGGGGCGTAAACAGGCCATTATTGTGGTACCAGAAAAATCTATCGGCTCCAGCTTTAATGACGAGCCGCTGAGCAACTATGGCTTCTGGGCTGATTGGCATGTAGAACCCAAATGGAACCTGTGCAACGCGCCGGGCACGGACAATGGCGGTAAGGTCAAATCTCTGGGCGCTTTTCTTGAAAGTAGCGACAAAGTGCTGGTTTGCACCCATGCTACGTTTCGTTTTGCGATTGATCAGTTTGGGTTAGCAGCTTTTGATGACCGCTTGATCGCCGTGGATGAGTTCCACCATGTTTCGGCTAATCCCGACAATAAGTTAGGTGCTCACTTGGGCGGCTTTATCAACCGCGATAAGGTGCACATCGTCGCGATGACCGGCTCCTACTTCCGCGGCGACACCGAGGCGGTGTTGGCCCCGCAGGATGAATCGCGCTTTGATACGGTGACCTACACCTATTACGAGCAGCTTAACGGTTACGAGTACCTCAAGCAGCTGGATATCGGCTACTACTTCTATTCAGGCTCGTACGCTGATGACATCCTCAAGGTGCTCGACCCGGCTGAGAAGACCATTCTTCATATCCCCAATGTTAATTCACGCGAGAGCTCCAAGGATAAGGTACGTGAGGTTGAACACATCATCGAAGCGCTGGGGGAGTGGCAGGGGGCTGACCCGACCACCGGTTTTCAACTGGTGAAAACACCAGAAGGGCGGCTGCTTAAAATTGCTGATTTGGTAGATGATGATTCAACCAAACGTGAGCGTGTATCGAGCGCATTGAAAGATCCTGCGCAGAAAAACAACCGTGATCATGTCGATATCATCATTGCCCTGGGCATGGCGAAAGAGGGCTTTGATTGGATTTGGTGTGAGCATGCGTTGACGGTGGGCTACCGTTCCAGTCTAACGGAGATTGTGCAGATCATCGGTCGCGCCACGCGGGATGCGCCGGGCAAGACACGGGCGCGCTTCACGAATTTGATCGCTGAGCCGGATGCCGCTGAACAGGCCGTTACCGAAGCCATTAACGATACCCTAAAAGCCATCGCTGCCAGCTTATTGATGGAGCAAGTGCTAGCACCGCGCTTTGAGTTCAAGCCAAAGCACCCCACCAGTGGCCCGCAAGAAGGGTTCGACTACGGTGATGAAGGCTACAACCCCAGTAAATGCAACGTAGGCGTTAATGAAGAAACCGGTAAATATCACATCGAAATCAAGGGGCTGGCAGAACCCAAAAGCGAAGAAGCCACCCGGATTTGCCAAGAAGACCTGAATGAGGTGATTACAGGCTTCGTGCAGGACAAGACCACCATTGAGCGTGGTTTGTTTGATGAAGAACTGGTGCCTGAAGAACTCACCCAGGTACGTATGGGCAAGATCATCAAAGAGCGCTACCCCAATCTGGACGAGCAAGACCAAGAAGCCGTTCGCCAGCATGCCATCGCTGCGCTCAACCTCACCCAGCAGGCCAAGCAGCTACTAGCGGGTAGTGAGGCTGTCGACATTGGTAGCAATGAGCCAAAGCCTAACACCGCTTTAATAGCAGGGGTGCGCAAGTTTGCTATGGACGTGCGGGAGCTCGATATTGATTTGATTGATCGCATCAACCCTTTCAGCGAGGCCTACGCGATTCTGGCCAAGAGCATGAGCGAAGACAGCTTGAAGCAAGTGGCTGCCGTTATCTCTGGCAAACGTACCAATCTGACGCCTGATGAAGCCAAAGAGCTGGCGATGAGAGCGGTCAAATTCAAGAAAGAGCGTGGGCGTTTGCCTTCTATCAGTTCCCAAGATGCCTGGGAGAAACGCATGGCCGAAGGCGCTTCTGCATTTGTACGCTTTAAAGATGAGGGGCGTTATGACTGATCTGGACGACTTGCGCGCCGAGCTAGATGAGTTAGCTCAACCCGAGAAAAAGAAAGGCCTTTCGGCACGTGAAGAGCGCATCATTGCTGGTTTTGAAGAGATTCAGCGCTTTGTTGAGCAGCATGGCCGTGCCCCGCAGCACGGTGAAGACAACGATATTTTTGAACGGCTCTATGCCGTTCGCCTTGATCGCATTCGTTCGCTTGAAGAGTGCCGAACCTTAGTGGAGCCCCTTGACCATCAAGGCTTGTTAGATGGCAACAGTACCAGCGATTTAGACGCAACAGATACGCTGGACGATGACGCCTTGCTGACTGAGCTTTCAGGTATTTCTGGGGCGTCTGAGCTGACTGAGCTAAAGCATGTGCGTTCAAGCGCCGAGAAACGTGCCGCTGAAGAGGTTGCCAACAGAGAGAAGTGCGACGACTTTGCGACCTACCAGCCGCTGTTTGAGCAAATAGAAAGCGAGCTAAAAAGTGGGCTAAGAACCACGCGTCGCTTCGGTAAGAACGCTACTATCGAGGTGGGGCAGTGGTTCATCGTGGATGGGCAAACAGCTTATGTGGCCGAGGAGGGGGAAGAGTTTGATTCACCCCAAGGCAAGAAAGATGCCCGCCTGCGAGTGATTTTCTCCAACGGCACGGAAAGCAATCTACTGCGCTTATCGTTGGTAAGAGCGCTCTACAAAGACGAGGCCAGCCGCCGTATTACCGAACCCGATGCCGGACCTTTGTTTGCTGAACAACAGCCCACTGAAAACCGTTTCAGCGAAACCTGGGAAGACGATGACATAGAAAGCGGCACCATCTACGTGCTGCGCAGCCTGTCAGAACATCCGTTTGTGGCTGAGCACCGAGAGCTGATCCACAAAATCGGCGTAACCGGTGGCAAGGTCGAAGCGCGCATCGCCAACGCCGCCCATGATGCCACCTACCTACTGGCCGATGTTGAAGTAGTTGCCACCTACAAGCTGGCCGGTATTAACCGCCGTAAATTGGAAGCGCTCTTCCATCGCATTTTCGCCCCCGCACAGCTTGAGCTGACTATTCAAGATCGCTTTGGCCACCCGGTCAAACCACGCGAGTGGTTTTTGGTGCCATTGCATGTGATTGATGAAGCGGTACAGCGTATTCGGGATGGATCGATTATGGGTGTGGTTTACGAGCCAGAAACTGCACAGTTGATTAGTTAAGCTAGCAAAATAAAAAGGACATTGAGGCTGTGGTTGATAGATAGCCTTTGTAAGCGACAACTGACAGAGTGTCAGCCACCCAATTGGCCCTCTTGCCTGACAAATCGACTTTGGCAAACATCAAATACGCAGGGATAGGGCAAAGTGCAAGGATAAGTAATGAATCAGGACGTATTTGAAGTTCAGGTGACGAAGCTGTTGCAGCTGCATGCACCGGTAAAGGCACGCCAGTTAGCGACTATTTTAAAAGATGAGTTCGGTCAGCATGTGGATCGGAGCGTTATCAATTCGCTACTGTATCGCCTGCGAACGGAAGGTAAGGCAGAAGTCGATGCAGCATATCGTTGGAGCCTTCTGGGTGCCTCCCCCCAGAAGGACGGAAGTGCAAAGACTAACATCGAACCTATTCCAACTACGCCCGCCCAGCCGACAATCACTTTTACCGATGAGCAACAAGCGGTAATCGACCTCGATCCCTCCCAGCATTTATTAGTTCGAGGTCAGGCGGGTAGCGGCAAAACCACTGTGTTAGCCGCTCGAGCAGGCAGGCTATTATCGGCCATGAATAAAGGCTCCTTGCTGTTTTTGACCTACAACTCAGCGTTGTGTGCCTATGTGAAGAAGGCATTCAGTCAGGCAGGGATGCAGGGAAGCGTGGACGTCAGAACCTTTCACGATTGGTCACGCAGCACCGCTAAGGATATGGGCTTAGAATTCGTCGGCTGGGTTGATAGCAAGGCGCGTGGAGAACAGCTCAAGAGGCTAATTAAGGAGGCGGAAGAAGAGATTGGCAGCCATCGTTTCTTTGAACTTAAGGAGACGCCGCAGCTACTGGGGTGGTGGGCTGAAGAGATCGCTTGGCTTTTTGGTCAGCATGTCACACGGCTCGACGATTATCTTGCCGTCGAACGTACTGGACGAGGCACCGCAGTACGTGTAACGCAGGAAGATCGCCGTTTTATCTGGTTTGTTTTTGAATTGTATTTGGAGTGGCTCGAAGAAACTCGTCAGGAGGACTACGACAATCCAGCTGGAGTACTGTTGCGCGTGTTGATGGAGCGGGGCGGAGATCTTCCTGATGATTACCGCTACGATCACGTCGTAATTGATGAGGTGCAGGATTTCGACAAAAGCTGGCTGCTGGTGGTCGCCAAGATTCCGCGTGTATCACTCAGTATGGCCGGTGACATGGCGCAGAAGATCTATCGCCGTAGCTTTACTTGGTCCTCTGTCGGTATTCAGGTACAAGGAGGGCGTTCCCGGCGCTTGTCCGCTAGTCACCGCACTACACAACAAATCATGGATGTCGCCGAGCACTTATTGGCGAACAATGACGTGACCGAGAGTAGTGATTACACGACGCCGATTCGACCTACCAAGGAAGGCGATAAGGTCAAATTGTTGTTGGCACCTGATGCCAAGCAAGCCTATGAAAAAGGCTATGATTTTGTTGCAAGCGAGTTTAAGCGGCTACGTACGACGTCTGTTGCAGTAGTGTTGCCTTTCTCTCGTCAGCTTTATCCTGCACAGAAGGAGCTGGAAAAGCGCGGCCTCAAGGTTAAGAAGGTGAAGGGTGCCGGACTTGGCGGCTTTACAGGCGGTGTAGCCGTGACCACCTTTCATCAGCTTAAGGGCTTGGAATTCGACCATGTGGTCGTCATGGGGCTGCATGACGCCCAATATCCTGGCCGTATTCTCGACAGCGTTGCGCAAGAAGATAAAGAGCTGGAAGCAAGTCTGTTACGTCGCGTTCTCTACGTCGCCATGACGCGAGCCAAGCAGAGCGTCACACTGGTTGGTTCCTTGCCGTTCTGTCGCTTTTTTGAAGATGTGCCGGAAGAGCTATTTGATAGTATTTCATGACGATATATTTTGCAGGCCTCAAGAAGAGGCGCTGCAAGTGAGTTCTTGCTGGTATTGCTTTAGTGCGAGGCAAGTTCATTGAAACTGCAGGGTTGTCCTGAATCGTCTTCAGTACTCCTGCCTGATTCAGCACAAAAAGCTTTCTTTCAGACGGATGGTTATGATCAAATCCTATGTTTAAGTTGGTATCAAATGATTTTGTTTTGATAAGTTTTCTA
>AXCI01002274.1_pt1 | contig 15159 bp, 13 predicted proteins | sample 182571 | NCBI WGS metagenome assembly AXCI01 (sample SAMN02359225, study PRJNA218796) | groundwater metagenome | isolation source: Mt. Simon Sandstone pore water sample D5872 at 1.8km depth, Illinois-Basin... | place: USA: Decatur, Illinois | collected 2009-05 | reverse complement strand
CGCTGGTTGTCTTTTAGCCATAGCGCGTAGTAACACTGCAATCGTGCCGCTTTTACGTAGGTCTGGTATTCCGCCAGTGGATGGGTCAAGCCTTGAAAGGCGGCTAACGGTTGACCAAAGGCTTCACGCTGGGTGAGCCACTGCCACGTTTCATCCAGCGACTGCTGAGCGACGGCCAAGCACTGTAAACCAATCAGCGCACGGCTATAGTCAAAGCCCTGCATTACCTGCTTAAAGCCTTGTCCTTCGATGCCTAGCATGTGGTCAGCAGGTACACGCACATTGTCAAAGAAAATCGAGCCGCGGCCAATGGCCCGCTGACCTGAATCCTCAAAGCGACTAGTAGAAATACCTTGGCTATCCATGGGTACTAAAAAGGCGCTGATGCCACTGGCGCGCTGTTGTTGCGTACCGGTGCGCGCAAAGACCACCGCTACATCCGCCTGATCGGCCATGGAGATAGAGGTTTTTTCACCTGTTAATAGAAAGCTATCGCCGTCACGGATCGCCTTGAGCTTTAGGTTGGCAGCATCCGAACCGCCGTGAGGCTCAGTAAGTGCGATACAGCAGATCTTACTGCCAGCCGTCATGCCTGATAACCACTCTTGGGCCAATTCTGGTCGGGCATGATGAGCGATGATTTGGCCATTAAGAGAAGCAAGTAGAGGTAAGTAGCCAACATTAAAGTCTCCTCTGGCTATCTCTTCAACAATTACGCCAGTGGTCATACAGTCTAGCCCGCTACCACCGAACGCTTCTGGGAGTTCACCGCCCAGACAGCCCATCTGGCCTAACTCGGAGACGATCTCACGCTCAATGCATGCCGCCTGCTCGCGCTGTCGATAGCGAGGAGCTAATCGTTCGCTGGCAAACCGCGCGATGGTATCGCGAATGGCTTCTTGTTGTTCGGTAAATGCAAAATTCATGACGCTTTACTCGCTCTCTTGAGACTACCCTTTGTAAAGGGGGTAACGTATAGGCTGATAATTTATGACAGGTAATATTTGCGAAACTCGGGTTTGCGTTTTTCCTTAAACGCGGCGACCCCTTCCTGCGACTCCTTAGTTTCGTAATAGAGACTCAAAGCTTGCATGCCAAGTGCACCAATTCCAGCGATATTCTCGCTGTCTGCATTGAAAGATCGCTTAGCGATGGAGAGGGCAGTAGGGCTTTTCTCAAGAATTTCGTCGCACCACTTACGGACCTCCTCGTCAAGCTGTTCAGCCGGCACTACTGCATTCAGTAAGCCCCAATCGAGCGCTTGTTGAGCCGTGTATTTTCGGCATAGGTACCAGATTTCTCGGGCCCGTTTCTCGCCAATGACGCGGGCGAGATAAGCGGTGCCAAAGCCGGGGTCAACCGATCCCACCTTTGGACCCACTTGGCCGAATATGGCCGTCTCTGAGGCAATGCTCAAATCACACACCACGTGCAAAACGTGCCCGCCGCCAATGGCAAACCCATTCACGCGTGCAATAACCGGTTTAGGTACTTGGCGGATGAGCGTTTGCAGCTCCTCTACCGGTAGGCCAATGATGCCGCGGCCATCGTATTGGCCCTCATGCGCACCCTGGTCGCCCCCGGTACAGAATGCCTTGTCCCCAGCGCCAGTGAGCACAATGACGCCAATCGATTTGTCCCAGCCTGCACGATTAAACGCATCCAGCAGTTCCATACAGGTTTGCCCGCGGAAGGCGTTATAGCGCTCGGGTCGGTTAATCGTGATCGTTGCGACGCCGTCGTCTACCTCATACAGAATGTCTTCATAGTGAGTGGAATGGCTCATGGTGCAACTCCTTGTTTTTGTAAACGCCTAATCGTTGTAAGCAGTTGGTCGCTGACTTGCGTTAACCAGCCATAGTCAGCCCGCCGGAAACGCTGATCACCTGCCCGGTAATAAAATTCGCTTCATCGCTCGCGAGCATCACGATAATCCCAGGATAATCTTTAGGTTGGCCAATTCGGCGCATAGGCACGGCGTTGCGGAAGGCTTCCAATAACTTCTCTGGGTCACGGGAGGTATCGGCCACGCCTTTTAGAAGGGCGGTGTCGGTAGGGCCAGGACAAACGACATTGACGGTAATATTTTTGGAAGCAAGCTCCCGGGCGAGGGTCTTGCTTAAACCGAGCAGGCCTGCCTTGCAGGCGGCATAAACGGCTTCACCGGAAGAGCCCACCCGGGCTGCGTCAGAAGCAATGTTGATCACCTTGCCACCACCCGCCTCAACCATTCCTGGCAGTACGATGTGGTGCATATTGAGCGCACCGGTCAGGTTGACGGCAATCAGTGACTCCCACATGGCGGGGTCGGTTTTAAGAAACGGCATAAAGCGGTCGAAGCCCGCGTTATTAATCAAAATAGTGGGCGTGCCGAGCTCTGCTTCAATGCGCTCAACGGTCGCTTTGATAGCGCGGTAATCGGTGATATCTGCGGCGTAAGCGCGGGCGTTACCGCCTGCTTCAATAATGCTATCGACGCTGGTTTGGGCAGCGTGCTCGTCACGGTCAAGCACCGCGACCAGCGCGCCTTCCTGAGCAAAACGTTGACACACCGCGCGGCCAATGCCACCACCGCCGCCGGTCACGATGACAGTTTTTCCAGTTAAACCTTGCATATAGTTTTCCCACTACTGGTTATTTGAGGCGCCTAACGACACATTAAGCGCGTGAATCAGAATGGATAGCCGCTTGGTCGCGAAGCTTAAATTTCTGAATTTTTCCAGAGGGCGTGCGTGGCAACTCATCCAGTACTTCAAGAAACTCCGGATGGTATTGGCGCGTGACATGCCGCTCGGTAAGAAACTGCGTGATCTCATCAAGGCTCAGGCTGGGGTAGTCCTCTTTGAGTACGACGTAAGCAACCAACCGCTCTCCCAAACGCTCGTCAGGCCGCCCAACAAGCGCCAGTGCCTGGATAGCAGGGTGCTGATAGAGGGTATTTTCGATATCCACAATGGGGATATTCTCGCCGCCCCGAATGACCACATCCTTGGAGCGGCCCGTGATACGCACATAGCCCGCTTCATTCAGGCGTGCTAAATCTCCCGTTGGAAACCAGCCTTCCTCATCTACGCCGTAAAGGTCAGGTTGTTTGAAGTAGCCAACAAACAGACTGGCGCCGCGCACCCATAGGCTGCCTTCCTGGTTTGGTGGCAAGGTGTTGCCCTCAATATCCGTTACTTTGAGTTCCATAAAGGGCAGGGGGACGCCATCGGTTTCAACCGAACAAGAGGGGGCATCATCCAAGCGGGTAGTAGTAACGGCGCCGTTCTCGGTCATGCCCCACGCTGAGATGATTTTCGTAGGTAAATTACGCGCTGCCTTTTCTACCAGCGGGCTAGGTATAGGGGCGCCCGCACATAGAAAGAGCTTTAGTGACTGCAGATCACTTCCGTGAGTAATCGCTTGCTCGGCGATATCTGCCAAAAAAGGAGTGGAGCCCAGCATCAAACTGGGCTTTTCAAGGCGTACGATATTGACTGCTTCAGCGGGTAACCAAGTGTCTTGAAGAACGGCCGTGGCCTGTAAGTAGATCGGCATCATCAAGCCGTAAAGAAAGCCTAACTGATGGGCCAGAGGAGAAGGCATCAAGGTGGTATCAGCAGCCTGCAGCGCTAAGCGTTCGGCAAGGGGGCGAATATGGCTAAGCAGCGTATTAGAAGTGTGCATTACTCCTTTTGGTTTGCCTGTCGTACCCGATGTGTAAAGCAGTTGCACAACATCATCGCCGGATGGTCGACGCTGCTTAAACAGGGCGGCCGTATCGCTCGCATGCTCCTCGCCGTGGTTAAGCAGTCGTGCTTCAAAACTGTACTCTCCATCACTTTCACCGCCAATCACTAGCACATGCGTTAGCGATGCCAATTCTGCCTTCAGTGTGATTGCCATGGCAGCATGATCAAAACCGCGAAACACGCCGGGTACGACGAGCAGCTTACTTTCGGCTTGGGCGAGCATAAAACGTAATTCGTGCTCGCGGAAAATGGGCATAAGCGGGTTAAGTACCGCGCCAATGCGAACGCACGCTAAGTGGAGCGCGGTCATTTGCCACCAATTAGGCAATTGGCACGACACGACATCACCTTCCTGTATACCAAGCGAGACAAGCCCAACTGCTATTTGAGTGACCCGCTCGTTGAGTTCTCGATAGCTAAGCTGGGTACGTTCTCCAGAGGCCATGGTGTAGGTAACAATGGCTGGCTTGTCAGGTGCTTGAGCTACCGCTTGATCAAGATAGTCTGTAATGAGCATGTCATTCCAAGCGCCTGACTGCTTCATGGCATTACGACGAGTTATTGTCATATTTGTTGTAATAGACATTCCTTAAACTCCAAAATCATTACATATTTTGTTTTATAGGTCCTAGATAGAAAATCTAGTGATTTGATTCGTTAAGTTAGAAAGTAGGTTTTCTTCTAAATTATGTCAAGTGCTTGTCATTATTTTGGGTGTTGATGCATCACTCCCGTCGATTGCTAACTAGCATTGAGGAATTAGCCCGCCTTTCATCAAAGGGCCAAATGAGGGTATTGAACCGAGTGATTGCTGGCATCGACCCACTTCAACGTCATGCGACCGCTTCGTAATCGGCTGATCAATACCTTATTCGACTTTTATCCAGCCTTTTCATATCTGATAGGAATCGATGTCTACTGTCGGTGCAGCTGTGGTCGCCGAGCTCCGTTGTGGCCGCTCTGCTGACAGACTGGATCATGGTGATGTTGCGTGTCAGGCCAAAGCCGTCAGCCGAGTTAGACCCTTCAGCAAGGGGACCACAATTTATCGACCGCGTCGCCGAGGTGAATGATAATGCGCCGCGATCGGTCGACGAGAGATGCACATCAAGCGCTGATTTCACCTCGCCCATGTACGCCTCGGCGCTGCCGCGCTTGCGTTAGAGTGCAAGTGCCTTCTCGGGCGGCCAGTTGAACTTACCGAGGTTGGTGACCAGGAAGTTTGTATACAGCGGCAGATCTTCGGAAAGTTCCTGCACTAACAAATCGGTAAAGGTGGGGATGCTTATGAGCAGTTCCTTGTGGGTATCCGGATTAAGTGGTTGGCGTTCTCTTCTGAACCACCAAAACCGTATTCTTCCCAGAAGGTTGATAGATCGACGCCGTAGTTCTTCTCGACCGGGGGTAGGCTCTTGCTGTAGGTCATGGTGGCCCTGCCCAGAAATGGGGATTCCTTGGTCTGGGGTGGCTTCTTTTTGTGCTTGGTTGTGTAGAGCATCCGAGCGCGCATCACCTCGAACGAATAGCCCCGGCCATCGCGGTTCTTGTCCTTGGCTAGTCGGTTGATCGACTCCGTGAAGACGTTGGTGATCGAGATGTCGGTCTCGAAGTAGGTCAGCATCTCCTCGCGCCAGTTGCTGACAGCCTTGACGAGATCCTTCCAGACCTCCTTCTGCCCCCGCGGGATGTTGTCAATCCATTGAGCCAGCGCCTTCTCAGCATCACGCCGGTTGGTGCAGTCCCAGATGTGGAAGAACCGCTCCTTGTGCTCGTGTGCCGCCAGGAGCTCGGCCTTCTTCTTGAAGATCTCGCGGACGGTCTTCTCGTCGAGGCCCGTGGTATCGGCCACGTAGGCGTAGGCGTAGGGGTGGTTGAAGGCTTCCTTCTCGACATGAGTGTGAAGCCAGCGAGTCATGCGGTAACCATCCACGATCTCGGGCAGGCAAGGTCGGAAGGTCTTGTCGCAGGCGCGGCAGATATAGCGGCGGCGGATCACCTACAGGGTGACCCGCTTACCGTGCATCGGCAGGTCGCGGTAGGCGCTCTGCTTCTTGCCGAACCGGACGAACTCGCCCTCAACTCCGCACTCCTCGCAGGCGACGGGGGCGGGAGCTTCTAACTGGAAGTGGAAGTCGTGCTCCTCTTCCTTGGAGTCCAGGAGGTGGTACTCCGGTAGGTGAAAGATGTTGTTGGGTAGGCTGGTCACGCAGCCCTCGCCTATAAAGCTTAATTTATTCGCGAGGAGCTGATGCCAGCCTCCCTTTCTAATGATCAAACCGTCACTACGATCTTTCCAATCTGCTGATTAGCTTCCAGAAACTTATGGGCTTCCTGAATCTCGTCTAGCGCAAAGGTTTTTGCTATGAGTGGTCGGAGCGCTCCAGATTCCAAACCCTCTAGAATAAATGCTTTGGCTCGCGCCAGAGCTCCAGGGTCAGAAACGATTTCTGCGTAAAGGTAGCCCTTGAGAGTCAGGCTCTTCCCCAGAACAGTAAACAGTGGGAACGGGGTTGGCTCTGTGCTCAGTGCGCCATACTGCAGAAGAATACCGCCTCGGGCCATGCTTTGTGTCAGCGGCTCGAAAGATGGGCCACCAACAGGATCGAACACTACGCGGGCACCTTGACCGTTAGTCAAAGCCATGACTTGCTCGACGATATCTTCTTCATCGCTAACGATGACATGAGCTGCTCCAGCATCCAGAAGCGCTTGCTTCTTTGCACGAGTACGCGTAATCGCTATTGCGGTAGCGCCAACCATGCGAGCCATCTGGAAGGCAGCCAAGCCGACACTACTTGAAGCGGCAGTGACTAGAACAAAATCGCCTTTCTGCAGTTTCGCCTGCTCAATAAGGGCGCCCCAAGCCGTAACGTACTGCATCCAAGATGAAGCTGCCTCTTCGAAGGACAGGTTCGCTGGGTTCTTGACTACAAGGTGGGCCGGCACATTGGCCAATTCTCCGTATGTCCCCCAGCGGGCAATATCCAGTGGGGGAATCAAGGCGACGGAATCCCCCACCTTGATATCTGTTACGTCGCTACCAACAGCCGTTACAAGGCCAGCGGCCTCGTAGCCAAGGCGACTGGGGAAGTCGGCCTCCTGGAGGTAAGCATGATTACGAAACATCACTTCGGCGCGGTTCAATCCAATGGCTTTAACCCCAATTTGTACCTCGTCTGCTGCCGGTGCATGTACATCCAATTCTTCCAGCTTGAGGACGCTAGCGTCACCGTATTCATGGATTCTTACAATTCGTGCCATAGTGGTTACCTCTTTTGTCGTTAGGGCCAGGTACTGAGGGCATACTGGACAACTTGATGAGGATGCTTCTCATGTCTTCATCGCTGATCCGTTCTGCTCTCAAGGCGTGATCGACAATTTAGGGGTTGCTAGCCAATGGATAAAGACCTATGTTGGCTCAAGATTAGAAACATAAGATTTATAATGGATCGCTTGTCTCAGATGGCTACGTTCGCCAAAGCAGTGGAGCTGGGCTCGTTTAGTGCCGCTGCTGACGACCTCAACATGTCTCCTCAACTGGTTGGCAAGCAGGTAAAAATGCTTGAGCAGCACCTGGGGGTCTCTCTGCTGATTCGAACAACACGTCGGCAGAGCCTCACCGACTTCGGCCGAACATTTTATCAGCGCGCTAAGATGATCCTGGCAGACATGCAAGCTGCAGAGAGCTTAGCTGCTGAAGCCCGTGGCGTACCTAGCGGTCGTTTGCGCATCAACGCCCCAGTCACCTTTGGCATGCATGCCCTGTCCCCACGTCTTCTTGAGTACATGGTCAAGTACCCCCAGGTGTCACTGGACCTGACACTATCGAACGAACTGGTCGATGTGGTTGATGACGGTTACGATGCCGTATTTCGGATCGGTGTGCTGCAAGACAGTGGCCTCAAGGCAATTCCGCTCGTGCCCTATCAGTTGGTTTTGTGTGCCGCTCCGTCCTATCTGGAGCGGCGGCCACCTATCAAAACCCCATGGGATCTCCAGCAACATGAATGCCTAGGCTTTGCCTATTCCGATGGTCGTTCGAGCTGGAGTTTTGAAGGCCCTGAAGGACGAATAGATGTACCAATTACAAGCAGATTGACGATTAATCAGGGTGATCCGCTACTCGCGGCCGCCATAGCCGGACTAGGTGTAATTCTGCAGCCACTAGAATTGGTCGGGGATGCACTGCGAAATGGGACTCTTGTAAGACTACTTAGTCAATATGCTGTACCTGCGTCACCTTTGCATATTTTATACACTCCAGATCGCCGGATGACGCCTAAACTACGTAGCTTCCTGGATTTCTCTGTAGCAACATTTGGAAATAGAAGTAAATGATACTGATCTGCATTGATTTTTCTTGGGCTGGTCGGCGTTAATCCAACTTTCAGAATCCTGATCTGGTCGGCAGCAGCCTTTAAAGGCGCTGTATCCGGGCCAGGAAAAAAGTAGGACATTATTGCCAGCTTCCCTTGTAAGGACTGAACCAGTCAATCTTCTCATAGCGATACAAAAAGATCCTGACAACTCTGTGGGAGGCGGCTACGCACCGTTTCATAGCATCAACGAATGGAGCCGAAAGCACCTTGGCAGTGTTGCCCAACTTGCTGGCTCTCCGGGAGCCCTTCGGCCTCTTACCGAGACGGCAGGCTGAGCATGGTGCGATAAGCAGGCGGGATATGCCCGTCACCGGGAAGGGTGACGACATTGGCCCCCGGAATCCTCTCGGCGGCATCAACGAAGGCCGCAGGAGGAACCTGGCGATCCTGTTCACCGAAGATCAGGGTGCGTTGCACGTCGGTGCGCCATGTGGCTTGCCCGGCAGGGTTCAAGGAATCGAAGAGCGGCGTGAAACCATGGAGCTTGCTCCAGCGTTCTATATCCACGGGCCCGGCATAGACGATGACGCGATTCACTTCAGGGACCCTCTCCGCCAGCAGCAGGGCCAGAACCCCACCGCCCGAATGGCCAATCAGCGTCACCCGTTTCTGCCCAGGCTGGCGGTCAAGCCAGGTGCGAAGTCCAGCACCCATCGCCTCCAGGACGCGGGGCGAGTACCGGGAGAAGGTCCAGAGCGCCGGATGGCACAGTGCTTCAGGCCCCATGCCGAAATAGCAGGGTCTGCCCAGATAGAGTGCCGGTGGTGGTGCATCAAGAAACTGCTGCAGCATGGGCGTGTGCCGGGGGGTGGGGTCATCGGAGACCCGCCTGCCGCCGCTTATCCAGGGGCGGCCATCACCCTCGATGAATACCGTGTTGCTTTCCCCTTCGCCCGGCCGCACGGCAGCGGCAAGCTGAAATCCATTGCCGTTTAGAGAGATGACGCTGGCAGCATGTCCCGCTGGCAGACGTGTCGCCAACCCACCGGTTGATGTGGCGCACCCCGTCAGCATGACGGCCATGCAAATGAGTAGAGCTATCAAGCGTATGTCGCTGAAGAATAATCGCAAGTGAAGCTTCATCTAAGAGCGAACCTGTGCGAAATGAAGAAAGGGCGCGTCGCCGCGCGACACGCCCCAAATAGCATTACTGACGATCTTATCTCAGAACTGCTGGCGGAACTGCAGCATCACCCCATATTCGTCGTAGTCGCTGTGGGCAAAAATGGTATCGGCATTGAATGAGAGACTGCGGTTCCCGCCGAGCTCCTGCATCAGGCCCACGCTGAGGCGTCCGTAATTGTCATCGGGCCGCGGCACATCCACGGTGAAGACGTCGTTGGGTGAGGCGGCAAACGCGGAAGTGACCGCGGTGGAGTCGTCCTTGAACTCATGCTCCCAGGCGATGGCGGCAGTTGCGGTAGTGTTGTCACCAACCTGGTAGGCGGCCGCGAGGCCTATCTCCCCGTTGAGGGACTCGAGACGGGAATCCTCGACCAGCAGTGCCGCGGTGCCGCCGGACTCGGTGAAGCCATCCATGTCGACGTTCTGGTAGTTCAGATAGACGAAGGGCTGCACAGCGAACTTCGATGTGATCGGCGTATCCCGTAGCATGCCCAGCGAGGCGAAGGTGATGTCCGCATCGGTGCTACCGCTAACCTTGCCGAAGCCGGTATCACGATCGGCGTCGATATCCATGCGGCTGTAGCCCAGGCTGGCCTCGAGGTAAAGGTTATGTACCAGCTCATGGCTTCCGTAGAGGTTGAGGCCGTAGCTGTCGCTGTCGGTGCCGCCTGTCCCCAGATCGTAGTCGGCATCGCTGTTGGCGTAGTGCAGTGCCACGCCCCCCTGGGTCTTGTCGTTGAAGTACTTGTCGACGCCGCCCACCACGGTATAGGTGTCGCTATCATAGCCGCTGGTGCTGTCGTTGCCCTCGAAGTCGCCGTCGGTATAGTGGCCGCGCAGGAAGTAGCCGAACCCGTTGCGATCGGCCGAGGCTGCCCCGCCACGCATTTGCTGGGCCGCCTCAATCTGGCGGTTGGTTAGCGCCACGTTGCCGTCGTAGTAGTCCATCACCTCGACACTGGCCACGTTGGTGCCAGCCTGACGCAGGCTGGCCATACGCTTGCGCAGGGTGCGCATCACGGTGCGGCCATTGCTCAGCGCGCTCTGCAGCATCTGGCTGACCTGGTACTGGGTCAGTTTCTGTTGCTGGGCCGGACTGGTCTGCTGCCCAAGGTTCTGCACATTGGGGTTCTGGCTAGTGGCGATGGCCGCACATACCTGGGCTGCCGCGCCGCTGGCCGCCGCGCAGTTGATGCCAATCACCGTACCGCCACCACTAGCAGTGATGTCAGCCACGAGTTGGGCTAGGGCACCAGAGAGGGCGTTCAGGGCATTGGTGTCGGTGTAGACATTACGCAGCGCATCGATATCGATCACGATCCCGCCGGTCTTCAGGGCGACCTCCGTGTAGTCCGCCTGGGTGTTGCTGCTAGCAGTACCGAACTGGAAGCCCGTCTTCGTGACGATGGTGCCGTCGGCCTGCTGCACATAGGCGGTCCCCGTCGCCGGATCATCACCCACGATGGCGATGGCCGGGTTGCCGTCGGCATCCCTGAACCGCTGATTGACCACCGCGTGTACCGTGGTGCCGGTTCGGCTCAGCTCGCCTTCAATATAAGCCTTCTCCAGCTCGGTCATGCCCTGAGGGAGGTGGCTGGTCTGCAGGTTGGCGGTATCGTTGTCACGATCCTCGTCGGTGATCAGCATGATAGCCTTGCCCACCGAGGAGCGGAACGTGTAGTTGCGGAAGGTATAATCGATGGCGCGATAACCATCTTCTGTACCGCCGCTGGTATTGAGTTCAGGCGTGGTATTGTCGAAGTCCGTGGCGCTGCCCCAGACGTCATCCGGGTTGCGCTGTAACCAGAAGTGGCGATAGAGAGCGCTTCCTTCCTCGCGGCCCGCCTCGTTAGCGGTAGCAGAGGAGAAGGCGCTGCCTCCGAAGCCGACCAGGCCATACTGGTTCAGCGTAACGTTCTGGCGGTTTAGGAGCTGGTCCAGATTGTCAACGTAAGTGCCGATGAACTGGTTGTGTTCGCCGGCCATGGAGCCCGATTCGTCGATAACGACCGATATGTCCAGGGAGGTAATCGCCTGCTGAGCGTGAGCGGTACCTGCCATCGCCACCGCGGCAGCGATCAGAGTGGGTTTGAGCAGTTTCATATTGTTATTCCCCTACCGTGGCGGGCCCGGTTTCTGGGGTCGAAACCCTGACCACACTGCTTGCTGGTGAGTTGCGGTTTACGCCATTTAGTGGTGAGCTGCCGCTGCTTGAAGGTTGCTAACCTTGAAAGTCCCGTGTTCACCTGAGCGTGCCGTGCACATCGCGCCGAATTATGGCCAGCCAGGTAATGTAAACCTATGCAACAATGTGTAATCCAGAAAATAAAAAATGTATGGTTTTTTAAGTGGAACTTACATGCGTAAGCCGGAAAGGTGAGCGATTGGCTGCCACGCTGCACGCAGGAAAGGGCGACACGGGACTGCTTTAGATTCTTAGCAATTGCATTGTGGGAGGAAGCAGTGCTGCGCGAATGGCGCCCAAGAGGTGGCGCCATTCGCGCAGCACTTTTCTTTTCATCGTTTAGTAATTTTAAAATACGCACCGTCCCATGAAATATATCCCGTGTTCTCATCTTTCTTGATGACGCTTAAACCCGGTGCATATCCGCCTGAAGAGCATTCCACGTTCAATATATCTACTGAAGGTCTATCAATCTCAAGACTTTCTAATGGAAATCTTCTCCCTGTTAAAAAATCACCGGCAGTTTCAACCTCCGTTTTATATACTGGATTACTGCAAGTGTTATCTATCAACTGCACCGAGTCTTTGCCGTAGAAAATAGTACGGCCTATATAAGCAGCTGCTTCTTCATCAGCCATAGCGGTAATGTTCGGATATCTTACTTCTGTCAACTCCCAGTTACCCAAATACCATTCATTTGCTTCCGCAATCGCAGGAAACCATAGAATTATTAAAAAAACTATATAAGCACCCATGCCGGCCTCTCCCTTAATTATTAATTATTTTCCGCAGCTAAAATTTAATAATATCCATTTAAAAATGTGTGTACTATCACTGATAGCGCAGTCACCATCCTCTCTCTATTAAGACTAAGATTTAGACAGCATTCCTAAGTTCAAGGTTAGCGATACCTAAGGAATTACACCTCATCAAAATAGCTTAAAATAATAAGTAATTATTTCACAATAAAATCAAGCTAGTGACACTATTAGTAGCAGCCTTCATTCGTAAGTATAGACTGTATCCAGTACTACATAAGCGAACCTAAAACCTTCTACTCTGGCTAATTCCAGCTATTCATATAAGTAGTATATCGTTAGTGTTAATCATGACGTTCATCATTGCATGTGAATGCACCCGGCACATGCTCCTTTTGGCTTGGTCATTTTACTATTCCTTGGCGCGAAAATTGCCGTTAAGTGACTACGCCGCCTCTCGCAGGCGCTCACCCCCACCGACTTGCTGGTTTGGTAGAACCGGCTAAGCGTGCAAGGGTCATCAATAGCACTGCGTTGTCATTCCACTCGATTATGGAGGTGAAGGTAATAGTGCCGATGTGAGTGCCGCGAGGTGGGTATGCCTAAACAAAATGATGGAGTGGTGTTGTAGGTTGAGAAGTCCTTGGTCTTGGCTTTGAACCTGCTCGATAATTCACTTTTTTGTTTGGCAACCTCCAAGGCGATAAAGTGAAGCTGCTACTCTGTGAGCGCAACGGCTTTTGCTATATTACAAGCGAATGAAGCGTAAGCATTTTAAGTGGCCAATACATTAGGAAGTTGAATCTGCCACCTTAGCCGACCAGGAATTTAATTTGCTATTGGATGGTTATAATATTAAAGCTATGTCCCAAAAAGCTTTTTTTTCAGAAGTTTAATTATCGTTTTAGGGTGTTTCTTATCGATGCCCTTGGTTATGTAGCCATCTACAGGAATTTAATAGTCCTAAAAAGCTATTGGTTGCATTACAGTATTAACAATGAAGAAAAATATATTAATAACATTTTATTAAATTTATAGAATATAAGCACAAAATTGAATTTTACATACTAATAGTAGAGTGTTGGTTAAAAATAACCGCTCACTATTGGAGTATTATTATGCAAGTTAATATTCAATCTATGCAGTGGAGTAGGCTGCAATTCGTTGCGGATGTTAAGCCTATAGACGATTCGGATGCGCCAGTGCTTGAGGCCATCAGGAGTATCCTAGAACAACATAATTGCTTAGATCGTTTTGGTATCACTCTCCTTCACAATCATTTCGATATTGATGATGACGAAATTATGATGGAATTCACGGATCTAGAGAAACGTGAACATCGGGTCAGTCCCATGAAACGAGCTGATTTGGAGCAAGAGGGTATCGATATCCTGACAACCGTAGTTGGATTCGACAAAAATGGCTACTTTCAGGGTTGTGGTTGTAACCCCAAAGCCTCTGGACATCATCATTTATAAAGTTGGTTTGGAATGGCCTCAGCTAGGGTGGCTTTTTTGCTAGTTGATCTTGCTTGACCGGTCATACTGATAGGACTGCAGTATGACCGGCTGCGACGTCACCCCCTCCCAGTTTCACACGAAGCATGGAAGCAGAGTTCTTGTCATCAACACGAAACTATATTCTTCTTGTTCCTAGCAGTGCCGCTGCTGGCATTGATCAAATTGCTGTCGTGAACCCTTTGCACCCCGATATCCAAAAGCTCTCACTTAATTAGGAATCAGTCTCGGATATACAACCCGAGCTTGTTCCAAGGCATTTAGTGAGACAGTACCATCGAAATACCCTGGTGAAGCGCGGCAGCGGTCGCCCACACACTATGGCCACTATGCTCTCGTAATTCCTCTTGAGCTTGTACTACTGCGCGAGAGCTTTATTTTTCTATACTTTGAAATTTTCCCATTGGCCAATGGTCATTGCTGTCTGAAATAGAGACGTATGAAAATCACGAAATGTGTCCATTGATGTCGCTAGAAAAGGCATTTCTCGTTGTTAATCGGTGCTAAGTTTCTAGAATTATTTGCTAGTTTTTGATGTATCTTAATGATTTAAAATGTTTTTTTAATATTTGAAATTAGTAACAAGAAAACTGAAACTAGCAAGGCATGGCCTCCGAAGCCGAGGGTCGCAGGTTCAAATCCTGCCGGGCGCGCCAAATTGTAAAAAATGGGCCTGCGAGAAATCGTGGGCCCTTTTTTTGGGTTTGGCTGCTATCGGCCAGTAGCGGTTTTTTAGGTAGTGCTGATATAGCGCCGCATTAAGGTGTGAGCAACGCAATAACGATGCTGCCGCATACCACCTGAAACACTAAACGCAACGCGTAGTAAAAATGCCACGCGTTGCGAATCACTCTTAAATGACTTGTTAGCCAAAATTTGATTCAATATCCGCACTCTTAAGAACTGCATTTAAAAGACCAAAGTCATAGCTTTTTAGACTAGGGTTGTCCAATCTTAGGCTGTCTATCATTTGCTGAAGGTTACGTCCTTGATGGTCATACCCTATGACCAAATTTACATATTCAACTTCACTATCAAATGGTGGTCTGTACGAATATTTAGTGCGATCTTGCTTTATTTTTGCAAGCTTTCCATATGGAGCAGTATCCCAACAAACAACAAGCAAATTGATGGCGTTCAAAAGTTGTTTGGTTGCAGGGTCAACTTTGCGTGTTGCACTGCCTGTATGTGACGAGTTACTACCTATACTCAATGAGTCTGATTTTAGTGGATTAAATCGTGGTACATCATCTCCACCTGTGAGAGCTAAAAATTTCTTAGCGGTTGGCACACCACAGTAAAAAGCGCCTACGTCCTTATTATCTTTTTTCCCTTTATATTCAAAACAATAATAGCTATCTTTCAAAACACGACCTGTACAGCTATGTTTTCGCTGATTATTAAGAAGCTTAACATGTGCAACAGCAGTTATGTTGTACCGTCTTACCATTCTTTCTCTAG
>AXCI01000536.1_pt1 | contig 15233 bp, 16 predicted proteins | sample 182571 | NCBI WGS metagenome assembly AXCI01 (sample SAMN02359225, study PRJNA218796) | groundwater metagenome | isolation source: Mt. Simon Sandstone pore water sample D5872 at 1.8km depth, Illinois-Basin... | place: USA: Decatur, Illinois | collected 2009-05 | reverse complement strand
CGTGCTCGTGACGGATGACATCGAGTCGCTGCCGCGCTGAGCGCTGTCGGCCGCCCTAGTGGCCAGTGTGCGAGCATGGTCTGCGTGTTCAGCGTTTTGCTTAACGGTAGCAGTGAGCTGTTCCATACTGGAAGCGGTTTCGGCCAGCGACGCTGCCTGCTCTTCGGTACGTGTCGAAAGCTCTTCGTTGACGCCTACAATTTGCTCGACACCACGATTAACCTGGTTGGCGCCGTGGTGAATATCGCCGATGGTAGTGGCCAGGGTTTCCCGCATACGGTTGATATCAAACAGCAGGCTCTGCTGGTCTTTCGCTGAAAGCTGCGTTACCTGAGTGAGGTCGCCATCCGCGATATGACGCACTACGCTTGCGGCATAGCGGGGGTCGCCGCCTAAACGACGGGAAACATCGCGGATTACCCAGCCCATCAGCAGCGTTACCGGTAGGCCAATGATCAGCAATATTCCGATTGAGTGAATCAAGCCAGCAATAAACGCTTCATTGATATCATCGACATAAACGCCCGTCGCTAGCGACCACTCCCATTCCGGGAGGTGCGTGACGTAACTGGTTTTCGGCAACTGTTCATCGCCACCAGCGCGAGTAGAGTAGTAGTTGACGTGGCCACCGCCCGCTTGGGCAACACGCAGCAACTCCGGATAAAGCGCCATACCGCTGGCGTCCAGATAGTCGGTCATATCTGTGCCAGCTTCGCGGCTTGGGTGGGAAATAACCAGTAAGTCGTCGTTGAAAGAGAAAATGTATTCGCCTGCTCCAAAGCTAACGCTAGACATATTGTCGATGGCGCGCTGTTGCGCTTCTTCAAGGCTGAGTTCACCGGTAGCAACCCTTTCTTGCAGGGCTTCAATTTGATTTTGGACGCTTTCGACCACGTACTGAATGCTGTCGCGGCGTTCGCTTACAATCGTTTGACGGTTTTCCAGCGCTAGCCATCCCACCAGCAGCAGCATAGCTACCCAGATGATGCCCAACGTGCCCCACAGCTTTTGTGTTGTTGTTAAACGAGTCATGTTTTTCCTATTTTTTATAATTGAGTAACTAACTCACTATCGGCCTAAACCGCATTGACATTAGCAAAGCCTGCAAGAGATCTAACGGCTGAATAGTGGTCGCTCTTATTATTCTTTTGTATTCTATGTATATAACTTTATTTGTACTATGATGATTCTATTGGCAGGTAACCATTAGTGAGGCGACACCGTGGATTGGACAGCAGGCTTGCAAGGGCTAGTGGGAGGTGTGCTGATTGGGCTATCTGCCGTGTGGCTAATGGCAACGCTAGGGCGTGTAGCCGGTATTAGCGGCATTGTTGGCAACTTAATTACCCAACGCCCCAAAGGCGATAGCGCTTGGCGCGGGGCATTTATTATCGGACTCGTCAGCGGGCCGTTATTGATCATGGCATTGGGAGGCGGCTTGGGAAACGTGGTCGGTCACCCGGGTGAGGTGATTGGCTCACCTGCAGGGGGTGTTGGATTAATGCTAGTGGCCGGGCTTTTGGTGGGTGTGGGCACTGGCTTAGGTAGCGGCTGTACCAGCGGCCATGGCGTATGTGGTCTGGCGCGCTTGGCGCCACGCTCGATGGCAGCGACCGGTACGTTTTTGCTGACGGCGCTAATGACCGTTTACATCTCGCGCCACTTGCTAGGCCTAGGCGGTGAAGTATGAATCAGTCAAACAAGAGCAATTGGATGAAAACAGCGGCAGGCTATGCGGCGGGACTACTTTTCGGCCTTGGTTTGGCTGTTTCAGGCATGACCGACCCCGCACGAGTAGTGGGGTTTCTAGACGTTGCGGGTGCCTGGGATCCTACCCTTATGTTTGTGTTGGGCGCTGCTGTCGTCACCACCTTTATCGGCTATCGGCTGGTGTTCAAACGTCCGGCACCCCTATTGGGTGGCGTCTTTCAGCTGCCGACTAAGCGGGAGCTGGATGGCAAGTTGCTGGGAGGGGCGGCGCTGTTTGGCATTGGCTGGGGGCTTTCCGGTTACTGTCCAGGGCCTGCGATTGCCTCTATCGGTGGTTTATCGCTACCGCTAGCCGCCATGCTGGTGGCGATGGTGCTGGGGTGGTTTGCCGCTAAGCGGCTTGCTCCGTAAGCCCATCTTGAAATGGCCGTTACTGCTAACGCCCTTGCCGTCACGGCAGGGGCGTTTTTGGTTGTCTTAACGCTGGGTTAATGCGCGGCAGCCATACTGATAGGTAATAAAAAGGAAACCGTTATGCACGTCTTGCTGATTGAAGATGACCCGCTCGTTGCTTCGGGGATTCGCGCTGGATTAATGAGCTTTGACTTTGTCGTGGACCATGTCTCTACGCTAAGCGCGGCGCACCAAGCGCTGAAAACAGTGACGAGTGATGTCATTGTGCTTGATCGGGGCTTACCCGATGGGGATGGCTTGCAACTGTTGGCGGAGTGGCGCGAACAGGGGATTGGTGTGCCCGTGCTGATATTGACGGCAAGAGACGCGGTGCGTGATCGCGTGGATGGGCTGCAGGGTGGGGCTGACGACTATTTGGTAAAAACCCTTCGATTTAGATGAACTGGTGGCGCGATTGCACGCCTTGTTACGCCGAGCCGCAGGTCGCAGCAGTGGCATGATTTCCCATGGAGCACTCGCGTTAGACCCCGCGGCGCGGGAGGTGTATGTGGACGGGCAACTGGTCATGTTGTCGCGCCGAGAGCTAGTGTTGCTTGAAACCTTTCTGCAATCACCGCGTAGCGTACTCTCTAACGACCAGCTCAAAGATAGCCTTTATGGCATGAACGATGACGTCGAGAGTAATGCACTGAATGTGCATATCCACCACCTGCGTCGCAAGCTGGGAAGCGGTGTGATTGAAACAGTTCGCGGCCTTGGTTATCGACTGGGCAAGCCAGAGGCGGTTCATTTAGCAGGCACGCCTTATAAGGGGCAGAGACATACGGAACAGCCGTATAAGGACCTGCTATGAGTTTGCGCGCCCGCTTACTGCTTACCTTGGGATTAACCCTGGCGCTGCTATGGGGCGTGGCGGCGGCATGGTTAATGCGCGACCTGGAAGATAAGTTTGTCGAAACCTTGGACCAGCGCTTGGCGCAGTCAGCACGGATGGTGGCGGGGTTGGTTCTGCAACTGCCTGTTGATGTATGGGTGGACGCTGAACATCCGGTGCTCTCCATTCCTTCCATTGAAGGGTTGGCTTGTCAGGTGCATTCGCCTCAAGGGGAAATCATGGCGCGCACGCATGCCGATATGGACGCTGTGCTGGCGCCGGGGGAAAGTGGCCACGCTTATCGTCAGGCTGGGGATGTCACTTGGCGGGTGTTCACCTACGAGCGCAATGGCATTGTGATTACCACTGCCGACCGGATGGATGAGCGCGATATGCTCCTCAGTGGCGTTATACGGGTAGCCGTTGTGCCTTTTATGGTGGCGCTCGTGGGCAGTATGGTCGCACTCTGGATGGGTATCTGGCGCGGTTTAGCTCCGCTAACGCGGCTGCGTGCCTCCCTCGCGCAACGCCATCCTGATGCGTTAGCGCCTGTCGCCACCTACGGCCTGCCAAAAGAGATTCGCCCACTAATTGAAACCCTTAATGCACTCCTGGCGCGCGTACAGCAAACCATTCTGCGGGAGCAGCGTTTTACCAACGATGCCGCCCACGAACTGCGTACGCCACTGACCGCGATTAAAACCCACCTTCAAGTCGCTCGCCGGGTCGAAGGGCAGGCCGCCATAGCATCGCTCAGCCATGCCGAAGAGGGCGTGGTGCGGTTGAGCTCAACCCTTGATCAACTGCTCATTTTGGCTCGCGTCGAGGGGCGTGTTCGCTTTGATGATGGTGAGGCAAGCCGTGTTGCCGATGTCGCCGAGTGTGCCCTTGCCGATAGCCATCACACTAGGCCAGAGCGCTTTGTGTTGCCTTCGCAATGGCCTGACACAACCCTGGCCATGCCTCGGGAGTTAGCCATTACCGCCCTGCGCAATTTGCTCGATAACGCCCTTCGTCATGGGCCAGTAGAAGCTCCCGTCATCTTCGATGCGCAGTGGGAGCCAGGGGATCGCTTTCTTATCTTCAGCATCAGCGACCAGGGGCCTGGTGTCGATGACGCAACGCTTAAGCAGTTAACCCAACGTTTCTGGCGGGCCAGCAAGCAGCAGGGTAGCGGGCTGGGATTGGCCATTGTGGCAGCGATCACTGAACGCTTCGGTGGAGAGGTCACTTTCGCCAGTCCTGCTGGGGGTGGCTTTACCGCCCGGCTAATCGTGCCTGTGGCGCATACCTAAAAATGATAACGCAAGGGAGAAATCGACATGAATAAAAAATACTTACATAGGTTCGGCCTGGCGGTAGGCGTCAGCCTTGCCGCTGCCGGTGCGCTGGCACAGGAAGGGGATGCCGAACGCGGCCAAGCTGCTGCCGCCACCTGTAGTGCCTGCCATCAGGCCGATGGTAGCGGTATGAATGTACCGAACGGGGAGTCTTGGCCCCGTTTAGCGGGGCTTGATGCCGAGTATATTGTTAAGCAGCTACACGATTTCAAAGAGGGGCGGCGTGAAAACGCAACCATGGTGACGTTTGCCAATATGCTCGACGACCAGCAAATCCTGGATGTGGCCGAGTATTTTGACCAAATGGCGGTCACGCCGGGACAAGGGGGTGATGAAGCCGACGAAGCGCTGCTGGCCCGTGGTCAGCAGCTTGCCGAACGTGGCGATTGGAACGCCTACATTGTTTCCTGCCAAAGCTGCCATGGGCCTGGTGGCAATGGCGTTGGTAGTACCTTTCCAGGCGTTGCCAGCCAGCATGCTGGCTATATCAGCACTCAGTTAATGGCATGGAAAAATGGTACGCGCAGTAACGACCCTCAGAATCTGATGGGCGCCATTGCCAAACGCATGAGCGACAACGATATCCAGGCCGTGTCTGCTTGGTACGCCACCCAGTCCGGTTCTACACAACAGGAGACAGCACAATGACCACCTGTCGTCGCGCCCTCATCATAGCGCTGAGCGGCTGCTCGCTTGCCTTCGGTGCCGGTATCAGCGTTTATGCCACCGATGTTTTTGCCAAAGATGCGTTTGCTCAACCAGAAGAGCGGCCAGACGCTGCACTGAGTATGCTGGTGCATGAGCCTCCTACGATGGAAGACCTTGAGAACTCCGATCTTCACCCGGAGCTGAAGAAGGTTATCCGTTATGGGCACGATCTATTCACCAATACCCAGCAGTTACGCGGTGAGAACGTGTTCAACGATATGAATTGCTCAAGCTGCCATTTGGGTGAAGGGCGGGTGCCGTTCAGCGCGCCGGTGTGGGCTGCGGCTATCACGCTGCCGGATTTTCGCGGTAAGAACCAACACGTGAATAACCTCGAAGAGCGTATTGCCGGGTGCTTTGCTTACTCTATGAACGGCGTACCACCTGAGTATGGAAGCGATGAAATGCTGGCGCTGAGCGCTTACCATCAGTGGCTGGCCACCGGTGTGCCGATGTATCCCGATAAACCTATTTATGGACGTGGTTTTCCTGCTCCAGATGAACCTGCTGAAGAGCCTGACTACGCTAGGGGCGAAGCGGCCTATCAGGAAAACTGTTCGATATGCCACCAGCAAGATGGCTCAGGCCACTACGAAAATGACGAATACGTATTTCCTGCGCCCTGGGGCGACGGCTCTAATAATTGGGGAGCGGGAATCGCACGGCTGGATACCATGGCGGGCTTCATTTACCAAAACATGCCGCTTGGCCAGCCGCGTTCACTCAGCGATCAAGACGCCTGGGATATTGCTTACTATGTAAGCAGCCAGGAGCGTCCCCAAGACCCTCGCTACACCGGTGACATCGCTGAGACAGCTGAGCAGTTTGGACCGACCTTCCATGACCGCTCACTATATGGCCAAACTCGCGAACTCGACGGCCATGTGCTGGGAGACCATGACAACTTTGGAGAGAAAGGCGATATCAAACCCTGGAATGTCGGCATGCCGCGGTTTGAAAACCTCTCCGAAGAGTAAGCAGTTAACGGACGGTATAGGATGGGAGGTCGTTTTTTGCGACCTCCCACAGCACCTATGGTGCTTCGCTGCCCATCATGTCAATCAGGCGCTCATCGCTGGGTAACCCCTGGATACGATCGATGCGGATGTTGCCGTTCTCTGCTTCCCGTTGAAAGGCACTAGTGGGAGTGGCATACAGTCCTAACTCTTCGAACAGCTGGTTATTTGCGTACACTTGCTCTTCAATGCCGCGGGGTTGTGCACTGGCTTCGACCTCTTCACCACGGTTATGTCCATGCAGGGTGGCAGCGGGATCGTCGGCACCAAGGATAGTGGCCGCTTTGCCAGGACTATCGGGGGCTAAAATACCCACCATAATATGTCGCAGTTGCACTTCACCGGCATCTACCCAGGGGCGAACGTCTTGCCACAGCTGGCGGCAATAAGGGCAGTTGGCATCGGTAAAGGTGTAGATCACTCGGGGGGCATCAGCATCACCATCCTGGATCCAGTGGCTTTCGCTTAGTAGCTGCCAGGTTTGTGCCTCTAGCGGTGCCCTTACATGCTCATCCAGCTGGGCTTCAGTAAGGTCATTCCCCTCACTATCCATCATTGTTCCCACAACAGCGTGCTCACCATCAGGCGTCAGGTAAATCGCCATGTCCTGGCCTTGCACGCTGGCGCCATAGCCGCGCAAACCGCCGGGGGCGTCAAACTGCCCATGAATCTCCAAGCCTTGGTCGGCAAGGGCCTGAACGGGGGCGGGTAGGTCATCGGCATGGCTTGTAGAGATTACCCCTAGCCCCGCCAGTAGAACAAAACTACTCATAATGGTGTTTTGGTTTAAGCGCATTACAACGTCCTGTTTTAGTGATATGGCGTTTAAAAGACGAAAATCGGTGGTGGGTAAAAAAGAGTGAGTCAGCGCAAACGCTCTAGCCCGCGCTGTAGGGTGGCGCTGGAAAGCTCGCCAAAGTGGGTGTTCACCAGTTGGCCATCGGCATTGTAATAGAGCGTGGTTGGCATCGCGTGGGCACCGGTGGCTTGACCAACCGCATTACGGGGGTCGAGCCATACATTGTCTAGCCTGAAGCCATGCTCGTTTATGAAGGCTTCAATCTGTGTTGACGACTCACCCTGGTTAACGAACACAAAGGTGATCCCGGTTTCATTCTGTTGCGCCTGCTCGAAGACCGGCATCTCACGAATGCAAGGTGGGCACCAGCTGGCCCAAAGATTGACCACCATAGGTTGCTGGCTAGCGTGTGATAATTGAGGAAGAGTGATGGGCTCGCCTGCACGGGTGGTCAGTGCCGTATCCGGCAGAGGGCGAGACTGATGCTCCATGAGTGTTGCGCTGCCCGCGGTTAACCCCCAAACCAATCCGCCCACCAAAAGCGAGCCACTGAGCGGAGCACGCTGGCGGGGCGAACGCCACAAAGCCCAGCCAGCGTAGGCTAGGCCAACGACAATGCCACCGACAATATCAAAGCCCCCGTCGCGGATATCCAAGCGGGAAGGCAGGCCGTCATACTCGCCCCAGTAACGCACCACGAAGACCAGACGCGCGCCAATAAAAGCGACAAAGAGCAGTGTAAATAGCGTATCGCTGACGGGAACGCGGTGGCGTCTTCCCAGTAGCGCCCCGGCAAGCAACGCTAATAAAAAAGCCAGGCCAATCAACAGCTGATGAATACTAAAACCCATCGGCCCAAGGGCAGCACTCTGTTGCAGCATAAGCAAACATAATCCCTGAAATAATGATGTGCCGAGATTATCTCAGCACGACATTATTTAAGGATTATGCGCGACCTGCATGGGGCGATTTGTCGCAACATTCGGTTCTTCAAAACGCAGCAGGAGACTCTCTTAGCTTGGAGCCACTAACCAGCGAACCGCATATGGAGGGAGGGCGCCTTCAGCCTCCCAAGGATTAGCAGGATCGAGCGCTTGCCAATCGTGCTTGCTCAGCGCTTCAGTGACTGCCTCACCCATATTCTCCAAAGGGAGCGGCAGGTCGGTAACGTTGTACAGCGCTAATAGACGGCGTCCATCGTGCAGTGGGCCGCGCTCCACCGCCAGCAGTTCCGGTGCTGACACCACCACGCGCTGGGCGGCATTGGGGTGGAAGCAAGGTTCCTGGCGGCGCTGGTCTAATAGCCGATTTAAAGCGTGGAAAACATCGTGAGTGGGGGTCGAAGGGCTGTCTAACAGTAAATCCAGCTCGCGGCGTTGCCAGCGCCTACGGTTGATCGAGCGCAGACGCCCGCTACGCTCAACGCCTTCTATGTCATTGAGCGTGCCGGTCAAGGTATGAATATAGAGCGCGGGGATGCCTTGTAAGCTGAGCATAATCGCTTGGCTGCATAGGAAGCGGGCGACCTGCCATGGGTCGGGTCCCCGGCGGGTGCCGCGCATGGCTTCAAACCAGGTGATATTGATCTCATAGGGTGTATCAGTGCCATCCGGGTTACTGCGCATGCTGACAAAGCCGCCGAATTTATGCATCAGCTCCAGCAGGGCGTCGCGCTCATGATCGGGCAATAAACCTTCCAGCGGACGCACGCCAATGCCGTCGTGGCTGGCAGTAAAATTCAGGTAGGTACAGTGATCGGGCAACACGGGAAGGCTGGCAAGCCATGTTTGCAGGGTGCTCGCTTCACCACGGGTCAGGGTGTGCAATAGCAGCGGGGGTAGGGCAAATTGATACACCATATGAGCTTCGTCCGGCTCTCCTTTCGCTAGACGATCTAAGCCAAAATAGCTGATGTTTTCCTGATGGGGCACATTGGTTTCAGTAATCAGTAGAGTGCCTGGAGCGACATGGTCCACAATCGCCCGCAGCAGCCGCACCACGGTGTGGGTTTCCGGCAGGTGGATACAGGCAGTACCTAACTTCTTCCACAGAAAGGCCACCGCATCCAAGCGCACAATGCGCGTACCCTGCTCCAGGTAGAACAGCAAAATACCCACAAACTCGAGCAGCACATCAGGGTTTTCAAAGTTTAAATCAAGCTGGTCTTCAGAGAACGTTGCCCAAAGGTAGCGAGTGCCCCGCCGGGTGGAAATGGGGACTAGTAGAGGGCTGCTGCGTGGTCGTACCACCTGGGAAACATCGGTATCTGGTTCGACTTCGATAAAGTAATCGCGCCCGGGCAGGCTGCCGCTCAGATAGTCCACAAACCAGAGCGATTCCCGGGAAACATGGTTGAGTACTAGGTCGGCCATTAAATCGTAATGGCTGGCGAGTTCGCGGATATGCGACCAGTCGCCGAGATCGGGATTAACTTCCCGGTAGTGGATTACCGAGAACCCATCATCGCTGCTCCACGGGAAGAAGGGTAGTACGTGTACGCCACTGATACGTTCGCCCAGCCGTGCCTGGAGGAAATCGCTAAGGACTGCCAGTGGAGGCACGCCCTCCTCTATAATGGAGTCCCCATAGCTGATCACCCACTGATCTTTTTCGCTCCATGAAGGTGCGTTTTTGGTCTAGCCTCGCTGAGTGTGGGTGTAATTGGGGCAAGCGACTGAAAGTACTCCAGGCGTTGGTTCAAGCGGCGCTGTACTTCCCCCGCCCTGTGCCCGTAAAGGTGGCTGAGATAGTCATGAACGGTATTTGAAAATGTGTCATGAACGGTCTGCTCAAAGGGGGGCATGCGTGGCTCCTGATAAACAATCTGCCACAAACGCTGCAGCTTGTGTGCCAAATCGTTACAATATGTGGTTGATACCGCATTTAAGCGCTAACCTTCATTAGCTTACGACAGTTGTTAGCGCTTTAAACGCCATTAATAGCATAGTCATTGACAGGTTATAACAAGCTTACTCGTGCAGTACGCCGACACGAGCTGACAACAGGTTGACCGCCATGCATTGCCCATTTTGTGGTGCAAACGATACTAGAGTGACCGATTCACGGTTAGTAGCCGACGGCGACCAAGTGCGCCGGCGTCGCCAGTGTGCGAGCTGCCATGAGCGTTTTACCACCTATGAAACCGCTGAATTGGTGATGCCTCGTGTGGTGAAGTCGGACGGCTCCCGTGAGAGCTTTAATGAAGCCAAACTAAGGGCAGGCATGCTGCGCGCGCTGGAAAAGCGCCCTGTCAGCGCAGAGGCCATTGAAGCGGCGGTAGAGCGTATACGCCAAACGTTACGGGCGCGGGGTGACCGTGAGATCAATGCCCGTGATATCGGCGAGTCGGTCATGCAGGCGCTGAAAACCCTTGATCATGTTGCGTATATCCGTTTTGCCTCGGTGTACCGCAAGTTCCAGGATTTGGATGAGTTTCGTGCTGAGATTGACCGGCTTTCTCAAGAGCCCTCAAACAAGAGCGGGCCGTCAAAATGAGCACCCATTTTAGCCAAGCCGACCATCGCTATATGGCGCGGGCGCTAAAGCTAGCGCAGAAAGGGCTCTACACCACTGATCCTAATCCTCGGGTCGGCAGTGTGATTGTGCGTGATGAAAAGATTGTGGGCGAAGGCTATCATCTGCGCGCTGGTGAACCCCATGCAGAAATCCATGCTTTAAACGCTGCGGGCGAGCAGGCTCAAAGCGCGACCGCTTATGTCACTCTCGAACCTTGCTCGCACACGGGGCGCACAGGCCCCTGTGCTCAAGCGCTTATACTTGCCAAAGTCGCGCGCGTGGTCGTCGCGATGGTGGATCCTAACCCCCGTGTTAGCGGCAGCGGTATACGGTTACTCGAAGATGCCGGCATTGAAGTGGTCGTGGGGTTACTTGAGAATGAAGCGCGTGCACTGAATCCCGGCTTTATTGCCCGCATGACGCTGCAGCGCCCCTTTGTGCGTTTGAAAATGGCGATGAGTTTAGATGGCCGTACTGCCATGGGATCAGGCGAGTCGCAGTGGATTACCGGCCCAGAAGCACGCACTCAAGTGCAGCGGCTGCGAGCACGCTCCAGCGCCATATTGAGTGGCGTCGAATCGATTATAATGGATGATTCACGTCTTACTTTGCGGGCAGAGCAGCTAAAGCTTGGTAATGTCGATGAGGTCTTACACCGCCAACCTCTGCGGGTGATTTTAGATACTCGGCTGCGGTTGCCTCTGGCAGCGGCCTGTCTAAGCGAACCAGGGCGCACACTGGTCATTACCACGCCCGCTCACGCGGCTGAAAAACGTGCTCGATTAACAAAGGCGGGTGCCGAGGTTCAGGTGTTACCGGCCGGCAGTGATGGCCGTATTGATCTCGTTTTGATGTTGAAATGGTTAGCCGAAAACGAACAAATTAATGAGCTGTTGGTGGAGACCGGCGCGACCCTGGCGGGGGCTATGCTCGATGCAGAGCTGGTCGACGAGCTGCAACTGTTTGTCGCCCCGACACTGTTAGGTGGAGAGGCGCGGCCACTGTTTGCCTTGCCAGGGCTCTCGCGCATGGCCGATCAGCGCCGTTTAACGATTCATGATATACGGGCGGTGGGGCGTGATTGGCGCATTATCGCCTCCCCTCAAGTGACTAGCGCAACAGACGAGAGCACGGTACCCTGACGCGCGAAATCGCAGCTAACGTGACACTTTTTTCCGTGACGAATTTACGTTACAAGCTGGCGCAACAGCTTTTTTGCGACAACGTTATGCGACAACTTTTGGAGATTCCATGGCGCACTCCTCCCCTAGAGGCTTAGCCCCTATCGCCGAGCTGGTGGAAGATATCCGCCAGGGCAAAATGGTGATTCTCATGGACGATGAGGATCGCGAAAACGAAGGTGATATCATCATGGCTGCCGAAAAAGTGCAGGCTGAGCATATCAACTTCATGGCCCGTTTCGCCCGTGGTCTTATCTGTATGCCCATGACCCGCGCCCGCTGCGAGCAACTTAATTTGCCGCTTATGGTGCGCGATAATGGTTCCGGTTTTGGCACCAAATTCACCCTCTCGATTGAAGCGACCGAAGGCGTGACCACCGGTATTTCAGCGGCAGATCGAGCGCGTACGGTGCAAGCCGCGGTGGCGCCACACGCCAAGCCCTCGGATATTGTTCAGCCTGGGCATATTTTTCCGTTGATGGCAGAGCCCGGCGGCGTGCTTCGCCGTGCGGGCCACACCGAAGCAGCGTGTGATTTGGCTGCGTTGGCGGGGTGTGACCCCAGCGGTGTCATCTGCGAAGTCATGAACGACGATGGCAGCATGGCGCGCCGGCCCGAGCTTGAAGCCTTTGCCCACGAGCATGGCATTAAAATCGGTACCATTGCGGATTTGATCCACTACCGCATCGTCAACGAGCAGACTATCGATCACCTGGAAGCGTCAACGGTAATGACCTCCCATGGCGAGCTGACACTCCATGTGTTCCGTGATCGTATTCAGGGGGCACACCATTTGGCGTTAGTGAATGGTCAACCGACACCAGAGGCGTCGACCACCGTTCGTGTGCACCTTACCGACACGTTGCGCGATGTGATGGGCTTAATGAAGGGCGAGCAGTGCCGCTGGGATGCCCACCGGGCCCTGGAAGAGATCGCCAGCTCTGAGTCAGGGGTGTTTGTGTTGATCGATGATGGTCGGCCGCACCAAGATTTAAAAGATCAGCTAGATATCTTTTTGGATCGCGTGCGTCAGCCGCGTACTAGTGATTCCGACGGTGCCGGTAACTACTTAACCATCGGCACCGGCTCGCAAATCCTGCGCTATTTAGGCGTTGGAAAAATGCGACTACTTAGTTCACCGTGGAAGTTTTCCGCGCTGTCTGGCTTTGATCTCGAAGTCGTGGAGCGTTTGGGACCTAATGACACGGCGTATGAGCCAAGCTTTCAGCAAGACTAATTCAGCAGGACTAATCAGCAGGAATAAATTGATGCAATCCCTCACTCAAGTTGAAGGTACTTTTGTTGATGTCGATGGCCGTTATGTCATCGTGGTGGGTCGTTTTAACCACCACGTGGTGGATAGCCTAGTAGAAGGCGCGGTCGACAGCTTGACGCGTCACGGCGTGGACGCCGAACATATCCATATTGTTCACGTGCCGGGTGCCTGGGAGCTGCCGTTGGCCGTTAAGCGCGTGCTGAAAGTAATGAAACCTGATGCCGTTATTGCGTTAGGTGCGGTGATTCGTGGCGGAACGCCTCACTTTGAGTACGTGGCAGGCGGCTGCAACACGGCGATTAATCACTTACAGCTTGAGTTTGAGACCCCGGTCGCTAACGGCGTACTGACCGTGGAAACTATCGAACAAGCGATTGAGCGCGCGGGCACCAAAGCGGGCAACAAGGGCACTGAAGCGGCCATGGCCGCCATGGAAATGGTCTCACTGCTACGCGCGCTGCCGTTAGGAGATAATCAATGAGCGAGCGTAAACCCTCTGCCGCTCAGCAGGGCCGCCACGCGGCGCGTGAGTTAACCGTGCAGGGGCTTTATCAATGGCATATGACGGGTAAATCCATCACTACCATTGAAGCCGAGTTTCGTAGCCAGTTGGCCGATGACGACCTGGAAGACCACGAAAACTGGGTAAAGGTGATGGAGATCGCCGATAAAGCACTGTTTCACGAGCTACTCCACAATACCGTGCGCTTTAAAGCGGAATTGGATCGTGAAATATCGCCATTACTCGACCGCCGCCTGGAAGATCTCGATGCCGTCGAGCTTGCGATTCTTCGTTTAGGCGCTTACGAGCTGTCCCGGCGAATGGAAGTACCCTATCGTGTAGTGATTAACGAAGGCGTTGAGCTGGCTAAGTCATTTGGCGCCACCGACGGCCATAAATACGTGAACGGCATTTTAGACAAGCTGGCAATTCGCCTGCGTAGTGCCGAGGTCAGCGCTCGTCGTCTCTGAACGCGAGCGTGCTGACAATGCGTTTAAGGGGCCTTTGTGCTTGCCGAATTTGATTTGATCCGACGCTACTTTATGTCGTCGCAGGAGGCGTCGACCGCGTCCAATGGCGTCACACTGGGATGTGGAGACGATGCCACACTACTGGTACCGCAAGCGGGTCAACAACTGGCTGTCAGCGTTGACACCTCAGTAGTGGATATACACTTTCCCCGCGAAGCGCCAGCGTTCGCAGTGGGCCACCGTGCGTTGGCCGTCGCTCTCAGCGACCTGGCTGCGATGGGGGCAACGTCACGCTGGTGTTTAATGGCGTTGACCCTTGATCAGCGCCAATTTGCCGATGATCAGGCAACTCACGCGTGGCTAGCGGACTATGCGCGTGGTTTTCATGCGCTCAGCCAGCAGCACGCCACAACGTTGGTAGGGGGCGATGTCACCTCCGGCGCGCTGTCTATAGGCGTTACTGTGATGGGTGAGGTGCCCGGTGGCGAAGCGCTCACCCGCGGCGGGGCTCGACCCGATGATCTCATTGCGGTAACTGGTGCCCTTGGCGGTGGGGCCGCCGGGTTGGCGCTGTGGAAAAAGGGAGAGCGCGATCTTGAACATCCGCTGTTACGTCGCTACTTGCTACCGGAACCGCGCTTAACGGCAGGCGTGGCACTGCGTGGTTTAGCCACTGCAGCGATGGATATTTCTGATGGTTTAATGGCCGACTTGGCACACCTACGTGAAGCTTCACGGGTAGGCGCTGTCATTGACTTAGAGGCACTGCCATTAGCCGATGAGCTGGAAAGCACGCTCGGTCATGAAGCTGCTATACGCGCAGCGCTTTCCGGCGGGGATGATTATGAGTTGCTCGTGACGTTAAGCGCTGACGATATAGGCCTAGCGCAGCAGCGCCTAATGGCGCTGGGCTTATCGCTGACGGTTATTGGTCGCTGTTGCGAGACACTAGGCGTAAGCGCCGCTGACCAGAGTGATCTCACTGGCTACGCCGGTTGGCAGCATTTTAGTGGGGAAGCGCCATGAATCGTGCACCGAAAAGTGTCTGGCGTCGCCCAACACATTTTTTTGCTTTTGGCTTAGGTAGCGGCACGGTACCTTGGGCACCCGGTACCTTTGGCACTCTGGCGGCTATTCCGTTTTACTGGATGATGGCGGAATTGCCCCTAGGGTGGTATCTAAGTATTTGTTTTGTCGCTTTTGTTGTCGGCGTTTGGCTATGCGATAAAACCTCCCACGATTTAGGTGTACACGATCACTCGGGTATTGTGTGGGATGAATTTGTCGGTTACTGGTTGACCATGGCCGCGGTTCCTTTTTCATGGGAAGCTGCGCTATGGGGGTTTGTGGTGTTTCGCATCTTCGATGTCTTTAAGCCCTGGCCGATACGCTGGGCTGATCGCCGTGTAGCGGGGGGCTTTGGCATT
>AXCI01000358.1_pt1 | contig 15333 bp, 20 predicted proteins | sample 182571 | NCBI WGS metagenome assembly AXCI01 (sample SAMN02359225, study PRJNA218796) | groundwater metagenome | isolation source: Mt. Simon Sandstone pore water sample D5872 at 1.8km depth, Illinois-Basin... | place: USA: Decatur, Illinois | collected 2009-05 | reverse complement strand
CGGGAAGTACCGCCTCGACGCTCGCTTCTCATGGCCGGATAACCTCAACATCATGCACGTCAGGGATCCGCATACCCAGTCGCTCAGTGGCAATTTGCTCAATGCGCGCAGGCGTTGACCATGCGCCCTCTTCCAGCAGCAGTTGCCCCCACTCTGTTTGCAGCTGGTTCTCCTCTTGCTCCAGCTGCTGCAGCTGAGCGAATTGAACTCGCGTCATGTGCGTAGTAATGACCACGGCTAACCCGGAGGCCATGCAGAGTAAAAATAGCAAACTAATCACCACCGGCCAGGGGCGTAAACGCAGCTTAAAGGGCCATTCGGTGCGTAGCGTGCTTGCCCACTGCTCAATCCGATCCATGCTCATGATTACATCCGTGATTACATCCGTTTGCGCGCGGCGCGCATGACGGCGCTGCGTGAGCGAGGATTAGCATCCACCTCCTGCTCGCTTGGCCGAACGCCCTTGCCCAGTGCCTCTAGGCGCCGGTTCAACTGATCGTCGCGAATAGGCACCCCTCGGGGCAGGTCAGTGTCACCGCGCACGTGATGGCGAATAAAACGCTTCACGCGGCGATCTTCCAGCGAGTGAAAGCTAATGACCACTAGGTGACCGCCGGGCGCAAGCGCTTCAAGCGCGGCATCAAGCGCACTGTCTAACTGCTCAAGCTCGCTGTTGACGAATATACGCAGCCCTTGAAACGCTTTCGTGGCAGGGTGGCGGCCCTTTTCCCAGGCAGGATGGGCAACTTTTAGTACGTCGGCCAAATCGACCGTATGGGTAAACGGTTTCTCGCCTCGACGAGTGACCACCGCCCGGGCCAGCCGCTTGGCGTAGCGCTCTTCACCATAGGTTTTAAACACGTAGGCAATATCAGCCTCACTGGCCCGGGCCAGGAATTCAGCAACGCTCTGCCCCTGGGTAGGATCCATGCGCATGTCCAGCGGACCATCGCGCATGAAGCTGAAGCCGCGTTCGGGATCATCAAGCTGTGGGGAAGAGACGCCGACATCAAGCAGTATTCCTGCAAGCTTTCCGAATACCCCCTGTTCACGGGCAAACTCGGCAAGCTGAGCAAATTCACGCTGGGTAATTTGAAAGCGCGGATCATTGATGTCAGACGCAGCGGCAATGGCTTGAGGGTCTCGATCCATGGCGAGCAGCTGACCCTGCTCACTGAGGCGCTCAAGGATGACCCGTGAGTGACCGCCTCTCCCAAACGTACCGTCTAAATAAATCCCCTGATCATCATGCACCAGGGCATCAACAGCACCCTCCAGTAGTACGCTGGTGTGGCGAAAGCGGGGAGCAACCTGTTCAGCGTCAGGAGAGGACATTTTTTTCTCACACAAGAGTATAGAAACAGCGTCATTAAGGGCGTGTAGGCACGCCCTGGTGTTGAAATGGGGGAGTCGGCCGATAAGCCGGGTTCTGTCGTGGACAGCCATTCCTCTAGGCGCTGCGTTACCACAGCGCTCAAGCAACCTACCCGGACCCAGCGCGGGCCACGCCATTGGGTCCCTATTTGGTCTTGCTCCGAGTGGGGTTTACCATGCCACGCACTGTTACCAGGCGCGCGGTGCGCTCTTACCGCACCCTTTCACCCTTACCGGCCCCAGAGGTTTATTTCAGGGGCTTAGGCGGTCTACTCTCTGCTGCACTTTCCGTCGGCTCACGCCGCCCAGGCGTTACCTGGCACTCTGCCCTATGGAGCCCGGACTTTCCTCCCCCAACACCTTTTAAGGGGCATCAGCGGCGACTGTCTGGCCAACTCCGGCGGCAAGCATACCAGCGCCCTCGATTTGCCTCAATGCTCGCCTTTAATTGCTTGCAAACGAGCATACCAAGCTTGCTTACGACCACCGAGTATGCGTGCGGCAATCGCAGCGCCCTGCTTAACGCCCAGCCCCTCTGCCAGCAACGCCGTCAATAAGGCATCCGCGGATATATCCTGATGCTCGCTCTGCTCGACCGCCGGGGCGCCGGCGACGATGACCACAAACTCGCCACGCGCTTGATTTGGATCGGCAGCTAACTGCTCAAGCAAACGTTCAGGGGTGCCCTGCAAAAACGTTTCGAAAGTTTTGGTCAGCTCACGGGCCAACACCACATCCCGATCGGCCATTTGCTCTTTAAGCGACTCAAGCGTGTGCAGGATACGATGAGGCGACTCATAAAATACCAGCGTCTCTTCGCGGGTTTTCCACCCCTCCAGCGCCTGGCGTCGGGCGCCTGGTTTGGCGGGCAAAAACCCGGCAAACACGAATTTATCGGTGGGAAGACCGGCCCCTGAAAGCGCGGTAATTAACGCACAGGGCCCGGGAATCGGCACGATATGCCGATTGCGCGCCCGCAGCTCGCGCACCAACACAAAGCCAGGGTCACTGATCAGGGGCGTTCCGGCATCACTGATCAAGGCAATATCTTCGCCTGCGGCAAGATACTCGTCCAAGGTTTCCACCCGGCGTGCCTCGTTATGCTCATGCAGTGAAAGCATGGGCTTGTTTAGCCCTAAGTGCGCCAACAGGCGTCCGCTGTGGCGCGTATCTTCAGCCGCAATCCGCGTTACTTGGCTTAGCACTCGGACGGCGCGCGTTGTTAAATCGTCCAAATTCCCAATTGGCGTGGCAACCACGTACAATGTGCCCGGATTATGGTCTGTCATTATTGACTCTCAATTCGCTGATGATTTTCAATTCGTTGAAGACTCGCAATGCGTTGAGGGCGCTCGATTCGTTGATGGCTTGCTCAAGCGGTACGCTATGCTTGTGCAGTGGCCTCGGCAATCGCTGGCAAGCAGCGACAGCGCAAATGGAAACTTAAGGAAGGATACATGAAACAGTCATTACGTGGCTTACTCGCCGCCGCCCTTGTGGCATTTCTCGTTGCGGGCTGTGCGATGCAGTCGCCAAGCGTGGTAGACCGCGTGCCCGACGAAGACCCCGGTCAGCTCCTCAGTCAAGCGGAGCAACAGGCGCCAGAGCAAGCAGCCAAAACCCGCCTGGAAGCAGCCAATACCTTGGCTCGACAGGGCGATCGCGAAAAAGCCTTCGAGACCGCCGACGGTATCGATGAACAACGCTTGTCAGAGTCAGACCGTGTACGCTGGGCGCTGCTGTTTTCAGAGCTTGCCCGCGCCTTGGATGAGCCCCGTGCCGTACTCCGTGCCGCCCAGGTACTGGAGGATGAATTGCCGATGCAGGCGAACCAGCAGCAGACGCTTGAAGAGCGTCAGCGCTGGGCGCGTGAAGCGCTTGACCAGTCTGGCGCCGTGAGCGTGGCACTGCCAGAGCTCGAGGGTCAGGATGTGCGTCGTATCGTGGTGGCACTGCCAGAATCCGGCCCGCTCAGCAGCGTCGCCAACACTATCGCCACCGCCATGCGCCAGCATCATGAGGCTCAAGGCGGCGGTGTGGAACTCAACTTTCTCGACGCGTCGCGCTACTCGCTTGATGAACTTTATGATCGCGCCCAGCAGATGAATGCACAGTTGATGATAGGCCCGTTGGATAAAGATCAAGTTACCCAGCTTGAACAACGCGACAGCGTTCCCCTGCCTACACTGGCGCTCAACTACGGCAGTGGCGATAACAATCAAGCACAGCGGCTTTTCCAGTATGGCCTTTCAGCTGAGGATGAAGCGCGCCAGGCCGCGCGACGCGCCTGGCAGGATGGGCATCGCCAAATGTCGATGATGGTACCTGATAACGACTGGGGCCGCCGTGTTGGCGAAGCCTTCTGGAACGAGTGGCACAGCCAGGGCGGTGAAATCGCCAATGCCGTTCGCTATAACCCTGAAAGCTCCGTATCGAACGCCGTTAAAACCGCTCTAAACGTCAGCGGCGAGCGGGCCCGCCTAAACAATATTGACGCTCTATTCCTGTTGGCGTTACCCGAGTATGCGCGTCAAGTCCCGCCCACCATGGACTACTACTACGCGCCCGAGCTACCGGTTTATGCCACTTCACACCTGCATGAGGGGCGCCTACAGACGCGTCTTGACCAGGATCTGAACGACGTCATGTTTATCGACATTCCTTGGCAAATTCCTGATGCCGCGGTTGGCGGTGAAGAAGCCCTCCCCTTCGCCTCGACCTACCGGAGCCTACGCGACGAGTCAGACGCCTCGATGTTTCGTCTGATGGCAATGGGCGTCGACGCTTACGAGCTGGCCGTTCGCTTCTCCAATCTTGGCGAACTGAATGGTTTAAACGGCAGCACCGGACGGCTTTATTTGAGCGAAGATGGACGCATTCATCGCGAGCTGCCCTGGGCAAAATTCCAGAATGGCGTCCCCTCGCCCATCTTGATCCCTAGCCTGGAAGACAGTGGCGAATAACGCCCATACCGCCCGTGCCCGCGGGGCCGCCATTGAGCAAATGGCGGCTCAGTGGCTATGCCAGCAAGGTCTCGTCCTCGTCACGCAAAATCACCATGTGAAAGGGGGCGAACTTGACTTGATAATGCGAGATGGCGATATTCTTGTCTTTGTCGAGGTCAAACACCGCATTACAACTCGCTACGGACATCCGCTGGAAACGATTACCTACCAGAAGCAGCAGCGATTGGTGCGTGCAGCAAGGCTATATATCGCCCGCGGCGGGCTTTCATCGCCATGCCGCTTTGATATCCTGGCAGTGACTGGCAAGCCACCCGACCTCGATTTTCACTGGGTGAAAGCTGCTTTTGATGCCTTTTGACTCTACAACCAGGAAGCCCTGATGGATTTTCAATCCCGTATACTTGGCCACTTTAACGCCAGCATCGACACAAAAACGTATGCCAGCGAAGTGCTTCCACCTTTTATTGAAGTGGCGAGCCAAATGATGGTGCAATGCCTTGTTAGCGAGGGGAAAATTCTCACATGCGGCAATGGCGGCAGCGCTGGCGACAGCCAGCATTTTTCGTCAGAGCTGCTAAACCGTTTTGAGCGTGAGCGGCCAAGTCTGCCCGCATTAGCACTCACGACAGACACCTCGACACTCACCTCTATTGCTAACGACTACAGCTATAACGAAGTGTTTTCAAAAGCAGATTCGCGCGCTTGGACAGCCAGGCGATGTATTGCTGGCGATTTCGACCAGCGGCAATTCGGGCAACATTGTGCAAGCGATTCAAGCCGCCCATGATCGCGAAATGACCGTTGTCGCCCTTACTGGCCGTGATGGCGGCGACATGGCGTCACTGTTAGGACAGGATGATTGTGAAATTCGTGTGCCTGCCACCTCAACGGCGCGCATTCAAGAGGTACACCTTTTGGTAATTCACTGCTTATGCGACCTGATTGATGAACAGCTGTTTGGCAGCGCTTAAACGCCTGATCAAAGCACCACCTCTCTCTTTTACTGAATGCTTAACTTAGCATCAAGGAGCCTTACCGATGACCCAACGCCTCTCCTCTCGTGGCTTCATGGCCGCGGCGCTTTGCGCGGTAATTTTTGTCACGGGCTGTGCCAATAATTCTGCCTCAAATCAGTCTAACTATGCCCAACGCAGCGAAGACGTGGAAGCCGTCGATGCCACCATTGAGCGCGAAGTAGATGACGCCCTAAATCGCGCCGACGCCCGGCTAGGGGATGCCCGCATTCGTGCCCATAGCTATAATGGCGTTGTACTGCTGGTAGGCCAAGTGCCCAGCGAAGAGCTGCGCAGTATGGCAGGTGACGTGACAAGCAACCTACGCGCCGTTAATGAAGTACATAACGAACTTACCATTGCCGCTCGTCTTCCCGCCACTCAGCGCCTGACCGATACTTGGCTAACCACCAACGTCATCAGTCATCTGGCAACGAATGACCGCATCGACTCATCCAAGCTTAAGGTCACCACTGAGAATGCCAGCGTCTACCTAATGGGGCGCGTGACCCGCGAAGAGGCTGACCGCATTGTCAATGCTGCCTCTGCCGTTGGCGGCGTACAGCGGATCGTGAAGGTATTTGATTACATTGACTAAGCATCAGGCTACTGCCTTTAAACGTTAAAAAGCCTCGCTCAGTGATGAGCGAGGCTTTTTTGTAACGGTGGCAGCGTGTGGAAATACCAGCGTTTACTTAACCACCCGCAGGGTAGGTTTTTTCTTCGCTTTGCTTTTCGCTTGGGCCTTTTTATCAGCCTCATCGCTGGAAGCATCTGCGTGATCGCCGCTCTTTTCGGAGACAGGCTCAGTGACCGACAGCTCAGGCTTCGAATAAGCCTTATCCGCGTCGTCCTCAATAGTTCCAAAGGACTCCTCGGTCTCGCTCAGCTCAGGCTCATGGCCAAACACCATCCCCGTGCCGTTCTCACGGGCATAAATAGCTATCAACGCCGCAATGGGGATCATGACTTGCATAGGCTGCCCGCCGAAGCGCGCGTTAAAACCTATCGCCTGATTCTCCATGAATAGATCGCGCACGGCGGTGGGGGCCACGTTCAAAACGATCTGGCCATTCTGAACAAACTGGCGAGGCACTTCCACGCCAGGCAACGTGGCATCAACCACTAGATAGGGCGTTAACTCATTGTCCAGCAACCATTCATAAAGCGCTCGGGCGAGATAGGGCCGACTCGATTTCATCTAGACTCCCTCCTCCTTACAAGAAAGGCTCCCTGCCTTAAAGCGGCACCCAGGAGCCGAATGAATTCAAGCGCGCATCTCTTTTTCACGCTCACTTAAAGAGGCCTTAAACGCTTCACGCTCGAATACTCGCGACATGTATGCCAGCAACGGCTTGACCTGTTTTTCCGGCAGCTCGATGTTGAGATCCGGCAAACGCCACAACACTGGCGCCAAACAACAATCAACCAGCGTAAACTCTTCGCTCATGAAGTAAGGCATATCTTCAAAAATCGGCGATATACCAATCAGGCTTTCACGCAGCTCTTTACGCGCTTTATCTGCCTCTTTCTTACCACCGCTGCGAATCAGATCGACCATTGGGCACCACTCACGCTCAATACGGTGCATCCATAGGCGGCTCTGCGCACGCGCGACAGGGTAGACAGGTAACAGCGGAGGATGCGGGAAGCGCTCATCCAGATACTCCATCATGACCTTGGACTCATACAGCACCAGGTCACGATCCAACAGCGTCGGCACGCTGTTGTACGGATTGAGGTCTGCTAGCTCTTCGGGTGGTTTTTCGTCGAGAACATCGACGATATCTACGGCAACCCCCTTCTCGGCCAGCACAATGCGCACACGATGACTGAAATGATCATCACTACCTGAGTAAAAAATCATCGACGACCGTTTGGCCACAACACCCATGAAAGCATCCTCACTTCAAAACAATCTTGGATAATAACACGCCAGCACACCCTTAGGGGAAGCTAGCGTGCTTTGCTTTATTGCCGTACTGACAAGCAAAAGGCGCACGGCTTACGCCGTGCGCCCTACTGACGACCAGCAACTGCTAATTAGTGGATATCTCGCCAATACTCACGCTTGAGCAGGTAAGCAATCACACCAAAAATGAAAATAAAGATCAGCACTTTAGGCGCCAGCGCCTGAGCCTGGAGCTTGGAGGGCTCGCCCACATAAGCCAGGAAGTTAGTCAGGTCATACATCGCTTCCTCAAACTCAGCAGGTTCGAGCTCCCCCGGCTCGGTGACTTGCAGCACATCACAAGACTGGTACTTACCCGATAACGCATCCGGCTCTTGCCCCTCTACCGGATGGTCAGTTTCGGCGCACACCAGCTCTTGAACCCCCTGCAGAGGCTCCAACACGTTCGGCATTGCTACCAGGTCAAAGACCGTGTTGTTAACCCCCGTAGGACGGCTGGGATCTTTATAGAAACCGAGTAGATAGGAGTAAATCCAATCGGTACCTCGTACACGTGTTTTAAGCGACAGGTCGGGCGGCGGCGCCCCAAACCAACCCTCAGCATCACCGCTATCCATCGCGTTGTGCATTTGGTCGTTGTAAGCCAAATCCGGTGAGAAAATAAGGTTTTCCTCAATCAGATCCTGCGGGATACCCCAAGTCGTCTGCGGCACGCGCAAAAGCGCTGGTACTGAAGCGAATGGCAACCCATGCAGTAGTTCACATAGAGTTTCATGCCATTTTGCAGCGAGGCTTGATCGTTAAGATCAGGATCCATTGAGTGAGGCACACTTGCCCCCGGTGCCGCCATCGCCGTCACGGGCACTATCGCGAAAAGTAGTGCTAATAGATGCTTTTTCATTAGCCAGTCACCCTTTCCGGAACGGGTTTAGTCTTCTCAAGCCTGGTGTAGACAGGCATCAAGAGGAAGAAGGCGAAGTAAATCACGGTGCACGCCTGGGCCAGAAGCGTCCGCCCTGCGGTTGATGGCAATACACCCAAAACACCGAGAATAACGAAGCTGACGGCAAACAGCGTTAGCATGACCCTTGATATCCAGCCCTTGTAACGCATGGAGCGGACCGGACTACGATCAAGCCAAGGCAGCACAAACAGTATTGCAATCGCTGCGCCCATGAAGATAACCCCCAGGAACTTGGCGTCTAGCCCAAACACCGAGAAGGTAATCGCGCGGAGGATGGCATAGAACGGCGTCATGTACCAAACGGGCGCAATATGGTCAGGGGTCTGCAGCGGGTTTGCCTGATCAAAGTTGGGTCGCTCAATGAAGTAGCCACCGCCTTCCGGGAAGTAGAACACCACCACACAGAAAACAACAGGAAGACGGCAACGCCAACCAGGTCTTTCACCGTGTAGTAGGGATGGAAAGGAATACCGTCCAACGGTACACCGGCCTCATCCTTTTTCTGCTTAATATCAATTCCATCGGGGTTATTAGAGCCCACCTCATGCAAGGCAATGATATGCAGCACAACGAGCGCCAGGATCACGATGGGCAGCGCCACCACATGCAGCGCGAAGAAACGGTTGAGGGTAATCCCTGAGATCAGGAAGTCGCCCCGCACCCACTGGGCCAGATCGGGGCCAATGACCGGGATGGCAGAGAATAGCGAGATAATAACCTGCGCGCCCCAATAGGACATTTGCCCCCAGGGAAGCAGGTAACCCATAAAGGCTTCTGCCATGAGCACCAGATAGATGGTCATGCCGAAGACCCAGACCAACTCGCGTGGGGCTTTATAAGAACCGTACAGCAGACCGCGGAACATATGCAGATACACGACGAGAAAGAAGGCCGAGGCGCCGGTGGTGTGCATATAGCGAATCAACCAGCCCCACTCAACGTCTCGCATGATGTATTCGACAGAATCGAAAGCACCTTCCGCAGAGGGGTTAAAGCTCATGGTCAGCCAAACCCCGGTCAGGATTTGGTTGACGAGCGCCAGGAGCGCTAACGAGCCAAAGAAGTACCAAAAGTTGAAATTTTTCGGCGCGTAGTATTTGGCGAGATGCTCTTGCCACATCTGAGTCGCAGGAAAGCGGTCATCTACCCACCGCATGATGCCCTTTTCCGCTTTGGCTCTATTCGGATTACCCATTAGGCACTCTCCTCATCTTCGCCGATGACAATGATATTGTCATTCTCAAAGCGGTAGGGTGGAACCTCGAGGTTAGTCGGTGCGGGAACATTACTGAACACACGGCCCGCTAAGTCAAATCGAGAGCCATGACAAGGACAGAAGAAACCACCCGGCCAATTATCAACGCCTACGCCCTCTGCATCTGGCTCAGGACGAAAAAGGGGCGAGCAACCTAAGTGCGTACAGATACCAATTAGCACACCAATTTCAGGCCGAATCGACCGCAATCCACCCTCAATGTAGGTGGGCTGCTGAGGCTCTTCCGAATCAGGGTCTGCTAGCTGGTCACTGCTAAGCGCTTCAGTACGCTCAATCATCTCTGGCGTGCGATTGATAATCCATATTGGACGACCACGCCACTCAACGGTCATACGCTGCCCAGCTTCAAGCCTTGATATATCTGCTTGAACGGGAGCACCCGCCGCTCTTGCCCTGGCACTAGGCTGCCAAGAAGCCACAAAGGGTACCGCTACCCCGACAGCACCTACCGCACCCACAACGGAGGTGGCGCCTACGAGGAAACGGCGTCGGCCTTTGTTTACGCCGTTATCTGCCATTTCAGGTTTCTCCCATCAGCTTACCCGCTTCTCGCCGCAAAGGCGTCTTGCGGCGATAAATATCAAATACGCTCTATGGTAAAAAAACAAAGCGCTATGCACAAGAACAACCGCCCGTGACCATAGTGGTACGAGCAATATAATTTTTTGATATTCCAACAAAAAACGCCCAGGTCGATGACCTGGGCGTTTTGCCGCATGGCGTAATAATTAACGCTTCGAGAACTGCGGGCGACGACGCGCTTTGCGCAGGCCGACTTTCTTACGTTCAACTTGACGGGCATCACGCGTTACGTAACCTGCGGCACGTAGCGAAGGACGCAGGTCTTCGTTGTAGTTCATCAGGGCACGGGTAATACCGTGACGAATAGCCCCTGCTTGAGAAGAGCCACCGCCACCAGCGACAGTCACAAAGATGTCAAACTGGCTGAGTGTTTCAGTCAACTCAAGCGGCTGGCGAACAACCATACGACCGGTAACGCGACCAAAATAGAGGTCTAGGTCTTGGTTGTTAACCGTAATTTTGCCAGAGCCCGGCTTCATAAACACGCGAGCGGTGGAAGTCTTGCGGCGCCCGGTACCGTAATACTGCTGTGTCATGGCGAAGATTTCCTCAGATGTCTAGTTCAAGCGGCTGTTGGGCAGCATGCGGATGCTCGGCACCGGCGTACACTTTTAACTTAGTGTACATGGCGCGACCCAAAGGACCTTTCGGCAACATGCCTTTAACGGCAGACTCAATAATGCGCTCGGGGGCATGATCAAGCATTTTGTCGAACGTCATAGAGCGCAGACCGCCCGGGTAACCGGTGTGGCGGTAGTAGGTTTTAGCCTTCGCCTTGTTGCCGGTTACGTGGACTTTCTCTGCGTTGATCACAACGATGTAGTCGCCGGTATCAACGTGAGGGGTAAATTCGGGCTTATGCTTGCCGCGCAGGCGACGAGCAATCTCGGTGGCCAGGCGACCGAGCGTTTTGTCCTTAGCGTCGACTACATACCAGTCGCGCTGGACGGACTGCGGCTTAGCACTGAACGTCTTCATGGATAAAATCACCAGATTAAATGTATTGGGTGACCCACACCGTTAACGGCGGAGCACCATCCCTATTCTTTTTGGTTGCCAGCTTACGCAAGCAACATGTAGCGAGGCGGCATTCTACAGCAAGGTGAGCGACAAGTTAAGCCGTCGCGTGACTTTTTTACTTGGCTAAAGGACAGCCCACGCGTTAAGGCTTATGGGCCAACGCCAAGTACTCCCTTGACTGCATCTCCTGCAGGCGGGAAAGCGTACGCTGAAACTCAAATGTCAGCTTGCCGCCGCCATAGAGTTGCTCTATGGGGACTTCTGCGGACATCAGCAGCTTGACGCCACGATCATAAAACTCATCGACCATATTAATGAAACGGCGGGCCTGGTCATCCTTCTTGGCATCCATATACGTCACATTGGAGACCAGCACTGTGTGGAATTCACGGGCCAGTTCAATATAGTCGTTTTGGCTGCGCGGCCCGTCGCATAGCTCCAGAAACTCAAACCAGGCGACATCATCATGCAAACGACGTGCACTGAGCACTCGGTGGTTGATCTCCAGCGAAGCGTCCATTTCGCCCTCGTGCCCCGCTACCTCGCGGAAGCTGCGCGCAAGCTCATGCTCGGCCGCCTCCTCCAGCGGAGAGTGAAAAATGGCGGCACGTTCGAGTGCCCGCAGTCGATAATCGACGCCAGAGTCGACGTTCACCACGTTACAGTGGCGCTTAACCAGCTCGATGGCGGGCAGAAAGCGCGCGCGCTGCAGGCCATCTTTATACAGCTCATCAGGCACGATGTTCGATGTCGCCACAAGCACTACCCCACGCTCAAAAAGCGCTTCAAGCAAATTGGCGAGAATCATTGCATCGGTGATGTCTTTGACGAAAAACTCATCAAAGCAAATCACTCGCGCCTCGGTGGCAAATTTACCGGCAATCAACGTCAGTGGATTTTTTTCACCTTTATAATGCGTCAGTTCGTTATGCACACGCTGCATAAAACGATGAAAATGGGTGCGCATTTTATCCGGAAAAGGGAGGGCTTCATAAAAGGTATCGACTAAATACGTTTTACCCCGCCCCACGCCGCCCCAAAAATAGAGACCCCTTACCTGAGGCAGCACAGGTTGAGTAGACGCAGAGGACTTCTACCCATTAAGCCAGCCACCCTGGCCTTCAATCCTTTATGGGCCACCAGCGTTTTTGGCACCGTCGTCGGCGCAGCCAAAAGCTCATCATAGAGACGCTGCAAATGTTCTACTGCCGCCTCCTGGGCCGCGTCATAGTGAAAATCGTCACGGGTTAGATCCTCGCGATAGCGCTCAATAGGCGATGCTGGGCGTGTTTTGGGCATTGCCCTCTCCGCAGATATCGATGACATGCAATCGCCTCCGGCAACATGTAAGACAGCGGCCAGCACAACCACTGACCACCTTTAGAAAGCTGCGATTATACCCGCAGAGAGGTCTAAGCGCATGAGCGGATTGACCCAACCGGTTACGTGACGCCTATAATGGCAGCCTGTTTGATTCTTAAGCTGCTGGCTAATGCAGCCTAACTGTTTATTCAAGGCGCCAGGGAGAACACTGTGGACGCAAGCTCACCATTAACCATTGCCATTATCGGTTTTATCGTCGGTGTGATCGCTGGATTAGGCTGTTACCGCCTATTCAGCAAAAGCCAGCGTGAGACTGCTTCCATGCGTCAGACACTGCTCGAACGCGAACATCAAATTGCAGAGATGAAGAGTAGCGTTGGCAGCCACTTAACCGGCATCTATCAACGCCTAAACAACATTCGCGATGAAGCGAACCAGCTAGAGCGTCAGTTGAAAGAGGATGCTGCAGAGTGGGATATTGCTGACGCGGCTATCCAACCTAGCCTGGATTTATCCGGCATCAGCACTGAGCCTGGCCAGCAGGGCCAGCAAGAGAGTGCGGCACCTACTACTCCCCGTGATTACGCGGACGGTAAGAGCGGCACGCTGTCAGAGGACTTCGGCTTAAAGGACAAGGAAGCAGCGACTCCCCAGCCTCCGCGCTACTAATTGGCCCAACGCGACACTTACAGTGATTGATCAGCCCCGGTTTTCATGGCGCACGATCCGGGGCGATTAACAGGTTAAGCGGGATTATCGATATCGATGAAGCGGTGTTCAACGCCGTACTCACTGTTTAGCCACTCGCCCAGCGCCTGGATGCCATACCGCTCCGTGGCATGATGGCCAGCAGCAATGTAGTGAATCCCCATTTCTCGCGCCAAATGCGTGGTTCGCTCGGATATCTCCCCCGACACGAATGCCTGCGCACCCGCTTCGAAGGCGGCCGTTATCATGTCTTGCGCCCCACCGGTGCACCAGGCGATGCGCTCAATACTGCCTACTTGAGTGGCTTCAACCACCAGCGGCTTACGCTGTAGAGTATCGCCCACTTGTCCCGCTAAAGCCTGTATAGAAAGCGGCTGTGGTAAGCGCCCTGACCACAACAGCCCCTCTCCCAGCTCGCCATCGATACACCCCTCCACCTTCCACCCCAAGCGCCTGGCCAATTCGGCATTATTGCCTAACTCAGCGTGAGCATCTAGCGGTAAGTGGTAGGCCAATAAACTAATGTCGTTACAAAGCAGCGTTTTAATGCGTTTCTGCTTCATACCGGTAATGGCCACGGGCTCGTTTTTCCAGAAGTAGCCATGATGCACCAATACCATGTCGGCCTGCCAAGCCACGGCCTCATCGAGAAGTGCCTGGCAGGCAGTGACGCCCGTCATGATGCGCTTAACATGTTCGCTACCCGCAATCTGCAAGCCATTAATCGTATAATCTTTGAACTGGGCAGCGCGTAACTGGTGATCACAGGCCGCTACCAACTGGTCTCGATGAATCATTGTGTCTCCTTTTATAGATTTAACCGTTCCCGTGAGGAACGGGTTAAGAAAGTGTTACTATTGGCTCATTGTAAAACTCACTGCTTTTAACGCGAACAGTGAGATAGACCCGTTAAGGAATTTATTGCATGCGACGCTATGTGCTGCCTTACCTTTGGCCCGTTATTACTGGCGTACTGCTCGCTTTAGTGATTCTTTTTGCGCTTCCAGAGCGGTTTCCCAACCCGTTTCGCGACTCCTCGCCAACGCCTTTACAAATCTCTCCCCCCATTATTTCTTCGACGCCTGCCGTCGTGGAGCCGAGCCCTAACCGGCCGGCCCCGGAAATACACGAAGCAGCGCCGCTATCCCGCAACCAGGGGCCCGCAAGCTACGCGCAAGCGGTGGAGCAAGCAGCTCCCGCAGTGGTTAACATCTACTCATCACGTATTGTAGAGCGCGACCAACACCCGTTAATGTCGGATCCGTTTTTCCAACAATTTTTTGACAACCAAGGCGACGATGCCACGACGCATCAGCGCATGCTCTCCAGTCTAGGCTCTGGTGTTATCGTCAGCGAGGATGGCTATGTACTGACCAATCACCACGTCATCAACGGCGCCGATGAAATCCAGGTCGCCCTGCGTGACGGACGTGAAACCATCGCAGAGGTGATCGGCACAGACCCTGAAAGTGATTTGGCCGTCCTGCGTATTGATCTGGAGGATCTGCCGGTCATTGAGCTCACTGACTCGGCGGATGTCGCTGTCGGCGACGTGGCCTTGGCGATTGGCAATCCGTTTGGCGTTGGCCAAACGGTCACCATGGGCATCATTAGCGCGACGGGACGCAATCACCTAGGGCTCAACGCTTACGAGGACTTTATTCAAACAGATGCGGCCATCAACCCGGGCAACTCAGGTGGCGCCCTGGTCAACCCTGACGGCGCAATGGTAGGCATCAACACGGCCATATTCTCCCGCTCCGGTGGCTCCCAGGGGATTGGTTTCGCTATTCCAGCCAACCTTGCTCACAGCATCCTAGATGAGCTGGTGACACAAGGGCGGGTGATTCGTGGCTGGCTGGGCATTGAGGCGCAGGCATTATCCCGCGAACTCGCGGCCTCCTTTGGGCTGCAAACGCCCCAGGGGGTTATTGTTGCAGGGGTCGTCAGCGGCGGCCCAGCGGCACAGGCCGGGCTAGAGCCGGGGGATGTTCTTCTGGCTGTCGACGGGCAGCCTATACTGGATGGCCGCTCGGCGATGAGTGAAATTGCCTCGATAGCGCCTGGCACCTCGCTGCCGTTAACCATTGTACGCAGCGGTGAGCGCATGGAAATGACGCTGGAAGTCGGCGAGCGCCCGCTTCCTGCCATCCCGATTAACGAAGGCGCGCCGGGGCAACGCGACTCATAGCGTT
>AXCI01000277.1_pt1 | contig 15414 bp, 15 predicted proteins | sample 182571 | NCBI WGS metagenome assembly AXCI01 (sample SAMN02359225, study PRJNA218796) | groundwater metagenome | isolation source: Mt. Simon Sandstone pore water sample D5872 at 1.8km depth, Illinois-Basin... | place: USA: Decatur, Illinois | collected 2009-05 | reverse complement strand
ACATGGCAGTTGGGCGTTGGCGGCGATATTTCGCTTCAATCCCTCCCCGCCAGCACGCTCTACCCGCTGCCGATACTGCTCCACTCCCGCCGCTTTTCACCCGCGCTATATGGCTTCAGCTTTTGCTCAACAGCAGTTAATCTTACTGCTGGATGCCAATAAGCTTATCCCGCCCACACTTAACCCACCAACCACAAGCAGCTGATCGTATCGCCTTCCGCCAGATTACTATTGGGTGGGATGACGGCAAAGGCGTCAGCGCTAATACACGAAGAGAGCACGCCTGAATTCTGATCCTCAAAGGCGGTCGCCGTCACACCGCTGGGGGTAAATGTCAGCGTGACGCGCATATAGTGCTCGCGAGGACCGGTGGTCGTGGCAAACCCAGCGCTGGCGGTAATCGTCGGTAGTCTTTGCAGCGCCGGGCAGTTAAGCATTTCTCCCAATAACGGGCGCAAAAATAGCCAGGCACCGACATACCCCGAGACAGGATTTCCGGGTAACCCCACAAACCGCGCCTGGCTGCCATCCTCCCGGGGCAAACGGCCCAGTGCTAGCGGTTTACCGGGGCGAATCGCCAATTTCCACATATCGAGTTGGCCAATCGCTTCCAGCGCCGCTTTAACGTGATCCTCTTCGCCAACGCTCACGCCACCGGTGGTGACGACTAAATCCGCTTCATCGGCAGCATCGGTTAACAGATCGACAGTGCGTGCATAGCTGTCTGGCACACTAACGGTACTCACCACCTCGGCGCCAAAGTTCTCCAACAGACGCTTAAGCATCGGCCGGTTGGAGTTGTAGAGCTGACCTGGCTTGAGCGGCGTGCCTGGGTCGATGATCTCGTCTCCGGTCGAAAGCAGCGCTACACGGGGTCTTCGGCGCACGCTAACGTGAGTGACGCCCTGGCCTGCCAGGTGGCCCAGTGCCGCCGCTTCGAGCCGTTCACCGGCATTTAACAGTACGCTACCCTGGCGCACGTCACGCCCCTGGCGGCGGACATTATCGCCCGCGGGAATCTCCGTCGGCATCAGCGCACGCTCACCGTCAACGTCGACGCGCTCCTGCATCACCACGCAGTCGGCCCCGGGGGGGATCTCACCGCCGGTAAAAATCCGTGCGCAGCTGCCGGACGCGAGCGCCTGGGCCTGCGTGCCCGCCGCAATGCGCTGACTCACAGGCAGCCACTTCCCAGCATCGGTGGCGCGCAGGGCGTAGCCGTCCATCGCGCTGTTATCGAAGGGCGGCACATCCAGCTGGGCGGTGACGGCTTCGGCCAGCACACGCCCACCGGCGGCCTCCAGCGGGATACTCTCTGCATCGAGTGCACTAACGTCTGCCAGCAGCGCTTCAAGCGCGGCTGATATCGGCTTTAAATCAGCCATGCTGCCCCCGGCCTGGGATCACAAGGTTGGCGAAGTTGCAGGGCTTGTGGCGGCTATCCAACTGTTCAGCCAGAATACCGTCCCAGCCGGTGCGGCAGGCGCCGGTTGAGCCCGGTAGGCAGAACACTACCGTGGCGTTGGCTAAGCCGCCAAGGCAGCGGCTCTGGATAGTAGAGCTACCAATCTCATCACCGCTGAGCTGACGAAAGCGCTCACCAAAGCCTTCGATACGCTTATCCAGCAGCACCGAGATCGCCTCGGGCGTCGAGTCTCGGCCGGTGAAGCCAGTGCCGCCGGTAGTGATCACTACCTGCACGGCTGAGTCGGCTATCCAGTTCGCCACGACCGCACGAATGCGGTAAACGTCATCAGGCACGATGCGCTTTTCAACGAGCGCATGACCGGCGTTGGTTAGCCGCTCGACCAGAGCTTGACCGCTACGATCCGTCTCTTCGGTGCGAGTATCCGAGACCGTGAGTACGGCTATGTTGAGGGGCACCATTGGCTCACTCATTGACGTCACCCTTGTTTGGCTGCTTTCTTTTTGGCGTGGTGAGCTTCCCAGGCCGCCATTTGCTCAGGCGTGGCTTCCGGTTGGTAAAGCGACTTCCACTCGCTGTACGGCATACCGTAGACGTACTCGCGGGCCTGTTCGTAATTCAGGCTTTCATCCCGCGCTTCTGCGGCACTCACCAGCCACTTGGATAAGCAGTTACGACAAAAATCGGCCAGGATCATCAGGTCGATATTCTGGACATCCTTGTTATCGTCCAGATGCTGCAGCAAGCGACGAAACGCGGCCGCTTCCAGCTCCGTGCGCGTAGCCGGGTCTAACTCATCAAACGCTGACATAGTCGTTCTCTCCTAAAATGAGGTGTGGTTATTGGCTCACTTAGCGTGAAGCATAACAAAAGACACCGCCGGAGGGCGGTGTCTTAGCTAACATTGAGTGCTGATCAACTGGTTCGTGTGGCCGATGGTTCACCGCTACCGCCCGATGATTTTCGCGCCGCCACCTCTTGCTCCGATAGCGTTTGGTCTTTGACCTCTTCATACCAGAGGTTGTGATGCTCTTTGGCCCAGGTCTCATCCACATAGCCCCTGGTCATCCCCTCTAGCGCGCCTTCAGTACCCAGCGTGCCGATATAGATATGTCCGAGGGATACAGCGGTAAGCCCCAGCGCACCCACTGCATGGATGATATTGGCCCACTGCATGGTGTCACGGCCCTGATCGAAATTGGGGAAGTCGAGCACAAAACCACTGGCGATAACGAGCATACCGACCGTCGCCAATAGCCAGTACCAGGCCTTCTCCCCACCGTTGGCAAAGCCTGCGTCAACATGCGTCTTACCGATCATGCCGCCGCCCTTCTTGAACCATACCCAGTCGTGCTTTTTGGGAATGTTCTGTTTAATCAAGCTGACCAGCAGAATAATGAGCAGAACCCCAAAGATCGGCCCCAGGTAGTTGTGCAGCACTTTGGTGGCCGCAATCATCCAGGCCCAGACCCCATCGCCAAACAGGGGGCGGAACACAAACTTGCCGAACAGTAGCGTCATTCCGGTCAACGCCAGAATGATAAACAGCGTGGCTACCGTCCAGTGCAGTGCGCGTTTCATCAGCGTCCAGCGCAACAGCAAACGCCCCGTGCGCGGCGCTTCAAGCTCTTTACGGCCAACGATAAAGTAGAACAGGGCGATCAGCGCCGCCATGCCAAATACCGCGATCAAACCAAAGGGCGACACCCAGCGGTTACGAATCACCCGCCAGGTTTCACCGCTTGCGTTGATCAGGCTGTAGTTACTGTCAGCGCGTGAATCACGGTAGTTGGGGCCGGTCTCTCCACTGCGTACCTGGCGCCATTGATCAGCGGTAATACCAGGGGCCGCGGTGGTCATTTCGCGGTCAGGATCCGCTTGGGCCACCGCTGCTTGCGTAAAACCGAGGCTGAGCACCAGAGCAAGCGCCACCAACATGAAGCGCCAAAGACCCAGGGCGAGCCCTTTACCTGAGCGTGGCACCCCACCGGGTGCCTGTGCAGTCAACAGGTTCATGACACGCCTCCTTACCCTTTATGGGCAGCATCATAGGCTAGGTTATCGGCACTGGCCTGCGGGTTATTGGACCAGGCGCCATCTTTATGGCCACGGTGGACTACCCGCTGACGGAAGATGTCGGCCACGTCTTGAGCATCACCGGCCAGCAGTGCTTTGGTGGAACACATTTCAGCACATAGCGGCAGCTTACCTTCGGCAATGCGGTTGGAGCCGTACTTCTCGTACTCCTCTTCTTTGCTTTCGGCTGGGCCGCCCGCGCAGAAGGTGCACTTATCCATTTTGCCGCGCTCGCCAAAGGCATCCTGCTGGGGAAACTGCGGGGCGCCAAACGGGCAGGCGTAAAGACAGTAACCGCAGCCAATGCAGAGGTCTTTATCGTGCAGCACGATGCCATCATCGGTCTTGTAGAAGCAGTCTGTGGGACATACCGCCATGCAGGGGGCGTCGTCACAGTGCATACAGGCGACGGAAATGGACATTTCATCCGCTTCACCGTCGTTGAGCGTGACCACCCGGCGACGCTGAATGCCCCACTCGACGTCGTTGGCATTTTTACAGGCGGTGACGCAGCCGTTGCACTCAATGCAGCGTTCGGCGTCACACATAAATTTCATTTGAGCCATGGTGTTCTCCTCATGCCGGTGCGGAATGGCTCCCGCACCGTCGTGCTGTCAGGTCGGTCGGGGCTTAAGCCCGCTCAATGCGGCAAATGGTGCACTTGGTCTCTTGCATCAGTGTCACCGGGTCGTAACCGTAGGTGGTCGCGGTGTTGGCCGCTTCACCAATGACGTAGGGAACAGTTCCCTCCGGATAACGGTCATGCAGACTTTCGCCCTGGAACATGCCGCCAAAGTGGAACGGCATAAACGCGACGTTACGATCAACCCGCGGCGTGACCAGGGCTTTCACTTTGACGCGGCCCCCTTCAGCCCCTTCGACCCAGACCTGATCGCCATCTTTGATGCTCAGGTCGTTGGCGTCTGCCGGGTTGATCTCGACAAACATCTCCTGCTGCAGCTCGGCAAGCCATGACATGGAGCGCGTCTCTTCACCGCCCCCTTCATACTCGACCAGCCGCCCAGAGGTGAGAATCATCGGATACTCGCCAGTGTTGTCGCGATCCTGAATGGTTTTGTACATGGTCGGCAGGCGCATGATGGAGTCGAAATCGTCCCAGGTAGGGAAGCGTTCAACCAGATCACGGCGCGTGGTGTAAAGCGGTTCGCGGTGCTTCGGCACTTGGTCTGGGAAAGTCCACACCACGGCGCGCGCCTTGGCATTGCCGTAAGGGGCACAGCCATGTTCGATCACTACGCGCTGGATGCCACCCGAGAAGTCGGTTTTCCAGTTTTTACCCTCTGCCGCTTGCTTCTCTTCTGCCGTCAGGTCGTCCCACCAGCCGAGGTCTTTAAGCAGTTGGTCGTTGAACTCGGGGTAGCCGTCGTCGATGTCACCGCCGACAGGCGCGGAGCCTTCCGCCAGTAGGTTGACCCCATCACGCTCGATACCGAAACGGGCACGGAAGCCCATGCCACCCTCCATTACCGGCACGCTGGTGTCGTAGAGGTTGGGGGAGCCGGGATGGCCAAATTCCGGCGTTCCCCAGCAGGGCCAGGGCAGACCGTAGTAGTCGCCGTCCGCAGGGCCGCCCTCAGCACGCAAATTCTCGAAGCTGAAGGTGTGCCAGTTTTGCTGGTGCGCTTTGAGACGCTCGGGGCTCTGCCCGGTGTAACCTACCGTCCACATCCCGCTGTTGATTTCGCGCAGGATATCCTCGATCAACGGCTCGTCGCCATTCATCTGATAGTTTTTCACCAGCTCATTACCGATGCCCAGTTTGCGGGCAAACAGGTACATGATTTCGTGGTCAGGCTTGGATTCAAACAGCGGCTCAATAACGCGGTCACGCCACTGGATAGAGCGATTCGTCGCGGTCACACTGCCCGTGGTTTCGAACTGAGTAGCGGCTGGCAGCAGATAGACGCCGTCGGTGCGGTCGTGCATAACGGCAGCAACGGTGGGATAGGGGTCAACGATGACCATCATCTCCAGCTTCTGCATCGCTTTCTGCATTTCAACGCCGCGGGTCTGAGAGTTAACCGCGTGCCCCCAGTAGAACATCGCTTTCAGCGCGGTACGCTGGGAGATGTTTTCGTCATCCTCGAGCACGCCATCGACCCAGCGAGAGACCGTAATACCGCTGGTGTACATGGGTTTTCCGTCGGAGTACTCGGTATCGTCAAAGCGGCCTTTGATCCACTCGTAGTCGACATCCCATACCTGTGCCCAGTGCTGCCAGGCGCCTTCCGCCAGGCCGTAATAGCCCGGCAGCGAATCAGACCCTAGCCCCAGGTCGGTCGCGCCCTGGACGTTGTCGTGACCGCGCAGAATGTTAGCACCGCCACCGGAAACCCCAATGTTACCCAGCGCCAGCTCAAGGATGCAGTAAGCGCGGGTGTTGTTGTTACCGGTGGTATGCTGGGTGCCGCCCATACACCAAACGACGCAACCAGGACGGTTGTCGGAGAGGCGTTTGGCCACATCGTACATTTCCGCTTCGGGAACGCCGGTGACTTCTTCGACAACGCTGGGCGGGAAGTTGGCGACTTCAGCGCGCACTTCATCCATACCGTAAACGCGCTGATTGATGTACTCGTTGTCTTCCCAGCCGTTCTCAAAAATGTGCCACAACAAGCCCCAGATATAGGCAACGTCCGACCCCGGACGCAGGCGCACGTATTTGTTGGCCTTGGCGGCTGTTCGCGTGAAGCGTGGATCGACAACAATGATGTCGCAATTGTTGCGCTCTTTGGCGATCAGGATGTGCTGCATCGCCACCGGGTGGGCTTCACTGGGATTAGAGCCAATGAACAGAATCGCCTTGCTGTTATGCATATCGTTGAGCGAGTTGGTCATCGCGCCATAACCCCAGGTATTCGCAACGCCGGCCACGGTAGTGGAGTGGCAGATACGCGCCTGGTGGTCGGTATTGTTGGTGCCCCACAGCGAGGCAAGCTTACGCATTAGGTAGGCCTGCTCGTTGCTGAATTTCGCGGAACCTAACCAGTAAACGCTGTCCGGGCCGTGCTCTTCGCGCAATTCAAGCAGCTTGTCGCCAATTTCGTTGACGGCGTCATCCCAGCTCATGCGCTCCCACTCACCGGCCACAAGCTTCATCGGATACTTAAGACGCCGCGTTGAGTGGCCGTGCTGGCGCAGCGAGGCGCCTTTCGCGCAGTGCGCGCCGCGGTTGATGGGATGATCAAAGGCGGGTTCCTGCTTGGTCCAAATACCCTCTTGAACTTCGGCATACACGCCACAACCTACTGAACAGTGGGAGCAGATTGTGCGCTTGGTCTCGACCGGCGAGTCCAGGACGGGGGTCTTATTAGCGGCTTCCGAGCGCTGCATCATGGGCGCGCCCATAAAACCTACGGCCGCCACGCCACCTGTGGCGGCACCGGTGCGCTTGAGGAATTGACGGCGGGAAATTCCCAGCCCGGAGGCTTTGGGGGTGTCTGTTTTGCGAGTTAAACGCATGGCAAATCTCCTGGCATTCCGCCGTCAGTCACGCAGGGAGGCGTAATAAGCACGGATGTGGTCAGTCTCACGGTAGTTAACCGTTTGTTTTTCGTTTTTCACCGGGGCCGTGTCAGCCTGAGCCAGAGTGACATGACCGACTGCCGCCGCAGCGCCAGCAGCGGCGGTTCCCAACCCAACGGTTTTCATAAACCGGCGGCGCTCAGAGTTATGTGACGGGTGCATGGGTTTCTCCTCTTGCATGCTTGTTTTGCGGGGCCATTTATCTCGGGACTTTTTATAAAAGTTCTTAGTTATAAAGACTCTTAATTATAAAGGCTCTTAGTTATAAAGAGCGTTTGGCCTTTTTGATCCCGTTACTGCTATTATTTAATACCTCCGCACCAACACCTCTGAATAACGTCATCTCAAAAGCTTAGCGCGGTACCACCGGTTTTGTATCAACGTTAGTGCTCGACAATACGCACCGGCGTGTGGCCCGCATCAACGCTCAAGCGAGCCTCCTCACTCTCCATAAAAGCGCTACCCAACTGCCCCAGCGCTGCATAGAAAGCGGTGTCTACCTGCCCCAGGTCAGCAAAACAGCTGGCGGCCCATGGGGCTAAATGTTGTTTAAAGAAGTAGGCCTGCTCGTGACTGGCAGCGTCGATCAGCATCGCCATGACTTCGCATAGGGCAGCCAAGTGATCTTCAGGGTCCCGGGTATGCTCACTACGTTCAAAGCCGAGCGCTCTTAAGTCTTGACGCAGCGCTACCAGCGCGGCCTCCATCAATTCGCCATTACGGTACCAAGAGGCATAGGGCACCACTTCACCCTGTATTACCCCGACCAGAAGGCGGAAGTGGGCTCGCTGCAGCGGCTCGACATCGGCGTTGTGCGCCGCGTCTGCCAACATCTGCCAGCACTCGGCCAAGCGGCTGCCATCCTGTTCGATAACCAACTCAGACAGCCAATCCAGCAACGACTGATCCGGTGCCTGGCGCAGTAGGGTGGCAAACAGCCGGTAGATATCGGCGCGAAGCGCATCCGCTTCTTTCAGCGTGGGCAGTGAATCCGTCATCGGCTCATACCTTCAGTTGCGCGTCGGGGTCGCGAATCATGGTTTTCCAGACATCTTTAACGCGGCAATCTTCACACATTTCCAGGCGTATCATCGCCTCACCGGCAAAGTAGGGGTGATTGGCGAGCTTCTCTTTAATAGTAGCTACCGTGCTGACCGTGGCAAACGGCTTGCCGCAGTTGATGCATTCAAAGGCCGCCTCTTCGTGGCAGATATGACGCGCTTCGCGGTCACTGGAGGCTAAAAAGCCAGGCATTAGCGTAATCGCATTTTCCGGGCAAGCCTGCTCACACAAGCCGCACTGCACGCAGTCCGCTTCCAGAAAGCTCAGCGCGGGGGTTTTACCGCCTGACTTTAAGGCTGGCGTCGGGCAGTTGCTGACACAGGCGTGGCACAGCGTGCAGGCATCGCTATCGACTTGAATGGCGCCGTAGGCAGCACCGGCGGGCACTTCGGTGCGCTCGCCGCGGGGATTGCCCAGTTCGGCCAGCCTCGCCAGCACACGGTTCAAGCGCGCCCGCTTTTCTGGCTCGGGCAGGCTCAGCGGTGACTCCGTCAACGGCGTGAGTGCCGGTAGCGCATCCCGGCCCGCAGCGTCGGCTATCCCAATCAACGTTACGCGCGCGCGGTCATGGCCCAGGGCGTCTAACAGAGCGTGCGCCTGGGCGACTTGATCGGTCAAAAAGGCGTGCAAGCGATCGGGCATATCAGGGTGAAGCTGAATACGCACTTCGGCGGCTCCAGAGGCCAGGGCAGTTAGCCACTGATCGTGGCCCGCAGCACCCAGCTCTTCAAGCGGTGCATCAATGATATGGCCCGCGGGCACGACACCCGCGGCGCGCTCGGCATCCTGAGAATCGTGGGTAATAAAGCGCAGTACCGGCACCTGACCGCCTGCTTCACGGTAAGCCCCCAGCCACGCGGATAGCGTATCCTGCTGGCGGCGGGTTTCCGGCAAGCGAAACTCAATCGCGCCGGTAGGGCAGGCGCTGGTGCAACTCCCCACGCCTTGGCAGAGGTAAGGATCTATCTCAATGCGAGATTCAATCCGCCCCTTAACACTTGAGATAGCGTCTGCCGGACACACATCCAGGCAGCGAGTACACCCAACGTTACCGCTGGTGGAGTGGGCACAAAGGTCGCTGTTGACTTGAAAATAGCGCGGCTTGTCGAATTCGCCCACCAGCCCGACAAAACTGTCGAGCGTGTCGTTACGCTGCTCAACCGCCCGCCACTGCATCACCACATAGCCAGGGGGTGGCATTTCCCAGCGCTGGGTGTGGGTCGTTGGAGCAAGGTCCAGGATAAGGTCAAAGCTATCGCGCTCAATGAGTGCGCGGGCAAGGTTCAGCGTTGCCTCACCCTCGTCCAGCTGGACGCTGAAGGCGCCCAAATAACCGTTAATACGCAGTTTGCCGAGCTGATCGCGGGTGAGCGTTTGGCTGACTATTGATTCGCTGGCCCCCAGCGGAGCAGCCGCCTCACTCTTTAAACTGTCGTCCGCTTCCGCAGGCTCAGTCACTAGCAGCGTAAGCGATGCCAGACCACGTCCTTGCAGCGCGCGCGCGGCGGTGTAAACGTCGCTCTCAGCACCGATCAACAGGGCGTGACCGCGGCTGTGATACGTCACATTGGCAGGCGTTAAGTTGGCGGGCCAAGAGATACGCTGGCGTACCGTCTCCCGAGCCTCGGCATTGCGCTGGTCGTCAATCGACGCCAGTTGGATTCGTTGGTTCATGCATTCTCACGGTCAGTGAATAATTCTTATTATATTTTGAGTAATAATGATTAACTATTGTGGCATAACAATCCGTTTGCGCTAAGTTCAGACTATGGCGAAACCCACCATTTGCCAACCTGATTAGCGTCAACGCTACCAACGCTACCCGCCTAAAAAACGCCTAACGCATTCATTTTTATTAACTTATACTCGGTATCATGTTTTCGTCTTAGTGCCAGATAAATAATCAGACTGGTCGTCTAGGGGCGAAATTTTAACGATGCCGTCACTTTCACTGGAAGAGGTTGAGGGCTCCTCCTCAACCGCGTTCGCCTGCTCACTTGTCTGGCCGTCGGCTGCCCGCTCTTTTTGGGGCTCGGGTTCAGCTCCGTTTAACGACTTATCAACCGCCTCTTCCACTTTATGGGTCCAGCGCCGTAGATTGCTGGCGAGACCGGAACTCATGGGCTTTAACAGTTGATTGTAGTCAGCATCATAGTCATCCAGACCATCGCGAACGTTATAGTTGCCGGTGGCCCACAGGCGCTTCAATGCTTGGCGACGTAAAGGGCCGCTGACCCCCGGCGCCATAAACGCGCTGAAGTCGCTGCCCGCTTCCAGCGTTTCAGGGTCGGGCAAGGTGTGATCGAGGCTGCCAGGTTCTGGTTCTGGCGGCGCTGCGTCATTGGCATAGCCTGGCTGCCCCGCACCATCTGGCGAAGCATTCGGCTCGGTGACCTGTTCATCAACCAGCGTTTCAGCAGGGTGGGCGGCGGTCGATGCCTCCTCCTCTGTTGCCACATTACGCTTTAATCGCGACCATCGCTCCAGGCGGCTCATTGCGGCTGCTCCTTGGTGGGGGTCTCTTTGGCGCGCCCCGCCCCTTTACGTTTTTCTTGCGCATTTCCATCGGGGCTTCGCCGTGACGCGCTAAGTAGCTCTCAATCCAGACCTGAATGGCCATCGGCATGGGTGCTTCAAGCACCTGCTGCTCACCGTCCATCCAGCCCGCCGCCACATCCTGGCTGGCTGTGATCGCATCAGGCTTGGGTGTCTGACCGGTAAAGCCCGCCCGTGCGAAGAGCCGTGGGGTAGCAGACGTCAGATTGAAGCGGTAGGCCGCCCGCTCAGTCATCGATAGCTGCAGGTTAAGTACATTGTCACCCTGATCGCCCAGCGTTAGCTCCGCAATGCGCCATTGGGTCAGCGTAAAACGCTTAACCTGCTTGGGCTCAGCCACCAAGGCAATACTGATTGGGCGTAGGTTATCACTCATATCTTTATAAACCCTGCACCTTGAAGGGATGCCATGTAAGGAAATGGCCGTTAGAAAAACGGTACTGATAAGGATAGCGCTTGAATGGGTAGACAAGTAAGCATCCCCGGCGCCATCATCGTCAACTCTGACTTATTTAGTCAGGTATTTTATTTTAGTAGCGAGGATTGCGGATGCACGCCCTTCAGTTAAGCCGAGCCCGCTTACCGGCCACGACCGAGATCAGTATCGTTGACGAGTATGGCGATGCGCGCCAGCAAGCGATTGCCGCTGAAAGAGCGTTGACGGTCTACCTCAACAAGCGTGAAATTGTCACTTTGATGACCTTGGGTGATGACCCGGAGGCGCTGGTGGTTGGCTATCTGCGTAATCAGGGGCTGCTGAGCGCCGCGGCGGATCTAGACGTCGTACAAGTCGATTGGGAGGTAGAAGCGGCGGTCGTGATTACTCGCCATCTGCCCGAGGATTTAGAAGTACGTTTAAGCACTCGTACGGTCACCACCGGCTGCGGCCAGGGCACGGTCTTTGGTAAACTGCTCGATCAAACGGCGCTCACGACACTCCCCGAGACCCAACTGGCACAATCCACGCTCTATCAATTACTGCAAAACCTTAACGCCTACAACGAGACCTACCGCAGCGCTGGCGCCGTTCATGGCTGCGCGCTGTGCCAGCAAACCGACGTACTCGACTTTGTTGAAGATGTAGGACGGCATAACGCCGTGGATACTCTGGCCGGGCGCCAATGGCTACAGCAGGCCGACAGCGCCAATGCGGACATTTTTTACACCACCGGACGGCTAACGTCGGAGATGGTCTTGAAAGTAGCGCAAATGGGCATCAGCGTGCTGGTCTCTCGCTCAGGCGTCACCCAGAAAGGCGTCGAACTGGCCGAACGCTTCGGCGTGATGCTTATCGCTCGCGCCAAAGGGCGCCATTTCCAGGCGATCAACACCCAAAGCCGCTTAGCCCTGGACGCTATTCCACCGCGTCCCCCCCATGCCCGTTCATCGCAAGCATCTCGCTCATCAACAAAGGCAAGCTCATGATCCCTACTCACGAACTCACCGGCATGATTCTCGCGGGTGGCGAAGGGCGAAGAATGGGCGGCCGTGACAAAGGGCTCGAACCTTTCGCAGGTCTGCCGTTAGTCGGCCACGTAATGAAGCGCCTGGAAGGCCGAGTGGCCGAGCGGCTGATCAACGCTAACCGCAATGCTGACGCCTACCGCTTTTTCGCCGATCGCGTGATAGCGGATCTGGAACTGGACGGTGCCGAAGGCGGTTTTAAAGGCCCTCTAATGGGCATCTACAGCGGCCTGCGGGCGGCAAAAACACCCTGGTTACTGGTGGCTCCCTGCGACTCCCCTGCGCTGCCTGACGACTTAGTAGCGCGCATGGTCGACGGTATTGGCCAGCACGATATCGCCGTGGCTTTCGACGGTGAACGGCTACACCCGGTGGTTGCGCTGCTGCGTACTTCACTTGCCGATGATTTGGCCGCCACCCTGGCCGATGGAGAGCGCAAAATAGACCGCTGGTACGCCCGCCACGACTGGTGCAAGGTTGATATGTCGGACTGCCCCGATGCCTTTGCTAACCTTAATACTGAAGAAGAGAAGCTGCAGCTGGAAAACGTGTTAATGGGTGCTTCGAGCAAGGAGGTAAAATGACGCTCTCCTGCTTTGATCTTGGCGAGCAGATGCTTAGCGTGGACGAAGCGCGCCAGGCGCTTGCTACCCTGATTGCGCGTCCGCTGGGCAGCGAACAGATTCCACTGGCGCAGGCTCGCGGTCGCCGCTTGGCCAGTGCCGTCAAGGCGCCCATCAACGTACCGCAAAATACCAATGCGGCCATGGACGGCGTAGCGCTAGCCCTGCCCAGAGAAGGGGTTGGGGCCAAGCAAACGCTTTGGCCGCTGGCCGGTGAGGTGCTGGCCGGGCAGTATCGCAGTGAACTGGTACCTGCCGGTCACTGCGTGCGCATCACCACCGGCGCCCCGCTCCCGCCGGGTACCGATACCGTGGTGATGAGTGAACAGCTGCGCGAACCGTTAGATGATAAGCCTAAGCACATGATCGTTGAGTCGCCCGAACTCCTCAAACACGGCCAACATGTCCGCCAGGCCGGTGAGGACATTGCCATGGGTCACACAGCCCTGCCTGCAGGCGCACGGCTCGATGCGGCGGCTTTAGGGCTTTTAGCGTCGCTAGGTTATGCCCAGGTGGACGTCTATCAGCGCGCCAAGGTAGCGATTTTTTCTACTGGCAACGAAGTCACCGCCCCTGGCCAGCCGCTCTCCAAGGCAGGTATTTACGACGCTAATCGTTTCACCCTAATGGGCCTGCTTAGCGAACAGGGTGCTGAGGTCATTGACCTGGGGATTCTACCGGATGACTTAACCGCGATTAAAACGGCCCTTGAAAACGCTGCAGAGCAGAGCGACTTGGTGATCACCAGCGGCGGCGTTTCTGTCGGTCAGGCGGATTTCACCCGCGACGCTCTTGAACAACTCGGCCGTTTGGCTTTCTGGCGTGTAGCGCTGCGCCCAGGGCGCCCCATGGCCTGCGGCTGGCTGGGTGAAAAGCGCACGCCGTTTGTTGGCTTGCCCGGCAATCCGGTAGCGGTCATGGTAACCTTTCGACAGTTTGTATCACCGCTGCTGGAGCAGCTTCATGGGCAGCCGACCTCAACGCCCCGACGCCTGACGGCGATAGCCGATGAGACGTTAAAAAGTCGCTTGAAGCGCACTGATTTTATTCGCGGTGTTTACCATACTGATGCAGAAGGACGGCTACACGTGCGTAGTACAGGCGCCCAGGGTTCGGGCATTTTAACCTCGATGGTGGCTGCTAACTGTTTGATTGAGCTTGCTGACGACCAGGCAGGCGCCCAGCCAGGCGAGGTAGTCAGCATACAACCACTCACGGGATGGCTATGACCGAGCAACGATCCGCACAACCACACGCTCATCAGCAGCGATCTGTCCAGCCAGACGCTGACCAGCCACTGATCGACGACTTTGGTCGGCGCATTAGCTATGTGCGCATCTCGGTCACCGACCGCTGCGATTTCCGCTGCGTATACTGCATGAGCGAGGAGATGACGTTTCTGCCCCGCGCCCAGGTACTCACGCTGGAAGAGATCGCCATGGTGGCGCGTGCCTTCACCGAACTGGGGGTCGAAAAGATTCGTCTTACCGGCGGCGAGCCGCTGGTACGCCGCGGCATCGAACAACTGGTCGATGAGATCGGCGCCATGCCAGGCCTTAACGACTTCACCATGACCACCAATGGCGCCAGCCTGCGCAAGCACGCCAAGCAGCTCTACTCAAGCGGTCTGCGGCGGCTGAATATTAGCCTGGACTCGCTAAATGCCGAGCGCTTCAAGCAGCTCACCCGCACCGGGGATTTGGCTAAAGTCATCGACGGCATTCATGCCGCCCAGGAAGCGGGCTTTAAACGTATCAAGCTCAACGCGGTGATCTTAAAGGGTCGCAACGATGACGAAGTGGTCGATCTGGTCAGCTTTGCGCGCCGGGAAAACCTCGATATTAGCTTTATTGAAGAGATGCCGCTGGGCGATGTTTCCGACCACTCGCGGGCAGAAACGTTCTACTCAAGCGACGACGTTCAGGCGTTGATTGAGTCCCGCTACCCGCTGATCCCCACGACCGAAACCACACCCGGCCCCTCGCGCTACTTTAAAATGGCCGATAGCGACAGCCGGGTTGGGTTTATTTCTCCCCATAGCCACAACTTTTGCGATACCTGTAACCGGGTACGGGTGACGGTGGAGGGCCGTTTGCTGCTGTGCTTAGGCAACGAACACTCGGTGGATCTTCGCGCCGTGCTGCGCCGCCACCCTGGCAATATGCAGGCGCTGAAAGAGGCGATCATCAACGCCCTGCCGCTGAAGCCGGAACGCCACCACTTCACCACCGATGGCGATGTGCAGGTAGTACGCTTTATGAATATGACGGGAGGGTAGCCGTTGGCGGCGTCAGCAAGGTTGGCAAACGTGCCGGTGCATATCATTACCGGCTTTCTCGGCAGCGGCAAAACCACGCTTATCCACAGCCTGATCGAGCAGAAGCCTGTGGATGAAACGTGGGCCATCCTGGTCAATGAGTTTGGCCAGATCGGCATCGACCAGGCCATGTTTGACGCCCGTGACGACGTGGTCGTCAAAGGCTTGCCCGGCGGCTGCCTGTGTTGCCAGCTCGCCTTTGTACTACAAGCCGCGCTGGTGAATCTGCTGGCCCGCAGCAAGCCTGATCGCGTGATCATCGAACCCTCAGGGCTAGGTCACCCGGCGGGCCTTTTGGATCTACTTCGCGGGGAAGCCTTTGTCGAGGTGGTCGAAGTGCGCGA
>AXCI01002217.1_pt1 | contig 15796 bp, 16 predicted proteins | sample 182571 | NCBI WGS metagenome assembly AXCI01 (sample SAMN02359225, study PRJNA218796) | groundwater metagenome | isolation source: Mt. Simon Sandstone pore water sample D5872 at 1.8km depth, Illinois-Basin... | place: USA: Decatur, Illinois | collected 2009-05 | reverse complement strand
CCACCACTCCCCTTCAAAGCGGCTTTTGTCGCCAAGGCAGCGAGTTACCTCCGCCATGGCGGCGGCTAGGCGCTCATCCAGCCCCCAGGGCGGGTTAATCACTAGCATACCGCTACCATACATACCGTGAGCCTGCGCGTCGGGTTCACGCAGCAACAGCTCGCTGCGCCATATCTTACGTATGCCGCTCGCCTTTAACGCATCTAGCAAAACGTGATGATGGCCAGCGGGCAACAGCGGATACCAGATCAACACCACGCCGTGGCGGGCCTTTTCCAGTGTGTAGATAGCCGCATCGGCTACCTCCTGGTACTCCCCCTTGCGCTCAAAGCTTGGATCAATCAGCACACATATTCTGGGTGTAGCGACCGGCAGCATAGCTTTAAGCCCTGCCAAACCGTCGCCATACACGCGCTTAGCCTGAGCAGGGAGCGCCTGGGCATTCAAGTGCTGATGCTCACCCGGATGAAGTTCAAACAGGCACAGCCGGTCATGCTCGCGCAGCGGCTGGCTCAGCCACCAGGGCGAGCCTGGGTAGAGGGTTAATTCACTATTATCAGGCTGTACTCCAGCAATAGCGTTTAGCCAGCTCTCCAGCAGCGCGTCGGTCAGCTGATTGCGCTTCTGCCACAGCGGCCAAATGCCCTCACGGTACTCTTGGAGCCGCTGGGTCTCTTTGGTGGCTAACGGGTAAAGCCCCCTACCAGCATGAGTATCTATATATGTAACGGGCTTATTTTTACGTAATAAATAATCAGTGACGGCGTAAAGCGTTAGATGCTTGTGAACATCAGCAAAATTACCGGCGTGGTAGGCGTGTTGGTAAGACAGCATGGTAGCTCGTTAATGAGTGAACGAAAAAAGCCCGCTATAGGAGCATAGCGGGCTTGGAACGGCAATGTGTGCTTTAAAAGGTTTAGCCCTGGCCGTTACCGGTAGGCGTCAACGTAATCTCTACACGACGGTTCTGGGCACGCCCCTGCTCATTGTCGTTACTAGCGACAGGTTGAGTGGCGCCATACCCGGAAGTATTAAGTCGCATGGAGGCAACACCGTTCTGCGTTAAATAACTTCCCACGGCTTGGGCGCGCCGCTCTGACAAACGCTGGTTATAACTCGCATCGCCCGTACTGTCAGTGTGGCCTGCGATATTCACACGCGTGTCTTGGTACTCGGTGAGAACGCTAGCGACTTCGTTAAGAGAACTGCGTGCTTCGCTGGTCAGATCGGCAGAGTCAAAACCAAAGGTCACACCGCTGGGCATATTGAGCACGATATCATCGCCACGGCGGTCAATCTCAATGCGTGATCCCTGTAAATTCTCACGCAACTGCTGCTCTTGGCGATCCATATAGACACCGATGCCTGCCCCGGCAGCGGCACCTACGGCGGCACCGATCAACGCCCGGTCGCGGCGGCTGGTACTGCCATCACCAGACAGCGCACCGGCAGCAGCGCCCACCGCAGCCCCAATACCGGAACCCATCGCGGTGCTAGAGCGCTGCGATTGGCCACCGTAGGGATCCGATGTGGCGCAACCTGCTACCAAAATAGCGGCTGCCAGCGGTGTCAGTAGTCGAGAAATACGCATCACTCACTCCTTGTTTATGTTCAAAACATCTTTTTATTCATTACTGGTCAATCTTCATTAATCAAAGCCAGCAACTCATTCAAGAATAATAGACCTTGAGGCGAAGCACGCAGCTTTTCAGGCATTTGCATCAAAAGTCCTTTTTTGTCGGCGGATTGTAAACGTGCCAGTAATCTATCAACAGGCTGTCCAGTATTGTCACGCCACGTGCTCAAGGCTACCCCTTCAGTAAGGCGCAGCGCGTTCATGGCAAATTCCAACGGCAGCTCGTCTGCTTGTATGGGCTGCTTACCGGCTATAAAACCACGCAGATCATCCATCCGCTTTAAATACGCCTCTGGCTGACGGGTTTTCCAGCGCCGTTCAATACGCCACACACCCGCTTGGTCAATATGGCTAAGCTTGCCATGGGCGCCCGCGCCAATCCCAAGATAATCACCAAACTGCCAGTAGTTAAGATTATGACGGCTCTGCTGGCCTTGCGTAGCATAGGCTGAAATTTCGTAACGCTTAAACCCGGCCTGCTCCAAAAGCTGATGCCCGCTGTCCTGAATATCCCAGAGCGCTTCTTCTTCCGGCAATGACGGAGGGTGAGAGTGAAAGGCGGTATTGGGCTCCAGGGTAAGTTGGTACCAAGAGAGATGCTCAGGCGCTAACGCCAGTGCTTGGTCAATATCATCCAGTGCCAATTGAGGCGTCTGACCAGGCAGCCCATGCATCAGGTCAATGTTAATATTGCTAAAGCCTGCCTGGCGCGCCTGCGCTAGCGCAGTCACAGCTTCGTCACCGCTATGAATACGTCCCAATGCTTGCAGTTGATCAGGCTGAAAACTTTGAATACCCAGGGACAGGCGATTAATACCGGCTTGCCGGTATCCCGTGAAACGCGCTTGCTCGGTAGTCCCCGGATTCGCCTCCATGGTTATTTCTATGCCTTGGGCAAAAGGCAGCCGCGACGCTATCTCCTTCAGTAAGCGTTCATAAAACATGGGCGACAGTAGGCTGGGCGTCCCACCGCCAATAAAGATGGTTTGGATTTCGCGGCCCGCCGCCAGGCCAAGATCGCTATCCAGATCTTGTAGTAGCGCCGCTAAGTAAGCGGCTTCAGGCAAATCCCGTGGCGTAAAACCGTGTGTACCTGGCTCATGAGAATTAAAATCGCAGTAGGGGCATTTACGGACACACCAAGGTGTATGGATATAGAGAGAGAGCGGAGGCAGCGTATCAGCCATGCGCCACCTTCAATAACTCCACCAGCCCTTGCAGCGCGCGACCACGATGGCTAAGGCGGTTTTTGCTTTCACTAGGTAACTCAGCAACGCTCATGCCCTGGTCGGGTAACCAGAAAAGTGGATCATAGCCAAACCCCTCTTTCCCCCGGGGATGAGCGAGTATCTCCCCTTCCCAACTGCGTTGCACAATGACCGGCACGGGATCTTTAGGGTGGCGCAAATAGACAAGCACACACCAATAACGGCCACTGCGCTGACCTTCCGCACAGTCACTTAACGCGGCGAGTAACGTTTCATTATTTTTCTCATCGCTTTTGGGTTCTCCGCCATAGCGGGCCGAGTAAATACCCGGTGCGCCTTGCAGCGCATCCACCTCAAGGCCTGAATCGTCTGCTAGTGCCGGTAACCCACTGATAAAACTAGCTTGTCGGGCTTTTAATAGCGCATTTTCGACAAACGTTAAGCCGCTTTCTTCCACCTCGGTAACGCCAAAATCCGCCTGAGGACGCACATCGAAGCCTAACGGCGACAGTAATTGATTGAATTCTCTTAATTTTCCAGCATTACCGCTAGCTAGGACAAGGGTATTGACTGATGCCATGGCACGCACTCCAAACAGTAGAGCATCAGTTTACGCGCTCGTCGCACGTATCAAAAGCCAGCAAAATATTACACAACGTATCTGAAAAATAATTTCATAGCCAGGAAGGATAATAAAATATTCTTTATTTTCAAAGAGTTGTAATTTTTTTTAGGAAAATGAGAAAAATGTCATTACTTTAACTACTATTTTGATAACATAACTTTACAAATTGTGCATTATAAGCAACACTACAAACATCACTTGCTGACTCTTTCTTTATATGAGGATTTTTTAATGTCGCAAGATAAGCCTACAGGATCGGTATATATCATTACCGAAAAAAGCTCCCAGGTTCAGCTCTTCGCTGAATATTTAAGCGAACATACTGGCTGCACTATACATATTCACTCACCGAGTGTGCCGCTACCTCATTCCACAAAAGGTAACGTACTCATTCTTATCGATAGTGATCATATCGGTGTAGATGCATTACCTGCCTGGCAAGAGCAACTGCCCCAATCAATGGCTAAAGCGCCCTTAGCGGCTATTAATATCAGTGATATGGATCACGCACTAGAAGCGCTTTCATGTGCCCAGTTAAAAGGTGTTTTTTATCGTAATGAAAGTTTAGAAGTTATCTGCAAAGGGATTCACGCCTTATTGGGTGGAGAACTTTGGATGTCGAGAGAATTAATGGCTCGATTGATAATTTTTTATCGTAAATATCAAAGCAACGCTTTTCGACCCGCTTGCGGCCTGACAAACAGAGAAATGGAAATTATTTCACTATTGAGTACAGGTTCGTCAAATCAGCAGATCGCCGAAAAATTATTTGTCAGTGAACACACTGTAAAGTCACATCTATATAATATATTCAGAAAAATAAATGTGCATAACCGTATTCAAGCACTTAACTGGATTCACCAAAATCTAGGCCCCATTTTACCTAATATTGAGACTGCTCGCAGCCTTCAATCAAAGCAATGAACTATTTATAGTAAACATGTAATGATTAAATATTAAGTTTAAAATTAAAACGGTTTAAAAAATTTAAAAAAGTCAAGGCCACCCGATGTGGGTGGCTTAAGGTTATAAAAACAATTAGCTAATCATAAGCGTTAATATACCTCCCGCCCCCTGAGTAGAGGAGTGAGAGTGATTACTGCCTTTTTGAATATCCACCTCTAACCGCTCATCATCACTTAACAGCTTTACCGTTCCTTCCAGCCCTGTACCGGTAAAGGTGTACTCAGCAGGTATTGTTCCGTTCTCTTCAACGTGCTCGGTCGTTTCGCCTTCGTGGGTAATTCGCCAGTGGGCGGAAAAAGTAGCCCCCGGTGAACCGCTCATGGTGATATGAATCTGGGTCATGTCCTACTCCTGAGGCGACTGTGCAGCCAGTGGTAAGCAAGCTAGCAGCCCCACTGCGCAAAATGCGTATCGCCAAGCCGTTGGTCGTGTCATGAGTGTCGCTATCATCTAAGCCAAGCGTCGCTCAACCTGAGCGACGCTTGAAGTATAGCGGGCTTTAAGTTACTTGACGTTACATTACTGCAAAGGCTTTTTCTGCTGCATCCAGGGTGAACTGAATATCCTCTGGGGTATGGGCGCTGGACATAAAGCCTGCCTCGTAGGCTGAGGGTGCCAAGTAAACGCCGTAATCCAGCATCGCGCCAAAGAATCGACGGAAAGCATCAGGATTGCAGGCGGTGGCTTGGGCAAAGTTATCCACACGGCTTTGAGAAGTAAAGAAGAGTCCAAACATTCCGCCCGCCGACTGCGTCATCATCGGCACGCGTGCGGCATTGGCACGCTCCTGGAGCCCCGTGCACAGGGTGTTAACCCGCTGAGTAAGCGCATCGTGAAAGCCCGGTACCTGTAGTTTGGTCAGGAGTGCGACACCTGCCGCCATCGCCAGCGGGTTACCCGACAGTGTGCCCGCTTGATAAACCGGCCCTAGGGGAGAGATATTTTGCATAATCTCGCGCCTTACCACCAAAGGCCCCAACCGGCATTCCGCCACCGACAATTTTCCCCAAACAGGTTAGATCAGGCACGATGCCGTAGTGAGCCTGGGCACCGCCCAACGCTACGCGAAACCCCGTCATTACCTCGTCGAAAATAAGCACGCTGTCATACTCGTTACATACCCGGCGCAGCGTTTCCAAAAAGCCCGCTTGAGGCGGAATACAATTCATATTGCCAGCAACAGGTTCAACGATAATGCAGGCAATCTGGTCGCCGATTTCGCTAAAACACGCTTCAACCCCTTCAGGGTCGTTGAATGACAGGGTAATGGTGTGTTCTGCCAGGGACGCTGGCACGCCAGGAGAGCTGGGTTCGCCGTGGGTAAGTGCGCCCGAACCGGCTTTTACCAGCAGCGAATCAGAGTGGCCGTGATAGTTACCCTCAAACTTAACGATCTTGTCGCGGCCGGTGGTGCCTCGCGCCAGGCGTATTGCCGACATGGTGGCTTCAGTGCCCGAGCTGGTCATGCGCACCATATCCATGGAGGGGATCATCTCACAGATCAAATCCGCCATGGTGGTTTCTACCGCAGTGGGGGTGCCAAAAGAGAGGCCATTGTCTAGTCGCGCACGCACGGCGGCTAATACGTCTTGATCGGCATGCCCCGTGATCATGGGCCCCCAGGAACCGACATAATCGACGTAGCGATTGCCCTCTACATCAAACAAAAAGGCGCCCTGGGCGCGCTCCATAAAGACCGGCGGGCGGTGCAACCCTTTAAACGCCCGAACGGGTGAATTTACCCCGCCTGGAATATGGCGACTGGCAAGATCGAACAGTTCAGCTGATGTGGTCATGACACCCTCTCGGTCAATGGGATACATAAATTAGATTAAAAACGCGCAGCTCTTGCAAAGCGGTTGGGCAAGCACTGGCCACTCGGCGGTTGATAACCTTGCGACAGGCTCTGCCAGGTAAAGTGTTGCGCCTGCTCGCAGGCAGTTGGTAAGCGCTCACCAACGCTTAGACGCGCCGCTATGGCAGCTGCTAATGTGCAACCTGAACCGTGAAACAACTCCGGCAGCCGTGGCCACTGCCACTGACGAGTGGTGTCAGGTGAATGCAGGGTGTGAACGACTTGCTGGTCGTTACCAGGCAGCGGCTCGTCAGTGGCCGTCACTAATATGGCTTGGCACCCCTGCGACATCAGCACCACCGCGCGGGCCGTATCATCAAAGGGGGCGCTGATGTCGGGCGTCAGTTGGGCCAACTCAGCGCGGTTTGGCGTTAAGATATCCACAAGAGGTAGCAAGCGATCAATAAACAATTGACGCAAAGCCGGTGTGGATAACTCAGTTCCACCACCGGCCTTAAAGACCGGATCGGCCACTACGGGAATACCTGGAAAACGGCGAATAATTTGCTCCGCTGCGCGCAGGGTCTCTTCGTCAGCGAGTAAGCCTATCTTAATCGCCGCGACCTGCATCTCACTAATGGCCTCGGCCATTTGCCGCATCACGGCCGGATCCGCAGGGATTACGCGTATTACATTATGGCAATTTTGTACCGTCAACGCAGTCGGTATCGTGACCGCCCAGCCACCGCAGGCCGCAATGGCTTCACTATCAGCGATAATACCCGCCCCACCGGTCGGATCATGCCCGGCGAGTACCAACACCACGGGAGGAAGCGGTTGGCGCATCAAAAAGGCTTCACAACGGCAAGCAGAATAATGGCCACTAGGGCAATCACCGGTGCTTCGTTAAACCAGCGGAAAAACACGTGGCCTTTGGTGCAGCGATCCTGAGCAAACTGCTTTAAATAGATCAAACAGACGTGATGATAGGCGATGAGCAGCACCACTAGCGTCAGCTTGACGTGCATCCAGCCCTGACTAAACCATTCGGGCACTAGATAGAGCATCCAGCCACCAAAAATCAGTACCGCAATCATTGATGGCGTCATGATGCCACGGTAGAGCTTACGCTCCATGGTTTTGAAATAGCTGATAGCCTGTTGGTCGCCGTTGTCACGCGCCGTGGCGTGATACACATACAAACGGGGCAAATAGAACAGCGCAGCAAACCAGGTCACCACCGCCATTAAGTGAATAGCCTTCACCCATAGGTACATTGTTGCTCCTTAAAATGTTCAATCTTTCTCGCGTGCCAGATTATCGCGAGAATCGGCCCCGCGGGGATCAGAGTAGTGATAATAACGCTCAATAGCGCCACGGGTGATAATACCCGAAATACGCTGCTGTTTAGGGCGGTAACCGTGGACGACATAGAGCGCTCCTAGGGCATTATCCTGAAGCTTTAAAAAGGCTTCGGAAAGGGTCGCTTGTAAACCAATCGGCGCCAGTTCCAAACGCTGTCCAGGAATCTCCAATAAGTCTATTAATTCATCCTCGGGCGGCTCCTTACCCTGGAGTGCTTCATCGTGCTCAAGCAGCCAACGCGCCAATTCAGCGGCTTTGAGCGCCAGCACTGGCTTCTCTTCGCTTGAGCGCTCAATGACTAACCAAACCGGGTTGGTTTCCAATAACACCCGCGCCCGATCTGGCTTGATCATACGTTCGGTGCGCACTAGCTGTCGCTCCATTACTGCCGGCACTGAAACCCGCGAGAGTGCCTGCATCAACGGCTGCTGAAGCGGATGCAGGCCGTAGCGCACAGTGCTGATAAAAAACCCTTCACAGCCGGTCAACTGCCGCGAGGTGAGACACGCCACTACCACCGCCAACATACCGGGGAGCATGATACTCGGCGTATGGGTTAACTCCAAAAGCGCCATCAGCGCCGCCAGGGGCGCCTGTAACACCGCGCCCATCATTGCCGCCATGCCTAACATCGCATAGATGCCCGGATCCGCGGCTTTATCGGACCATAGCCAGCCCCCCAGTAGGCCAAATAGCGCGCCGGTGGCAGCGCCTACGACTAACACTGGACCAATGATACCGATGGGTACTCCCCCGGCGACGGTAAGCGCCGTAATCAGCAATTTGGCTATCATCAGTGCCAGCAGTACTTTGACTTCCAACTGATTGTTGAGGGCGGCTGCCACGCTGTCATAGCCGATACCCTGAATTTCGGGAAACCACCAAGCAACTGCGCCAGTCGCCAACCCGACTAATCCAAGGCGCACCCAAAGCGGCCATGCCATGATCTGCTGACTGCGGGAAATATGGATAAACAGACCCGCCAGTAAGCCAATCACCAGGCCGGTCAATACGATCCACGGAAGATTGATCAGCGACCCCAGGGCCACTTCAGGGATGCGGAAAGCGGGTTCATTCCCGTAGGCCAACTGCGCCACCAGCGCGCCCATGGTAGAGGCCAGTATGACCGGCATAAAACTCATCAATGTATACTCCATCATCACCACTTCCATGGCGAAGATGACCCCCGCGATAGGCGTATTAAAGGAGGCAGAAATGCCCGCTGCAGTACCGCATGCCACTAACACACGGAGGCTGTTATTGGGTAAGCGCATCTGCTGTCCTAGCCCGCTAGCCGCTGCTGCACCCAAATGAATCGCCGGCCCTTCACGCCCCGCAGAGAGACCGCCTAACACCACTAAAACACCCACCCACCACTGATTTAACCAGTTACGCAATGGAAAGCGCCCTTGATGATAGGTAAGCCGCTCAATCACATGGCCAACCCCCAACTTTCGCGCCGCCGGTTTTTGGCGGTACAGAAATACACCTACAAGTGTCACCGCCAACATGGGTAACAGCGCACGCAGCCAGGGCACCATGCTTTCAAACGCTTCTGGGTCGCCATCGGTCATATAGAGCGCCGCGCCCGCTTCCAATAGCAGCCGAAACGCCACCATCACCGCGCCGGTAATAATTCCCGAGACCAGCCCCAGTAAACAGAGTTGCGGAAGGGCGTCGACGTTAGCCAGCTGGCGACGAAAACTCTCTAAGGTAAAATCCGATCGGGAAAAACGCGCCACAGTAACCTGCCTTGTTTTGTCTTCGCTCGCCGACTTTTCGTAGAAAGCCTAGTCTTGTTAATGTTCTTATCTATTTACCCTCTTGTGTATCATAGCCCGATACACTTCGACAGCCCGCAGCAATCCGCATAGGCTGATACCATAGAGCGTTGTCAAAGATTACAGAGCAAGCGGTTCTGAAATAAACATCCTCAAAAGCATTCTGCATAGCACGCAAGGAGTGATTTGTGATTAAGGTCGGCATTGTTGGCGGTACCGGTTATACCGGCGTTGAATTACTGCGGCTTCTCGCCCAGCACCCTCACGTCAACGTAGCCGCCATAACCTCGCGCTCCGAAACAGGCGTTAAAGTGTGCGATATGTATCCCAATCTGCGCGGCCATTACGACACCTTGGCGTTTAGTGAGCCGGATGCCAAACAGCTGGGCGCCATGGATGCGGTCTTCTTTGCCACCCCCCACGGCGTCGCTCACGCGCTGGCAGGCGAGCTACTTGAAAACGGCACCCGGGTAATTGATCTCTCGGCCGACTTCCGGCTGCGCGATGCCGACGAGTGGAGCCGCTGGTACGACCAGGCCCACGGCGCCCCAGAACTGTTGCAAGAAGCAGTCTACGGGCTGCCGGAAATGCATCGCGATAAGATCAAAAACGCACGTTTAATCGCCGTACCCGGCTGTTACCCCACTGCCGTTCAGCTCGGCTATTTACCGCTCCTGGAAGCCGGCTTAATCGACCCAAACCAGCTGATTGCTGACTGTAAATCAGGTGTGACCGGGGCTGGCCGCGGCGCTAAAGTGGGTTCACTGCTCGCCGAAGCCAGCGAGTCGATGAAAGCCTATGGCGCGTCAGGCCATCGCCACCTACCGGAAATTAGCCAAGGGTTAAGAGACATCCAGCAAGCGGCGATAGGGTTAACCTTTGTACCTCACTTAACGCCGATGGTGCGCGGCATTCATGCCACCCTTTACGGTCAGCTAACCGCTGAGCCTGGCGATCTGCAGGCCCTTTTTGAGCAGCGCTACGCTAACGAGCCCTTTGTCGATGTGATGCCTGCCGGAAGCCATCCTGAAACGCGCAGTGTCAAAGGCATCAACACCTGTCGCTTAGCAGTGCACCGCCCAGGCAATGGCAACACCGTCGTCGTGCTCTCGGTGATCGACAACCTGGTCAAAGGCGCCTCGGGCCAGGCGATTCAAAACCTCAACCTGATGTTCGGCTTTGATGAGAATACCGGCCTCACTGCGCCTGCGCTGATGCCTTGAACACCGCACCAAAAAACAGCACGCAGCGGGCAGCTCAAAGAGGGAGGATGTGCCTAAGCCTATCTCAGGGTGCGAGGACAGGTTGAAGCAAGGGTCTTGAAAGTGGCGCCCATGGAGAGGTTCACAGCGCCCTCGCGTAAACCTGTCCTCCCCTAGGGGACTGGTGACCTTCCTAACTAATTCCCAGCAATAGTTGACCAATTTGCTGGGAATTACCCATAATCACCCCCCAATGCCGATTTATTCGTTCTTTAAGCTCGCGGGAGGTACCCATGAGCGGTGCAGAAGCCTTTGTTCCGACCCCACTACTGCTCTCTGATAGCGCACGCAAACGTATTAATGCGCTGATTGCAGAAGAGAATAACCCATCCCTTAAACTGCGGGTCTATGTCACCGGTGGCGGCTGTTCAGGCTTTCAGTACGGTTTCGACTTTGCCGAAAACGTCGCTGACGATGACACTGTTATCGAGTTCGGTAACGCCGCCCTGGTGGTTGATCCCCTCTCCTACCAATACTTGGTAGGCTCCACCGTCGACTACGAAGAGGGTCTGGCGGGCGCACGTTTCCGTGTTCAGAACCCCAACGCCACCACTACTTGTGGCTGTGGCGCCTCCTTTATGGTCTAAACAGCGTTGGCCCAAAGCGCTCCCCGTGACTTGACGCCCTGGCCGTTTCTCGCCAATGTTGATAGGTCAATAACGGCTTAAGCGGATGTTAAAGCGAAATATTTCGCTCTTAAACGCCCGCAAGCCCTATAAATCACGGGGAAACTTATGAAAGTTGCACTACCCACCGGCATGACAAAAACCACTCTCGCCCTAGCACTGGGCTTGGGCAGCGCGACTGTCGCCATGGCTGACTTGCCAAAAGTGAACGTGGCCACTGACCCAAGCTTTGTGCCGTTTGAAATGATGGATCAGGAAACCGGCGAAATGGTCGGCTTCGATATGGACATCATTAACGAAGTCGCCGAACGGGCAGGCTTTGAAGTCAATCTCACCACCATGGAATTCGCGGGTATTATCCCCGCCGTGCAAACCGGTAGCCAAGAGATCGCTATTGCCGGTACCACCATCACCGAAGAGCGCGCTGAAATCGTCGATTTCTCCGATCCTTACTACGACTCTGGCTTGAAAATCATTGTTCGTGCCGATAACGATGACGTTGAAAGTATCGAAGACCTCGCTGATCTCTCTATCGCCACGCGTATTGGTTCCACCAGCTACGACTTCTTAAAAGAAGAACTGGGTGAAGATGCCGATATCACCCCCTTCCCGGCCATGAGCGATATGTATATGGCATTACTGGGCCGTAACGTCGATGCCGTTTTCTACGATGCGCCTAACGTTTCCTACTTCGCGCAGACTCGCGGAGAAGGACGCACAAAAGTGGTTGGACCGCTGTACGAAGGCCAACAGTACGGGATCGTTTTTCATAAAGGCAGCGAATGGGTAGAGCCAACCAATGAAGCGCTCGCAGCGATGAAAGAAGACGGCACCTATGATGAGATCTACACCAAATGGTTTGGTGAAACCTCCAGCGAAGAGTGAGCCTAACTTCTCGCTGACAACATAATGTCATGACAGGGCCGGGTGGCCACAGCCCCCGGCCCTGCTGCGTTTTGCATATGCTTTTCTTATCTGTAAGTCTGATTCAGGAGTCGACGCGTGGACGTCAATTTTCAATTTGATTGGTCGGCGGCGTTTGGGTCTATCCCTTACCTGCTGCCAGGTATTCCCTGGACACTGCTTATCTCGTTTGGCGGTCTTGCCATCGGTTTTTTTATCGGCATCTTCTTTGGTTTATTGCGTATTAGTCGGCTACGTTGGCTGCGCTGGCCAGCTATTTTTTATGTTGAAGTATTTCGCGGTACGCCCATCCTGGTACAAGTGCTGTTTATATTTTACGGCTTACCGCAACTGTTAGGAGGGCCTATTAACCCCTTGGTTGCCGGTATCGCCGCCATCGCCGTTAACTCTGGTGCTTATATTTCTGAAATCGTTCGCGGCGGCGTGCAGTCGATAGAGCGTGGTCAGGGTGAAGCATCGCTCTCGCTGGGCCTCTCGCGGACCCAATCGTTCCGCTACGTGATCTGGCCCCAAGCCTTTCGGCGGATGATCCCCTCCCTGGGTAATCAGGGCATTATCAGTATCAAGGACACGTCACTGTTCTCGGTGATTGGCGTGGGTGAATTGGTGCGTCAGGGGCAAATCTATATCTCCACCACCTTCACGGCCCTTGAAGTCTATTTCATGGTCGCATTGATGTATCTGGCCATCACCTGGACCCTCTCAATCATCCTCCGCCAGCTTGAGGTCAGAGGCCTGGCAGGACAATAAGGACACGCGCAATGAGCGAGACAATGAACAACGCAACGCAACCCATTGTGCGTATGCAGCAGCTCAATAAACACTTTGGCGCTCTGCACGTACTCAATGGTATTGATCTAGAAATTATTCCAGGTGAAGTGGTCGTCATTATCGGTGCCAGTGGCTCAGGCAAATCCACGCTAATTCGCTGTATTAACGGACTGGAAGAGTTTCAATCGGGCAGTTTGATCGTCGACGATAACGAGCTACTGCCCCATGGTAAAAGTACCCAGGCACTGCAAACCATCCGTACCGAAGTAGGCATGGTCTTTCAGCAGTTCAACCTGTTCCCCCATCTCAGCGTGATCGATAACGTCACCCTGGCGCCGATGAAAGTGCGTGGTTTAAGCCGTGACGACGCGGTCAGCAATGCCAAGCGGCTACTCGACCGAGTAGGCATCGCTGACCAGGCCGATAAGTACCCAAGCCAGCTCTCAGGCGGTCAACAGCAGCGTGTGGCACTGGCCCGCGCCTTAGCGATGGAACCCCGCCTAATGCTGTTTGACGAGCCTACCTCGGCGCTTGACCCGGAAATGATCGGGGAAGTACTGGATGCCATGCGTGAGTTGGCCAAAGAGGGCATGACGATGGTAATTGTGACCCATGAAATGGGTTTCGCTCGCGAGGTTGCTGATCGGGTTATTTTTATCCATAAAGGCGAGATAACCGAACAGGGGCATCCCGAAAAGCTGTTCGATACGCCGCAACATGAACGAACGCAATCCTTCTTGGCACGCGTACTAAAACATTAAATTGACCTTTTATAAGCGTCAAATCGATCCCTAATTTGCGCTGAATGACGCTTTATTGATGGCCTGTCGACATGACAGGCCATTTTTTTGCCTGTGGATAATTTTTTTTATACTGATTAGGTTTACGCCTGGGAAGCCTACCAGGTGAGTCTCTTAGCGTTAGCTCCACACCCAGTCAAGGTTGTTCACAGGTGCGGTAACAACCCAGGTACTGGACGGTGGATAAGAGGTGCTCAACTTACTCTGTGGATAAAGCCCTATTTCATCCACAGGCTTAACCCCCTTTCTGCCCAGGCACTCCCGCCTTCAAACATGTAGAAGTCAACAATATAACCTGATGAAATAATTAGTTATTAATCGCTTATACACAGAAATTGTCCACACTAGTAATTACAACATTTACAGAACTTCTCTTATTTTATATTTATGTTGTTATTAATAGAGGCTGTTTAACGATTCGGGGTGTGGAAAAACCTGACGGTTACCCACAGGGGGTTTATACTTGCCGCCTCATTGATCTAAGGTGGCTGCGTCAAGAACCAACTGCACTGGCCACAACATCCGTGCCAATAGGCACAAGACGAGGTGTCTTTTGAATTACCCCGACCGCTTTGATGTGATTGTCATCGGCGGTGGCCATGCGGGAACTGAAGCCGCATTGGCCTCTGCTCGCATGGGCTGTCAGACCCTGCTGCTCACCCATAACATCGAAACCCTGGGCCAAATGTCGTGTAATCCTGCCATTGGCGGTATCGGCAAAAGCCATTTGGTTAAAGAAATCGATGCCTTGGGCGGCGCCATGGGGCTTGCCACGGATTTAGGCGGCATCCAATTTCGTGTGCTCAATGCCCGCAAAGGCCCGCCGTTCGGGCTACCCGTGCCCAGGCTGATCGCATTCGCTACAAGGCAGCGATCCGCGGAATGCTGGAAAACCAGCCTAACTTGACGATTTTCCAGCAGGCTGCTGGCGATCTGATTGTGGATAACGACACCGTGCGAGGCGTCGTCACCGAAACCGGGATTCGCTTTCATGCCGACAGCGTCGTGCTGTGTACCGGCACATTCCTGGGTGGCGTGATTCACATTGGTTTGGACCAAAGCAAAGGTGGCCGTGCGGGCGATCCGCCTTCCAACGCACTGGCCGAACGTCTGCGCGCACTGCCATTTCGCGTTGATCGTCTGAAAACCGGTACCCCACCGCGGATTGATGCCAAAAGCGTGGATTTTTCTCAGATGGAAGAGCAGCCCGGCGACAGCCCAACGCCGGTGATGTCCTACCTGGGATCCCGGGAGATGCACCCTCAGCAGGTGAGTTGCCACATTGCTCACACCAATCAGCAGACCCACGATCTGATTCTGGCCAATCTGGATCGCTCGCCGATGTACTCCGGCGTCATTGAGGGAATCGGGCCGCGCTACTGTCCGTCGATTGAAGACAAGGTTCATCGCTTTGCCGATAAATCCAGCCATCAGGTGTTTATTGAACCCGAAGGCCTGGATACCCATGAGCTCTACCCCAACGGCATCTCGACCTCGTTGCCTTTTGATGTGCAAATTCAGGTGGTGCGCTCCATCAAAGGTTTGGAAAACGCTCATATCACCCGGCCTGGCTACGCCATTGAGTACGACTTTTTTGACCCCCGGGATTTAAAGCACTCGCTGGAAACTAAATTTATCCACAACCTGTTTTTTTGCCGGCCAAATCAACGGGACTACCGGCTACGAAGAGGCCGGTGCTCAAGGGTTGCTGGCAGGCCTGAATGCCGCCCGCCGCGCGCAGGCGCTGGACGCTTGGTATCCCCGCCGCGACGAAGCCTATCTCGGTGTGCTAGTTGACGATCTGATCACCATGGGCACCAAAGAGCCCTACCGGATGTTTACTTCCCGTGCGGAGTACCGCCTGCTGCTGCGTGAAGACAACGCGGATCTACGCTTAACCGAAACAGGGCGAAAGTTAGGGCTTGTCGATGACACGCGCTGGTCTGCGTTTAGCCAAAAACGTGAGGCCATTGAGCAAGAGAGCGCACGTCTGGAGACTATTTGGATTCAGCCCGGCAGTCCGGCTGCGCAGCAGGT
>AXCI01002487.1_pt1 | contig 15936 bp, 14 predicted proteins | sample 182571 | NCBI WGS metagenome assembly AXCI01 (sample SAMN02359225, study PRJNA218796) | groundwater metagenome | isolation source: Mt. Simon Sandstone pore water sample D5872 at 1.8km depth, Illinois-Basin... | place: USA: Decatur, Illinois | collected 2009-05 | reverse complement strand
ACGATCCCGCTAATGCTAGCGTGCAGGTTGCTGGAGATCATGCCTTCACGTTTAGCAATGACGCTGCCAACGTTAACGGTATCACCCGTTGCTACACAGGGCGTAGCGGGTTGCCCGCTATGTTGTAGCAGCGGAAGAACCACTCGGGAGGGCAGCGGCGCCTCGATTAGCGCGGCGTGATTTGAGCGCTGTTTACGCCCTGGCGGGTGAATCCCGCCAGGAAAGTCAAAGGCGTTCGCCATTAGGACACCTCTGGCGCGGGGTGACGGTCGCTGGCAATCACGGTTGAGGCGTGGGCTGCCGCCGGCTGCCACTGGGTGAGCGGCGTTGAGCGTGGCAGCATATCAATACAGTCCACGGGGCAGGGGTCCAGGCACAGATCGCAGCCAGTGCACTCATCTTCAATCACGGTGTGCATTAACTTAGCGGCACCGATAATCGCATCGACCGGGCAAGCTTGTATGCATTTTGTACAGCCAATGCACTCTGCTTCGCGAATAAACGCTACTTTGGGTTCACTTGGGGCTTCGCCGTCGAGGGGCGCGGGTTCACGTCCTAACAGATCCGCTAGGGCGTGAATGGTCGACTCCCCGCCGGGCGGGCACTTGTTCAGCGCATCGCCCTGGTTAATAGCTTCGGCGTAGGGGCGGCAGCCAGGGTAGCCGCACTGGCCACACTGAGTTTGCGGCAGTAGCGCATCAATTTGCTCTAACAGCGGATTCTCCTGACGTTTAAAACGCTCGCTCACGCCACCGAGCAGGGCGCCGAAACCAATGCCCAGCCCCGTTAATACGGCGATCGCGCTAAGCATGCCAATAGCATTGAAAGTGTCACCCATTGCGCGCTGCCTTCACCCTTGTACCAACCCTGAAAAGCCCAAGAAAGCGAGCGACATTAAGCTGGCTGTCACCATCGCAATCGCCGCGCCCTGAAAAGGTCTGGGAATATCCGCCCCGGCCAGGCGCTCGCGCATGGCCGCAAACAGTACCAGAATAAGCGAGAACCCCAAGGCGGCGCCTAAACCATACAGGGTGGTATGCACAAAACTCAGCTCACGGTTGAGCGACAGTAGGGCCACACCCAATACCGCGCAGTTAGTGGTAATGAGCGGTAAAAATATACCCAGTACTTGATGCAGCAACGGACTCAACTGGCGCACCATGATTTCGGTAAACTGCACCACAGCAGCAATCACCACTATAAAGCTAATGGTGCGCAAATAAGTCACGTCCAGCGGCACCAGCAGTCCGTGGTAGACCACGAAACTGGCTGCCGACGCCAGGGTCAGCACAAAAGTGGTGGCCATGGACATGCCCATGGCGGACTCCAGCTTATTGGAAACCCCCATAAACGGGCATAATCCCAGAAACTGAACCAACACGAAGTTATTGACCAGCGCCGTGCTGATCAAAATGATAAATAGCTCACTCATGGCGGCGTATTTTGCGCAGAAAAGGAAGCCTTGGCTAGCGAGTTCACATACACCCTGGCGCAGTGTCGCCCAGCCGCTTTGGCTGCGTAAAGCGCTTGATCAGCGGTCGTCATCAACCCGCTAGGCGTCGAAATATTCGCTTGATCCAACTGGCTAATGCCAATGCTGACCGTGACATAGGAGGACACTGGCGACAGGTAATGAGGGTATTTTAACTGATCAATAGCCTGACTCAGCGCCTGACTTTTTTCCACTGCTTGGGTGGCCGTTGTGGTAGGTAACATGGCACTAAACTCCTCCCCCCCGGTGCGGGCGATAAAAAAACCATGTGCAGAGGCAACGTCGTGCATTGTCTGGGCAATGCGTTTCAAACATCTATCCCCTTCGGGGTGCCCATAATAGTCGTTAAACAGTTTAAAGTGATCAATATCGATCATCATAACCGACAAGGGCTGGTGGGTGGTTAAAGCAATATTGACCACCTCCTCTAGGCGTTGATCGAACAGCCGACGGTTGGGCAGACCGGTCAGCGAATCATGGGTGGAGAGTTGAAGGAGGTCGGCGTTGAGCTGCTGCTGGCGCTTGAACTGTTGCTGAAAAGCGTTTGCGAGAAGCCCTATCTCATCCCTACGCTGCAATAAATGGCTCGACTCCGCAATATCAATCCTCTGCTGCTGGGTAAACCGAGTGAGTGTTCGGAGCGGCTTGAGGATAATGCGCTCTAATAATATAAGTACGAGGCCAATCACCAACAGCATTAATACGGCTGTCCATAACAGCACGTAACGGAAGGTCTTTAAGCTGGCTAGGTAGCTGGTGCGGGTGAGCTGGGTGCTCAGCGCTAACTGCTCATTATGAGGATAAGTCGTCAAATAGCGTTGTGCCAGTATGGAATTGCCTGAGATGGTGACGGCAAGATCGCTCTCCTTTACACCCTCCACTAGCGAAAGCTCCGTGGTGAGTCCCGTATAATCCTCCATTAAAGCAATCCAAGCCTCATCCATCGCGCGTACTTTGAATAGCCACCCCTGAGGCGGGCCGCTTTCGTCGGTACGAAAAATAGCGCTGGAGGCGACCATTAGCGGCGGTACCCCGGCATACAGGTCGCTTTTGCTCTGCTCGGGGTTCTCTTCAATAGCGCTTTGCATGGTGCGAATCAATCCTGCCATCCAGCGGCACTCACGCTCGACGCCGTTGCAGGTGTGGTATTGGCCCGTAGTAGGATTAATGCCCGCTAAAAAATGCACCTCGCCCTCTGCATTGAAAAAGGCCATTAACTGGTAGCGCATCTCTTCAAACATCTGCTGGCTAAAGTTGGAGTCGGTATAGCCTGGGTAGTTACCCTGAATAAACTCGTAGGTATCGTCCCAAATAGCCCAATCGCGTGCCTGAGCCAATAAGTTTTGTTGGCTGATCCCAAGGGCGCGTTCAATTTGCTTCAGCTCTTTGGTTACTAAAGTACGCTCCTCTCTATGGAGCGCTGGGAATATTATCCATTTGCTTAAAACTAGTAAGGAGATAAGCGCTAGGAGCAACACGCCACCCAGGGCTGCCAAAAAGCGAAAGCGCAAAGATCTGGAGAAGCGATGAACCATAGAAATGCCCAAGCGATACGTTGAAAATAAACGGCAATAAAAATAAAAGGGGTAAAGGCGATAGGCCTCTACCCCTCCTTGGGCCTTCGGTTGATTATGTTACCCGTTGGCCCGGTTCAGCACCCGTGTCGGGGGAGAGCAGATAGATGCCCTCTTCGTTAGCAGAAGCCAGTACCATGCCTTCCGAGATACCAAAACGCATTTTGCGTGGCGCCAGGTTGGCGACCATGACCGTCAGGCGCCCTTCAAGGGCTTCCGGGGCGTAGGCGGCGCGAATGCCGGAGAAGACATTACGGGTTTCGCCACCTAGATCAAGGGTCAGCTGCAGCAGCTTGTCGGCGCCTTCGACATATTCGGCTTTGGCGATGCGCGCAATACGCAGGTCGACTTTGGCAAAGGCGGCGAAGTCGATTTCCTCAGCGATGGGCTCTTCCGCCAGCGGCCCTTTGGTCGCTTCTTTCAATTTCTGCTCTTCCACTAGATCTTCCTTGGACGACTCAATCATGGCATCGATCTTATCGCGCTCGACGCGGGTCATCAGCGGTTTGAATTTGTTGATGGCGTGGTCGGTCAACACCGTTTGACGAGTGTGCCAATCAAGTGAGGCGATATTAAGGAATTCTCGCGCTTCTTGCGCCATGGTAGGTACCACGGGCGCCAGGTAGACCATCAACTGGCGGAACAGGTTAATACCTACCGAACATATCTCAAGGACTTCGGCGTCGCGGCCATCTTGCTTGGCCAGTGCCCAGGGCTCTTTCTCGGCAATGTAGGTATTAGCCTCGTCAGCAAGCTCCATGATTTTCCGCATTGCCCGGCTAAATTCGCGTGCTTCAAAGTCATCGGCAATATCGTCACCGGCAGCAATAAAGCGAGCCACCATCTGAGGTTCTGCGCAGTGAGCCGAGAGGGTGCCACCGCCTATTTTTTTGACAAAACCGGCGCAGCGGCTGGCAATGTTGACGACTTTGCCGACTAAATCTGAATTTACCCGCGCAGCAAAATCTTCCAGGTTCAGGTCCAGGTCATCCACTTTGGACGTCAGCTTTGCAGCAAAGTAGTAGCGCAAGTATTCCGGATTCAAATGATCGGCATAGGTGGCCGCTTTGATAAAGGTGCCCCGAGATTTCGACATCTTTGCACCGTCTACCGTCAAAAAACCGTGGCAGTTAACGGCGGTAGGCGTACGCAGGTCAGCGCCATGCAGCATGGCAGGCCAGAAGAGTGCGTGGAAATACACGATATCTTTACCGATAAAGTGGTACACCTCGGCGTCAGAGCCGCTCTTCCAGTAGCTGTCGAAATCGATCCCCTCACGGTCACATAAATTCTTGAAGCTGGCCAGGTAGCCTATCGGCGCATCCAGCCATACATAGAAGTATTTGCCGGGGGCGTCGGGAATTTCAAAGCCAAAGTAGGGCGCGTCGCGGGATATGTCCCACTCGTTGAAGCCTGACTCAAACCACTCCATGAGCTTATTGCGTATTTGCGGCTGAACGTGACCATCGTCGATCCAGCGCTGAAGGAAACTGGCAAAGTCGGGCAGCTTAAAGAAGTAGTGCGTTGAGGTGCGTACTTCGGGGGTGGCACCTGAGATAGCCGAGACGGGATTGATCAAATCGGCGGGGGTATAAGTAGCGCCACACTTCTCACAGTTGTCGCCATACTGATCATCGGCCCCACACTTGGGGCAGGTGCCTTTAATAAAGCGATCGGCGAGAAACAACCCCTTCTGGGGGTCAAACATCTGCTCAATATCCCGCGTGGCAATATGGCCTTTATCGCGCAACCGTTTATAAATCATCTCACTGAAGTGACGGTTTTCAGTGGAGTGCGTCGAGTGATAGTTGTCGAAGCCAACCCCAAACCGGGCGAAATCCTGTTGGTGGTCGTTGGAAACCCGTTCGATCAGCGCTTCAGGGGTAATACCTTCCTGCTCAGCGCGCAGCATAATGGCGGTGCCGTGGGCGTCATCCGCGCAGACGTAGTAGCACTGCTGGCCACGGCTTTTCTGAAAACGTACCCAGATATCGGTCTGGATATACTCAAGTAAGTGACCGAGGTGAATGGCTCCGTTGCGTAAGGGAGCGCGCTTGTCACCAAAATATTGCGCGTGGCGGTAGTTGACATGGTGAAAGTTAATTCCGAGTGAATAAGGGTACCGATTAGGCGGTAATAAAAAGTAGGCGAAGTCGCTAAGCGCTTCGCCAATACCGCTATTGATTAATAGCAGTTAGTAGAGGGCCTGCTCTTCTTGTACCACTTCGCGCAGCAGTTCTAAAAAGAGCTTATCGGCCTCAGAGTGCTCCGCAGGATCTTCGGGTATATGCACGCTGGTCGTGTCTGAAATTTCGTTGGCAATGCGCGCCATGGCCGCTGGGCTGTTGCCTTCGGTCAACTGCTGCCTGGCAATCACCAGGGATTGCTCGAGAATTTTTGGGTCTTGTAGCAGTTTGCGAATAAAGCCACGCAGCTCATTGATGACACGTGTTTTCTGGATTTCTGAACCGGACATGGGAGTCTCCTTAGGAACGCAGCTGACGTCAGCGCCAAGCGAAACCAATCAATGCGTTGACCATAGCATTTTTTCCAGCCAATCGGCATGAGTTGCAGACATTAAACCGTCAGTCGACCGGCCTTGTGTTTAACAGGGTTCGCGTACTGAGCTAGCCAATAGGGACGCAGTGCCTCCGGTACTTCAGCAAGGCGCGCATTAAAGCGCTCCCTGTCCTGGCGGGTGATGGCTTTGCGAGCCACCAATTCCGGCGCTTCACCCATTGCCTCAAGCGCCAAGTAATGGCTGGGGAAGAGGCGATAACCACCAATCACCTGGCGGTCAATCTCCGCCGCGACCTCATCGGGGGTGGCCATGTCAGCACCTACCGGCGTGCCAAAGTGCAGCCGTACCCGGCCCTTGGAGCCGGTAATGCCGGCTACAATGGAGCGAATATCTTCAAATTCGCTTTTGGCGTAGCTGCCCTGGGTATCGATATCGTGCAGCTCCTGGGCTTTTTGGACATCGCAGGGGTCGTATTCATAGCTTATCGATACCGGCACCAGCTTTAGCTCAGCGATGGCCTCGCCAAATACCATATCCCGCTCTGCTGCCCGCCTGGCCATAATCAACATTTTAATAATCGCAGGCTCGGTGTGATCAATGCCGTTCTTGGCCCGTCCTTCACGCTGGGCCATCCAGATTGAGTGCTGGTCTTCGGTAATAGTGTGGCGAATATAGGCAGACAGCTGCTGATAGGCGGCCAGCATTGCCCGCTTGCCGCGTGCACTGCGTGGCACGATAAAACTTTTATTTAGCCGCATTAGGTCGGTGACATAAGGCTTCTTGAGCAGGTTGTCACCGATCGCGATACGCACGGTGTCGCGGTTTGCCTGATAGAGTGCATAGTTAACGAACGCGGGATCCAGCGAGATATCACGGTGGTTACCTATGAACAGATAAGCGCTGTTGGCGTCGAGTTTGTCGAGACCGGTAACCTCAAAGGCATCGGTGGTGGTGCGAATCATGCGCTCCATGTAGTGGGCGATGCGCATTTGAAATTCGTATACCGATGACACCCCTTTTACTTCACGCCGGACGGCGCGGCTGGCAAAAACACGCGCCAGTGATGGCGCCCAGCGCGCCATGCGGGGTAGCCGAAAGCGGGTCAGCGCATCCAGCAGTTCGTTGTCTCGTGAGAGCCTGGCCAGCACATCGGCCACTTCATGATCCATGAAGGGCCGAATCTCGGCCCACGGGTCTGTCTCGGTAGAGGCGTTGGTAGCGTTATTGTGATGAGTCATGCGAACCGTTGGATAATAAAAAAAGTATCGATTAATGGCATCGAGGTTGAAGGGCTATAGAGCCCCTTACTGCGCAGCGGGTTCCCGCTGTGTCTCGCCCCCAAGCCACTCTATTAAGCGCGGAATGTCGGTGGATAGCGCCTGCGCCATTAAAATAAAGTCGGTTTCCAGGCGGGCTAGTGCATCATCGCCGTCGTCGGCATGGTCGGCTTCTTCAATGAGCGCGTCGCCAAAGCGTAACGATTTCAGCGCCAAATCATCGTGCAATACAAAGCTTAACCGGCCCTCTAAACTAATAGCGAGCTTGCTGGCTTGGCGGCCGCTTTCAAGCAACTGTTGAATTTCATCGCTGTCCAGATCGACCTGGCGCGCACGCAGCACGCCGTCATCGCCTTTGGCTTTGAGTTCAACTTGATCACCCAGTTGAAGGTCGGCAGGCCGGCTAGCCACATCACCTAGCCACGTGGTCATGGCCCGGATAGGCAGTGTTTGTGAACTCAACGGGGTCACTTTCAAACTGCCTAATGTCTCTCGCAGCAAGTCAAGGATATCTTCGGCCCGGGTACGGGAGCTGGCATTGATGCCAATCATCTGGCCGTTAACGTCCCACCACAGATCGATTTTCTGGCTGCGCACAAACGCGCGAGGTAGCAACTCCTCGGTGACCTGCTCCTTGAACGCGGTTTTCTCTTTACGGGTGACTTTGCGGCTTTCACTCGCTTCAATATCGGCGACCAGTTCGTCCACCTCTTCCTTCACTACCGAGGCGGGCAGTAAGCGCTCTTGGCGCAGGGCGGAAAGCAGGCGATGCGATTGGATTTCATGAACGAGCTGGCCGCTGCCCATTCGTCCGGCCGGGGCTGTCCAGCCAAGGCGTCGGGCATCCGCGTTGCCGAGAGGTTGGGTGGCATGCGCTTGTAAAGCGCTGGCGAGCGCATCACTGGATAACTCGGGTGCGTCGTGCAAGCGATATAAATGCAAGTGCTTAAACCACATGAGGCCAATCCTGTTCAAAAGGTGGCACATTATGGCGAAAGAGGGCTCCTCCTACCAGCGGGGGCCACCAATCGTCTCTGTTGCAGGTGTTTCAAACTTATGTTTGATTGATGCGTTGCTAAGCAAATACTATCGGCTGAGCAATTTTATTTTTTAATTCAACAGTAGGAGTGACGATGAGTAAATCGCTGTCGCGGGTTCAGTTACGCGTTCGTGGCTATCATTTAGATGGCTATGGGCATGTGAATAACGCTCGCTACCTGGAGTTTATGGAGGAGGGGCGGTGGGATTACTTTGATCAACACCCCGCCATGATCAAGCAGCTTCACCAGGCTGGGCGGGCGTTTGTGGTGGTTAACTTGAATATTGACTACCTGGCCGCGGCACGACACGGCGATGATTTAGAAATCATGACAGGCATCGTTGATGTCGGTGAGCGCAGTGGCCTTTGCCATCACCGTATCGTACGCAGTGACGGCACCGTTATAGCGCAGGCGGATTTAACCTTTGTGCTACTGGATATGCGGGCGAATAAGGCTGCCGCCATTGAAGGCGAAGTGCGTGAGGCGCTGGCTGCCTTAACGGTGGCGAAAGAGGCATTTACGCCGTAAACGGCTTTGGTGTGCTCCCTGGCTGCCCTTGCTGCTTTTGCGGTGGTATGATGGCGCAGTATTTGCGCGCCGTTCTATGGTAATTTCAGAACGGTGTTTACCAGCGCTTTCAACTCTCGCAGTGCCAATGCAGTGCAAAGGATCTGACTTTCATGGGTGACATCGCCAGAGAAATCTTGCCCGTCAATATTGAAGACGAGCTAAAACAGTCGTATCTCGACTATGCGATGAGCGTCATTATCGGCCGCGCGCTCCCCGATGTGCGGGATGGCCTTAAACCGGTTCACCGGCGTGTGCTGTTTGCCATGCATGAGCTGGGTAATGATTGGAATAAACCGTACAAGAAGTCGGCGCGTGTCGTCGGCGATGTCATCGGTAAATACCATCCGCACGGCGACAGCGCGGTTTACGACACCATCGTACGCATGGCGCAGCACTTTTCGATGCGCCATGTGCTGGTCGACGGCCAGGGTAACTTCGGTTCTATTGATGGGGATAACGCGGCTGCCATGCGGTATACCGAGGTGCGCATGTCGCGCCTCGCTCATGAGCTGCTCGCTGACCTTGAAAAAGATACCGTCGATTGGGTGGATAACTACGACGGTACCGAGCGTATCCCCGCCGTATTACCCACCAAGGTGCCCAACCTGCTAATCAACGGCTCGTCGGGTATTGCGGTCGGTATGGCGACCAATATTCCACCGCACAACATGCGTGAAGTGATCGACGGCTGCTTAGCCTTAATCGACGACTACACGCTGTCGGTGGATGATTTGATGGAGTATATCCCCGGCCCTGATTTCCCCACCGGCGCCATTATCAATGGCCGTGCAGGCATCCTGTCAGCCTACCGCACCGGCCGTGGGCGCATCTATGTGCGCGCGTGCCATACCATCGAGCATCACGACAAAACCGGTCGCGATCACATCATCATCACCGAATTGCCTTATCAGGTGAACAAGGCGCGGTTGATCGAGAAGATTGCCGAGCTGGTGAAAGAGAAGAAGATCGAAGGTATCGCCGAGCTGCGCGATGAGTCGGACAAAGATGGACTGCGCGTGGTGATTGAGATCAAGCGCGGCGAATCCGGCGAAGTGGTGGTCAATAACCTGTTTGCCCAAACGCAGTTGCAAAACGTGTTCGGGATTAACATGGTGGCGCTGGAGAATGGCCAGCCGCGTACCCTCAATCTGAAAGAGATGCTGGAAGCCTTTATTCGCCACCGGCGCGAAGTGGTTACCCGGCGCACGCTGTATGAGCTGAAAAAAGCCCGTGAGCGTGGGCATCTGTTGGAAGGCTTGGCCGTTGCCATTTCAAATATCGACGAAGTGATCGAGCTGATCAAGGCCTCCCCGAATGCGGCAGAGGCGCGTGAAAAACTGCTCGCCAAGACCTGGCAGCCCGGTCAGGTGACCGCCATGCTGGAGCGTGCCGGGGCGACTTCTTGCAAACCTGAAGAGCTTGAAGAGGGGTTTGGTCTCAACACCGCGGCCACCTCCTATCGACTGTCGCCCGCCCAGGCCCAGGCGATTCTTGAGCTACGCCTGCACCGCTTGACAGGTCTTGAGACCGAGAAGCTTCTCGATGAATACCTGAGTATTCTTGAGAAAATTGCCGAGCTGACCGAGATTCTGGCCTCCGCCGACCGCCTGATGGAAGTGATCCGCGAAGAGCTGCACGCGGTGCGTGATCAGTTTGGTGATGACCGCCGTACCGAAATTCAGGCCAGCCATCTCGATCTTTCCATGGAAGACCTGATTGCCGAAGAGGACATGGTGGTAACCGTGTCTCGCTCGGGTTACGCCAAGACGCAGCCGCTGTCTGACTATCAAGCTCAGCGCCGCGGTGGTCGTGGCAAGTCTGCCACGGCGATGAAAGATGAAGATGTCATTGAGCACCTGCTGGTCGCGTCGACCCATGACACCGTGCTGCTGTTCTCCAACCGCGGCAAGGTGTACTGGCTGAAAGTGTATGAAATGCCTAACGCCAGCCGTGGCTCGCGGGGCAAGCCGCTGGTGAACATGCTGCCGCTGGAAGAGGGCGAGGCCGTTAACGCCATCCTGCCGGTACGTGACTACAACCCAGATCACTATATTTTCTTCGCCACGGCTAAAGGTACCGTCAAGCGCACCAGCCTTGAGCAGTTCTCGCGCCCACGTAATAGCGGCTTGATCGCGATTGACCTGGAGGAGGGCGATCGCCTGGTGGGGGCGGTCATTACCACGGGCAATGATCATGCCATGTTGCTGTCGTCTACGGGCAAGGCCATTCGCTTTGAAGAGGGCAACGCCCGCGCCATGGGGCGCACTGCCCGCGGCGTGCGCGGTATGCGTCTAGCCGGCGATGCGGAAGTGATTAGTCTGATCATTCCCAAGAGCCAGCAAATCGACGCCGAAGCGGATGCCGAGAGCGAGGCCCAGGAGGCTAGTCAGGAGAGCGTCGTCGCCGAAACCGCGGATGGTCAGATCTACATTATGACCGCCAGTGAAAATGGCTACGGCAAGCGCACCCGCCTGGAAGAGTTCCCGCTGCGTGGTCGTGGTGGTCAAGGTGTTATCGCCATGCAGACCAGCGAGCGCAATGGTTCGTTGGTCGCGGCGATGCAGGTGTATGACAGCGATGAAATGATGCTGATTACTGACCGTGGCACCCTGGTTCGCACCCGCGTAGAGGAAGTGTCGACCACCTCGCGTAATACCCAGGGTGTCATGCTGATTCGTCTGGGCAAAGAGGAGAAACTGGTCAAGACGGTTCGCGTGGATGAGCCCGAAGAGAGCGATGAGCTAAACAGTCTTGAAGACGCTAGCCCAGAAGTATCTAGTCTGGACGACGCTCAGGCGAGTAACCCTTCAGATGACGGACAGGATACGGGGACTGATGACACGTCACTATAATTTCTGCGCAGGGCCAGCGGCCCTGCCGTTAGCCGTGCTGGAGCGCGCCCAGGAAGAGCTGCTGGACTACCGTGGGCGCGGGCTTTCGGTGATGGAGATGAGTCACCGCAGCGATGAGTTTATTGCCATTGCCGAGCGCGCCGAAGCCGACTTTCGCCAGTTGCTGAACGTGGCGAGCAACTACCGCGTGCTGTTTCTCCAGGGCGGCGCCAGCATGCAGTTTGCCATGCTGCCGATGAACCTGTTGGGGCGGGGTGGTAGTGGCAACTTTATTCAGACCGGTATCTGGGGCAAGAAAGCGCTGAGCGAAGCAAAGCGCCTTGGATTCGCTTCTCATGTGGCGGCCAGTAGCGAGGCTAATGGGCATGTGGCGGTGCCCGCCTGGACGCCATTAGCATTAGCGATGACGCGGCCTATTTGCACTACACGTCGAACGAGACCATTGGCGGTTTGGAGTTTGACTACACGCCCCGTCTGCAGCGTGCCGATGGCGTCAGCGTGCCACTGGTCTGTGATATGTCATCCAATATCCTTTCTGGGCCCATCGAGGTGAGTGATTTTGGCGTGATTTACGCCGGTGCCCAGAAAAATATTGGCCCTGCCGGGTTAACCCTGGTGGTGGTGCGTGACGATCTGTTAGGCAGTGCCCAGGCAAATACGCCGTCGCTGTTTGATTATCAGCTGTTGGCCGAAGCGGGGTCGATGGTCAATACGCCGCCCACCTACGCCTGGTATTTGGCCGGGCTGGTGTTTGAGTGGTTAAAAGACGATATCGGCGGACTGTCGGCGATGGATGCCATCAACCAGCGTAAAGCCGATAAACTCTACGCGGCGATTGATGCCAGCGACTTTTATAGCAATCCGATTGCTAAGCACAACCGCTCGCGGATGAACGTGCCCTTTGTCTTGGCCGATGCGGGCCTGGATAAAGCCTTTTTACAACAAGCCGATGCGGCGGGGCTGCTCAATTTAAAAGGTCACCGCAGCGTGGGCGGCATGCGTGCCAGCCTATATAACGCGGTGCCAGAGTCTGCGGTAGATGCACTTATCGCGTTTATGGCGGATTTTGAACAAACAAGGGGCTAAATACCATGCCGGACACGTCGATCAATCTGGATGAGCTGCGCCAGCGAATCGATCAGCTAGATAGTGATATTCTCAACCTGATCAGCGAGCGTGCCCACTGTGCTCAGCAAGTGGCGCATGTGAAGCTGGCCGAAGATAGCGATGCGGTGTTCTATCGACCGGAGCGAGAAGCGCAGGTTCTGCGGCGCATTATGGCGCTGAATAAAGGCCCGCTGGATTCGGAAGAGATGGCGCGCTTGTTCCGCGAAATCATGTCGGCGTGCTTGGCCTTGGAGCAGCCGGTCAAAGTGGCCTATCTAGGCCCTGAGGGCACTTTTACGCAGCAGGCGGCGCTTAAGCATTTTGGTGAAAGCGCCGTGAGCCTGCCTATGGCCGCCATCGATGAGGTGTTTCGCGAAGTAGAGGCGGGCGCCGTGCACTACGGCGTGGTGCCGGTGGAAAACTCCACCGAAGGGGTGGTTAACCACACCCTTGATACGTTTATGGACTCCTCCATCAAAATTTGTGGCGAGGTAGTACTGCGCATTCACCACCATCTGCTGGTCAGTGAAACGACCCGTCGCGATAAAGTCTCGCGCATTTACTCGCACCCGCAGTCCTTCGGGCAGTGCCGGAAGTGGCTCGATGCGCACTACCCCCACGCTGAACGCGTGCCGGTCTCCTCCAATGCCGAAGCGGCTAAGTTGGTAAAAACCGAATGGCATAGCGCGGCCATTGCGGGTGACATGGCGGCGAAGCTTTATGGGCTTGAGCATATTGCGGAGAAAATCGAAGACCGCCCCGATAACTCCACGCGGTTTTTGATCATAGGTAACCAGGATGTACCCATGGCGGGCGAGGATAAAACCTCCATTGTGGTTGCCATGCGTAACCAGCCGGGTACTCTGCACGCGCTGCTTGAACCTTTCCATCGCCATCAGATCGACTTAACCCGTCTTGAGACGCGGCCGTCGCGGACAGGGGTCTGGAACTACGTCTTTTTCATCGATTTTAAAGGTCATCGCGACGAGCCGCGGGTCGCCGCTGTGCTTGAAGAAGTGCGGCTGCGCGCCGCGGATTTGCGTGTGCTGGGATCCTACCCCATAGGCGTGCTGTGACGTCAATGGTTCAAGAGAGCGTCATCACCACGTCTTGCCATGAGTCGCGCTTATTGATCGTTGGGCTAGGGTTGATCGGTGGTTCGCTTGCCGCCGCGCTGCGCGTTTCAGGATTTGAGGGGCAGATCATTGCCTGTGACCCTGATAAAGAGGAGATCGCCCGCGGCCTAGCTATGGGCCTGATTGACGCCGGTGGCACCGATCTCTCGCAGCAGGTAAGCGACGCTACCATGGTGGTGCTGGCTGTGCCGGTGCTGGCCATGGAGAGCGTAATGACGCATCTGGCGAGCGCACTGGCGTCGGCATCACCGGATGTGGTCATTACCGATGTCGGTAGCACCAAAGCCACTATTCGTGCCTGCGCCTTGCGCGTATTTGGTCAAGTGCCCACTAATATGGTGCTGGGTCACCCTATTGCCGGTTCAGAAAAGAGCGGTGTGGCTGCGTCGAATCCGCGGCTGTATGTTGATCACAAGGTTATTCTGACACCCGAGCCGAACGTAGAGAGGGGCGCTTTACGTCGCGTGCGTTGCTTATGGGAAGCCTGCGGGGCCGAGGTGCTGGAAATGGACGTGGAGCGGCACGATCAAGTGTTGGCGCGGACGAGCCATTTGCCGCACCTACTGGCTTTCTCCTTAGTGGATACGTTGGCACGACAGGATGAGCGGCTAGATATTTTTCGTTACGCAGCGGGAGGGTTTCGCGATTTTACCCGTATCGCAGGCAGCGACCCGGTGATGTGGCGGGATATTTTTATTGCCAATAAAGAGGCAGTCCTGGCATCACTGGATGATTTTGAAGCGGGGCTTGAGCGCCTACGTCATGCGGTAGAAATCGGTGACAGCGATGCGCTGATTGCCACCTTTGACCGGGCGAGCCATGCTCGCCACTATTTCGACTCTTTATTGAACAAAACCAGTTACCAGGCGGAATACCATATGCAACCACAAGGTAAGGTTACCTACCGTGTGCAGCCGGGCGGTCAAGCCCAGGGGCGTTTGCGCGTACCCGGTGATAAGTCCATGTCGCACCGCTCCATTATGCTGGGTGCCCTGGCTGAAGGTGTCACTGAAGTAAAAGGCTTTCTGGAAGGTGAAGACAGTCTGGCAACGCTACAGGCATTTCGCGAAATGGGCGTTGCAATTGAAGGACCGCACCAAGGTAAAGTCACCATTCATGGTGTCGGTATGCAGGGTTTAAAAGCTCCCAATGGGCCCCTCTATGTAGGCAACTCGGGCACCGCCATGCGGCTGTTTTCAGGTTTGCTTGCCGGTCAGGCATTCGATAGCGAGCTGACCGGCGATGAGTCGCTGACCAAGCGCCCCATGGGGCGGGTGGCTGACCCGCTGCGCCTAATGGGAGCAACCATTGATACCGCTGAAGGCGGCCGCCCGCCGCTGAAAATTCACGGCGGCGCTGCCCTCAAAGGCATTGATTACGCCATGCCCATGGCCAGTGCCCAGGTGAAATCCTGCCTGCTGCTTGCCGGACTCTATGCGCAAGGTGAAACGCGCGTGCGAGAACCTGCACCCACTCGGGATCATACCGAGCGCATGCTCAATGGTTTTGGCTACGCGGTTTCCCGTGAAGGAGACACCTGCTGGTTACAGGGGGGCGGTAAGCTCACCGCCGGTCCGATTGATGTACCTTCTGATATCTCCTCTGCAACGTTCTTTTTAGTGGCCGCCGCGATTACCCCGGGCGCTGATATTACCCTTGAACATGTGGGCATTAATCCCACACGAATTGGCGTTATCAATATTCTTACCCTGATGGGTGCGGATTTAACGCTTGAGAATGAGCGCGAAGTGGGTGGCGAGCCGGTGGCCGATATTCGTATTCGCTATTCGCCGCTTAAAGGGATCGATATTCCTGAAGAGCAAGTGCCGCTGGCCATTGATGAGTTTCCTGCGCTGTTTATTGCCGCTGCTAACGCTGAAGGTGTGACCCGGCTGAGGGGCGCTGAAGAGCTGCGGGTCAAGGAGTCCGACCGCATTCAAGCCATGGCCGATGGCCTGGCTGTGTTAGGCGTGCAGCACACCGTGGTAGAAGATGGCATCGATATTGTTGGCAATGGCGACGCGCAAAAAGCGAGCTACCGCGGCGGGCGTATCGATAGCCTCGGCGATCACCGTATTGCCATGGCGTTTGCGATTTCATCGCTGCGGGCAAGTGAAGAAATTGTCATTGACGATTGTGCCAATGTGGCGACCTCTTTCCCTGATTTCGTTGAATTGGCGACGCGCATCGGCATGAGCGTTAGCGTGGAGGGGACGCATGAATGATCAGGTTTCAATCATCCCCGTGCTTACCATTGATGGCCCAGGCGGCGCGGGGAAAGGCACTATCAGCGGTTTAGTCGCGGAGCGTCTGGGCTGGCATCTATTGGATAGTGGCGCACTTTATCGGCTGACGGCCCAGGCGGCG
>AXCI01000432.1_pt1 | contig 15956 bp, 18 predicted proteins | sample 182571 | NCBI WGS metagenome assembly AXCI01 (sample SAMN02359225, study PRJNA218796) | groundwater metagenome | isolation source: Mt. Simon Sandstone pore water sample D5872 at 1.8km depth, Illinois-Basin... | place: USA: Decatur, Illinois | collected 2009-05 | reverse complement strand
ATAACAATTATCACGCGTCGACCAATTCGTTTAAGAACCTCGTCAATATCATCTAGCAATTCGTCTACAGTTTCTTGTGTCGGTTGCAGGGATAGCTTAAAGCCCAAAAATGAAAAATCAGCTTTACCCTTTATCAACCGAGAATACCGAGATGCCGCTGGCCGAAACTCAGGAGCGAAGACTTTACGCTGGATCGAACTAGACAAGTCGCGTATCAAGCGATCAGTTAGATCAGGTTCTGATGCATAACGAAGCGGCTCGAACCGGCAAACAATGACTTTATCCTCAGCCTCTCTCCAGAAATGCTCAGCAAGATTTATAAAGCTTGTCTTGCCCACTCCCCATGGTCCATCAACTCCGAAGATAAGACCTGGGTGGGTTCCACTATCAAGAACAGTTTTCGCAAATAACTCCGCTTGCGTTTTACTCGCAAGTAAATCCTCACTTTTATTTCCAATTGCCTCATCTGAAATGAAATACTGATGTCGAGGAGTTTTTTTAGATCTCGCCCGAAAATCTTGAATTAATGGCGAAATTAACATCGTACATAGCAGAAGCAAGATTGCTGGCGCCCAATAGGGATCAGCATTTTTCAGCGCTTCGTGAGGCTTAGCCAACCAGGGAGAGACCATTACGTTTATCCAAATACCCATGCCTATTGCGAGCAGCAAATCAAGCCGAAAACTTTTGCTCACTCGAATAGTGGAGGTATGAGCGCCGCGCTTATACCCGTAGGTAAGACATAGCAGCACTATAAATAATATCCCTCCGGTCATTATCAAGGGAGGTACATCAGATAAGATTGGCGCAAAGTTTGCGCCAAGATAGAATGCTACTCGCCAAATTTCCGCAACTATGAAACCAATGACAAGCGGCTTTGCGAATACCAGTATCTCCGGCATATTCATGGTTGGCTTGGTAGCCATCTTTGATTTCTCCTAGAGGCTGAGTTGCGACTTCCTTGCAAATTAATAAGAACGTTCAACATGTTAGAAGCATAAATCTGTATGGTAGGCCCTTTTTACCTTTACCTATAGTCATCAAAAAAAGTCATCCATGCCGCGTCCTTGGTTATCGTCTTCTTCCATCTAACCATCCTTCACCCTGCAACGCCATTGATCTTAGTCATACTTAGCTCAGCCTGATTCCACGCTAACGACTAACCAACTCCGTGCTACGCTTAGCGCTATCGCTCTCCTTTATAGGCCTTTCACATGCATCCTTTTCGTCTTCTCACCGCCTTGGTTACTACGCTGGTGATCGCCCTGCCTGTCTCTCTAGAAGCCCAGGCTCAAACCAACGGGCATTGGAGTGAGTACGATGAGGTATTTGAGAACGGCGCCAGCCACGCCAACGTTTGGCAGTGGGGCTGGACAGGCATTTATGGCACAAGCCTGGCGGTGAATGCGTACCAATCCAGCGAGGCGAGCGACCCGGATGACCGCTTTGATGCCCGGGTGGGCGTGGTGAAATCCGCCCTGGCCGTGGCCGGTATGCTGACCGACCGCCAGCCGCACCCGGCGGCACTGGCAGAATATGAGCGCTTGAAAGCCAGCGGTGATCTCAGCGGCGTGCAGGCGCTGGGGTTACAGCTTGCCCAAGCAGAGCGCGAGCGGCGTGGCTGGGGTGCCCGCGTTAGCTCATTGGTGGTGAATGGCGTAGCGGGCGCGGTGATTGCTGCTGATGGACGGGGAGACGATGGCGCAATTAACTTTGCCACCGGCATGCTGGTCAATGAGCTACAAATCTGGTCGCAGCCGAATCAGGCGTCTTCCGCGATTAATCGCTTCCAACCCGCTAACCTTTCGCTGGGGCCGATTACGATTCCCGGTGAATACGCACTAAACGTGGGGCCACAGCAGCTTGGTGCTACCTGGCGCTACTGATTACTGATTAATTCCCTCCTCTCGTTAATGCTCTAAAGCGCTGCTGGCTTGCCTTCAGCGCTTTATTATTGCCAGCGCGGCGTGAACGCGTAAAATACCCAGCAATTTTTTTGGCTTTGCCAAACGTTATGTTATAACCTATTTGATATTACACGAGGCCGCTTGATGAGTGAGCATACGCACCGCCATAACAAGGAGGGCCCCTGCCATTTCTCCTTGATGTCGCTATCGGCTGTTAAACGGCTGCTGTTTGTTGCCGTGCCGCTGTTGGCACTTTGGGCGTTGGTGGTTTGGGCTGGCGGGTGGTTGGGATGAGTGAGCGCTCGTTATCACGCCTACAGCTGCACAATCTGCACTTGGCCCAGGCGCGCCGCACGGTGCTGGAACATATCGAAGGCGACTTTAAACCGGGGGCGATTACCGCGCTGATTGGCGCGAACGGTGCCGGTAAAAGCACGCTGATTCAGGCCATTATGGGTGAGCTTCGGCCTATTAGCGGCGAAGTGGTCTGCACCGTCGCCAAAGAGCGCCGGGCATGGCTGCCCCAGCAGTTGGCGCTGGACCTTACCTTTCCGATGAGCGTGGAAGAGCTGGTGATGACCGGCAGTTGGCCCAGTCACGGCGCGTTAACCGGCTACTGTGCGGGGCACTACCGCAAGGGCCGCGAGATTATGGCGCGGCTGGGTATTTCGCACTTAGCCCACCGCCCGCTGGGTGAGCTTTCCGGCGGCCAGCGCCAGCGCGCACTGATTGGCCGCACGCTAATGCAGGAAGCAGAGTTGCTTCTGCTCGATGAACCGTTTGCCAATGTGGATAGCGAAACCGTGGATATTCTGATCCGCATCCTGCGCCAGATGGCCGATGACGGCGCGACGATCATTGTCGTGCTGCACGATATGGATCACCTGCGCCGCCTGGCCGATGAAGTGCTGATGCTAAACGGCGGCCATGGCCGTTGGGTGGCGCCCAGTGCACTCAATCAACACCATGCACCCGCCCAAGTGGTGCCGTTTACCTTGGGAGGGCGCCATGCTGGATCTGCTTAATGTCTGGTTTATCAGCCCGTTCGATTACGGCTTTATGCGCCGGGCGGTGGTGGGTGGTTTGGCGCTTTCGCTGGCTGCTCCGCCGCTGGGAGTGTTTTTGGTACTGCGCGGTATGAGCCTGATTGGCGACGCCATGGCTCACGCAATACTGCCCGGCGTGGCACTTGGCTTTTTGCTGGCAGGGTTTTCACTGCCGATTATGAGCATTGGCGGGGTGCTGTTTGGGTTAATGGTCGCGCTGTTGGCCGGGGCGGTGTCAAAAATGGGCGGCCAGCGGGAAGATGCCGCCATGGCGAGCTTTTTTATTATCTCGCTGGCCGCAGGCGTGATGCTGATTTCGCTGGGCGGTAGCAGTGTTGATCTTACCCATGTGCTGTTTGGCTCGATCTTGGCGATCAACTCGACCGCGCTGCTGCTGATTGCGGGTATCAGCACGCTAATTGTATTAACCCTGGCGGTGGTGTTCCGCGCCCTGGTGGTGGAGTGCTTAGACCCGCTGTTTTTACGCGGCCAGAGCCGCCGCAGCGGTTGGGTACACAGCGTGTTTTTGGGCCTACTGGTGCTGAATTTAACCGCTGGCTTCCAAACGTTGGGCACACTGATGGCGGTGGGCTTGATGATGCTGCCCGCCACCTCGGCGCGGTTTTGGAGTAAGCGCTTAGAGGGGCTTATCGGCATTGCGATTGTGCTGGCCATGGTGTCGAGCACTGGTGGCCTACTGCTCTCGTTTCATCTGGATATTCCTTCCGGCCCGAGCATTATTCTGCTGGCTGGCGTGGGGTACCTGTTTTCGGCCCTGTTTGGTCGTTACCACAGCTTGGCAGCCAAGCTTCGGCGTAAAACAACGCCGCTGGCTGTTGAGCACGGCTCTTAATTGTCCGTTTCATGCTTAACCGTAAGGAGTGTTGTATGTCGCTTGGCTATTTATCATATCGGTCGTCGCGCTGGTTAGTGGGCGTTTCCGCTATGCTGGCGCTGCCTGCGGCCATGGCTAATGATCGCGTTCAGGTGGTGACCAGTTTCTCTATCCTGGCGGATATGGTGGAAAACGTAGGCGGCGACCACGTTGACGTGACCTCCCTGGTGGCTGCCGATGGCGACGCCCACGTTTACTCCCCCAGCCCTGGCGATGCACGCTCTCTGGCCAACGCTGATTTGGTGGTCTTCAATGGGCTTCTGTTTGAGGGCTGGATGGAGCGTTTGATTAGCGCCAGCGACTACTCAGGCCCGTTGGTCACCGCCACCGATGGCATCGAGCCGCTCTCTTATGCTGGGCATGATGAACACGCAGATCATGACGATCACGGACATGATGCCCATGAAGAGCACGATCACGCAGAACATGCGGGTGAGCACGCCGGTCATGACCACGGCAATCAAGACCCCCATGCTTGGCAGGATATGCACCAGGCCGAAGTGTATGTTGCCAATATTCGTGATGGGTTAATCGCCGCGGATGCCGACAACGCCGATGCCTACCGTGCCAATGCAGAGCAGTACTTACAGGAAATGGCCGAGGTAGACGCCGAGATTCGGGCATTGATTGATGAGATCCCTGCCTCCACCAGCGTGATTACCGGCCACGACTCCTTTGGCTACTTCTCAAGCGCCTATGGCGTGAGCTTCCTATCGCCAGTGGGCCTCTCGACGGAAGCCGATCCTAGCGGCGCCAGCATGGCAGCATTGGTAGATGTGATTGGGCAGGAGAACGTGAAGGCGCTGTTCCACGAGAACATGACCAATCAGTCGATTATTACCCAGCTAGCCGAAGAGACCGGCCTGCCGATTGCTGGCACGCTTTATGCGGATGCGCTGGCAACAGAAGGCGAAGCCAGCACTTACCTGGGCATGGTGCGCCACAACGCCAATGTGCTGCACGATGCGCTGGCCCAGCCCGGGCATGATGAGCCCGGTCATGATGCGCATGAAAACAGCCACGATGACCACGACCACAGTGAGCATAGCCACTAAGTGGATCTAGCCAACCAGTATCTATGACGCTCAATGCGCTGCTCAGGCATTAATTGCCGTGAGCAGCCACTCGCGAAAACATGCCATGGCGTGAGTTTCAGGCCGTGTCTGCAGGCGAGTTAGCCAGTACCCCCCTAAACTGACCGTGGTGTTGAAAGGTTGTACTAGTGCGCCGCTGCTTAGTTGCCGGGGAAACATCAGCGGAGGCGCCAGCGCCACACCTACCCCTTGCAGGGCTGCTTCCACCATAGCGATGGAAGAGTCGAACACAATGCTTTTGGCCATGGGAAAGCTGCGGGGTAGCCCCGCCGCCAATAGCCACTCTGTCCACTCATCGGCGCGATAAGAGCGCAGCAAGGTCTCACCCAACACATCGTCAGGGGTATTAAGCCGTGCGGCGATAGCGGGAATACACATGACCGATAGCGACGCTGGCAGCAGCGGCTGCGCCGCGGTCGCGTGCCAGGCACCGGTGCCAAACCTTATCGCAAAATCGAGCCCTTCGGCCGCTATATCGGCTCGATTGTTATGGGTAGAGAGGCGCAAGTCGACAAAGGGGTACTGGCGCTGAAAATCCTCCAGCCTTGGCAGCAGCCAGCCGACGGCAAACGTTCCCACCACACCAACGTTTAACACTTCCCGATAGTGGCTCTCGCCTACCCTTTCCAAGGTGTGCGATATCTGATCAAAAGCACTCTCTAGCACTGGCAACAGTAGCTCACCCTCTTGAGTAAGCATCAGCCCCCGAGGCAACCGCGTGAACAGCGGCACCTTCAACTGCGTTTCGAGTAGCTTAACCTGATGGCTAACCGCCGCCTGAGTCACGTGTAGCTCTTCTGCCGCGCGGGTGAAGCTCAAATGTCGGGCTGACGCCTCAAAGGCACGCAGCGCCTTTAACGGCAGATAGGGACGCACCACGTAACCCCCAAATTTTTCTAATGGCTCATGCAAAATATCGCTGTTTGTTAATCTTCTCAGCGCACCGTAAGTTAACCACTGCATCGCTTTATTTGGCTGGCAATACCAGCCAATTTTCTTGCGGCACTCATCACAACAGGATCTTGGTATGGGTAAGATGTTAGCAGCAAAATCCGGTCTTATCATGACAGCTTCGCTGTTAATGGGCGGCACTACCTGGGCGTCTGATACGGTTCAAAGCGCAGATATTGAAGCGCTGGTAAACGATACTATCGCCCCACTGATGGCAGAGCATCGCATCCCGGGGATGTCGGTCGCACTGAGCATTAATGGCCAGCAGCACTACTTTAATTATGGACTCGCTAATCAAGAAGATGGGACGTCTGTCACTGATGAGACGCTGTTCGAGCTTGGTTCTGTCAGCAAGATCTTCACCGGTGCACTCGCTGGCTATGCGCAGGCTAGCGGCGCCCTTGCGCTTTCCGATTCGGCCAGCCAGCACCTGGCAGCCCTTGAAGGCAGCACCTTTGATGAGATCACGCTGCTGGAACTGGGTACCTACACGGCAGGCGAGCTGCCGCTGCAGTTTCCCGATGCGGTAGAAAATGAAAAGCAGATGATCGACTACTATCGCCAGTGGCAGCCAGAGTCCGCCCCTGGCAGCCATCGGCTCTACTCCAACCCAAGTATAGGTTTGCTGGGTTATCTCACCGCTCAAAGCCTGGGAAAGCCCTATGAGACGTTGATGGAGGAGGCGCTGTTCTCCCCGCTGGGTCTTGAACACAGCTACTTTCAGGTGCCTGAAGCAGAACTGGCGAACTATGCCTACGGCTACTCAAAAGAGGACGAGCCGATTCGGGTGAACCCTGGCGTGCTGGATGCCCAAGCTTACGGTTTGAAAGCGAGCGCCGCCGATGTGCTGACATTTGTTGAAGCCAATATGGGTGAGGCTGGGTCTAACAGCGGAGTTGATGAGCCATTAAGCCAAGCCGTGGCGGCCACGCGCACGGGCTACTTTGAGATCGGCAATATGACGCAGGGCCTGGGCTGGGAAAGCTACACCTATCCGGTGGCGGTTGAACAGCTGCTGGAAGGCAACGCCCTTGAGATGATTTTGGAACCCAACCCTGCCAACCGCTTGACCCCGCCGTTAGCCCCCAGGCAGGAGGCGCTCTACAACAAGACCGGCTCCACAAATGGTTTCGGCGGCTATGTCGCTTTTGTGCCCAGCGAGCAGATCGGCATTGTTATGCTGGCCAACCGCAACTACCCCAACCAGGCCCGCATCGAAGCTGCCCACCATATCCTTACCGCGCTGACGGAAACCCCTTAAGCAAGCGGTCTAACAGCCTCACGCCGCCCCTTCGGGCGGCGTTTTAATGGCGACATGGCTAGCCTCAAACAACCGAAAGTTGCATTTTTTGCTGTCAATAAGGAAACTAGCCCCCCTCCTCCTGTTACTCACCTTCACTGCGAAGAGTCCTTTCCCATGCGTCTAAACGCCGATTTTAGCCACTTTGCCTGTGTTACCCCGGAAGAGTACCAGTGGGTCGACTCCCCCAGCGCGGGGGTTGAGCGCATGATGTTTGACCGCATTGGTGATGAAGTTGCCCGCGCGACCAGCCTTGTCCGCTACGCGCCCAATACGCAGTTTGAGCGACACACCCATGGCGGCGGCGAAGAAATTTTGGTGCTGGAAGGCGTGTTTGCCGATGAGCATGGCCGCTATGCGGCGGGTAGCTACCTAAGAAACCCCATCGGTACCGGCCATACGCCAAACATTGGCGAGGAAGGCGCGCTGATTTTTGTCAAACTGCATCAGTTCGACCCTAGCGACACGCTACAGCTGGCGGTGCCTGCTCATAGGCTGCCCTGGCAGCCGGATCGGCGTCCGCGCATTGCCTATAAGATGCTGCACACCTATAAGCAAGAGCGCACCAGCCTGGAGCGCTGGTCGGCGGGTACTTCTATCACCTACCCCACGCTGCTGGGCGGCCTGGAATTTTTGGTTCTGGAAGGCACGCTGAGCGATAGCGAGCAGAGCTACACAGCGGGCACCTGGTGCCGCTACCCTAGCGGCGCAGCACCGGCACTCACCGCTGGCGATGATGGCGTTATGATGTACCTCAAACGCGGCCATCTTCCGCCTGTTCAGGCTTGAGTTTAGCTTCAGGTTCGGGACAAGCCCAAAAACGGCAGTAGCGTCAGGGCGGCAATCAACCCGATCGCTAACAGCACCAGCACTACCTGCAGCGGGTGAGCGGCCAAGCGGTGCCACAGTGTTTCCGCGTCGCCCCGCTCAACCGCCGCTTGATGCTCACGCTGGGCGCGCTCCAGGCGCTCTGCTTGGTAGCTTTCTAAGGCGGCAATGGCCGCGTCGTGCTGATGCGGATTTCGCAGCCAGATAGCGTCAACACCCAGGCGGAAAAAGCCCGCCTGGGTTTCATAGGTATCAAAGCCATGGGTGGCCAGCAGGTCACGCACTTCCATGGCTTCTTCATCGGTAACGTGGCGCAGCCGGAACAGTAGTTCAGCCATTGGCGTGCCTCATGCGTCGCTCTTCCCCACCATCAGGTCTGCCTGAATCACTTCGATCCAGTAGCCGTCTGGGTCTTTAACGAAGATAACATCTTTCATCTTGCCCTGATCGGCGCGCTTAACGAAGGTGACGTCGTGCTCGTCAAACCAGGCCTGAGCCGCTGCCAAATCCGGTACGTTAAAGCAGATATGCCCGAAGCCTTGAGGTTCAGCGTTGCCATCGTGGTAGGCAAAGTCGTCCTTCTGTTCGGTGCCCCAGTTGTGGGTCAGCTCCAGCAGCCCTTTCTGACTAAACGTCCAGGCAGTGCGAGCTTGTGTCTCCTCCGGCACGCTGTCGCTGGGTTCCAGGTTGGCCAGGAAATAGAGCGAGAACTGCATCTCCTCAAAATCCAACCGCCGCATCACCTGCATGCCAAACACTTTCGAGTAGAACGCTAACGCACGCTCGGGGTCTTTCACCCGCAGCATGGTGTGGTTTAAACGGAAGCCTTGGGTTTGGGGTGGTGTGGCGACGACACCAGGATGCTGCTCACCTTGAAAACTCATTGCCTGTCTCCTTTAGCTGACATTCGCCCTAAAAGGCGTTGGCTTCATGTGCTGCATACCATGGGGGCTGGGTAACCATAATGCTAGCCCTAACTGGGGTGCAGGCTCCGCCAGAGCTGTATAGCGAGAGACCATTAATCACACTAGCAATCCTGCACAAAAACCCTACACTTATTATTCACAACTTTTACAAAATAGTTTTCCTGCATAAGACCGATGATTCCCATCTCGGCCCCTCAAGGAGTTTTCCATGAGTGCAATTGATATGACGCTGGGCGATCGTGTAACGCTTAAACAGCTTGCCTACGCTCTTCAGAATGGCTTTTCGCCGATTGTTGAAGTGGAATCGATGGATGGCATATACGCCGTGCGGTTTCACCATGCTAACGGGGTGTCGGATTTGTGTAATGCGGAAGGCAAAGTCAGTACTTTTTTAGGCACTGGCGAAATACGCGATACGCTGGGGCACATTGGCTTGACCCACGGCGTACTGACGTTCGCTGACCAGTGCGGTGACGAGATGATTGGAATAGAAGGTAAAGCCATGACACCTGACGAGATGCTTACCTACGGTACACGCATTTCGTTTCGCTAGATTGCCATCACACGCAGCCGGGGCTTTACAGAGCCAACCCAGGCAAGGATAGTAACCCTCGACAGGGGCGCTCACGATTAACGGTGGGCTGAGAAGCACCCTTTGAACCTGAACCGGATAACACCGGCGTAGGGAGTCGTGGTGCTGCTTACCACCTCCCCGTCGGGAGGATACTATGACGCTACCTCAGCTTGGCGACTACCTGGCGACGCTGCGCGCAGCGACACCGCTAATCCATTGCATGACCAACTATGTCGCCATGAACAGTACCGCTAATGTGTTATTAGCCACTGGCGCTTCCCCCGCCATGCTGCACGCCCCCGAAGAGGTAGCGGAGTTCACCGCTATTTCCGCAGGGCTATCGATTAACATCGGCACGATCTCTTCCCACTGGGCCGACGCGATGTTCACCGCTACCACGACCGCCGATCAGCACTCGATCCCCTGGGTATTAGACCCTGTCGCCGTTGGCGCGACCCACTATCGTCAATCGCTGTGTGCGAAGCTGCTCACAACTAACCCTAGCGTCATTCGTGGCAATGCTTCTGAAATCCTGGCGCTTAACGGGTTAGCCAGCCAAGGCCGCGGCGTGGACTCCACTGCCGCCTCTGGGCAAGCCGTGGACGCAGCGATAGCACTGGCTAAACAACACAATTGCATCGTAGCGATGACCGGCGAAAGCGACTGGGTGACGGATGGCACACAGCACTACCGTATTAACGGTGGCCACCCCTTGATGCCGCAGGTAACCACGCTAGGCTGTGGCCTTAGTGCGCTGGTGACAGCGTTTGTCGCGGCTAACCGTGATACCCCGCTGGAAGCCACCGCCGCTGCGCTGAGTTGCTTTTCCATCGCAGGCGAGCGCGCAGGGAACAGTGCCCAGGGCCCCGGCAGTTTTCAAGTCGCCCTGCTGGATGCGCTTTATCAACTTACCCCTGACGACCTTACTGCTCATACCCAGTGGGAGGCGCGCCGTGCCGTTTGATCTATCACTTTATTTGGTGACCGATGCAGCACTTTGTGACGCTTATGGCCTAGAAAAGACGGTAGAAGCTGCGGTCAGAGGCGGTGTGACCATCGTGCAGCTGCGGGATAAGCATGCCAGCGATGAACAGATGATTGCTCAAGCCAAACGGCTCAAAACAGTGCTGGCAGGAACCGGAGTGCCGCTGATCATTAACGATCGCTTACAGGTAGCGCTTGAGAGTCAGGCAGATGGCCTGCATGTCGGGCAGAGCGACGCCGCGGTGGAGGAAGCCCGCAGGGTGCTGGGTGAGCAGGCGATTATTGGCCTGTCGATCAATACCCTCGCTCAGCTTCAAGCGGCGCCTATGGCGTTACTTGATTATGTGGGCATTGGGCCCGTGTTTGCGACAGTGAGCAAACAGGATCACGCCCAGCCTATCGGTTTTGGCGGCTTGGCTTTACTGGTCAAAGCATGTCCACTGCCCAGCGTGGCGATTGGCGGGTTGAAAGCTGACCATGCCATTAGCGTGCAGCGAGCGGGGGCAAACGGCTTAGCGGTGATTTCAGCCATATGCGGTCAAGCCGACCCTTTCCAGGCGGCGCGCGCTTTTCAGACGGCTGTGGCGTCATGAACCAACTAGAGCAAATCGTTGCTTTCGTGCGGGTTGCCGAGCTGGGTAGCTATACCCGTGCGGCTGAAGCGCTGGATCTTTCCCGCACCCGGGTTTCACGTCAAGTGATGGCCCTTGAAGAAGCATTGGGGGCACGACTGATACAGCGCACAACGCGTCGGCTACACCTCACCGAGGCCGGAGAGCGCTATCTCATGCGTGCTCAAGGTATTCTGGTAGCGCTTGATGAAGCCGCTGCCGAGGTGGGCCAAGGCACCAGTGACGTGCGCGGCCGTTTACGCGTGAATGGACCGATGAGTTTTGGTACCCGTTACTTGGCACCGCTGGTCGCTCAATTTATGCACGCTCATCCGGCGCTTGAAGTGCGCCTGGATCTTAATGACCGCCGTGTGGATCTACTGGAAGAGGGGTATGACGTGGCGATCCGTATCGGCAGCCTGCCCGACTCCAGCCTGGTGGCACGCCGCTTGACCCGGTGCCGGTTACTGTTTTGCGCATCGCCTGAGTATCTTTCCAGCCACGGCGAACCCCGCAGTGTTCAAGCCCTTGCCGAGCACCGCTGCCTACGGTATCGCAGCGGCCAGAACAGCGCGGATTGGCAGCTACCTGCACAGCCATTAGCCGTGCATGGTCCACTGGAAAGTAATAATGGGGATGTGCTGACCCAGGCTGCGGAAGCGGGTTTAGGCATCGCACAGCAGCCCAGTTTCCTGGTCACAGAGAGCATCCTCAGTGGGCGGTTAGTGCCTATTTTAACCAACGAGCCAGCGGTTCGACTCGACGTTCACGCGCTCTACCCTGCTCGGCGCTACCTGCCCGCCAAGGTGGAACGTTTTATCGATCTGCTCACCGAGGCGTGGGGGGACCCACCTATCTGGGAACAGGCGATTGGATTGTCGCCTATTACACAACAGTGATGTGCATCACAAGCTGATTATCTCACCCAGACCTAGCGCTAAAGTAGCTTCATCAACCACATCGATGGACGCTATTCACATGACGACTCAATCATCACGTACAGCCTCACACTCTGCTATTACGCTTCTACGTGTAAGCCTTGGCGTTCTGGCGCTTGCTCACGGTTTACTCAAAGTGTTTGTATTCACCTTACCGGGCACGGTCGGCTATTTCGAATCACTGGGCTTACCGGGAGTGTTAGCCTACTTAACCATTGCTGCCGAAGTAGGCGGCGGTATCGCTCTCCTGCTCGGTGTGTATACCCGCTGGGTAAGTTTGGCACTGGTGCCGGTTCTACTGGGTGCCACTTGGGTACATTTGGGTAACGGCTGGATGTTCTCGAATGCGGGAGGCGGCTGGGAATTCCCAGTGTTCTGGACGCTAGCGCTTATCGTACAAGCAGGACTGGGTAGCGGTTCCTGGGTGTTAAATCGTCGCTTTGCCTAAACCTATCATTTAAGCCCTCACCAGCGCTTTCCACACGGTAATCGCTGGCACTGCTTTGGAGCGTCACTGATGTTACCTAGCCTGTTTATTTCTCATGGTTCACCCATGCTGGCACTGAATAAAACCGCTGCCCATACGTTTCTGCGTGAACTTGGCAGCCAGCTCTCACCCAAAGCAGTGGTCGTGATTTCAGCCCACTGGGAGAGTCACCAGCTACTTGTCAGCAGCAGCGTCAAACCGGAGACGATTCACGATTTCGGTGGGTTTCCGCGTGCGCTCTTTGAGTGCCAATATCCCGCGCCTGGTGAGCCCGAACTGTCCGATCGACTGGCCCTCTTATTGGATGCTTCGCCTGTTGAGCGCGGATTTGATCACGGTGCCTGGGTGCCACTCTCACTGATGCTTCCAGACGCCAATGTGCCGGTGGTTTCTCTATCGCTACCTGTCCACTGGGGCAATGCGGAGCTTGCGTCACTTGGCGAGCGCCTGGCGATACTGCGTGAAGAGGGAATTTTGATTATCGGCTCGGGTAGCCTGACCCATAATCTATATGAACTCATGCCTCAAGAGAGCCCGATGCCCAGCTGGGTGGGGGAGTTTGCGCGCTGGGTACATGAACGACTGGTCGCCAATGACCGCGCGGCGCTGCTTGACTGGGAGAACGCCCCCTACGCGCGCAAGAACCACCCCACGCCAGAGCATTTCTTGCCCTTGCTGGTTGCCATGGGTGCCGGAGGCAGCGCGAGTCAGCTACACCACAGCGTGGAACACGGCGTGCTGGCGATGGATGTCTACCAATTTGCTTAAGCCGTCGGCCGACGTTTCAGCGTTGTCCGGCGGTCATGATACGCCACCGCCAACCCGCTACCCATAATCAAAACGCTGCCGACCCAAACCCAAAGGTCGGGTATTTCACCCCAAAACCACCAACCAAGCAGTACTGCCCAAAGCATTGCCGTGTAATCAAACGGGGCGGCAATGGCCGCAGGGGCATACCGAAAGGCCAACGTTATGAAAGCGGTGGCCGCGACCCCCAGTATGCCTGAAGCGAAAAAACCCACCCAGTGCCATGGTTGCGGGGTTTGCCACACCCATGGCAGCGTTAGTCCAGTGACGATTAACGGAACAAAGGTCATGTAAAACAGCATCGCCCATAGGTGCTCACGGGCACCGTAACGGCGGGCAGTGATCATCATCAAGGCATAAAACAGCGCTGCAGCTACCAACACCAAAGCGCCAACCTGAAACGCATCGCCGTTGGGTCGGACGACAATTAGCACGCCAGCAAACCCCACTAACGATGCAATCAGCACCGGTGGGTCAATTCGCTCTCCCAATAATGGCACCGAGAGTAGCGTTACAAACAGCGGCGCCACAAAAGCGATGGCCGTGGCTTCCGCCAAAGGCAGCAGCGTTAACCCCCACACGAAACAGACCATAGTGGCGGTGTAGATCAATCCGCGCAGAAAATGGACGCCCGGTCGCTGGGTGCGCAGCTTACGCAAACCGCCGGCAAAATGGGCAAGTAGTGCAATCATCGGTAACGAGACTAACGCACGGAAGAAAATAATCTGCAGCGGTGAATGTGTTTCACCTAACCATTTGGAAACGGCGTCCCCCAAGGCGAGAAACAGTACGCCCATGCACATGCAGAGTATGCCCTTCAGTGAGGTGGTCACCGCAATCTCCTTGTTTAAGATTAGAAGCAATAAAAACCCCGCCAATGCATGATTGGCAGGGTGTCGTCACCACGCCTGCTTATAAGCTGGCGTTAACGACCATGCAATCCATCCCCTGGGAGTGCAGCTCTCGACAGGCTTGGCGTGCACGCTGTTCATCCAGTGCCACTAAACGTGCGCGATAAACCGGCGTTTGGCCTTGCACGGTATCTATTTCTACACGCCCACCGACGCCTTGTCCGATGCGGTTGGCTGCCTGCTGAGCAAGGTGCCGCGCCTGCATCTCCTGGCTAAAAGCACCTACCTGAATCCCCCAGTTGCCGCCTGTCTCGGAAACCGAGGCCATTTGACGCTCGCGCTCAATAAAAGCACGCAAGGGGTCGGGCTCCGCCACCGTATCACTTGGCTCGGGACGCTGAATAACCGCAATATTGGCCAACTGCTCTTCGAGATCCACACTGGGCGGTGAAGTAGGTGATGGTGATAGCGTGGTCGTTTCTACCACGGCGACGACGGGCTGACGCTGTGCTGGCTGAGGAGGAGCGGCTGGCCGGGCGGGTGCCAACGCGGGCGGCCCAAATGACATAAACTCCTGTGCTACATTGGTATTGGCTACCCAGGTTTGTTGGTCGCGGAGTGACGCACGCATAAAGCTGCGATCCAACAGGTTAGCCATATGGGTATCTCGAGACTGGGAAGAAAAACCACCCATGACGACCGCCATCAAACGACGATTACCGCGTACTGCCGTGGTCGCCACGTTAAAACCAGAAGCACGAATAAAGCCCGTTTTGAGTCCATCAGCACCTGGATAGTCACGCACTAAGCGGTTATGGCTGGTATGGCGTGTGCCCCGATAGGTAAACTCTTGCAGCCCAAAGTAGTGATAGTACTGAGGGAAATCCTGCATGACCCGCACTGATAGGGTCAACATATCGCGAGCGGTAGTCACTTGGCGATCATCCGGCAAGCCTGAAGCGTTACGAAAAGTGGTGGCCGGCATACCAAGTTCACGCGCTTTGGTAGTCATCATTTGGGCAAAATGGGCTTCACTACCGCCCAACGCTTCAGCGACCACTGCGGCCACATCATTCGCAGAACGAACCGCCAGTGCTCGGATGGCCGTATCCACCGGGATAGAGCTACCGGCCGAGAGCCACAGCTTCACAGCAGGCTTGGCAGCGGCATAGGGGGAGACCGGAAGCGGCTGATCCAGGCGTAAAGTGCCTTCTTCCAGCGCTTCAAAGGTCAAATACAGGGTCATCATCTTAGTCAGTGAAGCAGGGTAGCGCTGGTCATCAATATTCTCAGCGTACAGAACTTCGCCATTATCCAAGTCAACGACAATGCCCGCATAGCGTGGGTTGTCAGCTTGAACGCTGGTCATCGTCGCCAAAATGATCAGCAACATCATACTCAATGACCATGCCGCCGACGCTCCACCGGCGCTTTTTACCCTCGCATACATACCCGCCCCTTGCTTGTTATCAATGCACTGTGACTGACCCAATACCTGACTACCATGCCATACTCAAGGCGCAACGCAAGGCTTTCACCTGCCTGCATGGCAACGCTTACCTGGGTTAATAATAGGTCGAGTATAGGTGATTAATAAGGAGAATAACCGCCGTTCGGCTCAGAAAAAGCATAGAAGGCAAAATAAATGAGCGCTAAAAAAACCGACCCACTAAGGGGTCGGTTTTCATTCGCTACCAAAGAAGCCTGGAACAGAGGATTACTCTTCTGCCGCTGCTTCTTCAACAACCGGACGATCT
>AXCI01003332.1_pt1 | contig 16072 bp, 16 predicted proteins | sample 182571 | NCBI WGS metagenome assembly AXCI01 (sample SAMN02359225, study PRJNA218796) | groundwater metagenome | isolation source: Mt. Simon Sandstone pore water sample D5872 at 1.8km depth, Illinois-Basin... | place: USA: Decatur, Illinois | collected 2009-05 | reverse complement strand
GCTGGTTAACGTCTGCAGGGGCATCCAAGCGATCCAACTCAGCCCCGGTGGTTAAGCGTATGCCCGCATTCATCGGCGCCAGCAGATAGCCTACTTCGGCGTCCATGATCCAGTAATTGAGTTTTGCCGATGACTGAGAAGCGTAGTGCATGTGATACCCGCGCTTTACAAAGGTAGGGAAGTGATAGCCAAGCTCTTTAAGCCAACTACCCGCCCAGGGCCCAAGCGCTACGACAACCTCATCTGCTTCTAACGTTTCAGCGGCTGTATTTACCTGCCATCGGGCTCCCACCTGCTGAACCAATTTGATATCCGCCTGCACAATACGCCCGCCATCCTGACTGAATGCTTGTGCGTAAGCGGCTACCAGCGCGCCAGGGTCGGCCACGGTCCAGGGATCGAGCCAGTGAATGGCGCCTATGATGGCATCGCTCAGCGAGGGCTCTTTTTCCACCAGCGCCTCGCGATCTAACTGCTCAAACTGAACGCCATAAAGTCGGCGCGCCTCTTCGGCGTCTTGCAACCGAGCCGCCATTTTTTCGGGCGTGCGGTAGAGTTCAAGCCACCCCTGCTTACGTACTAAGTGCTCAGCACCGGCGGCCTCGATCATCGGGCCGTGGGTTTGTAGGGAGAGTTGGATCAATGAAGCGTATTCCGGCACGATTTTCTGATAAGTCTTCGGTGCTGAATTCATCCAATAGCGTAATAGCGGAGAAGCGGCATTGACCATGCCCGCTGGGCGGTAGCGAATATCGACTCGACGATTAGGCAGAACACTCAATAGCGTTTTGACATCCCGTGGAAAAGGATAGGGTCTTACCGCCTCACGCTGAATAATGCCCGCATTACCAAACGAGGTTTCTCGGCCAGGCTGAAGGCGGTCCACGATGGTGACGTCATGACCGCGCTGGCGTAAATGCCAAGCAATGCTGACACCCACCATACCTGCTCCCAAAACTACCGTTTGACGCGCCATTTTGATGCACTCCCTTTTACCGATACGGAACCACGATTGATGGTCAATAACTATTTGAAAAATATCACCAAAACAAACGCATTAATATAGTAGAAAACGCTATTTTAGATTCTAAATTAAGTCGTTATTGCTGCCAAAATGATCAATAAGGATGACAACACTATTAGCGGCATAACTATTGCTTAGTTTCTATTAAGAAACCATTACAGCCTCCGTTTAACGCAGCTGTGGCGGTGCCTCCTCCCTCCGCGCAAATCGACAATGCACCAAAAAAACGCGCACTTGCACCATAAGATGCTAAGGACAATACCATGCCTGCCAGACTAAATTTGGACAGCTCGCTGATCGATACGCTCTGGGTACTCTGGGCGGCTGCTCTGGTATTTGTGATGCAAGCTGGCTTTCTTTGCTTAGAGGCGGGCACTACACGAACCAAGAATGCCATTAACGTCGCTATGAAAAACGTAGCGGACTTTGCCATCGCCGTCAGTGTTTTTTGGTTAGTAGGTTTTGCCATCATGTTTGGTGACTCCTACCACGGCTTCGTTGGCACCTCGTTACTCGGTTGGCAGATTGACGCTTCCGGCAGTTGGGTCATTACCATTTTTATTTTTCAATCAATGTTTTGCGCCACCGCGGCCACGATTGTGTCCGGTGCCGTGGCAGAACGTATGCCCTTTTTAGCTTACACCTGGACAGCCTTATGGATCGCTTTCATTATCTACCCGGTGTTTGGTCATTGGGCATGGGGCGGACTTTTAGGCGGCAAGGAAGGTTGGCTAGGGTCGTTGGGGTTTGTCGATTTTGCTGGGTCGACAGTGGTGCATAGCGTGGGTGGCTGGGTGGCGCTGGCAGCGGTACTCAGCATCGGCCCTCGCGCCGGGCGCTTCTCCTTCGGTAAGCCGCCCACCGCCTTTCCCTCAGGCAATTTGCCGCTCGCCATGTTGGGCGCACTGTTTATGATTTTGGGTTGGTTCGGCTTTAACGGCGGCAGCACACTGGCGGTAACTTCTCAGATACCCATTATATTGGCCAATACCGTTCTCGGCGCCGTGGGCGGGATACTCTCAGGCATGTTGATGGGGTTCCGAACCCGCCGCTACGCCGATGTGATGTACGCCATTAATGGAGCCATTGCAGGACTTGTCGCTGTCACTGCGAGTACTCACGTGATCTCACTACAGGCAGCCTTTGGTCTGGGTGCGGTCAGTGGCGTGCTGATGGTGCTGACCAGCGAATGGTTGCTTAAAAAGCATATTGACGATGCTGTCAGTGCCATACCCGCCCACCTTGTATCGGGCATCTGGGGCACACTGGCACTGCCCTGGGTGGCTGATTTAACGCTTCTTGACAGCGGTTTGTCTCGATCTGCTCAGTTTGGTATTCAGTTGCTTGGCGTCGTCGTTTGTGGCGTCTGGAGTTTTGGCAGTGCATGGCTGCTATTTCGCATCACCCGGCGCTTCCTGCCTTTACGCGTCTCGCCTGAAGCAGAAAAATGGGCCTTAATCTAGCCGAGCATGGCGCCAACAACGAGCTGAACCAACTGCTCGAACATATGCGCCAGCACGAACAACAGGGCGATATGCGACAACGTATTGAAGCCGACCCGTTTACCGAAGTGGGTGAAATTGCAGCCAGCTACAACCGAGTGACTGCGGCCCTTGAATCAGCCGTTGGCCATACCCGCGTCATGCTTCGCAACCTACGCGATGGCGTGATTACCTGGCAGGCGGATGGCTCATTAACAAGCCTTAACCCTGGCGCTGAACAGCTCTTCAATGTCAGGGCAACCAACTTGATTGGCAAACCCGTTTCCAATTTATTGCCCGGCTTTACGCTAACCCCAGGCGCACGACATGAAATTAAACATCGCACCGCTGATAAGCGAGTGCGCTATTTGGAAATTCAGGTTAGCGAAGGCGCTAGCGGGTCTGTATCAGAACGCTCGGGCATGGTACGAGACGTCACCGAACGCCGACAGCTGCAAGAGCAGTTAAACCGCGAGCGAGACCTAGCGCGCACCACGCTGGCCTCTATAGGGGATGGTGTTATTACCTGCGATGCTAGCGGCAACGTCACCTTTATCAATACTGAAGCGATACGCTTAACCGGCTGGACACTCGAAGAGGCAATGGATAAACCCATTCATGTGGTGTATCAATTACGCGAAGAATCCACTGGTGACCCACTTAGTAATCCTGCCCGGCAAGTGCTGACGCAATTAACCTCCGTACACTCCACCGAGCACTGCTTGCTGGTGAAACGTGATCACTCGCATACCCCCATTCAACACAGCGCGTCACCGATCCGTTCTCGCAGCGACATCACCCTGGGAGCGGTCGTTGTGTTTCAAGATGTCAGCCTTACTCGCCAACTGACGGAACAGCTAAGCTATCAAGTGAGTCACGACAATCTGACCGACTTACTTAATCGGCGCGCCTTTGAATCAGCGCTTACCGCACTGCTTAATCGAGATGACGGTCACCATGTGCTGTGTTACCTGGATCTTGATCAGTTCAAAATAGTTAACGACACATGTGGCCATCTGGCAGGCGACGAGCTATTACGCCAAGTATCACTAAAACTGAAAGCCCATGTTCGCAGTAGTGATATTGCTGCTCGCTTGGGCGGTGATGAGTTTGCTCTTCTGCTGCCCGACTGCGGTCTGGAAAGAGCACTCGCCATCACTGAAGCTCTGCGCTGCGATATCGAAAATTATCGCTTTGCCTGGCAAGAACACACCTTTGGGATAGGGGTTAGCATTGGCTTGGTGGAACTGAATGCAGCCCAACCCATGCTGCTTAGCCAAGCTCTTCATGCGTCTGACGCTGCGTGCTACGCCGCAAAAGAAGCAGGTCGTAATCGTATCCACTGTCATCAGCCCGACGACCACTCATTGTTGGAAAAGCATGGCGAACTGCAGTGGGTTCAGCGCTTACAAAATGGCCTAGACAACGATGCTTTTCGCCTTTTTGCCCAACCAATTAAAGCCATTTGCGCTAACTCACCCGCCTACCGTGAGATTCTGCTTCGCCTTGAAGAGCATGGTGAACTTATCGCTCCAGGAAGCTTTTTACCTGCCGCGGAGCGCTATCACTTTATGGTACGTATCGATCGCTGGGTAATTCGCAACACTTTGGCTTGGCTGGGGGATCAAAACCGTCACTCTGAAGCGCGGCCGCATAGCCTATGGGGCATCAATTTATCCGGGGCTTCGTTATCCGACGCTGATTTTTGTCAGGATCTTATTACTCAGGTGTCCGCGGCAGACCTACCCCACGGCACCCTCTGTTTTGAAATTACCGAAAGCACCGCGATCGCCCAACTCTCCCGCGTTAATACATTAATTCATACACTAAAAGCGTATGGCTGCTGTTTTGCGCTGGATGACTTCGGTACCGGGCTCTCCTCTTTCAGCTATTTAAAGCAACTCCCGGTCGATTATTTAAAAATTGACGGTAATTTCATCCGGAACGTCCACCAAGACCCGATAGATAGAGCGATGGTTGAGGCAATTCATGCCGTTGGAAAGGCACTGGGCATCAAGACTATCGCCGAGTATGTTGAAACCCAGGCAACGCTAGACACGCTACATCAGATGGGCATTGACTATGCGCAGGGGTATTTACTAGGTATGCCAGAACCACTGACCAATATGGCAGGCAACCGTATTAGGGTAATGCCGCGCTAGTCATTAGCGGGATGTCTAAAATCAGGCACAAAAAAACCCAAACAGGGCATATGAAGTAAAAATAGAAAATTAAGAGAAGGTAATACAAAAAGGGATATCTGCAGGGCATATGGGGTGGATGATGGGACTTGAACCCACGACCACCGGAGTCACAATCCGGGGCTCTACCACTGAGCTACACCCACCACAACCTAAAACTGGAAACGCAAACATTGTCACTGGGGTGGATGATGGGATTTGAACCCACGACCACCGGAGTCACAATCCGGGGCTCTACCCCTGAGCTACACCCACCATAGACAATATTACGTTGAAACCTTATGCAGAAAAGATCAGCACGTGCTTGAAGATATGATTCTCTGACGGGTTGTTACCACTGAAGTGAGTGGCACGCCCAGCAGGAATCGAACCCGCAACCTACGGCTTAGAAGGCCGTTGCTCTATCCGGTTGAGCTATGGGCGCACAAAAAGCATTCAGAAATAACGAATACTAATGAGCACTAGACCACAACCAAAGCTTGGAAAAGCAAGCTACTACCTTTCACGTTTAGGTGTGGTCGGGATGGAGGGATTCGAACCCCCGACATCCTGCTCCCAAAGCAGGCGCGCTACCAGACTGCGCTACATCCCGATTTTTATCACCCTAGACGCTACCGCTTGGTCCGTCTCAAGCGAGGCATATATTACTATTTCTAATTTTAAAGTCAACCATTAAAGTGATTGTTCTTGAAGGCGCTTTGCCTGGATGCCCTGGCGTGCGAAAATTGCCGCCTTTGGAAGCGCTGTCGTACAGACGCTTGGTATCAGGATTTATCTAGATCGCCTCAGCCTTTTAACGTCCACAGGGATTTTATTACATGACCGCCCAACTAATCGATGGCAAAGCCATCGCTGCTACTGTTCGCCAACAGGTTGCCGAGAAAGTCGCCGCACGCCGTGAAGCAGACTTACGGGCACCGGGACTAGCCGTAGTTGTGGTCGGGGACGATCCTGCTTCTCAAGTTTATGTCAGTAATAAGCACCGCGCCTGTGAACAGGCAGGCATTCTCTCCTTTCAGCATGCTCTCCCTGCCACAACATCACAGCAGGCGTTAGAAGACCTCGTTGACCAACTCAATAGCGACCCATCGGTCGACGGCATTTTGGTGCAATTGCCGCTACCTAAGCATTTGGATGCCGGGCCTATCTTAGAACGCATTTTTCCTGACAAAGACGTCGATGGTTTTCACCCCTACAACATTGGCCGCTTAGCACAGCGTATGCCTGCGCTACGCCCTTGCACCCCCAAAGGCATCATGACACTACTGGCACTGAGTGATATTGCGGTACGCGGCCTGGATGCCACCGTGGTAGGCGCCTCCAACATTGTTGGACGGCCCATGGCACTGGAACTGATGCTTGCGGGCTGTACCACCACTGTCTGTCATCGATTTACTCAAAATCTGAAAGACCACGTTAGCCGCGCTGACATTTTGGTCGTAGCCGTCGGTAAGCCCGGTATCGTCAAAGGGGAGTGGATCAAGCCAGGGGCCGTCGTGATTGATGTGGGCATCAACCGCCAAGAAGATGGCACGCTGAAAGGTGACCTTGATTTTGCTGCCGCCGCTGAGCGTGCCAGCTTTATCACGCCAGTCCCGGGCGGCGTAGGCCCAATGACCGTTGCAACACTGCTTGAAAACACCCTGGAAGCCGCTGAGCAGCACGATCTCGCGCAACAGGCATAGCCGATTCAAGCACTCCCCTCTTTCATTAAGGTCTCTCACTAAGGAGTAATGCGCAGTGAAGCGTATTGGTATTATTGGCGCGATGGCGCAAGAAGTGAGCACGCTGGTTAGCCAACTAGACGCCCCCAACGCTATGAGCACGCAGGCTTTGTATTTCATACCGGCACACGTTTCGGGCTTGAGGTTATTGTGCTGCAGTCGGGGATTGGCAAAGTCAATGCCGCGGTAGGCACCGCTATTCTCTTAGAGCGCCACCAACCCGACGCCATCATTAATACTGGCTCGGCCGGAGGGTTTGCCACTGACTTAGCCATTGGCGATGTGATTATTTCTGATGAAGTACGCCATCATGACGTTGACGCCGTCGTATTTGGCTATGAGATAGGTCAGGTACCGGGGATGCCGGCCGCCTACCAAGCCGACAAAACACTACGTGAAATCGCGCGCAATGCCATTGCGTCGTTAGGCGAGGTCAACGTACGTGAAGGCTTGATCGCCACCGGTGATGCCTTTATGGCCGATCCAGCTCGGGTGGAAGCTACCCGCGCGCAGTTCCCAAGCATGCTTGCTGTGGAGATGGAGGGCGCCGCCATCGCCCAAACATGCTATCTCTATCAGTGCCCTTTCGTGGTCATCCGCGCACTCTCTGATATCCCGGGCAGTGGCGACAACCACCTCTCGTTTGATGAGTTTCTGGAAGTGGCCGCTGACCATTCATCGCGCATGGTTAATCAAATGCTTAAGCAGCTCGGTAACGGTTAGTTTTGTTATCTAAGCGGTCGACGCGCCGTCGACCGCATATCCGCTGATAGCGTAAACACGTTACGACTTAATCGCCCAATGCAGCGTTTCTCCCCCCCAACAATGGAATAATTTGCTCACCCTGAGCATAGGGGTAGCTTTCCGGCAGCCGCCACTCGCGGCGCTCCAGCGTAATAGTGTCTGCGTTGGGTGCAAGCCCATAAAAACGCGGGCCATTTTGGCTGGCAAAAGCTTCCAGCTTGTCTAACGCATTCATTTCATCAAAGGCGGTGGCGTAAAGCTCAATGGCTGCAGGCGCGGTATAAGCGCCAGCACAGCCGCAGCTTGACTCTTTAGCCCCCTGAGAGTGCGGTGCACTGTCAGTGCCCAAAAAGAACTTGTGGCTACCGCTGGTGGCTGCTTTAAGCAGTGCTTGGCGATGCTGCTCACGCTTTAGAATCGGCAAGCAGTAGTAGTGAGGACGAATGCCACCGACCAGCATTTTATTGCGATTAAACAGTAGGTGATGGGCTGTAATCGTAGCGGCCACATTGTCCGGCGCTTGAGCGACAAACTCTGCTGCCTGCTGGGTGGTGATATGCTCAAACACCACTTTCAGGGTCGGGTGGCGCTCCAGCAATGGCTTCATCACTTTTTCGATAAACACCGCTTCGCGATCAAAAATATCAATCTCGGCAGCGGTGACTTCACCATGCACTAACAGGGGCATACCCACTTTGACCATCATGGCAATGGTCGCATCGCAGTGCGCGATATCGGTCACCCCCGAGTCAGAATTGGTAGTGGCGCCCGCAGGGTACAGTTTCACCGCTTTCAGTAAGCCGCTTTGCGCCGCACGCTCAATCTCTTCTGGGGGCGTGGTATCAGTTAGATAAAGAACCATTAATGGCTCAAAGGCTCTGCCCGCCGGTAAGGCGTCTAAAATACGTTGACGATACTCAAGCGCCTGAGCGGTTGTGGTGATGGGCGGCGTTAAATTGGGCATGATAATGGCACGACCCATCTGTGCTGCAGTATGACCAACGACGGCTTTTAATGCCTCATCATCGCGTAAATGAAGATGCCAATCATCGGGGCGCGTCAGTGTTACAGTGTCCACGGCAAGTCCTGTACTGAAGTTAAGTGGGTGAAAGGAAGGTCAGTGGGCGAATAAGGTACGCACAGTATACGCAATTGAGGAGCTGGATAAATCCATCTCTCAAGCGCCCACAGCGCTGCTCAAGTGTCGTATCATGTCGGCACTTTTTCACTGTTATGGTTTATCGGTAAGGATCCGGTGTTTATGCAGAATGTGCGACGCTATGCGGATGTCATTGCCAGCTTGGAGGGAGTGTTATGGCTAAGCCTTGCTTGGTCAATTTCACTTTCAGTCCATATCGGCAGCACGGAACCCACTCTGGCCAGTTTACTCGTGATCGGTGCTTTCGTGGTTTTCAGCTGGGCTCATCGGCCACTGCGGTATATGTTACGTCGTTACCATATTCGCAAGCGGCGAACCGATATGTGGATTCATATTCTAGCACTGCCTCTGCTGCTAGCGATGTTCTTCCATATCATGCTGGAAGCATTACTGGGTAGTGCCTGGCTGCCGCCTAAAATGTTGCTATTTAATATCCTGGCTTCTGCAGGCTGGGCCACTTACGTCATGACCCTGTTTATTAAATTTGTCATTCACGGCCTTAAAGCCAAGACCAAGTAAGCACCTTATGCCCACTGCCTTACCGCTTCCGCTGTCTACACCCAATCGAAACTTAGTAAGACTCACTATTGTGCGCGGTATCACCTGGACCGGTTTTTTACTGGCCATCATTGTCGGTGTCGAACTGCTCGCTTTCGACTTACCGGTGACGGCCGTAGTGAGTGTGGTGATCGCTATGGGCGCGCTTAACATTGCCACTTGGTGGCGATTGGGACGTCCACGTGCCGTCACCCACCTTGAATATTTACTGCATTTACTGGCCGACATTGCAGGGCTCACGCTGCTGTTTTACTTTTCGGGCGGCTCGACAAATCCCTTTATTACTTACTACTTGGTACCCGTTACCATCGCCGCAGCCACCCTACCCTGGCGCCACGCCTGGATCATTGCCGCGTGTTCTATGGCGGGCTATACCTTTTTAATGTTCTCTTACTACCCGATTCCCCAACTGGGCCATATCAATAGCGACAGCCCCTTGAGCCTGCACATATTAGGTATGTGGCTAAATTTTGGGCTTTCAGCAGGATTGGTGACGTTTTTTATCTACAAAATGGCCCATGCGCTGCGTAGCCGAGACCAGGCTCTCTCGCGCACCCGGGAAGCCGCGCTGCGTAATGAACAGGTATTGGCGGTGGCTACACAAGCGGCAGGTACCGCACACGAACTGGGTACGCCGCTCTCTACCATGGCGGTACTGCTCAAAGAGATGCAGGCCGATGCGGCACCTGCGTCAGAGTTGCACGAGGACATTACGTTATTGCGCCAGCAGGTGGATGTCTGCAAATCACGGCTGCAAAATTTAGTCTCTAATGCGGATCGACGCCGCATGGCTGAGCCTGAAGTGCTTGACGCAGAAGTATGGCTAGCAGGGGTCGTGCAGCGCTGGCTGGTACTCAGGCCCGATGTGAGCCATCAATTTGATGTCGCAGAGAAACGCGGTAAGCCGTGGCTGGCGGTTGACGCCACTCTGGATCAGGCATTAACGAATTTGCTCAACAATGCGGCCGACGCCAACCCGGAAAACATTGCGATCCGCTTGGATTGGCAAGATGAAAGCGTGGTGATTGATATTCGTGATCACGGCCCTGGCGTTGCCATGTCGATTGCTGACCAGCTGGGCGAGACGTTCATCTCTACAAAGAGTAAAGGCATGGGCATTGGCTTGTTTTTAACGCATGCCACCATCAATCGCTTTGGTGGCGGCGTAAGCCTGTATAATCACCCGGAAGGGGGTACGCTAACGGAAGTTACGCTGCCTCGCTGCGCGGCACCTGGTTAACAAACGGCCGCCCCACGCATCTCCTTTAATGGATTGAGGACACAATGCAAACGCGAGAGCAACGTCTGCTGATTGTTGATGACGATGAAATGTTTTGTCATGTGCTGAATCGCGCTTTAACCCGGCGTGGTTACGAGGTTATCGTTGCCCATGATGCTGAACAGGCGCTGGCAATGGCCGCGCAGTACCTACCCACCATGGCGACGCTGGATCTTAAGCTTGAGAACAGCTCAGGCTTAAAACTGCTCCCAGAGCTATTAGCCCTCTCCCCCCACTGTCGCATTGTGGTACTGACAGGCTACTCAAGCATTGCCACTGCGGTTGAAGCCATTAAGCTCGGCGCCGTCAATTATCTTTGCAAGCCGGTAGATGCTGATGATGTGCTGACTGCCTTCGAACGCCAAAGCGGCGACCCTGATATTGAGCTTGCAGATAATCCGCCCTCGATTAATCGCATCACCTGGGAGCATATTCAGAAAGTGCTGCAGGAGCATGATGGCAATATATCGGCTACTGCCAGGGCCCTGGGCATGCACCGTCGCACCCTGCAGCGGAAACTACAAAAACGTCCGGTACGTCGCTAGGCTTTTTAAACCGCTCGTTTATTTAAAGCCCCCACCAGATGGCGGGGGTATAGAGCGCTGACTTAATGGGCTGTCCAGCCAAGATCAATATTAAAGCTTGACCCGGTCACGGCACCGGCTGCGTCTGATGCCAGGTAGGCGACTAACTGCGCTACTTCTTCAGGCTCTATCAAGCGTTTTATCGCCGCCTCTTTGAGCATCACTTTCTCAATAACTTCCTGCTCATCCATCCGGTGCAATTTAGCCTGATCGGCGATTTGATTATCCACCAGCGGAGTTTTTACATAGGCAGGGCAAACCGCATTGGCGGTAATGCCTTGCTCCCCGCCCTCCAGCGCGGCTGTTTTAGTTAAACCAATCATACCGTGCTTGGCGCTGATGTAGGCTGCTTTACCCGGCGAGGCTACTTGCGCATGTATCGAGGCCACGTTCACAATCCGTCCCCACCCCTTTTGGCGCATATGTGGCCAAGCCGCTTGTGTGAGCAGAAAGGGAGCGGTCAGCATCAGATCCATAATCTGCCGCCATTTTTCTTCGGGAAACGTCTCGATGGAAGCAACATGTTGAATACCAGCATTATTAACCAGTATATCGACACCACCAAAGCGTTTGACGGCATCGGCCACCGCCGCACGGCAAGCATCAGGGTCGGTGAGGTCAGCTTCAAAAAAGCAGCACCTGCCTGTTCAGCAATCGCTTTACCTGCAGGATTGAAGTCGACGGCAAGCACCTGATGTCCTAACTCGCAAAAATGCTTAACAACCGCCGCGCCAATACCACTGCTAGTTCCGGTTACCAGCGCTACACGCGGTGTTGCAACTGATGGGGAAGTCATAGGCAATTCCTTTTCATAAATGTTTGGTCATAGGTGATTGGGGAATTTTGTCAGTATAGCGTTGCTTATCTAGACGTCAGGCTCTTCGGCAGTTTGCATTAAACGCATCATCATTTGTTGAGCCAACCTTGCAGCCTCCTGCATATTTTCAAGCTCTTCCAAATTACTCAAAATTGCACGTTTATAGAGTTCGTATCCACTTGGCAAGCGTTCAAGAGATAGCTGATAGGCCCCTGAAGGTAATGAGAGCCTCAGTGAATCAGCAAGTGGCTCCGTCAGGCGGGATTGATCTGGCACCACAACCAACCAAAGCTCACAGGGTGTAATCAACGCACCCACCATACTGTCACCATGATGCTGAAAGCATAGCGCATCAATCCCTAAACGCGGGTTCCAGCCTTCTTTTTGTTTGATCGCGGGTAGGTGGACATCTCGATATGCCTTCGCCAGTTCAGCAAGATATGCGTATTCGTCAGCGGTGAGCGTGTACATAGGCGTGTTCATGGTTCCCGGGTGATAACAGGCTTTAATGATCAGTGTAGCGAGCTGCTATTGGCGTATCGAGCGCTGCTCAGCCACAATGGGCTCAGATTTATCATCCAGCCATTGGGCTGTTGAATTCAATTACGACCCACTCTGTAACTTACCCTGCTTATCGTAAAGGAGCGCCCCATGTTTGTGGTTATTTTTGGTCGGATGTCATGCCCTTTCTGTGTTCGTGCCAAGCACCTGGCGGAACACTTGGAAAAAGCCGGTAAAATTGAAGGCTATCGCTATGTTGATATGCCTTCAGAAGGTGTGACGAAAGAAGATATCGCCAAAACCGCAGGCAAACCCATTCATACCGTGCCGCAGGTGTTTGTTGATCAAACCCATGTCGGTGGATTTACCGAGTTTGATCAGTTTGTCCGCGATAAACAGCTCCTTGCCGTTTAATGGCTTTAGGCCGCTTAAACTACCGTGCCGTTAAAACGCTCGTTAAACCCCGTTGAACCCTTGCTCCCCTTGCTTGCCTATACTGATGAGTTACTTAACGGCTCACGCTAGGTGTGCCATTTTTGGGCAAGGAGTTCACCATGCAGCGTCAGGAGTTTGTTCAGCAGCTGTGGCTAGACTATGTGCATACACACCCCGGCATTGGGGCATTACGGCTCTGGCCTCTATCAACGACGGCCGAGTATTTAACTTTAGTAACGCTTAATTACGGCCCGTTTGCTGCCACCGTACTTAGCGGCAATTTAGCCCACATGGGTTACCGCGCAATAAGTCACTACGCCATGGCTGACAAGGGTTTGCTAGTGCATGTGCTTGCGCCGAGTGACGGCTCTAGTTGGCTGGTACTGGCGGAACTACAGATAGGCACACTCTCCAAAGCCCCCCCGAGAAGCCATTGAAGGACTGGTTCGTCAATCCCATCCACAAGACTGCAAAGGTCATAACCTACTCTGCCGTGGCAGACCCTGGCCAATGCCTTCCTGGGCGCTTTACCAGCAGTTGCAACATGCTCACCCACTGGCTGCTTGGCTTGCGGTAATGGGCCCCCGCCTCCATCACGCCGGCTTTGATTGCGCTCAGCTAGGCGAGCCTTTAGAAGTCTTGAATCAGCGCCTTAACGAAGTGGGAATGCCTAGTTTACAAGAGCAGCAAAATGGCGTTTTTCCAGTATCGTCACTACTCAATCATCGCTTCTATCCCACCACACCACAAAAAACGGTATTCGCCGAGGGCGATGAACACCGTCTCTGTTTAGGTGGCTTGGCGCTCGTACAAAAACACGTTGATGATAATCAAAAGCGAATTGCCGATGTCCTGCTGCCCCATCACACGCGCTGTGAAATGGCGTGAGACGCTAACGTGAAAAGCGCTTGGAAAGGTTTAGCGTCTCATCTACCGATTTGAGAATTAACGTGTGATCGTCAGGTGCGTTCTATTAGGCATCAAATGTCATTTCGGGCACATGATCTGGCACGATAAGCTTGCCAGCGGTTTTCTCGATAATCTCTTCAACGCTGACGCCTGGGGCTCGCTCCTTCAAAATAAAGGCACCGTCTTTAATTTCTAAATAAGCCAAATCGGTCAAAACACGGTTAATGCAGCCCGCGCCGGTCAGCGGCAGTTCACATTTTTCCAGCAGTTTGGATTCGCCATGTTTAGAGGCATGCGTCATGGTGCAAATAATATTATCGGCACCGGCGACCAAATCCATGGCACCGCCCATACCTTTGATTAGCTTACCGGGGATCATCCAAGAGGCGATATTACCCTGCTGATCCACCTCAAAGGCGCCCAGAACGGTCAGATCCACGTGGCCCCCACGAATCATCGCAAAGGATTCTGCTGAAGAGAAAATCGCCGCGCCTGGGCGAGCCGTCACCGTTTCTTTACCCGCATTAATCATATCTGGATCAAGTTCGTCTTCGGTGGGATAACGCCCCATCCCCAACAGCCCATTTTCAGACTGCAGCATGACATCGATACCATCTGGAATGTAGTTGGCAACCAGGGTGGGAATACCAATGCCCAAGTTAACGTAAAAACCGTCTTGAAGTTCGCGGGCAACGCGCTGAGCCATCTGTTCTCGTGTTAAAGCCATGGTGACTTCCTCTTGTTGAATCGTTAAATGAGAAGCTAGTGAGACGTTTTTAATAGTCGATTATGAAAAAAACGGCGGCTTAACTGCGCACTGTCCGTTTTTCAATTCGCTTTTCAAACGTGCCTTGGATAATCCGATCCACATAAATACCCGGCGTATGAATCTGGCTAGGCTCGAGCTCACCCGGCTCCACAATTTCTTCAACTTCCACTACGGTGATTTTTCCCGCCGTAGCGGCCATGGGATTAAAGTTTTGCGCCGTATGGCGGTACATTACATTGCCATAGCGGTCGGCTTTCCAGCCCTTCACAATGGCAAAGTCACCAATAATGGCTTCTTCTAAAATATAGTGTCGATCGTTAAAGACCCGCACTTCCTTACCTTCACCAATCGGTGTGCCGTAGCCCGTGGCGGTGTAAAATGCCGGGATACCCGCACCACCTGCACGCATTTTTTCCGCCAACGTACCTTGAGGGGTTAATACCACCTCAATCTCATCGTTGAGCATTTGCTTCTCGAACAGGGCATTCTCCCCTACATAAGACGCCAGAATCTTACTGATTTGACGATCTTCAAGCAGAACACCCAATCCAAAGCCATCAACACCACAGTTATTGGAAACAACGGTGAGATCGCTGACACCACGACGCTTGATTTCAGCGATCAGGTTTTCGGGAATCCCACATAGACCAAAGCCACCAGCAATAACGGTCATACCGCTCTCGATGCCTTCCATTGCTTCTTCATAGGAAGATACACGCTTATCGAATCCTGCCATTTGTTGTGCCTCACCTTGTTGTCATTGATATGAGTGTCATTGATATGCGTTGTCAGTAATACGAGCTGTCGTTGATAGCCAACCCGCACCTAACAGTAGTGTCAGTGTTGTGCCAGATGATATATTTGTTAAGTTTGTTTTCTTATCAATTTATTTGTAAAACTTATAAAAGGCACTTTATGACCGTCAAACAACTGCGCGCTTTTCTGGCGGTCGCTCAAACGCTTAGCTTCACTCAGGCCTGCGAGCGGCTGCATTTATCCCAACCGGCGCTCAGCTTGGCGATTAAAGGCCTGGAAGACGCCTTGGGCGGTAAGCTGTTAATCCGCAGTACACGTAGTGTCAGGTTAACCCCAGAAGGCGAGTCACTGCTACCGCTAGCCAAACACTTGCTGGCGCAGTGGGATAATACTGAAGAGCGTTTGCGCCAGCGCTTCACGCTTCAACTGGGTCGGCTGAGTGTCGCAGCGATGCCGGCTTTCGCCTGTAATTTGCTGCCGGCAGCGTTGGTGAAGTTTCGCCAGCAATACCCCAAAATCAACATTACTGTGCACGACGTGATCAATGAAGAAGTAACCGAAATGGTGCGCTCGCGACAGGTGGAAATGGGTATTGCCTTTTCTCCCGAAGGCACCGGCAGCCTGCTGTTTACCCCTTTATTTGATGATCATTTTGTCGCGGTGGTTCCACCCACTTCAACGTTGCTTCAGGCCTCTCAGCTCAAGTGGTCGACACTGCTTAGCGAGGACTTTATTACCCTACAGCGCCCTTCGATGGTACGCCGCCTGCTTGAACAAGAACTGCGTAAGCAGCATATGGAACTCCCTGTGGCGTTTGAAAGCCATCAGCTCTCAACCGTGGGTAGAATGGTTGCTGATGGGCTAGGGGTTAGCGCGGTGCCCTCTATGTGCATTCGACAAATGCATGAGCTGGGCGCTCGGTGTATACCGCTAACAGCACCCGCCATCTCTTGTCAGGTGGGTATTTTAACCCACCAAGAGCTTTCAGTTGCTGCCCATGCGCTGCGCACCGTTCTCCTCAAAACGGTTCAAGCGCCGTCACTTCCTCTCGACTAAACCACCGCTATGTTGATGAGCCAGTTAATGAAACAGTTGATGAGACGCACTGGGTTTCTGCTGGGCAGCGTGGCT
>AXCI01000512.1_pt1 | contig 16189 bp, 18 predicted proteins | sample 182571 | NCBI WGS metagenome assembly AXCI01 (sample SAMN02359225, study PRJNA218796) | groundwater metagenome | isolation source: Mt. Simon Sandstone pore water sample D5872 at 1.8km depth, Illinois-Basin... | place: USA: Decatur, Illinois | collected 2009-05 | reverse complement strand
CATTGAGGCCGCTCGTAGGGGATGTCATTCATGCGTACGGCAGCATCGCGGATAGGGCGATAGCCCGTGCAGCGGCATAGATTGCCTCCCAAGGTGGCCTCAAGACGTTCCGGAGTAAGCGGAGCAGGGCGTTGAGCAAGATCGTAATGCAAGCTGAAAAGGGACATGACAATACCTGGCGTACAAAATCCACACTGGCTGCCATGGCATTCAACCATGGCTTCCTGAGCCGGGTGGAGATTTCCATCTTTGGCCAATCCTTCGATGGTGACCAGATGCTTACCCTGGAGCTGGTGGGCGGGGGTGATGCAAGCATTGGCGGTGGCAAAGCCTTGAGTGTCTGCTATTGATTCACCGATAGCTACGGTGCAGGCACCACAGTCACCTGATGCGCAGCCTTCTTTGGTACCTGTATGGGCCAAATGCTCGCGTAATAGGGTTAAAATGCTCGTATCCGGTGAAACATCACACCGCTGAGGGGTACCATTGAGCAGGAACGCAATCGTTGCCATGCCAAACTCCATTGTGATTGTATAGACCGGGATTGTGCTGACCGATCGGTCAATATACGTTGAGCTTGGGACAAAACGCTGTACCTTGCAAGTATTTGCTCACTGCACGGGAGTGGGGCAAGCTTATGCGAAATGCCATAATTTGGGGCGATTAGCCTATCGCCGTCTCTTATCGAAGGAACACTGTTAATGACCGCTGTATCCGTCACGCATGAAAGCCCAAGCCGAGAAAGAATAGAGACAAATATTCTGGTGGCTGCTGAACAGGTGTTTTCACAGCACGGCTACCGAGGGGCGAGCTTACAAGTGATCGCCGATCAGGCCGGTCTTCCCAAAGCTAATATCCTTTACTACATGGGAAGCAAGCAAGCACTCTACGTGCGGCTACTAAATCGGATGATGCGTCGCTGGAACGAAGTGCTTGAAGACATTACGCCTGACAGCGATCCGGCAACGGTTCTCAGTGACTTTATACGCACTAAAATGGTGCTCGGACAGCGCTATCCAGAAGGTTCAAAACTCTTTGCCGCGGAAATTTTAGCCGGCGCTCCCTTTTTAAGTGATTATCTGGCAGGTGAGTTACGCGATTGGGTGGCTTCTCGTGCCGCTATCATTCGCCAATGGTCAGATCAGGGCAAAATGGACGCTGTCGACCCACGTTGGCTGATCTTCCTAATTTGGTCGGCCACCCAGCACTACACTGAATATAGTGCCCAAGTTAGCGGTATTCTAGGACGCGATGCATTAACAGACGATGACCTTGAGTCTATCTCGACCTTTCTGGAGCACGTTATCTTAAAAGGCTGCGGGGTCACTTTACCCGCGCCTAAGCCAAACACTGACGCTTGCAGGGTAGATAAGTGATCAATACATGAGCGATTTGCCGATTGATCAACATCTCGACCATCTTAAAAGCGTCTTGAGCGAAAGCAATCGGTTGATGCTAGTTGCCCAACCGGGTGCGGGAAAAACGACGCGGGTACCTATTTGCCTATTGGAAGAGGCATGGGTCAAAGGCCAAAAGTTGCTTTTGCTTGAGCCTCGACGAGTCGCGGCGCGACTGGCTGCTAGCTTTATGGCCCAACAGTTGGGCGAAAGCGTTGGGCAGACAGTGGGTTATCGCATGCGAGGTGATAGCTGTGTAAGCGTGCATACCCGCTTGGAGGTAGTGACCCAGGGCGTACTCACCCGGATGCTGCAAGATGACCCACTGCTGGAAGGCGTTGCCGGAATCATCTTTGATGAGTTTCATGAACGCAGTTTAGAGGCTGATGTTGGCTTGGCGCTAACCCTGGATGTGCAAACCAGTGTCCGTAACGATTTGCGCCTACTGGTGATGTCGGCAACCCTGGATATAAAAGCGCTCAAGCGAGTTCTGGGCGAGCAGGTGCCGGTGATCGAATGCCATGGTCGCCAGTATCCGGTAACCACCTTTTATCGACCTGCTTTAAATAGTGAAGAGGGCGTGAACCATGTGCTGCGTGTAGTGAATGAAGCACTGCAAATGCCCAATACCCAGGACTTATTGGTCATTTTACCGGGCGTGGTGGAAATAAAGCGTTTAGTACAGGCGTTGGAAATAGCATTACCTGACCTCGCTATACGGCCATTGCATGGCAGGATGAGTATCGCTGAACAGCAGGCAGCCTTGGCGGCTCACACATTAAAACAGCGCATTATTGTGTCCACTGCCATCACCGAATCGAGTATCACCGTGGATGGTGTGAACGTCATGATTGACGGTGGTCTAGAGCGGGTGCCGCTTTTTCAGTCCCGTACCGGTTTAACCCGTTTAGCGACCCGGCGTATTAATCGCGCCAGTGCTGATCAGCGGAGGGGGCGTGCAGGTCGCCAGCAGGAAGGCTGCTGTTATCGGCTTTGGGGTCAGGAACAAACATTAACGGCTTACGGTGAGCCTGAAATCCAGCAAGCAGACCTATCATCATTGGTGCTCGAGCTGGCGTGTTGGGGTGTCGCATTACCTCAAGCTCTAAGCTGGGTTACACCGCCGCCAGAGGGCGCATGGCGCAGTGGTCAAGCACTGTTGGTGCAACTGGGTATATTAGACGAACACTACAAGCTCACCCCCTTAGGCAGCCGCTGTGCCAAGTGGCCAGTTGAACCGCGTATAGCGGTGATGTTGGAGCGGGCTTCAGACTTCGGGGCCGTGCCCCTGGCGTGTGGATTAGCTGCCATGTTGGAGGAGCGCGACAGCACAGAGCGCTCTTTATACGATGCGCTAGCCCTGCGCTTTAATCAGCCTAAGCGTTTCCCAAGTTGGCAGCGCGAAGCGCTTAGGCTGGCGAAGAGAGCAAAAGTGAGGCTGTTTGATGCCAAACCAGAGCCCCTTGGATCACTTCTGGCGCTGGCATACCCCGAACGCATTGGTCAGCAAATAGAGCCCGGTAAGTTTCGGCTTGCGAATGGTAAAACCGCGACACTGTCTTTAAACGATACGTTGGCGCACCACTCCTATTTAGTTGCCGTTGCATTAAATAGCGCGGCAGGCGATCAAGCGCGAATTGTCACAGGTGAGCCGCTATCACTGGAAACACTGCTTTCGCTCTATCCTGTTATTCAGCATTGGCAGCCGCAGGTTACCTGGTCGCGAGAGCAGGGGCGTTTAATTGGTGAAGAGGTTCAGGCGCATGCAAACCTTATCATTGCCAAACGGCCTTTGGTCCACTTACCTGAAGAAGCGGTTAAAGAGGCGTTATTGAACGCGTTGCGTCAGCAGCCGGAAAAGCTGTTTAGCGAAAAGTTGCAGCAGTTGCAGGGGCGAATGGCGTTGCTGCGAGAGAACTTAGGAGAGGCGTGGCCCGATTGGTCAGAGCAGGCGCTACTAGCGTCGCTAGAGAACTGGTTAGCTCCTTACCTCATCGGTATTAATCGATTGAGTCAAATTGAGAAATTGCCGCTAGAACGCTATTTGCTCGATTCACTGCCTTGGGATGCGCAGGGTGAATTTGAGCAGTTAGCTCCGTTAGCTCTCGAGGTGCCTAGCGGCAAGAGGGTTGCTTTAGATTACCTACCTTGTCTCACTGAGCGGCCGCCAGTATTAGCATTGAAGCTGCAAGAGGCCTTTGGCTGGCGGGTAACACCGACTGTGGTAAATGGTGCCGTTGCGGTGATGATCCATCTGCTTTCGCCCGCGCGTCGTCCGCTACAAGTCACTCAGGACTTAGTGAGCTTTTGGCAGCAGGGTTATCCAGAGGTGCGCAAAGAGATGCGTGGCCGCTATCCAAAGCACCCCTGGCCTGAAGATCCCCTAACGGCACCTGCCACCGCTTATACCAAGCGAAAAGGTTAATTGATTTCATATACCTGCAGAGGGTTACTCGGTGTGGTTTTCCGGTATCTCATCTGGAATTCGGTAGCGCACGCCATCTACGCGCTCTTCCTCGTAACGTTGATTTTCTTCTTCTGGAACAACGCCAATGACAGTTTCCTGTGAGCCGTCGGGCCAAGTGTAGGTCGTACAACCTGTTAGAAGCAGAAGCGAAAGAGCAGTAAAAAAGCTTTTCGCGGGTAGGGACGGGCTGCGCTTGAGCATGAGTCACTCCATTGGATGGTGCTAGATCCTGTTAGAAATGTAGTATCGCATAATCAGAACTATAGATTGCCATTTACCTGCCTGTAAATGCTTACATTTTTTGGGTTTATCGCACCGTAATACCTTTGTCTCTCTATGATAATGAAAGGGAACCATGAATCCTTAGGAGCGTTGGTGGGTCAGTCCCGATCGGAGGTTTTATGTGGTCAGTGGTGAAATCTGTGTTAGCGGCGCTGTTGGGTGTGCAGAGTAATCAAAAGCGGCAGGAAGACTTTAGCAGTGGCAAACCAGCAGCGTACATTGTGACGGGATTAATCGTTACTTTTATATTCGTTATGTTGCTCCTCGTTCTGGCATCGTTTGCTGCCCGCTGAAAAGCGTTGATAGTAATAAGTATGTAAAGCGTGACGTATCCAACATATTTTCTATACTGCTAATATCTCATTTATCCTGCCCTAATCTAAAAGCAGGTAATAACAACTATAAGTATGGAGGTATCTATGCGAACAGCATGGCGGTGGCTTTTAGTCACTCTCTTTTCGATGAGCGGATCGCAGGTCCTGGCTAGCGATTGGAACATGCCTGTCGGGGTAACTGATGTGAGTGCCGATATCTTTGGTCTCCACATGTCGATTTTTTGGATATGCGTTGTCATCGGTATCGTCGTGTTTGGCGCAATGTTTTACTCCCTGTTTCGCTACCGCCACTCTCAAGGCGCTAAAGCCGCTAACTTCCATGAACACACCAGCGTTGAGGTGCTCTGGACGGCCATTCCTGTCTTGATCCTGGTAGGTATGGCTGTCCCTGCTACAGCGACGTTAAAAACATGTACGACGCTTCAGATGCTGAGTTGGATGTCATGATTACTGGCCAGCAGTGGCGTTGGCGTTACGAGTACCTGGGGGAGGATGTCGCTTTTACTTCCAATATGAGCACGCCACGGACACAGATAAGCGGAGCTGAGACGCGGGGAGAACACTATTTATTGGAAGTGGATGAGCCACTTGTTTTACCTATCAATCGCAAAGTACGTTTTTTTGATGACGTCAGATGACGTTATTCACTCCTGGTGGGTACCCGACTTAGCCGTTAAACAAGACACGATTCCCGGCTTTATTAATGAGAATTGGGTAAAGATCAATGAGCCGGGTATCTACCGTGGACAGTGCACTGAGCTATGTGGTGTTAACCATGGGTTTATGCCAGTGGTGGTTCATGCCATGGAGGAGGAGGAGTTCGATGGCTGGCTTGCCGAGCGTAAAGAGGCCGCTGAGGAAGAAGCAATGGGGGTCGATCGCGAGTGGGGTATGGAGGAGTTGGCGGAGCGTGGCCAGTCAGTTTATCAATCGATCTGCTCTTCTTGTCACCAAGCGGAAGGACAGGGGTCGCCGCCAGCCTTCCCGGCGCTGGCAAATAACCAACAGCTTATCGAAGACGTAGATTGGCATCTTGATAAAGTTATCAATGGTGTATCGGGTGCAGCAATGCCAGCTTTTCGGAGCACGCTAAATCCGGTTGAAATTGCCGCCGTAGTGACCTATACGCGTAATGCCTGGGGTAATGACACAGGAGATGTGGTCCAGCCTTCTGAAGTGGCTGAGTTAATTGCCCAATAATGATGGTTTGCCACTTAATGTGACAACAACAAAATTTTGGAGAGCGTTATGTCGCCCAAACTACCCCCCCAGCCACCTTTGCAACATAGCACCACGGCCGTTGCTGATGGGCAAAGCCATGGTCATGCTTCGCCACCAAAAGGGATATTACGCTGGTTATTAACCACTAATCATAAAGAGATTGGCTCTCTTTACCTGATTTTCTCGCTCACAATGTTTTTCGTTGGGGGCATCTTTGCCTTAGTGGTGAGGGCTGAACTTTTTCAACCGGGTCTTCAGTTGATCCAACCTGAATTTTTCAACCAGATGACCACGATGCATGGTTTGATTATGGTGTTTGCCGCCGTCATGCCGGCATTCACCGGGTTAGCTAACTGGATGATACCGCTGCAAATTGGGGCGCCAGACATGGCGTTACCTCGATTGAATAACTTCAGTTTCTGGTTGCTTCCTGTGGCTTTTACGCTACTTCTTTCAACTCTTTTTATGCCGGGTGGTGGGCCAAATTTCGGCTGGACCTTTTATGCACCGCTTTCGACGACTTATGCGCCCCCTTCAACCACCTTTTTTATTCTTTCCTTACATATTGCTGGTATCAGTTCGATTTTGGGGGCGATTAATATCATCGCGACTATTTTGAACATGCGTGCGCCGGGTATGCGCTTAATGGATATGCCGCTCTTTGTATGGACTTGGTTAATTACGGCCTTCCTGCTGATTGCGGTAATGCCGGTCTTGGCAGCAGTCATTACGATGATGCTGATGGACATTAACTTTGGCACCAGTTTCTTTAACGCGGCAGGTGGGGGTGACCCGGTATTATTTCAGCATCTCTTTTGGACGTTTGGTCATCCTGAAGTGTACATCATGATTTTGCCCGCCTTTGGTATTGTCTCCGCCATCATACCGACCTTTGCTCGGAAATCATTGTTTGGTTATGCATCAATGGTGTATGCCACGGCGGCCATTGCATTTCTGTCCTTTTTGGTCTGGGCCCATCACATGTTTGTGGTAGGTATGCCCTTGGTGGCAGAGCTGTTTTTTATGTATACAACAATGCTGATCGCCGTGCCCACTGGGGTGAAGGTGTTTAACTGGGTTACCACACTATTTCGCGGCTCCATTAGCTTTGAATCGCCGATGCTGTTTGCGCTTGCCTTTGTCGTGCTCTTCACTATAGGCGGTTTTTCTGGGCTAATGCTGGCGATCGCTCCAGCGGATTTTCAGTACCACGATACCTATTTTGTGGTTGCCCATTTCCACTATGTGCTAGTCCCTGGGGCGATCTTTGCCATTATGGCGGGGGTCTATTATTGGTTGCCTAAATGGACGGGGCACTATCCTAACGAGCGGCTTGCTCAGTGGCACTTCTGGTTCTCGATTATTGGTGTCAACCTGACGTTTTTCCCGATGCACTTCGCTGGCTTAGCGGGCATGCCTCGCCGCATCCCTGACTATGCACTGCAATTTGCTGACTTCAATTTACTCTCCAGTGTCGGTGCGTTCTTTTTTGGCGCATCACAGTTGCTCTTCGTATTAGGGATCATTCTGTGCGTTCGTGGTGGAAAAAAGCACCAGCAAAAGCCTGGGAGGGTGCAGAAGATTTGGAATGGACAGTGCCCTGTCCTGCACCACTACATACCTTTGAAACGCCCCCGGTATTTCATCGTACTGCTCACTAACAAACGGCATAAACCACGTAGGTCAATAGACCAAAGAGGTGTTATGGAGAGTCAAGAGCAAAACCGGGCGGGAGTGCGCCGGACGGTGATTAGAATACTGGCCGTGCTGGTCGGTATGTTCGCCTTTGCTTTTGCGTTAGTGCCGCTATATGACGTTTTTTGTCAAATTACCGGCATTAACGGCAAAGTCGATGCAACGGCACAAAGCATAGTGCATGAAGAAGTGGATGACTCCCGCTACGTTAACGTGCAATTTATCACGCGAGGTAGCCCGGGACTGCCTTGGAGAATGAGTGTTGAAATGCATCAGATGAGCGTACATCCGGGGCAAACAGCGGAAGTTGATTTTACCTTTACTAATAACAGCCACAATGAAAGTTGGGGGCGGGCTGTGCCGAGCGTCTCTCCTTCAAACGCGACTCGCCATTTACGCAAAGTGAGCTGTTTTTGTTTTGAGGAGCAGCTACTGCAGGGCGATGAACGCTTGACCATACCCCTGGTTTTCCAACTAGCGCGTGACCTGCCAGCAGAGATCAATACCATCACGCTGGTGTATACCCTTTATCCAGTTGACCATGGGACCCAGAGCGCATCACTAACGAATATAGGTAATGATAGCTTTATAAACGATCCCAAAAATGAGCAAAAAAACAATAAAGCGGCGGGAGAAACGATATGAGCAGTGGTAGCTATTACGTACCGGCGAGTAGTCGGTGGCCTGTTCTTGGTTCGGTGGCACTCGGAGCAATGATGGTCGGAACTGGCATTATGCTCGTTTACGACACAGGGCTGCCGCTGTTATTAATTGGTCTGATTGGCATAATGGCTGTCATGGGGCTCTGGTTTCGGGATGTGATCAGTGAGTCCCGTGGTGGGCTGTACGATGCTCAAATGGACCGTTCGTTTCGCTGGGGTATGGGCTGGTTTATTTTTTTCAGAAGTCATGTTCTTCGCCGCTTTTTTTTGGGGCGCTGTTTTACGTAAGAATGTTCACCCTGCCTTGGTTGGGCGGGGAGGGGGCTAAAGGGGTTTCAGCGTTACTCTGGCCTGATTTTGTCGCGACGTGGCCGCTATTGAATCCGCCAGATACCTCCATTGAGGGGCCTCAACAAGTTTTTAGTCCCTGGCAACTCCCTCTCGTCAATACCCTTATTTTGATTACATCCAGTATTACGTTAACGGTTGCCCATGAAGCTTTAAAAGTGGGCTATCGGAGAACTTGCCGCAACTGGTTGGCAGGGACGGTGCTGTTGGGGTGCTGTTTTATAATGATTCAAGGCATTGAATATTATGAGGCTTATGCGCACTACGGTATTACATTGGAAGCCGGAATTTTTGGGGCGACATTCTTTATATTGACCGGCTTTCATGGGCTACACGTGATTATCGGCACGATCATTCTTGCCACTATGTTGGTACGAATCATTAAAGGTCATTTCGCCGACGAGAATCATTTTGGTTTTGAAGCGTCGTGTTGGTATTGGCACTTTGTCGATGTCGTATGGGTTGGGCTCTTTATTTTCGTTTATGTTTTGTAAACGGGCTAGCCTAGTCGGCCGGACCAAAAGCCAAAAATAATGAGGGTCATTAATAGACAAGCTAGTCCAATGCGCCACTTAAGTGAAACAAGTAAGCGACGAGACGAGGAGCCATCACGTAAAAGAAAACCAGCTCCCATGGCTAGGCTGACGACCATGGCGATAAACACGGCGGCAATGAGTAGTTGTAACCACATGATGAAAACCTCTCTGCAATGGCGTTTTTATAGTTGGTGTCTTTTCTGGTCTTTGTTGGTGGTGTTAGGCACCTATTTAGGACTATGGCAGTGGGAACGGGCAGATGACAAGCGTTTAGCAATGACTGTTCGCCAGGCTGCTCCTGAATTGGTGCAACCTACCATGCAGCCGCCCCAAGGTGCCCAGGTAACATTGCGTGGCGAGTACCTGGCTGAGCACACCCTCTACTTAGATAATCGAATTGTAGATGGAAAGCTGGGTGTGGCGGTACTGACACCACTGCGTGATAGCTACGGACAACTTTGGCTAGTGCAGCGTGGTTTTTTAGCGACAGGCCCGCTTCGCGAGCCACCTCAGGCAGTTACCCCAAGCGGTAGTGTGGAAGTGAGTGGGGAATGGCAAGAGGTGCAGTCAGGAGGGCCGTTATTTGGAGATAATAGAGAAGGTGTAAGGCTGCAGCAGCTAAGTCTTGACCCTTGGTATACGGCACTGGGCTCTTTTAGTTATGAGGGATGGCTGCACGCTAGCGAAGGCGATGGCGTTCTGACTCCCTGGTGGAAAGCCAACGTTATGCCAGCCAGTCGCCATATGGGCTATGCCTTCCAATGGTGGGGGTTAGCGTTGGCTGCTTTCATTGTCATGATTATCGGCGGTCGACGCTTGCGTCGCGATGCGGCTCAAACGATGTCATTGCTGAATAAAAATAAATAGGGGGAAGACTATGCAGGATGCTAAACACATTCGCCGCCAGCGGCTTAAATTAATGCTTATTTTTGTAATATTTGCTGCACCCATGCTCGCCGCTTGGGGGATGGTTGAGCTTCGTATTGGCATACCTGATCGTCATACGGCGCATGGCGAGGTCGATCTTACGCTGCCTATTTTAGATGAATGGCCATTGACAACGCTTGCCGACAATGAAGAAGAGACGTGGATTCTGGCTTTTGATTGCACTAAAGAGTGTGAAGCGCGGCAGGATGAGCTGTGGAGATTACACCGTGCTTTAGGTCGCGAAGCTCCCAGGCTAAAGCGTTTACGAATCGGCGGAAGTGTTGAGTTGCTACCGGGTGAAGTGGTCAGTGAGTGGCAGCACTTACCACCATGGCATAAAGAAAATTCAGTATGGTTGCTCGACCCGATGGGTCGTCCAGCATTAGCATTTAATCAAAGTGTTGCGACCAAATACGTACTCGACGATATACAGCACCTTTTTAAAGTCAATCCTCAGTGAAGTGCACGAAACCTTGTCGTTAAGGAAGCACCATGTACGATATTTATGAGCGTCGCCTGAAGTGGTTAGTGCGATTAACGCTGATAGGAACTCTTTTTACCGCAGCGGTAATGTTGGTTGGTGCTTGGACACGATTAGTGGATGCAGGGCTGGGCTGCCCTGATTGGCCAGGATGCTATGGGAAGCTTTTAGTGCCCGATAACGATCATGCCACTCTACGCCATCCTGATGTGCCTTTAGAGCCCTTTAAAGCATGGGTTGAAATGATACATCGTTATATCGCTAGCCTACTCGGATTAGTGGTGCTGAGCGTTGTTGCGTTAGGTTGGCCGTTACGTAAAACGAGCGGTTACCCATGGGGGATCAGCTTGACGCTCCTGGCGGTGATTTTAATGCAAGGAGCCTTCGGTGCCTTCACGGTCACACTTCGGCTATGGCCTCAAGTCGTTACTCTTCATCTTTTGGGGGGGCTAAGTGTATTGCTGCTGTTTTTTTGGTTGCATCTTCGCTTACGCCGCGCTCAGCGAAGTCCAACAATTGAGCCTCGGCGAACTAATTTTTTTGTGGGCAATGGCGGCCTGTTTACTCATAGGGCAATTAGCCTTGGGTGGGTGGGTGTCCAGCAACTATGCAGGCATTGCTTGCCAAGGATTCCCTACCTGCAATGGGCAATGGTGGCCTGAATTAGACTTAAGCGAGGGCTTTCACCTGACCCAAACCGTTGGACCTAACTACTTGCATGGCCAGCTACATGCCGATGCTCGTACAGCTATTCATATGGTGCACCGCTTAGGCGCCCTCTTGTTGGGGGTGGGGCTACTAGCCCTTTGGTTGCGCTATCGTCATGCGCAGCATATCGCCAAACCATTAACGTTGGTGGTCTCTCTATACGCTTTGCAGGCCCTATTAGGCATCGCCAATGTAGTGTTATGGCTGCCTTTATGGCTGGCATTGCTACATACGGCAGGCGCCATTGCCTTATCTATGGGATTCATTTGGGCTTGGTGGTGCTGGCGCTACCATGAGGCTAGCGTTTACTCAGCGACGCCTCGCACGATTTATAGCAACGTTATCGTTGACTGAAGAGGTCAGGCTTCCATGCGAAATATAACAATGACACTACCTGCATCCCTGCCTTTTGTAATGTGGGGCTGGAGAGAGTTACTTGGGCTGTGCAAGATAAAAGTCGTAGTAGTTATGTTGGTGTGTACTGCCGTGGGGATGGCATTAGCGACCCCAGGTTTACCACCGATGTCGAACGTACTCTTTGGCCTAGCCGGTATCGGCTTGGCTTCCTGCGGTGCGGCTGCTTTTAATCACGTTGTTGATCGCCATTTAGATGCGGTAATGACGCGTACCTCTCGCCGCCCAGTAGCTAGCAAGCGGCTACCGGTGCCGGTAGCGCTAAGCTGGGCGAGTCTACTTTCCGTAATGGGTGTGGCGCTCTTGGCTTGGCAGGTTAATCAACTAACGGCCCTGCTCACCTTTGCCTCTTTGATTGGTTATGCACTGATCTACACTGCGTTTCTTAAACGCGCAACGCCTCAAAATATTGTTATTGGAGGCGTCGCTGGCGCGGCGCCGCCGCTACTAGGCTGGGTTGCGATCACAGGTCAGATCTCCCCTGAACCGCTACTATTAATGCTGATCATTTTTGCTTGGACTCCGCCACATTTCTGGGCTCTCGCAATTCATAAGCGAGACGACTATGCACGCGCTGGTATTCCCATGCTGCCCGTTACTCATGGCATTCCATTTACGCGGCTGCAAATTTGGTTGTATGGATGGCTGACAGTATTAACGACATTGCTTCCGGTAATGATTGGCATGAGTGGCATTCTCTATTTAGCCATTGTGCTCTGTCTCAATGCGCGATTCATGTTTTGGAATTGGCGGGTATGGCGCGGGCAAGATCCTGCGGCGCCCATCGGTGCATTCTGGTTTTCGATTCGCTACTTATTAGGTGTTTTTGCCGCACTGTTGCTTGATCACTATGCAGCCACGCTGGCTTGGTGAGCCTGCGATGAGGGTGAAAACAGCAAAAAGTTATCGAAATAGTCGGATTAGGCCATAGGCAAGCACCGTAACCAGGGCCGCGCTAAGTCATTTCGGCATAAAACCCGCTGGGTTTTAATGTATTCGCCAGCAAATACCATAGCGAGCGGAGTCGCTAAAGGGATAAAGGACGCTAGTAACAGGCTAACAGGGCCTAGCCGTACGCCGATGGGGGAGGCATTCAAAGGTTTTTTAATCTGATTTTGCTCTCGTTCGTCCATGCAGGTAATATCCTTATAATTGAGTTATAAAAAAATATCGTACACCCTGTTCAGTTTAAATCGTGTTGTCGATTTGTGTATGAATAGCAACAGACACATTGAGCCTTATGACTCTGTGTCAGAGGGTGATGTAGGCCATTTCGCTGGCTATCACGCGAACGTAGATGACATTGGCTGTTTGGTGGTATAAGGGTGTACAATTTTCGTCAAGTAATTTACACGCTTAATAAGGAGTTTCATGAACTCGACGGGAGCACTAATTTTACTGGCGGTGGCGATTGCAGTAATAGTAGGGTTATGCTTTTACGCATGGACCCTACGTAACGAAGTTAACCGCCGGGAAGCTTACCGACGCGATGAAGATGCTCGTGCTCAACAAAACAGCTTAGAAAATCTTGATTATGTAGCCAGTGCGCTTGTTCAAGAGCAGGTGGATATTACTGAGGGTGCCTGGCGCTGCAAAGTGTTGCTTGAAATTATCGATCCTAGTTTAACCGAGAGGAGTCAGTTTCAGGCATTTGCTGAGAACTACAACCGAACTCGTCACCTCAAAACGCATTCTGCTCGCCAGCAGTTGACCCCGCGAGAGCGTATGCAGGAAGATAAAGAGCGGTTGATGGTAGAAAATGACATGCGTGAAGCCGTATTAGAAGCCGCCAGGGAAGTGCTAAAATGGCGTGCCAAAGGTTCAAGCGCGCTGCATTAAATAACGGTTTTGAGCGACTTTTAGTCGCCAAAAAGCATAGCATGCTATTTTTTAGTGCCCATTGTGGCAATTTTGCTATGCTGAGTGATGTCGGTATTGGCAAGAAGTTGATATCTCGGCATTGGTGCCTTCTTGCGCTTAAGCGTTAATGATAGGCACACCGTTCTGTATCGACTGGGTACTGAGCTATTAGTACTTCATTAGTAGTACTGGTATTTTGGTACCATTATCAGCGATGTAAAGCAGGCGAAAAATGGATGCTCTCGCAATAAGAAGCATTGGATAGATTTGGTCACTTATGGCCATTTCAGCATTGGATCAAGAAGGAGTCTTGCATGAAAAATCAACGACTGGCTTGCTAATCGGTTCCGCACTGGTAGTTGGCCTTTCTGGCTGTGCCAGCTCGGCCTCACAGTCTTCCAGCCAATCAAGCGCTAGCAGCGACGGCAGCTGGTACCAGCATCCGTTTGTTTGTGGTCTAGCAGGCAGTGTTATCGGTGGCAGCATCGGCTACGCCACCAGCAGTAGTTCTGATGAAGAGAGTGGAGCTGCTACCGGTGCTGTTGCCGGCGCTGCTATCGGCGGTCTGCTGTGTGCTGATCGTACTCCTGAGCCGGTTGCACCGCAGTGCCCGAGCTATGGCGAAGTGCCTGCCGGTGTTGCTGTTGACGCTGAAGGTTGCCCGCTTGACTCTGACGGTGACGGCGTTCCTGATTATCGCGATCAGTGCCCAGGTACTCCTGCAGGCGTTGAAGTTAACGCTAACGGTTGCCCGCTTGATTCCGATAACGACGGTGTGCCAGATTACCGTGACCAGTGCCCGAATACGCCTGCTGGCGTAGAAGTTAACGCCCTGGGTTGCCCGGACAGTGTTGTTCTGCAAGATGTTAACTTTGAGTTTGATTCTGCTCAGTTAACGTCTAACGCACAGAATGTACTGAACGGTGTTGCTGAGCGTTTGGTCAGTAACCCTGATGTTCGCGTAAGCATCGAAGGCCACACTGATTCACGCGGTTCTGACGAGTACAACAAAAACTTGTCACAAGAGCGTGCTCAATCTGTTGCTAACTACTTAGCAAGCCGTGGCGTACAAGCTAACCGTATGCGTGCAGTAGGTTACGGTGAAGAGCAGCCGATCGCGTCTAACGAGACTGAAGAAGGCCGCTTCCAGAACCGTCGCGTTGAATTGGATGAGTGGAACTAAGTTCACTTATCTTCTGAGGTTTGCAGAGGCCATATAAACGGTTAACTGCAGTCCCCAGTAAAGAAACGGGAGGCTTATGCCTCCCGTTTTTATTTTAAGCGGTAGGTAAGTCTGCTAGGCTTGTCTACCGCTTTTTAGCTGTAAATGTTGCACCTCCCAAGACCATTGATAGCGAAATGTGATCCTTGGTATGGATCACCACTGCGCTCAAGGAACCTGAATGCCTATTGTTACTCTGCCTGACGGCAGTCAAAAAACCTTTGAAGCACCGCTGACCATTATGCAGCTCGCAGAATCCATTGGCCCTGGTTTGGCTAAGGCCTGCATTGCTGGAAAGATTGATGGTGTGCTGGTGGATGCCGCTGACCTGATTGAAAAAGATGCAACAGTAGCGATTATCACTGCGCGTGACGATGAAGGGGTGGAAATTATCCGTCACTCCTGCGCTCACCTGATCGGTCATGCGGTCAAGCAGATGTACCCCGAAGCCAAAATGGCGATTGGGCCGGTCATTGATGACGGTTTTTACTACGATATCGAGTTTGGTCAATCCGTAACGCCGGAAGACCTGGAAGCGATAGAAAAGCGTATGCAGTCACTGATTGAGCGTGAGTACGATGTCGTACGCGAATATGTTGATCGCGACCAGGCAATGCTGATTTTTTTACATCGCGATGAGCCTTATAAGCAGGAAATCGTTCGCGATATCCCTGGTGATGCGGCAATCCGACTTTATCATCACGAAGAATACACCGACATGTGTCGCGGCCCACACGTGCCGAATACCCGCCACTTAAAAGCTTTCAAACTCACTAAGTTGGCCGGTGCCTATTGGCGCGGAGACGCAGCCAACACCATGCTAACGCGCATCTACGGGACTGCATGGGGCGATAAAAAGCAGCTCAAAGCGTATCTTAAGCGGCTTGAAGAAGCTGAAAAGCGCGACCATCGTAAGCTCGCCCGCAAGATGGACTTATTCCATATTCAGGAAGAAGCTCCGGGCATGGTGTTTTGGCACCCCCAATGGCTGGACGATGTATCAAGCCTTGGAAGAGTACATGCGCAACATTCAGCGCGAGCATGGCTACCAGGAAATCAAAACGCCTCAGGTGGTTGACCTCTCTTTGTGGAAGAAATCCGGACACTGGGGTCACTACAGTGAGCTGATGTTCACCACCGAGTCTGAGAAGCGCGAATACGCAATCAAACCCATGAACTGCCCTTGCCATGTGCAGGTCTTTAATCAAGGCCTGAAAAGCTACCGTGATTTACCCCTGCGCTTAGCCGAGTTCGGTAGTTGTCACCGGAATGAACCTTCTGGTTCGCTGCATGGTCTGATGCGCGTGCGCGGCTTTACCCAAGATGATGCACATATTTTCTGTACCGAAGGTCAAATTCAGGCGGAAGCGGAAGACTTTATAGCGCTCACACTGCAAGTGTATAAGACACTTGGCTTCGAAGACGTGGAGTTAAAGCTTTCAACTCGCCCTGAAGACTTCCTGGGCGAAGCTGAAATGTGGGATCAGGCCGAGCAGGGACTTGAGGCTGCATTGAATGCGACGGGCTTGGAGTGGGATCTTCAGCCGGGCGAGGGGGCCTTTTACGGTCCTAAAATTGAATTCGCACTGCGTGATTGTCTGAATCGTGTCTGGCAGTGTGGTACCCTACAGCTC
>AXCI01003422.1_pt1 | contig 16201 bp, 16 predicted proteins | sample 182571 | NCBI WGS metagenome assembly AXCI01 (sample SAMN02359225, study PRJNA218796) | groundwater metagenome | isolation source: Mt. Simon Sandstone pore water sample D5872 at 1.8km depth, Illinois-Basin... | place: USA: Decatur, Illinois | collected 2009-05 | reverse complement strand
AGAGTTGGCGGTGCCGTAGAAAGTGCAGGTGCCGGGGCTGTGGTAGGACTCCGACTCGGCTTCAAGCAGCTCGGCGCGGCCCACTTTACCTTCTGCGTAGAGTTGGCGGACGCGCGCCTTCTCTTTATTGGGCAGGCCGCTGGGCATTGGGCCCGCGGGGACAAACATGGCGGGCAGATGCCCAAAGCGTGCGGCAGCGATGAATAAGCCTGGAATTATCTTGTCGCATACACCCAGATAAAGGGCAGCATCAAACATATTGTGCGAGAGGCCAACGGCCGCGGACATGGCAATCACATCGCGAGAAAACAGGGAAAGTTCCATCCCCGGCTGGCCTTGAGTCACACCGTCGCACATAGCGGGCACGCCACCGGCAAACTGGGCGGTTGAGCCCATGGCACTGGCGGCTGCTTTAATCGTTTCAGGAAACGTTTCAAACGGCTGGTGCGCCGAGAGCATATCGTTGTAAGACGAAATAATCCCTAAGTTGGCGCTGTTCATCAGCTTGAGTTCGTTCTTATCACGCGGGTTACAGGCCGCAAAACCGTGGGCCAGGTTGCCGCAGCTTAGCTCAGCACGATGCACGCCACGCTTGTGCTGGTCAGCCATACGCCGATCATAAAGGGCGCGACGCTCAGCAGAACGCTCACGGATGCGCTGGGTAACCTCAGCAACGGTGGGGTTTAGAGTGGCAGGTGTTGAGCTCGGCATAGGGACCTCTGCATGATAGAGACGGTGAGTAAATATTGTAGTTATTTTACATTTTTTAGCGTCGATTTAAGAGACTTTACGGCAATAAAAACCACATTTGTAGTTTTATTACCCGAATGTAGGGTGACAAATACGCCACGCTAAATACCTAAATGAATTCCTAATATCCTGACAGGGTGGAAGACCCACTAAGGAAATAGCAAGTATAGCACCCTGGCTTTTGCTACCATTTTGCGCTTTGCCTTTGAATGTTTGATGACCCCTAGTGGGCTGGAGCCTGCATGCACGCCATTGTTGACCACATTCAGTCAGTTAATTCCCATGCCGGTGAACAAGCACAACGCTATCTGGATACGCTCACTAAGCCGCCAGGTAGCCTGGGCGCTTTGGAGGATTTAGCCATCCAGCTGAGCGCCATCACCGGTGAGCTCAAGCCCAGCATGACGCCGCCTGCGATCATCGTATTTGCTGCGGATCATGGGGTGGCGGCTGAAGGTGTCTCCGCGTTCCCGCAAGAAGTGACTGCGCAGATGGTGGCCAACCTTGCCAACGGCGGGGCGGCAATTAATGTCTTTGCTCGGCAGATTAATGCACTTGTTGAAATAGTCGATGTTGGCGTGGCTTCGACATTAACAATCACGGGGGTGACCTCCGCCAACGTTCGCCATGGCACGGCCAATATGGTGGAGGCGGACGCAATGCAAGCGGCGGAAGCCATTGAGGCAATAGATGTTGGCGTGGCAGCCGTGGATCGCGCAAAAAGGGCGGGTGCGAAGTGCCTCATCGTCGGTGAAATGGGGATTGCCAATACCACTGCCAGCAGCGCGATATTAGCAGTGCTAACAGGAGAGTCGGTGGCAAGCGTGGTAGGAGCGGGAACCGGGATTAATCATCGGCAGCAGGCACACAAAGTGGCGGTGATTGAACGTGCTATCGCTGCGCGCAACGCTGACCCGCTGGCACCTTTAGAGGTGCTCGCAAAACTGGGTGGCCTAGAGATTGCCGCGATGACCGGCGCTTATCTGGCCGCAGCGGCCCAACGTTTACCTGCCATTGTGGATGGTTTTATCGCCACCGTTGCCGCGCTGACCGCCTGCCGAATCTGCCCGGCAGTGCGTGGCTATCTGATTTTTGGTCATCGCTCCCAGGAGCCCGGCCACGATGTCGCGTTAAAAGCGTTGGAGGCTAGGCCGCTGCTCGATATGAGCATGCGACTAGGGGAAGGCAGCGGGGCTGCGCTGGCATACCCTTTGCTGCAAGCAGCGGCAGCGATGATGTCAGAAATGGCCACGTTCACCGATGCCGGTGTGAGTGATAAAGCTGCCTTATGACCACGTTGGAAACGCTTCCCTTTAGCCAGCCATTAACACTCTCGCAAAGCGAGCAGTACCTGGCGATAACCTCTCAGTTACCGTTGCGCACTCTGAGCAGTGCCCTGTTAGGCGATGGTTTTGGCACCAAACGGCACTTTGCCAATTTTCATGTTGATTACCGTTACGATGGGCGCGCTCCCAAGGCGGATCTTAATGACTGGTTGATTGATCAGGGGCTGCCTCCATCATCCGTTGGCATGATGACAGCAGTGCGTTTAAGCAACGCCTCCATCGTCAGTATGCCCTTAACGCAGCTAGACCATGGCGTCATGGCGCTGGTGACGGCGGGGGTGGGTAATGCGGTGGATATCACCGCATTTCACTCACAAGATCCCCGCCTAGTAGCGGGCACTATCAACGTTTTTGTGTTTGTCGACGCCCAACTCACCGACGGTGCGCTAGTGAATGCGTGTATGTCGGTTACAGAGGCCAAGGTTCAGGCACTCTATAAGGCCGGTGTTATCGATACACTGAGCGGGACAGCGGCTACCGGGACCTCGACGGATTGTGTCTGTGTGGCAGCCACCCAGCGCGGAGAACTGACTCCCTATGCAGGTTCAGGAACGGTTCTTGGCCGCGCGATTGGAAGGGCGGTGTATCAGGCAACGCTGAACTCGCTAGCCAGCGCTAATGAGATGTCTCTATGAACATGCCTTTCACGCTATCAAGCATCGTCATGGTGATGCTTGCGATAGCGATCGATTTAGTGGTTGGCGATCCACGCTCAATACCGCATCCAGTGGTGCTAATCGGGCGGTTTATCAGTAGCTTTGAGCGGCTGTGGAATCGCGGCACGGCTCAGCAGCGTAGAGTCAGTGGCTTCCTGCTAACCATTATTGTCGTTGGCGGCGTATGGGGAGTTAGCTGGCTGCTGCTCTTGGTGCTAACGCAGTTGCATCCCGGTTTGGCACTGATCGCAGAGCTTTGGCTGCTCTCCACCACGCTTGCTATTAAAGGACTGGGCGAGGCGGCCCGCGCCGTGGTTGCGCCGCTGACTAAAGGCGATTTACCTACCGCACGCCAGGCCCTGGGGATGATTGTAGGGCGCGATACGCAACACTTAGGCGAAGCAGAGATCACTCGGGGAACGGTGGAAACCGTGGCTGAAAACACCGTCGATGGCATTACCGCACCGCTGTTTTTTGCCCTGATTGGCGGGGCGCCGCTAGCCCTGGCGTATAAGGCAGTGAATACCCTGGATTCAATGGTAGGCTACAAAAACGAGCGTTACTCTGACTTTGGTTTTGCCTCAGCGAAGCTGGACGATATAGCCAACTGGATACCGGCACGCTTAACGGCGCTTTGTTTATGGCTTGCAGGCTTGTTGCTCAGTGCGTTAGGCATATTGAAACTGCGCTGGCGAGGGGCACTGCGCGGTACATGCCAGGATGCGCCGCGTCACCCGAGCCCTAACGCAGGTTGGCCGGAGGCCATGGTCGCCCGGTTGCTCGGTGTGCAACTGGGCGGCACCAATTTCTATCAGGGCGTGGCTTCCCATCGTGCCACTCTGGGGGAGCCGCTTGAAGTACTTGAGGTTATGCATATCAGTGCCACACTTCGATTAATGCACGGCGCTTGGGTGCTATTTCTTTTGCTCTCAGTGGGCGTGATCGCTGGGCTAATATTGACTCTTCAGGGGCGTCTATGAATACACCTGTATGGCCCAGCTCTCCGTGGCCCAGCCATGGCGGCCAAGCCGAGGCACTGCTTGCCCATTTTGCATTCCCTGCCGATCACCGCCTTGAAGATTTTTAGCGCCAACCTCAATCCTCTGGGGCCGCCCGCATGGGTTAGCGATTGGTTAACGCGGCAGCTAGCGGGCCTTGAACAATACCCATCGCCGGATTATGCCGCTGCTCGTCAGGCGATCGCCGCCCATCACCAGCTTCAGCCCGACCAAGTGTTGCTGACAAATGGTGGCGCTGAAGCAATATTTCTAGCCGCTGCCCTGCATGCCGGTCAACGTGCGGCGATTATTACCCCGAGCTTTGGCGAGTATGCCCGCGCCTGTCGTGCCCATCGGCTTTCCATCAACGAAATTCCGCTGTCCCCACTGGATCTCAGTCTGGATATTGATGCGCTGCTGGCAGCATTAACCGACACCGATGTGCTGTTTCTATGCCGCCCCAATAATCCTACCGCGACACTAATCGACTTCTCGACCATGGTGGTACTGCTAGAGCACACCGCTGCTTTGAATTGCCGTGTGGTGGTCGATGAAGCCTTTATCGATATGGTAGATAACACCCAAGATGAGGCTTCGCTGACAACATTATTGGCGCGCTACCCGTATCTGATCTTGCTGCGCTCCATGACCAAATTTTATACCCTGCCAGGGCTCCGTCTGGGCTACCTGCTGTCGGATGCAGCCACAGTCCAAGCGGCACAGGCCCACCAACCGCCCTGGAGCGTTAATCACCTGGCGGCTGAATTGGTGGCGCCATTACTGGAGGATGATGCCTTTGCTCGGCGCACCCAGCGGTGGCTAGCCAGCGAGCGCCCGCGTATGGCTCAAGCGATTACTGAGTTGGGTTTAGAGGTGGTACCTAGCCAGGCATGTTTTTCTAATCCGCCCTAGCGCTAATCATGAAATGACCAGCGATGCGTTGTTTGAGCGGCTACTGCGCGGCGGCGTGCTGGTGCGCCATACCCACAATTTTGCCGGACTTAATGGCGAATGGCTTAGGGTGGCGCTACGCGACGCGCCTGCTAATCAGCGATTAATCAATCTGCTGAAAAAGGTGCTTAATGATTGTTTTCGTTAGCGGTGGGGCGCGTTCGGGTAAAAGTGATGTCGCTGAGCAGCAGGTAGTGAATGCAGCGGGCAGTTTGCCCTGTTACTACTTAGCCACCGCAGACGTATACGACGACGAAATGGCCGCGCGCGTGGCTCGTCATCGTCAATCCAGACAAGAGGAGTGGCAGAGCGCTCGGTGGGAAACGCTGGAGGAGCCACTTGCCATCGATCATGCGATCGCCAAAGTGCCCAATGGTAGCGCCCTGCTGCTGGATTGTTTAACGCTCTGGGCCAGCCAAGTGCTGTATACCAGTGAGCTAAGCGAAGAGGAGGGCTTGGCGCTGCTGGCAAGCGCTCTTGCCGATGCTCGAGCGCGCGGCCTCTATCTAGTGATTGTTTCCAATGATATCAACGAAGCGCTGCCCCCCTCGGATGCTGAAACCTGGCGCTATCTGGCGTTTCTTCAACGCGTTCATCGCTGGCTGGCGGCAGAGGCGGACTCGGTAATAGAAGTGGTTGCTGGGTGTGTCATCGATTGGAAGTCCGCAAAGGCTTTCTGTTAATGAAGGAGCTGTCGGTTTGAGAAATGCCCTGTTCGGTCTTCTGCTTGCGCTGCAGTTCCTTACCCGAGTCCCGATTCCAATAGCCGTTCCCTGGACGTGCGATACCCGACGCTGGGCAGTACGCGCCTATCCGTTAGTGGGGCTGTTGATTGGCACTGTGCTAGCGCTAGTAGCGCTGGGAATGCACAACGTTCCCGCGCCGATCACCGCGCTGACCTTGCTAAGCATTTGGGTGGCGATTTCGGGCGGGCTGCACCTAGACGGCGTAATGGATATCGCCGATGCGCTGGGCAGCAATCAGTCCCTGGCGCGCCGTTGGGAAATCATGAAAGATCCGCAAATCGGCAGCTTTGGAATACTAGCGCTGGTTTTTTTGCTTGCTTGGAAGGGCGTGCTTCTGTGGGCATTGCTGGCTTATCACGCACCCTGGTGGTGGCTATTAGTCGTCCCTGCGCTAGGGCGCTGGGCAGGTGTGGCGTTACTGGTGCTGACTCCCTGCGCTCACCAGAAGGGCATGGCATGGAGCTGGCAGCAGTCGCTTAGCGGTCAGGATGTAGCGCTGGCATTGATACCGCTGGCGTTGATAGCACTGCTCGCGCCCGCACTAGTGTTGATGATGCTAACGGTCACGGTTTTTGTGGTACTAATGCGCTGGCTAATGTTGCGACTTTTTAACGGAATTAACGGCGATATGGTGGGCGCCACCATTGAAGGAGGAGAGCTTTGGCTACTGATCTTACTGTGGAGCTGGTGGCAGTTCGCCACGGTATCACAGCTTGGAATTTAGAGCGTCGTTATCAAGGCCAGCGCGATATTCCGCTGCTGTTTCCTGACGCTGAAGCTGGGCTTCTAGCACTGCGCGACGCGTTGGTGGATGAGCGGTTTGATGCTATCTACTCAAGCGACCTTAACCGCTGCCAACAAACCCTGGCGTGGACAGAAGTCTCTAAGGCTGGCGTGCCACTCACTCTTGAACCACGCCTGCGCGAGCTTGATTTTGGCGAGTACGAAGGCAAGGTTTACGACGAACTAAAAGACCTACCCCATTATCGTGCCTGGATTGATAGCGTTGGTGAACTGCAAATTCCCGGCGGCGAATCGGCAGCCCAATTACGTGATCGTTTAGACGCTTGGCTCCATGACTTAGCAGTTAATGCCCGCGCCAATGGTCACAAAAAGATACTGGCTGTCACCCACGGCGGCGTGATCCGTGAGCTTCGCCGAAGTTTTGAAACGATCCACTTCTGGGACGGCACGGTGCTTCAAGCCCAAGGCAGGCGCTGGCAGCTTATTTATCAGCAAGACGAACATGGCAAAGGGGAATGGCAATGCAGCTCTTCATCGGCGGTGCCTGCGCTGGCAAACGCGACGCCGTAACGGCTCGCTTTCCCCAAGCGCAGTGGTGGCGGCTTGATGCTACGCAGCCTTTCATCGATAGCCAGCAAGCGCTAGTAGCCAATACGCCGCTTGTCATCACCGGCGTGCTTGAGTGGCTTGGTGCTGCCCTTGAGCGTGATGATAAAGATGCTCTGCGCCAACAGTGGCAGGGCGATATGGCTGCGCTCTGCCTGCGCGCCGAGGCGCTAAATGCGTCGTTAATCTTCATTGCCAACGAGGTTGGCCGTGGGATTGTACCCATGCAACCCGAAAAGCGCCGCCTGCGTGATCTCAATGGCTGGTTCACCCAAGACGCTACCGCCCAAGCTGAACGGGTTTGGTATGTGCGCCATGGGTTGGTGATGGCGCTCAAGTAGCCACTGGCCGCTGTCCTGTGCGGGATACTTCCCGCTCCAATTCAATTGACCTCCCTTGGGCAAGTTGCTAGTTTACGCCCACTCTCAGGTGCTAGCGGTTAAACAGCCGCTAGTGAAACGGGAAGTTGGTGAACGCCTCGCGTGATTCCAACGCTGCCCCCGCAACGGTGATCGAGATAAGAACGGCTAATACGCCACTGTGCTTACGCACGGGAAGGTGGTCGTTCGGAAAAGAGTGCCTCTGCCTTGCTAGAGACGCCTTTCGCTCGTCAGCCCGGAGACCGGCCCGAGAGTAAAGGTTCTAACTGAACCACACCATGCCGAGACGCGGAGGGCGTTCTTAGGGCAGTGAACGGTGGCGCAACGCTATCGTTACTCCCTTGTTTTTCCCTGCGCTCGGTCAAAAAAACTGCGTTGTGCGGGTGAGCACAACGAGCAAGGGATCTCACATGAACCACCGTTTTCACACCACCGCTAAATTAGCGGCCTTTGCCATGGCCGCTCTTCCTCTGGCCGTTCAAGCTCAGTCTGCCGAGCAAAGTAGTAGCAAGCTTTCAACGGAGGCTGCACTCAACCCAGTCGTCGTCACGGCGGCGTTAGCACCACGAACCGCCAATGAAAGCCTCTCATCCGTAACGGTTTTAGATGAGGCTACGTTTCGCCGGCAAGACCCAGTAAGCATTACCGATCTTTTCCGTGGCCAGCCGGGCGTTGATGTCTCTTCAAATGGTAGCTTTGGTAAAAATAGCAGCGTCTATGTCCGTGGCACGGGCAGTAGTCAAAATGTGCTGTTAATTGATGGTATCCGCTTGCGCTCTGCTACCAGTGGCGGTGCTGCTTGGTCGTATTTAGACCCGCGTATGTTTGACCGTGCTGAAATTGTGCGTGGCCCGCGTGGCAGCCTCTACGGTGCTGATGCCATAGGGGGCGTTATCCAGCTTTTTACCCCGCAAGGGAGTGAAGAAGGTCCTCAGCCGCGTATATCGGTGGGCGGTGGGTCATTTAATACGCAGCGTTTAAGTGCTGGTATCAGTGGCCGCGAAGGGGGAACAAGCTATAGCTTTGCTGGCAGTCATTTTAATACCGATGGTCAGCCTATTCGTCGTGATGGTGATGATAAAGGCTTTGACAATACCTCCGCTCTGGCACGGGTTTCCCACAGGTTTGAAACTGGCGCGGAGATGGGCGTGTTAGCACTTCGAGCCAGGGGCAACAATGAATACGATGGTGGCGAAAACGATTTTGTTCAGCAGGTCGCGGGCGTGTATGGCGAACTTCCGCTAACCGATAATTGGCGCAGTCGTCTTACGCTGAGTGAGTCGCGTGACGAAAGTGATAATTTTGCTGACTCTGGTGATTCAGTCTTTAACACTAAAGTGCATACCGCCCGTTGGGAGAACACCTTCTCAAGTGGCGAACATGAACTAATTGCGGGCGCTGAATATAGCGAAGATAAGGTAAGCGGTACCACTGATTATGACGAAAACAGCCGCAGTAATGCCGCCGTTTTTTCTCAGGCGCTGCTGGATTTCTCACCTGTTACGCTTCAAGCCAGTTTAAGGTTTGATGATAACGAATCGTATGGTGAAGAAGTCACAGGTAGCTTGGGATTAGGCTACGACGTAGATGGGCATCACACCTTGCGAGCCAACTACGGCACTGCCTTCAATGCGCCTACTTATAATCAGCTTTACTTTCCAGGTTTTGGTAACCCTGATCTAGAGGCTGAAACGTCTGACACTATTGAGGTTGGCGTGCGCGGGCAATATGCCAACTGGTTTTGGGATGCCGCGCTTTATCAAACAGATATTGATAATCTGATTGCTGGCCAGGGGCTGCAAACCAATATTCCTGAAAGCCGTATTCGTGGCGCGGAGCTGTCGAGCGGTCTGCAATTCGACGATTGGACGCTGGCAGCAGCGCTTACCTATACCGATCCCGAAAATCGCCAGACAGGTAACCGCCTGCAGAACCGCGCGACCCAAAGCGTGCGCTTAGATGCAGATCGTGAGGTTGGGAAATGGTCGTTCGGCGGCTCATGGATTGCTCAAAATCATCGCTACCGCGATGCGCAAAACCAGGATCGGCTAAGCGGCTATGGGCTAGTGAATCTTCGTGCTGGTTGGCAATTTGCCCCGCTATGGAGTGCGCGTGTGACGGTTGAAAATGCGCTGGATCAAGACTACATCACTACGCGTTCATTTGATGGCGCCGACTACATCAACGCCGGCCGAGCAGGGTTCTTGAGTGTTCACTTTGGTCAATAAAATAGTGGTTTAGCGCGCGGGGCCTTGAGCCTCGCGCTGCTATTGATGACATCGGTGGCGCTGGCACAAGACCATTCGCGCTGCGCAGTGGATGATCGTGATCGCGAGGTCTGTCTTCACAATGCTGCCCAGCGAATTGCCACGCTCTCGCCTGGCGCCACCGAGCTGACCTATGCGGCTGGCGCGGGGGATCAGGTGGTCGCCGTCGTCTCGTATAGCGACTATCCGCCGGAAGCCAAACAAGTGGAATCGGTGGGCAGTCACACCCGAATTGATTTAGAAAAGCTGGTGGGCTTGGCGCCGGATTTAGTGATTGGTTGGGTAACCGGCAACCCCGCCGAACAGCTTGAAACCCTCGAAGCCTTGGGCATGCCGGTGTTCTATATAGAACCTCGCGATATGGATGGCGTGGCCAGCGCCATCGAACGCCTGGCGCGGCTGGCGGGAACGGAAGCTGCCGGGCAGGCGGTGGCCGATAATTTCCGTACTACGATGAATGCCTTGGAAGAGCGCTATCGAGACCGCGAACCTGTGCCTACCTTCTACCAAGTGTGGGATGAGCCATTAATGAGTGTTAACGACCAGCACCTTATCGGTCAGGTGGTTGAGATTTGTGGCGGTAAGAATGTGTTTGGCGAGCAAACGCGCCTTGTGCCGCGTATCGACGATGAAGCTGTATTGGCAGCCAATCCCGAAGCGATCGTGGCGGGTGGCATGGGCGAAGAGAACCGCCACTGGCTGACGCATTGGGAGCAGTACGCCAACTTGAAAGCGGTTGCGGAAGATAACCTTTTCTTTGTGCCGCCTTCACTGATTCAGCGGCCCACGCCGCGCCTGATGGAGGGCACACAACTCCTCTGTGAAAAGCTCGACATCGCACGTCAAAAACGTGAGCGCAGCTAATGCTAGCGCGCCTGGGTCTCCCGCTTAGCCTGCTACTGCTAGCGGCGCTGGCTTCGATAATCATCGCTATTGGCGTCGGCAGCGCGCAGATTTCTCCTGCGCAAATTTGGGACTTGTTGCAAGGTGAGGGCGATGCACTGGCGCGCACTATGGTGATGGAGCTGCGCTTGCCCAGAGCGCTCTCGGCGTTTGCCGTGGGTGGTTTGTTGGCGGTAGCCGGTGCGCTAATGCAGGTATTACTGCGCAATCCACTTGCTGACCCTTATGTACTCGGACTTTCAGGCGGTGCCTCCATAGGTGCACTGGCGGCCATGCTAGGTGGGTTAGGCGGGCTGGCGATTTCAAGTTCGGCGTTTGGCGGCGCGCTATTTTCGACGTTTTTAGTCTTCGGTTTGGCCCACGGCAGCGGCGGCTGGACGCCTTCGCGGCTGCTGCTCACCGGCGTCGTCGTTGCCGCAGGGTGGGGCGCAGTGATTACGCTGATGCTGGCGTTAAGCCCCGCCGAGCGCCTGCCGGGTATGCTCTACTGGCTGATGGGCGATCTCGCCTATGCGCGCACGCCCTGGCCGCCGCTACTGCTGTTACTGGCCACCTGCGTGGTGTTGATTCCGCTTGGGCGTAGCCTGAATGTGTTGGCCCGTGGCCCGCAGCAAGCCGCCGCGCTGGGCGTGGCGGTTCGGCCACTTGAGTGGTGTATCTACGTTGCCGCTAGTTTACTGACCGCCGCTGCAGTCACCACGGCAGGCAGCATTGGTTTTGTGGGTTTAGTGGTACCGCATATGCTGCGCTTGCTGCTAGGCAACGACCAGCGGCTGATACTGCCCGCCTGTGCACTAGCGGGCGGCACGCTGTTAGTGCTGGCTGATACCTTGGCGCGCACCATGATCGCTCCGGAACAGCTTCCCGTTGGTGTCATCACCGCGCTGTTGGGTGTGCCCACCTTCCTGTTTCTGCTCTACCGGAGCCGCTGATGAGCGTATTGGCTACCCGCAATCTCATCATTGATGTACCTGGCCGCGAAGGCGGCACCCCGCTTAACATAACCATCGAGCCAGGGCAGGTATGGGGCGTATTAGGGCCTAACGGCGCGGGTAAAACGACGCTGTTACACACCCTGGCCGGGCTTCAGGCGCCGCGTTCAGGCAGCGTAGAGCTCAACGACTCGGCGCTTGGTCAACTGCGCCGCCGCCATGTTGCTCAGCGATTGGGGTTGGTGTTTCAAGACCGCCAGGACGGCTTCCCCGCGACTGTGCTGGAAACCGCGCTGATTGGTCGTCATCCCTATCTCTCCCCGTGGCAGATGGAGGGCGTCGATGACTACGCCCGCGCGGAAACCGCGCTTGAGCGACTGGATGTAGCTCACCTGCGTGACCGATTGGTGAGCACGCTTTCTGGCGGTGAGCGCCAGCGGGTGGCGATTGCCACCATCCTCACGCAGGCGCCCAATGTGTGGCTGGCAGATGAACCGACTAACCACTTGGATCTACATCATCAGAGTGCCGTGATGGCGCTAATGGCAGAGCAGGCCGCCCAGGGCCAGGCGGTCATCATGTGTTTGCACGACCTAAACCTGGCTGCCCGCTGGTGCGACCATGTGCTGCTGCTGTATCCGAACGGTGAGGCGTGCTGGGGGCCGCGAGATAGCATGCTGGTGCCCAGTGCGTTAGAAAGCCTCTACCGCCAAAAGCTTGCGGTGGTAGAGGTAGATGGCGCGCCGGTGTTTGTGCCGATAAAGGGGTGATGGCTACTGCTCCAGCTCTTCCCGCCAGGCGTGGCGGGGTGCGAAGCCGACCAGACGACGGGCCTTATCAATGCAGTAGAATGTCTCGGATTCGCCCATTTCGCGCTTGATGGGTACGCCCGAGTAGAAGCGCTCAATCACTTGGGCGTTGGTCAGGCTAACCGATAGATCGTCATTGGCGACGTTGAACACCTGGTAGCCAAGGCCATCCGTTTTCAGGCAGCAATCGACCATCTGGCCCAGGTCGCGGGCATCGATGTAAGCGAAAATGTTGCGGCGGCGTAGGGCGGGGTCATCCATGTAGGCCGGAAAATTCTGGCGGTACTCGTGGGGCTCGATCACGTTGTTGATACGCAGGCCGTAGATGTCGATGCCTGAACGCGCCTGGAAGGAGCGGGCGGTGACTTCGTTGACCACTTTGCTCATGGCGTAGCTATCTTCCGGCACGGTGGGGTGTTCTTCATCGATGGGAAGGTAGTCCGGTTTCTTCTCGCCATCGGCAAAGCAGACCCCGTAGGTGGTCTCGCTGGAAGCGAAGATGACCTTGGGAATGCCCAGTTTGGTGGCGGCATCCAGCACGTTGTAGGTGCTCAGCGTATTGATGCGGTAGGTCTCATTATCCGGCCGGTGCAGAATAGCCGGAATAGCCGCAAAGTGAACAATGGCATCGTAACGCGGCACGCCGGTGCCGGGCTCAAGCTCGTCGAAATCAGCGTAGGCCTGGCAGGCATTGAACACTTGGCCTGCATCGGTCAGGTCGGTTTTCAGGGTGGTGATGCCGGGCACGTCAGACGTCACCCAATCCAGATTGGTAACGCGGTGACCTTGATCGCGAAGATAAGCAGTGGCATGGCGGCCAGCTTTGCCACTGCCGCCAGTAAACAGAATACGCATGCGGTAACCCCGGTTGGTGAAACGAAGCGGAACATAGAATTAAACGAAGACCTTCACTTTAGCAAAGAAAGGTTCGACCCGCCGACACTCAGCCCTGATCGCATGGAAAAGGCTTAACCATCAACCGTTAAAAGGAGCGTTATGTTTCAGGGCAAAGCACACGCGGCGTTAATCAGCGCACCCGGCTCCGGCCAGGGGAAATCAATGGTCACGGCGGCGCTGGCACGGCTTCATCGCAATGCCGGGCTTACCGTGCGGGTGTTCAAGCACGGCCCCGATTACCTTGACCCCATGATTCAGGAAGTGGCCTCCGGTCAGCCGGTGTATCAGCTTCACCCTTGGATGACCGGTGAAGAGGAGTGCCGCTGGCGCTTAGCCGAAGCCGCCCAAGAAGCCGATGTGATTCTGGTGGAAGGCTCCATGGGGCTGTTTGATGGCTCGCCCTCCAGCGCCGACTTGGCAATCTTGGCAGGCATCCCCGCGCTGCCGGTGATCGATGCTTGGGGCATGGCACAAACCTTTGGCGCGGTGGCCCAGGGCTTGGCCAATTACCATCCCGATCTTGCCATTCATGAAGTGATTGCCAACCGCGTCGGCAGCCCCGGTCACGGCAAACTGCTTGCCGACAGCATGCCGGAAGGCATTGCGCTGCTGGGGGCCATTCCCCGCAATGAGGCAATGAAGATTCCTGATCGCCATTTGGGCTTGGTGCAGGCCAGCGAGCTAAGCGGCCTGGATGCACAGTTAGATGCCGCCGCCGAGGTATTGAGAGAAGCGGGTTTAGGCCGCTTGCCCAAGCTAGTCACGCTTAGCGCGGAATCGCCAGCGCCGGTGCCGGATTACCTTAGAGGTGTACGTATTGCGATTGCCCGAGACGACGCCTTTGCGTTTATCTACCGCGCCAATATCGACGTGCTGCGCGCTATGGGCGCAGAGGTCAGCTTCTTTTCACCGCTGACTGATCACCAGTTACCCGAGTGCGACGCGCTCTGGTTGCCGGGTGGCTATCCCGAGCTTAACGCGGCTCGATTGAGCGCCAACCACAGTATGTTCGAGGCGATTCGCGCCCATCACCGCACGGGCAAACCGATACTCGCAGAGTGCGGCGGCCTAATGGCCTGCGTTGAGCAATTGGTGGATGGCGAAGGCGAAAGCCACGCGATGCTCGGACTTCTCAACGGCACCGCGAAAATGGCCGGTAAGCTTACGGCGCTAGGGTTGCAAAGCCTGCACGCCGGGGCAGGAGAGCTGCGTGGTCATACCTATCACCACTCTTTACTAGAAACCGCGATGACGCCGCTGGCGCGCACCCGCAAACTCGCCGGAAGCGAAGCCGAGCCGATCTACCGCGAAGGCGGGCTGGTTGCGAGCTATTTCCACGGCTACTTCCCTTCTGCGCCTAGGCTGGTCGCGGATATTTTTACCGGGCAGCCGATTAGCATCGATAACGGTTAACGAAATATGTGGAAGATTTTTCCATAAAATTGAACTGCGCTATGCTGTGAGCCTTTTACACCTGAATTTAACTCAGCAGGAGAACATCATGAGCTTTTACGTCTACCTTTCCGGCGAGATTCACACTGACTGGCGCGAAGAGATTCAGCGCGGCGCTGACGCGGCGGGTTTGGATATCGTGTTCACCGCCCCAGTAACGGACCACGCAGCCTCAGATGCCGCCGGTGACCACCTGGGTAAACCGGAAAATGGCTTCTGGCGTGATCACCAGTCATCCAAAGTGAACGCTATTCGCACCCGCACCATGATTGAGCAGGCCGACCTCGTTGTCGTTCGTTTTGGCGACCAGTACAAACAGTGGAACGCGGCTTTTGATGCTGGCTACTGCGCTGCCTTGGCCAAGCCTTACATCACGCTGCACAGCGAAGACATCGTACACCCGCTTAAAGAAGTCGACGCGCAAGCCCAAGCCTGGTGCACCACGACCGATCAAGTGGTTGAGACGTTGCGCTACGTACTAAAAGCCTGACCTTCATAGAAAGCTTAATAAAGAGCTTTAATAAAGAGGACGCCCCATGCGCGAGAATGCCAAAACCCCCGAACGCCATGCCCAACGCATGGCGGCCAAGCAGAAAATCATGAACGAGCGCATCGCCCGCGCCGATAAAGAGCAGGGTGTGCTGCTAGTGCTCACTGGCCCCGGCAAAGGCAAAAGCAGCTCCGGGTTTGGCATGCTCGCCCGCGCTTTGGGGCATGGTATGAAAGTCGGCGTGGTGCAGTTTATTAAAGGCGCCTTCAGCACCGGTGAAGAAGCGTTCTTCCGTAACCTGCCCAACGTGGATTACCACGTCATGGGGCAGGGCTACACCTGGGACACCCAAGACCGTGAACGCGATGTTGAAGCTGCCAACGCCGCCTGGGCAGAAGCCAAACGCATGCTGCAAGACGAAAGCTACCATCTGGTACTGCTAGACGAGCTCAACATCGCCCTGCGCTACGAGTACCTAGACCTCGACCAAGTCCTCGACGACCTACAAGCCCGCCCAGCAATGCAGCACGCCGTGGTAACAGGCCGCTACGCCCCCCAACAGCTCATCGATCTAGCCGATACCGTCACCGAAATGAAAGTGGTCAAACACGCCTTCAAAGACCAAGGTATTAAGGCCCAGAAGGGGATTGAACTTTAGGGGTGAGGTACAAAGCCAAGGAGCGAGGGGTAATAAAACGCCGCCATCTGTGAAGCTGTAGCGCGTATATGGACTCCTCCTCGCTTGCAAGCACAAAAGGTCATAGCGGCAATGTCGACTGCTAGCGTATATCCGGTCTCGTAAAGGATGCCTAAAGTGTGGGCATCGGACCTTAATGGGCTATTCGCACGTCGGGTACCCTAAGCGTAAACGAGCTTTTAAGCTCTCCGCGCTACACGGTATGGCCCGACGTCGGTTCGACCTGTTCGCCATCTCTCTTGTGTGTTGCAATCGGGGTGGTGGGAACACTGGGTTAAGGGTTAAACCTATATAATCATGTCATGTCGTTAAGCAGCGGCCAACTCAGGGTTATACGGCACCTCATAACGCGTAACGGCCCACGCCATGCGCGCTGTCTTGTTGGCTAGCGCCACGATCGCCACGTTGCGATGTTTGCGCACGGCAAGGTGCTTGATCCACTGACTAAGCCCGTCTTCTTGCCTGACGGCAAAACGCAGCACCGCGCGTGCGCCATGGACCAGCAGCTTTCGTAGATAGCTGTTGCCACGCTTACTAATCCCCAACAGGCGCTCTCGCCCGCCCGTGCTATGTTGTC
>AXCI01000223.1_pt1 | contig 16248 bp, 16 predicted proteins | sample 182571 | NCBI WGS metagenome assembly AXCI01 (sample SAMN02359225, study PRJNA218796) | groundwater metagenome | isolation source: Mt. Simon Sandstone pore water sample D5872 at 1.8km depth, Illinois-Basin... | place: USA: Decatur, Illinois | collected 2009-05 | reverse complement strand
AGCGGGTCTCATCCAGCATGGCCATGAACTTATCCATCTGCAGCTCGCCCTGGCCGGGGAAGCAGCGGTAGTGGCGGCTCCACGACAGGTGATCCATGGAGAGACGCGGCGCATCGGCGGTCTGTACCAGAAAGATGCGATCCCCCGGAATGCGGCCAATGGTGCCCAGCTCCGTCTGGCGGGAGAAGATATGGAAGGTATCCAGTACCAGGCCGACATTGGGGTGGGCGGCGCGGCGCACCACTTCCCAGCTGTCGCGGTAGTCGTGAATATGGCGGCCCCAGGCCAGCGCCTCATAGGCCACGCGCAGGTGTCGCCGCGCGGCACGCTCGCCTAGCTCATAGTAGTCATCGGCGGCGCGGCTCAAGCCTGGTAATGAGTCGGGATGGACGGTACTGCACGCCATAAGCAGGTCCGTACCCAGCTCCTCCATCAGGTCGAACTTATGCTCGGCACGGTCAAAGGCCCGCTCCCGTGCGCGCCCCTGCAGACCTTCGAAATCGCGAAACGGTTGCAGCGTCACCAGCTTAAGGCCGCGGGAGCGAATCAGCTCACCTGCTTCACGCGGCGTACCGGTGAAGGCGGTTAAGTCGTTTTCAAACAGCTCAAGCCCCTCAAAGCCGGCTTGGGCGATGGCGTCTACCTTCTCTTCCAGCGAGCCGCTTAGGCAAACCGTGGCAATGGATGAGTACATGGCATCACGCTCCTTACATTGAGTAGCATCAGTAACCCGCCAGGCGCGGCAGGAAGGTGACCAGCGCCGGTACGAAAGTAATCAGCAGCAGAATCAAAAACTGCACGGCCAGCATGGGCAGAATGCGGCGGATAATCGGCCCCATTCCCACCCCAGCGACGGAGTCGGCGACAAACAGGCAGAGTCCCATGGGCGGCGTAATCAGGCCCATCATCAGGTTGAAGATCACCACGATGCCGAAGTGCAGTGGGTCGATACCCAGCGCCATGGCAATGGGGTGAAGGATCGGCACCAGTACCAAAATGGCCGCGATGCCCTCCAAGAAAAGCCCCACTACCAACAGCAGCAGAATGACGGCAATCAGGAAGGTCCACTGGGTGTCAATGCTCATCAGCGCCCACTCGGTGAGCATGTTGGGCACCCGTTCGAAGGTTAATACCCAGTTGGCGGCGGCAACGGCCCCCATGATGACCATAATCACGGCGCTATCGCGCATGGCCCGGGCGAAGATGCCGGGCAGGTTAACCAGCTTGATATTGCGGTAGAGCACCACGCCCAGAAACAGCGCGTAGACCACGGCAAAGGCCGCCGCCTCGGTGGGTGTGACGATGCCGGCAAGAATCGCCCCGACCACAAACACCGGCATGAGGGCAGGCAGCAGTCCATGGAGTAGCGCGTGGCGGCGCGACTGCTGTTTTGACTGCGTGGCGCCCAGATCCCCGGCAAAAAAGTAGACGTAAATGGAGAGCCCCAGCGCCAGCAATAGCCCTGGCACGATACCGGCCAAAAACAGCCCTGGGACTGATACTCCCGACACCGTCAGTGCATAGATGATGACCGGAATACTGGGTGGAATAATCGGCCCGATCACCGACGAGGCAGCGGTGAGCGCCGCGGCAAAATCTCGGGGGTAGCCCTCTTTCTCCATCGCGGGTACGAAGACCCGCCCTAGCGCCGAGGTGTCGGCAATCGCTGACCCGGAAAGCCCGGCAAAAATCACCGACGCCCAGATATTGACGTGCGCCAGCCCGGCTTTCAGGCGGCCGACTATGGCGGTGGCCAGGTTAATAATGCGGTGGGTGATACCCGCTTCGTTCATCAGCTCGCCGGCCAGAATGAACAATGGGATCGCCAACAGCGGAAAAGACTCCATGCCGCCGAAAAACTGCTGCGACACAATGCGAATGTGGTAGGGCAAATCGCCGGTGCTCATGAGCACCGTTAGCGTGCCCAGAATGGCAAAGGCAAACGGTACGCCGAGCAGCACAAGGGCTAAGAGCAGTACAAAGATCATGAGGAGACCTCCTCATGGGTGGGCTTGCTCAAACGCTGCGCGCACATCACCAGGGCAGAGAGGCTAAGCAGCCCGCCGCCAATCAGCATGGAGGCTTGAAACAGCCACATCGGCATGCCCGTGCTCGACGAGGTGCGTCCTCCGCGGGAGGCGATAAATTCAATGGCAGATATCATCAAGCCAATGCCCACTACTAGCACTATCAGGTCGACAGCTACGGCCTGCCAGCGCACCCAGCGCGGCGGCAGCAGGCGACGAATAAGGTCAAAGCCGATGTGCTTGTCCTGAAGATATGCCCAGGACATGCCAAACATCAGGCCATAAATCATCAGGTAGATGGCGGTGTCTTCTCCCCAGGTAATCGAGCCACCATAGGTGTAGCGCGCAAAGGCGTTGCCCGCGACCAATAGGAAAATCAACACCATGGCAAGCCCGGCCAAGCTGCCATTGAACAGGATCAGGCCGCGGTGTATCCGGGCGAGAAGAGCAGACATAAGAGCACCTTCAATCGATAGTCAGGCACGCAGGTACACGAGTGGGCCTTCGAAGGCCCACTCGCAAAGCGCTTTTTTCTGGTGGGCTTAGAAGCGTGCGGAAACCTCTTCCACAGCGGAAGAGAGGCGCTCGATCCACTCGGCATCATCGCCAAGCTCTTCGCTCAAATACGCCTGAACCGGCGGCTGGGCGGCTTCGCGGAAGGCCTCCATCTGTTGAGCGGTAGGCTGGGTGATCTCCATGCCCTCTGCTTCCAGTTTGGTAATCCCCTCTGCCGAGTTGAACTGCTGGATGGCACGGCCGGTAGTGCCCGCCACCACGGCGGCGCGCTTAACCGCCGCTTGCTCCTCTTCGGTGAGCGACTGGAATATCTCATCGTTAATTAGCAGGTGGTCGACGCCATAAACGTGGCGATCCAGGGTTAGGTAATCCTGAAACTCATAGAAGTTATTGCCATAGATCACCGAGATGGGGTTCTCCTGGCCATCGACTACGCCTGTGGCAAGCGCCGTCGGTACTTCACCCCAAGCAATGCCCTGAGGTTCACCGCCCAACGCACTGACCATTTCCAGGTAGAGCGGAATAGTCTGGACACGGAACTTCAACCCCTGCATATCTTCCGGCGAGTGGATCGGACGCACGGAGTTGGTGAAGTGGCGGAAGCCCGTTTCGCCGTAAGCTAGCGTGCGCAGGCCGGTCTGTTGCAAGCAGTGCTCGGCAAGTGCGGTACCAAACTCGCCGTCCAATACTTGCCACGCCACTGGCGCTGACGGGAAGGTGTAAGGGATATCCGTTACCGCGACGGCCGGGCAGAAATTGGCATAGGCGCCGGAGACCATCGCAATGCTGATGGTGCCATCCTGAGCGCCCTCAATCAGTTCGGTTTCACCGCCTAGCGAGCCAGCGGGGTAGAGCTCCACGGTAAGATCCGTTTCGGCTTCCACCAGGTTTTTAAATACCTGCCCCGCAGCGCCTTTTTTAGAGGTGGTCCAGTCATCGGGGTCAACGTGGGCGAAGCGTAACGTCTGGGCGGAGGCATTGGCCGCAGCCACCAGCGTGGTGGCGGCAATAGCTGCTGCTAGCGTGCGCTTTATGGTCGTTTGTTTGCGTGCAAACTGGGGGTATAGAGACATTGTTGTTGTCCTCTTGTCAGGCGGTTGTCATGGGGCTTAAAAAAGCCTTCAGCCTTGGCGTGCTTGGCTCTTCTATGCTTTCCCGAGCAACAATGTACGAAATGGTACGTTCAGTCAAGCTGTGGCATACTAGACCAAAGACGACCATGACAATAAAAGGCACGCTCTATGACAGCCCCTTCGACCAAGGCCAGCCCGCCTGCCGCGCGGCGACGGCGTAAAAATGATCCTGAATCCGTGCGCGCTGATATTCTTGCGGTGGCTACCCGCGAATTTTCCGAAAAAGGTCTCTCCGGGGCCCGGATCGATGAGATCGCTGAGAAGACGCGCGCCTCCAAGCGCATGATTTACTACTACTTTAGTGATAAAGAGACGCTCTACCTGCACACCTTGGAAGCCGCCTACCAGAAAGTGCGCCTGCAGGAGGCCGAGCTGGACCTTGATCACTTGGCCCCGCTAGAGGCGCTGAGCCGACTGGTGCGGTTTACCTTTTGCCATCACGCCAAAAACCCTGACTTTATTCGCCTGGTCATGATCGAAAATATTCACCATGGCCGCTTTATCGCGCAGTCAGCGTTGATTCAATCACTCAATGCCGGGGTGATCGATGTGCTCAGCACTGTGTATGTGCGCGGTGTAGAAGCTAACTGTTTTCGCCCAGGCTTGGATCCACGGGAACTGCACTGGCTGATTAGCGCGCTGTCGTTTTTCAATGTCTCAAACCAGCACACCTTTTCGCGGATTTTTGATTGGCACCAAGCCGCACCAGAGAACCAGCGGAAATTAGAGGATCATGTTACCGAGATGGTGTTGCGCTATGTGGTTACTGACGCAACGCTCTCCCAGTCGTAATCAAAGGTTTGGCTAGCGCTAGTTCGAATGGCTAACAAAAGTGCAATTATTTCCTGAGTCGTGCCTTGTTGAGCTACTTTGCTTGTTTGAGCAACGTTAATCAGCAATGTTAATAGGAGGCTTAGTACTCATGCCTGCTGGATTTTTACAACATCCTTTTATGAGCCAGCGCGCCGTCGCTGAGTGCGGCGATGCCGCCATGGTACGTGCCATGCTGGCCTTTGAGCTGGCCCTGGCCGAGGTTCAGGAAGCCAGTGGCGCGCTACCTAACGGCACTAGCCAGCAAATGCGCGACCAGTTAGAGAGCGTCTCTTTTAACACCGCTGAGATCGCCGAGGGCATCGCCAGCGGCGGCAACGTGGCGATTCCCTTCGTCAAGCAGGGCCGTGCGCTGCTCGCCGATGAGATCAAGCGCTACTGGCACCAGGGCGCGACCAGCCAGGATGTGGTCGACTCCGCGCTGATGCTGCTGCTTAAGCCACGTTTGGCAGCCCTCAATGAGCTGCTCCTGCGCTGCCGTTCGTCGGCGGTAGCGCTGATGGTTACGCATATCGATACGCCCATGGTGGGGCGCACCCTGATGCAGCAGGCGCTGCCGATCACCTTCGGGGTGAAGGTAGCCCACTGGGCTATCGGCCTGGAGCAGGCGCGCCGCCGCTTAAGCGCTGTTGAGCTACCCGTACAGTTTGGTGGCGCGGTGGGCGTGCACTCGGGGTGGGATAATCTCGGGCTTGAGTGGATGGATGCCCTGGCCGAGCGGCTAGGCCTAGCGGTGCCGGTACTGCCCTGGCACACCGACCGCTACCCCATTCATGCTCTCGGTACGGCATTAGATGCCGTCGTCGGGTCGGCTGAAAAAATCGCCCTGGATGTCTCCCTGCTCACCCAAACCGAAGTCGGTGAAGTGGCGGAGCCCTCGGCACCCGGCATGGGTGAGTCCTCCTCCATGCCCCATAAGCGTAACCCGGTACGCAGTGCGCTGATTCGTGGTGCGGCGCGGCAAGTGCATGGCCACACCAGCGTGTTGATCAACGCAGCCGCCCAGCCCCTAGAGCGCGGATTGGGCGAGTGGCACGCGGAGTGGGCGCCGCTGATGGAGAGCGCTCTGCTGGTAGAGGGGGCGCTAGAGCAAGTGGCCGTACTGCTGGAGGGGCTTGAGGTGTACCCCGACAACATGGGGCGCAATCTGGCAGCCACCGGCGGTGGCATTATGGCCGAGCCCGTCGCGCGCTTATTGACGCCTGCGTTAGGCGTGGAAAAAGCCAAAGCGGTTAGCGCGGAAGCGGCAGAAACCTCACGCCATGAAGCACGACCCTATTCAGAGGTGCTTGCCGAGCATCCTGATGTAAAAGGGGCCGTAGACCCCGATGCGCTGCGTAATGCCTGCGACCCTGCTTTATACCTTGGTAGTAGCACAGCCCAGGTCATGCGCGCCAGAGAATGGCTTGAAGCCCAATAAGCGTATTTAAAAACAAAGCGTTAAGTTCAGCTATGGATGGGGTCATAAGTGTCGTGGGGCGCCTGCCGGGCGCTGTCGGGTTTGACCCCGTTGGCGTTCAGCAGTAAGTTGTTCGTATAGAGGATCTATGTTCGCAAGACGAACATTTTGCCAGTGATCCACTCATCAATACGCCAACGACCCGCTAAGAGGCACCCATCATGGCCGAGTTTCTCAGCTTGCATGACGCGGTAGCGCGCTACGTCCAAGACGGCGCCACCGTAGCCATGGAAGGCTTTACCCACCTGATTCCGTTTGCCGCCGGTCACGAAGTGATTCGTCAGAAAAAGCGCGACCTGACGCTGATCCGTATGACCCCCGATATCATCTACGACCAGATGATTGGCGCGGGTTGCGCTAAAAAGGTGATCTTCTCCTGGGGCGGTAACCCTGGCGTGGGCTCGCTACACCGCCTGCGCGATGCAGTCGAGAAAGGCTGGCCGCGCCAGATCGAGATTCTTGAGCACAGCCACGCCGCCATGGCCTGCGCCTTTGAAGCGGGCGCCGCGGGGTTACCGCTGGCGGTTTTTCGCGGCTACATCGGCAGCGAGCTGCCCAGCGTCAACGATCAAATCAAATTCATCGAGTGCCCGTTTACCGGCGAGCGCTTGGCCGCCGTGCCCTCGGTACGCCCGGACGTCTCAATCATCCACGCCCAGCGTGCGGATCGTCAGGGCAATGTGCTGGTGGAAGGTATCGTTGGTGTACAGAAAGAGGCGGTGCTGGCCGCCAAGCACAGTATCGTCACGGTGGAGGAGATCGTCGATGATCTTAACGCCCACCCCAACGCCTGTGTGATTCCCAGCTGGGCCATCAGCGCCATTGCGGTAGCCGAGAAAGGCGCGCTGCCCTCGTATACCCACGGCTACTACGGCCGCAGCAACCGCTTCTATAAAGAGTGGGACGCCATCGCCCGGGATCGCGACACCTTCACCCAGTGGCTCGACGACAACGTCTTTAACGCTGTCCAACATCCTGCAGGGGAGAACAGCTAATGAGTCTCGAATATACCTCTTCTGAAATGATGTCAGTGACCGCCGCGCGGGCGCTGGAAAACGGCATGACCTGCTTTGTGGGCATTGGGTTGCCCTCGGAAGCCGCCAACCTGGCGCGTCTTACCCACGCCCCCGATGTAGTGCTGATTTATGAGTCCGGCACGCTGCAGACCAAGCCCGAGATACTGCCGCTCTCCATCGGTGACGGCGAACTGTGCGAATCGGCGCTGACCACCGTGGCGGTACCGGAGATGTTCCGCTACTGGCTCCAGGGTGGCAAAGTCAACGTGGGCTTTTTGGGCACTGCACAAATTGACCGCTTTGCTAACCTTAACACCACGCTAATCGGTGATTACAAAGCGCCCAAGGTTCGCCTGCCGGGCGGCGGCGGAGCGCCGGAAATTGCCACCAACGCCGGCGAAGTGTTTATCACCCTGAAGCACTCCAAGCGCGCCTTTGTCAAAGATGTCGACTTTGTCACCACCCTCGGCTTTGGCCGCGATGGTAAAGGGCGAGATAACGTACCCAATATCGGCAAGGGACCCACCCGCGTAATCACCGACCTATGCGTGATGAAACCCGACCCGAAGACCAAAGAGCTGGTGGTGGTGTCGCTACACCCCGGCGTGAGCCGCGACGACGTGATTGACGCCACCGGCTGGGAAGTGCGCTTTGCCGAGGAGCTGGAGAGCACCCCTGAGCCCAGCGAAAACGAACTGACGATTTTACGTGAGCTCAAAGCGCGCACCGAACGGGCCCACACAGGCGAATAAGGAGCTATTGATGAGCGATGTTGTGATGCAAGACGTTTTCCTATGTCATCCCCGCCGCACCGCCGTGGGACGCTTTGGTGGCACCCTGGCCAGCGTACGCCCGGATGATTTTGCGGCGACGATTTTTAAAGCCGTGCTGGCAGAGGCGCCGAATCTCGATCCTGCTGCCATCGAAGAAGTCTTTATGGGCTGCGCCAACCAGGCCGGTGAAGACAACCGCAACGTGGCGCGGATGTCCTCGCTGCTGGCGGGCATTCCTACATCGGTGCCCGGCACCACCATGAATCGCCTGTGCGGCTCGGGTATGGACGCTGTGGGTACCGCGTTTCGCGCCATTAAAGCGGGTGAGATGGCGCTGGCGCTGGCTGGCGGCGTGGAGTCCATGTCTCGCGCGCCCTACGTGATGGGCAAGGCCGATAGTGCCTTTGCCCGCACGCAAAAACTCGAAGACACCACCATTGGCTGGCGCTTGGTCAACCCGCAGATGAAGAAAACCTACGGCATTGATTCCATGCCGGAAACGGCGGAAAACGTCGCCGAGCAGTTCAATATCTCTCGTGAAGATCAGGACGCCTTTGCCCTGCGCTCCCAGCAGAAGGCCGCTGCCGCTCAACAGGCGGGGCGCTTTGCCCAGGAGATCACCGCCATCGAGATCCCGCGCCGCAAGCAGGAACCGCTGATCTTTGATCAGGATGAGCACCTGCGGGAAACCACGCTGGAAAAACTGGCAGCTTTGCCCACCCCTTTCCGTGACGGCGGCAGCGTGACCGCAGGCAATGCGTCGGGCGTTAACGACGGTGCGGCGGCGATGCTGGTGGCCAGCGAAGCGGCGGTTAAACAGCATGGCCTGACACCGATGGCGAAAATCATCGGCATGGCCACGGCGGGCGTAGAGCCGCGGATTATGGGCTATGGCCCGGTACCGGCTGTGCAGAAACTACTCAAGCGCACCGGTATCTCAATGGATGAGATCGATGTGTTTGAGTTCAACGAAGCGTTCGCCGCCCAGGCGCTGGCCTGTATGCGCGACCTGGGCCTTAAAGATGACGACCCCCGCGTTAACCCCAACGGCGGCGCGATCGCCCTGGGGCACCCGCTGGGTATGTCCGGCGCCCGCCTGTTAATGACCGCCGCCCATGAGCTGCAAAACAGTGGCAAGCGCTATGCGCTGTGCACCATGTGCGTGGGCGTGGGTCAGGGTATCGCTACGTTGATTGAACGCGTTTAACGGAGACCGTCATGGCATTTCATAGCATCAACGGCCGCAGCGTGGCCTATCGGCTGCTCGGTTCGCAAGTGAATCCACTGATCGTGCTGGCACACCCTCTGGGCATGAGCCAAGCGGTGTGGGACGACATCATACCCGCGCTGCTGCCCCGCTACCGGGTGCTGACCTGGGATCTGCCCGGCCATGGGGCTAGCCAGGCGGTCAGCGGTACACAAATCACGCCCGCTGATTTAGCCGCTGAGGCGCTGGCATTGGCAGAACTGGCGGGCGCTGAGCGCTTTCACTTTGCCGGTACGTCCATTGGTGGTGTCGTCGGCCAGCAGTTGATTGCCGAGCATGGCGATCGCCTGCTCTCCGCTACGCTGACCAACACTGGCGCGGTGATCGGCAACCCTGATCTCTGGAACACTCGCGCAGGGCGCGTGCGTCAGGAAGGCTTGGCGGCGATGTCTGAAGAGATCGTGCCGCGCTGGTTTGCACCAAACGCCTTTGAGGCAAGCCCGGCGCTGAAAGCGGGATGGTGCGTACAAATGGGCCGTGGCGACGATGAGTCCTACGCCCAGCTGTGCGAGATGCTGGGCCGCGATACGTTCACTGGCAAATTAGCTGCTAAGCAGGCCAAAGTGCAGCTGTTTGGCGGCAGTGACGATATGGCCACGCCGCCCGCGACGCTGGAAGCCCTGGCAGCGGAGCTCGACGACGCACCGCTGGAGATTTTTGAAGGCATCGGCCATGTGCCTGCAGTTGAAGCCCCGGCGCTGTTTGCGCAAAAGCTGCTCAATGTACTGGCGACTGATTTAGGTGACGTTCCCAACCACGGCGTGGCGTACGCCACTGGCTTGGAGACCCGCAAACAGGTATTGGGCGAAGAGCATGTGGCGCGCTCCACTGCCAACGCCAACAGCCTGGATGCGTCCTTCCAGCAGATGATTACCCGCCTGGCCTGGGGCGAGCTGTGGAGCAATAACGACCTAACCCGCCGTGAGCGCAGTATGATTACCACCGGCATTCTCGCTGCGCTTGGCCGTGAAGAGCTAACGCTGCACTTAAAAACCGCCCAACGTATTGGCCTAACGGAAGCCGAGCTGCGCCAAGTATTGATGCACGTGGCGATTTATGGCGGTGTACCCGCGGCCAATCACGCTTTTGCCCTCGCTAAGGAGTTGGGCTGGGGTGAGTAGCGAATCAACATACTTGATGAGAGGTAAGGGCGATGACCCACGACAATAAACGCTTTGTGGCCCGCGATCGCAACTGGCATCCCCCTGCCTATGCGCCGGGCTATAAGACCTCGGTAGCGCGCTCACCCCAGCAGGCGCTGGTGAGTATGCAGCAACCGACCGTTTCAGAGCTGACCGGCCCTGACTTTAGCCATCTGCGCATGGGCCCCCACGACAACGATCTGCTGCTGAATTTCCGTCAAGAGCAGGCTCAAGAAAACAGCCTGCCCCAGGGCGAGCGGATCATGATGTTTGGCCGGGTGGTGGATCAGTTTGGCAAGCCAATACCGCACACCCTGGTGGAGATGTGGCAGGCCAACGCGGGCGGGCGCTATCGGCATAAGAACGATAAGTACCTGGCACCGTTAGACCCCAATTTCGGGGGTGTAGGCCGTTGTCTGACCGATGAGCAGGGTATGTACCGCTTTCGCACCATCAAGCCCGGCCCTTACCCGTGGCCCAACGATATGAACAGCTGGCGCCCCGCGCATATTCACGTTTCGGTGACCGGCCCGTCAATCGCTACCCGTCTGATTACTCAAATGTATTTTGAGGGCGACCCGCTGATCCCGCTCTGCCCCATCGTGCATACGCTGAAAGACCCGCTCGCGGTTGAGACCATGGTTGGGCGGCTTGATATGGCCCACAGCAAGCCGATGGATTTTCTTGCCTACCGCTTTGATATCGTGGTGCGCGGCGAGCTGCAAACCTATTTTGAAAACCAATAAGGGCGGGGAGATATCATGAAACAGCCTTCTATTCAGCCCAACAGCCAGCCGACCAGCGAGCTGATGCTGCGAGAAACCGCCTCGCAAACCGCAGGCCCCTACGTGCATATTGGCCTTGCCCTCGCCGCTGCCGGTAACCCGGTGCGGGACGAAGAGATCTGGAGCGAGATGGCCAAGCCTGAAGCAGAGGGGGAGCCTATCGAAGTCGTCGGCACCGTCATCGACGGCAACGGCGATCTGGTACGCGATGCGTTTCTAGAAGCCTGGCAGGCTGACGCCACCGGTAACTACCAATCCGATTACGATCTCAGCAAGCCGTTCAATAGCTTTGGCCGCACCGCGACGACGTTTGACCACGGCAGCGAATGGTCATTAACCACCATCAAGCCCGGCGCGGTGAAGCACTCCAGCGGCCAGTCAATGGCGCCGCACATTAACCTGACGCTGTTTGCCCGGGGAGTGAATATTCATCTGCAGACGCGGCTCTACTTTGACGATGAAGCAAAAGCGAATGCCCAATGCCCGGTGCTCACGCGCATCGAATCACCGGCACGCCGCCAGACCCTGATCGCCAAGCGCGAAGAGGTCGATGGAAAGGTACGTTATCGCTTGGATATCCGCCTACAGGGTGAAGGCGAGACGGTGTTTTTTGATTTTTAGCCTGTTTTGATACGCTTTATGTAGCACAAAAAGCGCTGACCACTACTGGCAGCGCTTTTTTTATTGGGCTAATACCATGGTCGAGTATGGATGTTGGAAAAGTCCAACTTTATCCTGCCAATGTGCCTTACCGTATACCCCTTAAAGTCGCAACACTGGCTGTATGGTGTAGGTTTTATGCAGACCTGATCTCGCGCTGGCTAACCATAGACGAATGTCGATTAGCTCTGTGGGCTTGAGTGGACTAATCTGGCCTTTTAGAGCGAACTAGTATTCGTTATGCGAACTTATAATAATCTAACAAAAGTCCTGGAGTCCCCATGAAAATAACCCTATCCCGGTGCGTTTTGGCAACCGCTATTGCAGGTCTTGGCATCAGTTCGGTTCAGGCAGAGACCACCTTGCGTATGGCCCATTTTTGGCCTGGCCCTTCTGGTGTCAATCAAGATGTTTTGCAGGCATGGGCCGATACCATCGAAGAAGAGTCCAAAGGCGATCTAACCATTCAGATGTTCCCTGCAGGCACGTTAGCCAAACCGGACTCCATCTATGAAGCCGCTGCCAACGGTATTGCCGATATTGGCGCCACCGCCCAGGGTTATACGGCTGGTCGATTCCCTCTCTCCCAGATTGTTGAACTACCTGGGGTTGCGAGCACGGCAACGCAAGGTGCTTGCGTACTACAAACGCTTTTTGATGATGGCCATTTGGATAGCGAATACGAAGATACCCGCCCGCTATTTATGTTTACCACGGGTCCCGGTGGCATCCACACCATCGACACCGATGTGCAAACACCGGCCGACCTGGAAGGGCTGCGCATTCGCCGTCCCACCGCTGTAGCGGGCGAGATGCTGGAAAATATGGGCGCGATTCCTGTGGGCATGCCAGCGCCCGATATCTACACCTCCATGCAGCGCGGTGTCATTGATGGCTTGAGTTTCCCCTGGGAAGGCTTAAAGGGTTTCCGCGTTAATGAACTGGTCAGTTATCACACCGAAGTGCCGTTCTACACGCTGATCTTTGTTGCCACCATGAATCAGCGCTCTTACGATAATTTGACGCCCGAGCAGCAGGCGGTCATTGACAATAACTCAGGTATGAAATGGGCTGAAAATGCCGGTGCTGTGTTTGACCGACTCGATGTGGAGGGTAAACAGGAAGCGGTAGACGCTGGTCATACTATTCGTGAAATCGAAAACCCGCTTCAACATCCTGATTGGCAAGAGCCCCTCGAAACCGGTATTGAAAACTACCTAACGCAGCTGGAAGAGCGTGGCCTGGATCAGGCTCGGGATATATATCAAGCAGCACTGGCAGCTAGTGAGTCGTGTGGTACCCAATAGGGGGTAAGGTTTTATGAAGTCTACTCTCTATAGGGCCAGCCACTGGCTGGCCCTCATCTGTCGCTTGGTGGCTGGCATCGCACTGATTGGCCTGTTGGCAGTGACCATTGCTGATGTAAGTACACGCTATCTATCGCGTCTTACGGAAGGCGCGATTGCGCTACGCGTTTCCGGTAGCGTTGAGCTGGTCAGCTATTTGATGCTGTTTGCGCTATTAGCCGCCATGGCCGCGAATGTGGAGAAAAGCCAAGTGGTGGTAGAGGCGTTCTCTCACGGCTTGCCGCAAACGATAAAAAATCGCCTGCAGGGGCTCTTTTTTCTAGGCTTCATGGCGTTAGGGCTGATTCTATTTGTGGGCTTGCTGGATTCGGCGGCAGCGGCGACTCGCCACGGCGAAATAACCCAGGATCTGCGACTACCCATGGGGCCAATTTACCAGTTGGCCGCCGTGCTTAGTTTGCTACTGGGGGTACGGAGCTTTATTCACGCCTTATTAGGCATTGTTTATGCTGCGGGTGAGGAGGCGGCTCATGGGGAGTGAAGCGATTGGAGCCATGGGGCTAGGGCTTTTATTGGTATTGATGATTCTGCGTGTGCCGGTCGCCTTAACCATGCTTATTGTGGGGGTGGTAGGGTTTGCCCAAATCATTAGTTGGGACGCGGCCGTTGCGCAGTTAAAAACCGTACCGGTGGAAGTGCTCTCGAATTACAGTTTCAGCGCCGTGCCCATGTTTATCTTAATGGGCGTGCTGGCGGCCCATTCGGGGATGGCCGGGAAGCTGTTTGATTCAACCCGGATTATTTGCGGCGGCTGGAAGGGCGGCCTGGCGATTGCAGCGGTGGGCTCTTGCGGTATTTTCTCGGCGATTTCCGGCTCCTCATTGGCGACAGCCAGCACCATGACCCGGGTAGCGTTGCCGGAGATGGAGCGCTACGGCTATAACCGTGGCTTAGCCACCGGCGCGCTGGCTGCAGGTGGCACGCTGGGTATTATGATTCCCCCCAGTATTGCGCTACTTATCTACGCCATTCTTACCGAACAGTCTGTGGGCGATATGTTTATGGCGGGGCTGATTCCTGGCCTGCTGGGGCTGGTGATGTATTCACTGACCATTACGGTAGTCATGTACCTGCGCCCCTCCCTAGCAGTAGCGGGCGAACCCACTGCCTGGAAAGAGAAGTTGCTCTCGCTGACCGGTTTAGTGCCGTTCTTTGGCGTTTTCCTGGTGATGATTTTAGGTATTTATTTTGGTGCCTTTACGCCAACAGAAGGGGCTAGTGTAGGGGCGTTTGCCACGCTGATTTACGCCCTGGTAAAAGGCATGCGCGGAGCGCAGCTATGGCACAGCGTACAAGAGACATTGGCGCTCTCTGCCGTGGTGTTCTTCATGCTGGTGGGAGCGGAAACGCTCGGTTATTTCATCTCAGTGTCGCGTATTTCGTTTTCGATTACCGATCTGCTCTACGGCATGGATCTAACCCCCATCGTCGTAGTGCTGTGCATTTTGGCGCTCTACTTTGTGCTGGGTATGTTTATGGACTCCATCGCCATGCTGGTGATCACCGTGCCGGTGGTATATCCGATCATCCAGGCGATGGGCATCGACCCGGTATGGTTCGGCATTTTGACCGTACTGACCGTTGAGCTGGGACTGATGACCCCGCCGGTGGGGATGAACGTGTTTGTGATTAAAGCAATGGCGCCGCATGTTGGGTTAGGTGAGATTTTTAAAGGGGTTGCGCCGTTTGTGGTCTCTGACTTACTACGCCTTGCACTGCTCATCGCTTTTCCCATTTTGAGCACCATGTTTCTGCTGTAGGCCGTTTTATTACAAGGAGTAAATGCCATGTTCAATACTCAGCTATTGTCGGCGGGCCAATCAACCGCTGCTGAGCAAACCGCCACCTTTACCCGCGCGAACCCTTTAAGCGGTGATGTGGTCACCACGGCTGCGGCGGCAAGTGTCGGTGATGCGAACACGGCAGCGGACGCCGCAGGCCGGGCGTTTGAAGCATGGTCAAAAACTGGCCCAGGAGAACGGCGTGCTAAGCTTTTAAAAGCGGCTGAGCTAATGGAAGCACGTCAGGGGGATTTCATCGATCGAATGGTGGAAGAGACTGGTGCCACGCTAGGCTGGGCGGGGTTTAACGTTAAAGTGGCCGCCGATGTATTGCGTGAGGCAGCGGCGTTAACAACGCAGATTCAAGGCAATGTCATTCCCTCGGACGTGCCTGACAGTATGGCCATGGGGGTGCGTGTACCCTGTGGTGTCGTGGTTGGCATCGCGCCCTGGAACGCACCGATAATTCTGGGTACGCGGGCCATCGCCGCACCTTTGGCCTGCGGCAATAGCGTTATTTTGAAAGCTTCCGAGCAGTGCCCAGCGACGCATCATTTGATTGGTGAAGTGCTTCAAGAAGCGGGGTTTGGCGGTGGAGTCGTCACCGTGATTACCAACGCTCCGGATAATGCCGCTGATGTCGTCAGCGCGCTGATTGCCCACCCAGCCGTACGGCGGATCAATTTCACTGGCTCCACCGGTGTAGGCAAAATCATTGCCGAGCAAGCGGCCAAATATTTAAAGCCTGTGCTGCTTGAACTGGGTGGCAAGGCGCCGTTTTTGGTATTGGATGATGCAGATATCGATGCTGCTGTAGACGCAGCGATTTTTGGCGCGTTTTTTAACCAAGGCCAGATCTGCATGTCCACCGAGCGGGTTATTGTTGATCACCACGTGGCGGATGCTTTTGTAGAGAAATTTGCCGCAAGGGCTCAGACGCTAAAAGCAGGCGACCCGCGTGATGAGCGCAACACGCTCGGCACGTTAATCAATGCGCAGTCAGGAGAAAAGCTAAATAGCTTGATTGATGACGCCGTGGCTCAAGGCGCGCGCGTAGTCGCGGGTGGCAAAGCCGAGGGCGTGGTCATGCAGGCCACAATCATCGATGGTGTGACCAGCGCTATGCGTATCTATAGCGAAGAGTCGTTTGGCCCGGTCGTGGCAGTGATCCGCGTTAACGGTGAAGAAGAGGCAGTGCACATTGCCAATGATAGCGAGTACGGCCTTTCATCGGCGGTGTTCAGCCGTGATAGCGCACGCGCCATGAAAGTGGCAGGGCGCTTACAAACGGGTATCTGCCATATCAACGCCCCCACGGTACACGATGAGCCTCAAATGCCGTTTGGTGGTGTGAAGTCCAGCGGCTACGGACGCTTTGGCGGTAAAGCCGGTATTGAAGAGTTCACCGAGTTACGCTGGATGACGATGCAGCTAGGGCCAAGGCATTATCCTATTTAGTGGTCTCGTTAACTGCCACCGTTTGACGCAGCC
>AXCI01000334.1_pt1 | contig 16278 bp, 18 predicted proteins | sample 182571 | NCBI WGS metagenome assembly AXCI01 (sample SAMN02359225, study PRJNA218796) | groundwater metagenome | isolation source: Mt. Simon Sandstone pore water sample D5872 at 1.8km depth, Illinois-Basin... | place: USA: Decatur, Illinois | collected 2009-05 | reverse complement strand
TCCGGCTGTATGAACGCCTGTGGCCACCACCACGTGGGCCACATCGGTATTCTGGGCGTGGATAAAAAAGGCGAGGAGTTCTATCAGATATCGATTGGCGGCAATTCCACCGACGATGCCTCTCTGGGTAAGATTCTAGGCCCCTCGTTTTTCCGCTCAGACGTGCCGGATGTGGTTGAAAAAGTGCTGGAAGTCTATGTGTCACAGCGCCATGAGGATGAACGCTTCTTGGATACTTACCGCCGTATTGGCTTAAAACCCTTTAAGGAGCGCGTCTATGCCGCCTAATAAACTTGATGAGACGCAAGCTGACACGGTTGAGCAGGCGCCTGTTCATGTGGATCATCTGATCGTCAAGGGCGAGCTGGCGGCAGAGAACGCTTGGTGTGTCTCCTACGATAACGATGCGCTACCGGAGCAGCGCCCTGCGTTCGTGCCGCTGGCGTTGTGGCAATCAAATCAGGAAGACGCTGAGCTGGCGCCGCTTCTGATGAGCGATACAGCGCTTAATACGGAGCTGGCAGCTGAACTGAGTAAAGCGTCGGCCATTGCCATCGACTTCCCCGCCTTCACCGATGGTCGTGGTTACAGCATCGCCCGTCTGCTTCGGGAGCGCTATGGCTATAGCGGCGAAGTGCGTGCTGTGGGTGACGTGCTGGTGGATCAACTGGAGTATATGCGTCGCTGCGGTTTCAGTGCCATGGCGCTGCGCAATGACCAGCATCCCGAGGACGCCCTGCGCGCGCTGAGCTTTATCAGCGTTCGCTACCAGCCAGATGTGGAAGAGCGTCAGGCGCTGTTTGAGCGCCGCTTGTCTGCAGGCAAGTAAGCGCAGTAGGCAGGCTTGGTAAACCCAATAGGGCAGCTTCGGCTGCCCTATTTATGTTTAAACGGACTTATTTCTAACCAGGCCTGGTGCTAAACAGTTACCCTCGGCGCTTCTGCTGGCGCTCACGGTTATTGGCTTTCGCGCGATCGCTTTTGCGCAGCATCACCCAGGTGGCGCCAAGCCCCCCTTCTGATGGCTGAGCGGATACGTACGCCTGCACCTCTTCAAACTGGCCTAGCCACTTGGCAAGGTAGGAGCGTAACACGTTCGCGGGGCTATCGATCTCACGTCCACGACCGTGAACGATCATGACCGAACGCAAGTCGTGAGCGTAGGCTTCCTGGATGAACTGGAAAAGCAGTCGTCGACACTCGCTTAATGGTCGCCTAAGCAGATGAAGCTGCGACTGAACGCTGTAGCCACCGTGTCTTAATTTATCGACTACGCCTTGTTGTATGCCTTCTCGGCGATACTCCATGGGGTCAAACGGAGGCAGTAAGTCAACAAAGTCATCGGAGAGGAAGTTGCGCGCCCCGCTCTCCTCTTCAGCCCATTCACGCTGGGCCAGTTGGGCTTCTGAGGGGCGTTTGCGTTGTTGGCCAGGGTCTGCACGATTGCTGGGTGGCAGCGGTTTGACATCGCCTATAAGAGCACGGAAATCCATATCATCACGAAGTGGCTGATTCATTGCAGGCTCCTCCGGCAGGGTCTAATAAACACCTTGTTTGCTTACACAGCCTAGCAAACACTGACACTTTGCTTAAGCAGATAACCGATGTCGATAACATGGACAAGAAATCCAGTACTGCGCATGTTCTACGTCCAATATAGCACTTCACATATAGGACTTGTCTTCGCCAAGTGGGCGCGCCAAGCTATGTAAGCTATCTCCATCTTATACAGAAAGGCGTCTTGGTTTGTTTAAAACGGTTTGGTTTAAACGCTTGGTTATCGTTAGCGCTACGGGAGTGCTCGGCGTGGCCGGCTGGCTCTGGTTAACGATGCTAAGCCCATGGTTTTATGAACGCCCCGCTGGGTTAGCCGATATCGAACAGCGCACCCACCAGGTTTTCGTTTACGGCACGTTGCGCTACGCCCCTGTCCGTTTGGTCGTGATGGGGAGCTTTGGCGACCCCACATCAGCCGTGCTGGAGGGCTTTCAGCGCAACGGTCTTGATCTTGCACCCCACCCCGACAGTAGCGTTGAAGGGCTACTGCTGCAGGTGAGTGCCGATGAGTTGACCCGCCTAGACCGCTATGAACGCTTAGGTATTCGTTACGAACGAGTAACCATTACGCTGCGCGACGGCACCTCCGCATGGGTCTATAGGCGCCTCTCAGAGAGGCAAAATACGTGGCTATCCTACCCGCCACTCCCCATCGCTCTGGTACCATAGATGACCACTAATGTTCTATTTTCGTGACAGTTTCAATGATTCTATCCAGGAATAATGATGAGTGAAATAACACCGTACGTTTTGGTTCTCTACTACTCACGCTCCGGCGCTACGGCCACCATGGCACAGCAGATCGCAGCCGGCGTAGAAAGCGTGTCCGGCATCCAGGCGCGTTTACGCACGGTAGCCCCGGTTTCGACGACTTGTGAAGCCGTTGACCCCGACATACCTGCAGAGGGAGCGATCTACGCCGATCTGGATGACTTGCGCCAGTGTAGCGCGCTGGCGCTGGGTAGCCCGACGCGATTTGGCAACATGGCCGCACCGCTTAAATATTTCATCGACTCCACGAGCAGTCTGTGGATGAACGGTGCACTGATAGACAAGCCCGCCTGTGCGTTCACGTCGAGCTCAAGCCTGCACGGTGGTCAAGAAAGCACACTGCTGACCATGCTAGTGCCACTGCTGCACCACGGTATGGTCTACGCAGGGGTGCCCTATAATGAAACCACACTACTTGAAACCCAATCTGGCGGCACGCCCTACGGTACCAGCCACTTGGCAGGCGCGCGTAGTGACCGCCCCGTCGATGAGCACGAGCGTGCGCTTTGCGTTGCTCAGGGGAAGCGCATAGCGCGCCTTGCACTGGCGCTGCACACGATGCGTCAGGAGGCCTTATGAGACAGTGGCTGGAAGACGTAGAGGCCCGTCACGGGATTGATAAACTCACCCTGAGAAGCCGCCAGTTGGTGCTTGCCAGCTTCGCTATTCTGCTAATGCTGGTTATTTACCGCGGCTTCCTGGTGCAAGGCGATGAGTTTAACTGGCGACCGGTGGTGGCATTTGTCCTGCCCTTGGTGCTTTTTCTGCCCTCCATTATCGGCCAGCGCGCCCGCGGCCATGCGTGGCTTGCGTTTGTTAGTCTGCTCTACTTTACCCAGGGGATAATGCTGGCAACGCTGCCCGGGCAGAGTATCCGCGGGCTTTTGGAAGCCGCCGTTGCCATGGCTCTCTTTGCTGGCTGCATGAGCTATGCGCGCTTTCGTAGTCGACAGCTACGCCAACAATAGGCACCTTAAAACCAAAGCCAAAGTACGACGCCAGCAGCGATCAACACCGTACCCACCGCCCGCAAGCGCAATGTGGCTGCGTTTAAAGGCTCATCACGTGCATCCACAGGCTGCTGGCGAAAACGTTTGCTACCCAGCAGCATCGCCTTTAACAGAGGCTCTCCTAGCAGCCGGTGCACTATTAATCCGACCAAATGCAGCCCGATCAAAATGATTAATAGATCGCTGTTCCAGTGGTGCAGAGCGCGCAACTGGCTGCTCACACCCTCACCCAATAAGCCATGCAGCGGCGCTTGAAAAAAGATATCGTCACTCAAAAACAGGCCACTCACTGCTTGAAAGCTGAGCGAGAGCAGCAATAGCACCACCATCCAGCCGCCTAATGGATTGTGGCTGGCATAAGCATGGTGTTGACGCTTGATGAGGGCCTTTGAATAGGCAATCGTTTTAGCCGGTGGGTATACAAATGTTCTGAACCGCGCATACACGCTGCCCAGTAAGCCCCATAACCCGCGGAAAACCAGCAGCCCAATGACCAGATAGCCCGCTTGAGCGTGTACCTCAATGGGAAATAGAAAAGGCACGCCGCTGGTCTTGGTGGTATAAAATGAAATCAACACCGCCGCCACTACTCCCCAGTGAAACAGGCGAATCCAATGATCCCATACATTAATTGCCACCTTGGGATTGCCCATAACCCTATCCTCTATGCAATGGTAGGCCAGCATTGGTGAGCTGGCCGTTGGTGAGATCATTTTGGTGAGATAGCTTCGCATTTATTTGGTCATTCTCATAGAATGCGGGACAGTTAGTCGCAACCTTTCGTCGCCATCACTCACTGCAACAGCTATTCTTAATACTGGCTAAAATAACAGCACTTAGAGCGCTCGTTAACCATCTATTGATAGCGGTCACTTGAGCTTTAAAGGCAGACCGGCGAACATGGATGAAATTTAAGGGAGAAGCATTCGATGACACGTAATATAGCCGATATCAGGCGTGATTATGAGGGCGGCAGGCTAGACGAGTCCCAGGCACCCGACGACCCGTTTCTGCTATTTGACGAGTGGTTCACCCTTGCACTGGAAAAAGAGGGTAAAGACGGCAACGCCATGACCCTTGCCACCGTCGATAGCCAAGGTAGGCCTCATTCACGGGTCGTATTGCTGAAAGGCTTCGATGAACGCGGCATGGTATTTTTCACCAACTACCACAGCCATAAGGGCAGCGAGTTAACGAATGTGCCCTACGCCGCCATGACCTTCTGGTGGCCGTCGCTCTCCCGCCAGGTGCGTATCGAAGGGCCTGTCGAGCAAGTCTCCGCCGATGAGTCTGATGAGTACTTTGCCAGCCGCCCTCGAGGCAGCCAGCTTGGCGCCTGGATTGCCACTCAGAGCGTGGTGATTCCCGGTCGTAAATGGATCGAAGAGCGTCAAAAGCGCTTTGAACAAGCTTACCTCGACCAGGAGATTCCCCGTCCTATCCACTGGGGGGGGTATCGGGTCACCCCTGAAATGATCGAATTCTGGCAGGGTCAACCTAGCCGACTACACGACCGGCTGCGTTTCGAGCGCCGGGATGGGGGTAGTTGGAGTCGCTTCCGCATGGCGCCCTAAGTCGCCGTTTTTGAAGGCCTGATAATGAGAATGCAGGCCTTTTTAGCTTGGAGATTCAGTCCGGCAGGCTCTCAAGGCGGTGGCGCTGCCACTCACTGTCGGGCTCATTGAGGCGCAGCACGGCGTCAATCACCTGCTCTTCCATGTTGTAACGCGCTTTAAAGCCCAAATGCTTCATTAGCGCCCGCATTGGATGGTTATCGACCATAATCTTGCCAATCATCTCCAGGGTGCCAATGTTGGTGCAGTAATCGATCATCTTCTTCATCAACAGGCTGCCTATGCCCAGCCCTTGAAGGTCATCACGAATAATGACCGAAAATTCTGTGCGGATATTATCCGGGTCATTCCACACCCTTACGACACCTAACATCTCCTTGCTACCATCGTCGGCTAAATATTCTGCTATGAACGCCATCTGACGGTCATAGTTGATATGCGACAGAATCGATAAATCGCGTTGGGTTAAGTTGGATTTATTATGAAAATAGCGGAAGCGAATGCTCTCCTCTGAAAGCTGGCGATGGAAAGTGGTAATTAGATGGGCATCTTCGGCACGAATGGGCCTTACTTCGACCTGCCAACCGTTTTTCAGTGTCACCCACTCCCGCAGTTCTTCAGGGTACGGCATGATGGCGAAGCGCGATGGCGTGCCTAGGTCCATGGCGAAATCGACGGCGACCATACCGTCACGATTAAGTAGCAGAGGGTTTATTTCCAGACCACGTAAATCGCTCAAGTCGGAGGCCATTTGCGATAGCTTGACGAGCATTTGACACAGGTGCTGGATATCACGCTCTGGGTCGGCGGAGTGTTCACGAATCAATGATGCTGCGTGAGTCCTACCCACAACATCGGCGGCGAGACTCATATTGAGCGGCGGCAAAGCGACCTGGCGGTCAGCCAGCACGTTGACCTTATAGCCGCCGATACCAAAGACGATAAGCGGACCAAAAACCGGATCGCGAGTAATGCCGGCACAAATCTGCATTGAGTGCTTGCCCCGCTGCATCGGCTGCAAGCAGTATTCACGAATTGCGTACTCGGGAAACTTCTCAAATACTTTATCGCCCAGTGTGCGCACGCCCTCTGCCACCTGCTCAGGCGTTTCCAAATCCTGTAACAAGCCCGCCGAAATTTTATGCGGATGCTTGCGGTAGCGATAAGGGCGGCAATTGCCTTCGTGCACGACCTTAAGCGCTTTCCTACCGGGTATTTCCGACGCTCTGGCCAAGGCTTCTTCGGGCGTGGCCAAATACACGCTGGGAGCGGTAGGAATGCCGTAAGCCTCAAGTACTTGCGCTGTTTCAGAGTGGGTTAGCGTCTGCCTACCCTGCTCTTTTGCCTGCTTGATCAGTGTGCGGCACTGGGCACGTATTTCTGGACTGGTGGAAAATGGCAGGCTGGGAGGGATCTCCTGCAGTAGCGCCTGAACGCGCTGGTAAATCACCATATGCATGAATGCCTTAACGGCTTTCTCAGGCGAAATATAGGTCGGAATTCCGGCTAAATTGCAGACGTGGCGGGCATTGAGCGCGTCTTTTAAGCCCATCCAACTGGTGAGTAGGTTGCGACGAAACTTTTTACGGTTATCGATCAACGCTTGAGCCGTTACCAGCGACGGAGCCATACGCGTAGGCGCGTGCACCACGAGCACGGCATCGACATTCGCATCGGCGGCGACGATCTCCAGCGCTTGTACAAAGCGCTCGGGCGAGGCGTTGCCACCTAAATCCACCGGGTTCTCCCCCGGCTTACTCATATCGACTTCGCTACGGTGCAGCGCGGCCTGCGTTTCGGCGCTGAATTCAGCCAGCTTTCCGCCTGCGCTAATCAGCTTATCAATAGCGAGCATCGCTGGCCCCAAGCCATTAGAGACTATGGCCAAGCGGTCCCCCTTGAGGGGCTTCATCCGTGACAGCGTTTCCAGCGCGTCGAGCAGCTCGTCAGAGTCATCCACCCGAACCACGCCGGCCCTGGCAAACGCGGCATCAAACACGACATCGCGATTGGCAATGCCTGGGGTCGGTGCCATGCCGGAAATATCGGATTCCGGCGTCCGACCGCTCTTGATAGCCAGTACCAAGCGATTGCGTGACGCATCACGTACGGCCGTCATGAAATGCTGCGCGTCGCTGATCCGCTCCAGATGCAGTAAAATGGCTTGGGCGGGCGAGAACTGGTTAACGTAATCGATCAAATCAGGCAGCAGTACATCCACGCTGTCGCCCACGGTAATCAGGTGTGAAAAGCCGACGTCTCGACCCGCGGCCCAATCGATCATCGCATTGGCAAGCATGCCCGACTGGCCCAGATAAGCGACGCGACCAGCTTTTACTGGCTGGCTGGCGTATGACGCGTTGAGCTTTTTGCCCGGTACAATCAGCCCCATGCACTCTGGCCCCAGCACACGGATTCCCGATACCCTGGCCGCTTTCAGCATCTGCTCACGGATCGACCCCTTACTGCCTTTATCGCGGTCAAGGTAGGCGCCGCCAGAGAGTACCAGGGCTGCTTTAACCCCATACTGGCCAAGCTTTTTGATTAAACTAGCAACACCCTCTATCGGTGAACAGATGACGGCCAGATCGGGTATTTCGGGCAATTCACTGATACGGCTTACACAGGGAGCGCCGAAAACGTCGCTATACCCTTTAAGATTGACCGCCCAAAGCTTACCCTTAAACTCCGCTTCCTGAATATTGCGCAGGACTAATCCCCCCAACGAAGCGGGTTTTTCCGAGGCACCAAACACCGCTATCGTGCGAGGTTCAAAAAAATGGTGCAAAAAGCGTGTGCTCACAGATGAGTCTCCCCTGACGTTGATAGCCGCTGTACGACTTATTGACACTATTGCAAAGGGCCGGGAGGCGATTAAGGTGACACCAATAATAATGGAGCGCTTGCATGATTACCGCCTACCTTACCCACCCAGACTGCTCATTGCACCATATGGGGCCGGAGCATCCCGAAAGTCCTCTTCGTCTGGAGGCTATTCGCGCTCGACTATCGCTTGCTGGCTTACTGCAACAAACCATGCAGGCTGATGCCAAAGAAGCTTGTGAAGCGTCACTGGCAAGAGTACACCCCTTGCGACATCTGCGCGCCCTTGAAAAGTGTCTGCCGGCTGAGGGGATTGTCACCCTAGACAGCGATACCATGATGAACCCTAACAGCCTGCAAGCTGCGCGGGTGGCGGCGGGAGCAGTCATTCGCGGCGTCGATCAGGTGTTTAAGCGCCAAGCGGACAATGTTTTTTGTGCCGTCAGGCCCCCTGGCCACCATGCAGAAGCCAGTGATGCCATGGGATTCTGCTTTTATAACAATATTGCCGTCGGGGCTGCTCACGCACGGGCCAAGCATGGCGCCAAGCGTATCGCCATTTTGGATTTCGATGTGCATCAATGCAACGGTACTATCGACATCTTTAAAAACGATCCGGAAGTGCTGATTTGCACCAGTTTTCAATACCCTTTCTACCCCTGGCGCTATTTACGCAGTGAGTGGCAAAACGTGGTCAATACACCGCTTGAGGTGGGCACCGAGGGGCCTGAGTTTAGACGGGTGATTGAGCACCACTGGCTACCCGCACTGCACGCCTTCAAACCTGACCTGGTAATGATCTCCGCCGGTTTTGACGCGCACCGAGAGGATCCAATGGGCGATATCTGCCTAGAAGATGAGGATTTTTATTGGATTACCCATATGGCTATGGAAATAGCCACGCTCTATGCTGAAAATCGCCTCGTCTCTGTGCTTGAAGGCGGCTATAACCCCAAGTCATTAGCCAGCGGTGTAGAAGCCCATATTAAAGCGCTTTTAGGCCTGCCGTTTGAGGAAGTCCCCTAGCGTAGGCATACGACGATAAGTTGTTGGGCTATGGTATGATGCGCTTTTTAATGCCCAAGCTAACGCAGCCACTGTGACACCCTATGACCGCCACTTCTGAAGAGCATGCCGCGCTGCGTATCGCATCGGGAAGCAAACCATTCGTTGAGCCGCTGCGTCTGGGGGAACGCCTCAAGCAAATTCGCCTTGCCAATCAGTGGACTCTGGAAGACGTTAGCCAACGCACTGGGCTTGCCCGCTCGACGCTCTCTAAAATTGAGAATGACCAGGTTTCGCCTACGTTTAGCGCTGTGCAGAAGCTGACGAGCGGCTTGAATATCGACCTTCCCCAACTGCTTACGCCGCCTAAGCGTGAACGTTACACCATGGGGCGGCGAGATCTCACCCGTAAGGGCAAAGGGCAGCTTCATCCTACGCCCACCTATGAGCACGAACTCCTCGGGCACCAGTTGGCCCAAAAGCGCATGATTCCCTTTAAAACCATTGTGCGGGCGCGCAGTTTTGATGAGTATTATCAGTGGGTGCGCCACGATGGCGAAGAGTTTTTGATAGTGCTGCATGGCGATATAATGCTTTACACCGAGTTTTACGCGCCACTTGTATTAGCCGAAGGTGACAGTATCTATTTCGATAGCGACATGGGCCATGCGCTCATTTCCACTAGTCAGAGCGATGCAGTAGTGCTGTCGGTCTGTACACGTGGCGATACAGCATAGTGATTTATACAGCTTACTAAAGGCAGTTGGTAGGCTTCGGTAAGCCAGCGATACGAGCAACACGTTTTGCCGTGCTGCCGGGAAAGAGCTTCATCAGATAAATTGAGCGTCCCTTCTCTTCTCCCAACGCATTTCTCGTCGCTTTTACAAGCGGCCTCATTGCGGGCGCCATCTCATAGCGTTGGTAAAATGCCCGCACGACGCTAATAACTTCCCAGTGCTCTGGGGTTAGTGTTACCCCCTCTTCCTCGGCCATTAAATGAGCTGCTGACTCACTCCACTGTGACTGATCAACTAAGTAGCCTTCAGGATCGAGCCGCCATTTTTTTCCGAATCAAGATAACGGTATATTTTTTGATCTGACATATCGTTAGTACCAGGTAATACTCTTTGCATACTGTTCAGTGAGCGTTACGAAGCTGTCTATTCCGAGCGTAGGTAACTGGTTATCTGCGGCAAGGCTGGCTAACCCACGAGCGATAAGGTCTTCTGATAGCAGGTAAATACGCGAATGGTACTGCTGCCAAGCTTCCCAAGCGGGGATAGAGTGCTGCCGTCACGGCCTCCTCTATGAGCATTACCGAATCCCGATCTGCTACCGAGTGCTGCATTTGCATAGCAGTACTGCTACCGGGCGCTTTGGTGAGAATATGCAGAATCATAATGGCCCCACTAAAAATTAAGTATGTTGGTATGTTGTTGCAGTAACCCAACCACTTCCCGCTCGGTAATCACGGTAATACCTTCAACGAGTGAATCAGTGTTTAGATGCATTTCCGTTAACGTCTCCTCTACTATCCAGAGTGTATCGATATCGTACATCTCGAGCATATCGATGGTGGGCAGCGTAGCCTTTTGCCCCGGCGCGCCGCTGCCCTGCTCTTTTAGTAGTGCCATTATACCCTGCCCCGATAAATAACAAATGCACCGGTTGCCCAAACGCGGCAGCGACCAACGCTGCATCAAGACCTTCTCGTAACCAGTTTGAACTATGGGGGGCGTGGCGAATGATGACTAATAGCGCATCAGATGCCGCCATAAACTCTCCTTTCAAGCAAAAGTAATAAAGCGCTCAGCGCGTTGCTGTAAATCAAGCAGTTGGCCTAAGCCGGTTAGCTCGAAGGGAGACGCAATGTTGAACGCCCGCTTTCCATGCCGTTGGGCTTCCGTCTCGCTCATTAAACCGCGACGCAGTGCGGCGGCAATGCAGACATCTAGAGGAATTGCGTGCTGCTGGTGCAAGTCGACCCAGGCGTCACGCAGGTTCAGTTCATCCTGGGGAGGGGCCATTAACGAAGAGGCATTATGAACGCCATCGTGGTAGAAGAACACGCCTACGATTTGATGCCCGCGCGCTAGAACGGCGTGAGCGAAGCGCAATGCAGAGTGTGGCGCTGGGCTGCTATAGGGTGCGCCCATCACCAGTAAACCGTACTGCATCATTTTAACACCTAATAATGGTTGCTCTAAAAAAAGACAGGCCCTAAAAAGGGCCTGTCTTCTCATCCAGTGCTAACGGCAATCAGTCGTTGCTCATAATACCCAGAATCGACAACAGGCTAACAAACAAGTTGTAGATCGATACATAGAGCGTCACGGTGGCGAGAATGTAGTTCGTTTCGCCAGCGCGGTGAATGATCTCACTGGTTTGATACAGAATCGCAGCTGAGGCGAACAGCACAAAACCTGCAGACACCATGAGCGATAGCGCAGGAATATTGAAGAAGAACCCAGCGACCATCGCCAGAATCAAGACAATGGCACCCGCCATCAGAAAGTTGCTCAAGAAGCTAAAGTCTTTCTTGGTCGTCAGCGCAACCGCTGAAAGGCCGACAAAGGTAAGCCCCGTCATGGCCAATGCATTCATAATCAATGCACCGCCGTTAGGCAGGGTTAGGTACGCCGATAAAATCGGCCCTAGCGTGAAGCCCATGAAACCGGTAAAGGCAAAAGTGGCAACAAGACCCGCCGCCGAATTGGCCGTTTTGTGAACCAGAAACATTAAACCGTAGGCACCGATTAAGAACACAAAGATGTTCAATTGTTGAATGCCCATGGCGACAGCTGCGCCAGCCGTGACGGCTGAGAACAACAGTGTCATTGCCAGTAGCGCATAGGTGTTACGCAGCACTTTGTTGGTGCTAACACTATTAGCCACGCCGCTCGACTGAGGACGCGCCGTACGTAAATCGTTGTAAGCCATGTGTTCATGCTCCGTAAAGGTATTTCCAACAACTGACAAGAATGCCGTTACCAAGTTCCATACGCAAGCCTTTGTCGTCTACGTACTATCCCCTCTAACAAATGGTTATTCAACGTTGAATCGCTTAATGCACCGTGGTCTATGCTTTATCAACCTATGATTGGACATTAAATCGATGAAAAAAATTCTTTTCTCTACCGGCGTGCTAACGCTTTTTTCAGCGGCCCTACCCGCGATGGCGTACTCACCTGCGGGTGACGATAGTTTATACCGCGTCAATGATGAGGCTTTTCAGGGCTATTTCGTTTCAGGAGGAGCGGCGCCCAAGGGAAGTGTACTCATTATCCACGACTGGGATGGATTAGATGACTATGAGCGACGGCGCGCTGACATGCTAGCCGATGAGGGCTATGACGTATTTGCGGTCGATCTCTATGGTGAAGGAAATCGCCCCCAAGAAGTAGATGACAAGCGAGCCGCGACTAACCGACTCTACCAAGATAGAGAACGTATGCGCACCTTAACGCTGGGCGGTTTAGCGCAAGCGAGAAAGCAAGGTGCCGCTGAACAGACGGTGATAATGGGCTACTGCTTTGGCGGTGCGGTAGCGTTAGAGATGGCTCGCTCAGGCCCGGCGGAAGGTATAGCCGCTTATACCAGCTTTCATGGTGGGTTAACGACGCCCGAAGGCCAAGCTTACCCGAGCGAGACAGCACCTATCTTCATCGCCCATGGCGGTGCAGACAGCTCGGTGAGCCTAGAAGACGTGGCGACCCTAGCAGATGAACTGGAAACTGCCGGTGTCACTTATGAGGTAGGTATTTATTCAGGTGCACCGCACGCGTTTAGTGTGTTTGGCAGCGATGCTTACCATGAACGCGCTGACCAACGTTCATGGGCCGCTTTTAACGCATGGTTGGATGAAATGCTGGCACAATGAAAACGTAGCGTCATCTAGCGACGCTACGACTTAATGCGCCATCCAACGACGTCAAAACTGCGGATTAACTCTGTGCCTCATCCTGGTCTTCCTGATCATCTTTGTGGGGCGTCAACGCTGTTGTCGCTGTTTGTCGCGCATCCTGCGGGGAGTGGTAAAGCCGCGCGTCGATGACATGCAGCACCGCCAATTGCGCAAACAGCACCGCAAAACAAACGATTAAACCTTTTAGCATGGCGGTTTTCCTTTGTATGATACGCAAGTCAAGCTGAAAGCATAATAGCGCTCCCCATGGCAAACACAATCGAATAAAGCGTGAATTAAATAGCGGCTATCGGGCATATATATACTGAAATAACCCTTAATGCATATAACCGCTCTAGCAGTGAACACTATTTCACCCTAGGGGGTGCGCACTCCTTTCTCACCAAAATCAGCGCCTAAACTTCACCAATGGGTCTACAGTAAAGGGCCACGAAACCAAGGAGAGGATGATGACGACATTTATCGTCTATAGAGGCGTCAAGGAAGGTGCAGAGATTGAGTCACAGCCCGAGTGGTGGGTGGTCGATACGCGATAAGCGAGTGACAGGGACGGCTAACTCGTTAGACACCGCTGCGCAACGAAGCCTGAAGCCGATCAAGAAGTGAACCAGCTAAATAGGCAGTATGACGCGGGTTAAACCCAGCTAAACCGGTGCTTATAAAGGGAGGCCGCCCTGGCCTCCTGTTTTCGAATCATCTGCAAGGCGACGAATGTTGCGGTCAATCCTTAACCGACACAGTACGCAGATCATCAACCGTCACCCCTTCAGGTAAATCCGACGCGTCTGCGGGTAACCAGACTGGAGAAAGGTCACTATCTTCCCTGCCATCTTCAAAGTGATGGCCTGGAATTCGATATACGATTTGTTGGTGGTGATGATCCCACGCAAAGACGCGATCCATAGGCTTATCCTGATGATTGAGTACGTCAGTTAAGACATTCAACGATAGCGTGATGTTCCGTGTACGCGGATCGACACGTCGACACACTGTCCTATTGAAAGTAACAAAGATATTTATAGCAAAAAGCTCATAATGCAAATGCTTATTTCCCTTCGCCTAAATACTGCCTTGCTTAGCGGCTCTATCACGTAAGACCTCTTCATGTAAGACCTCTTCACGTCAGACCGCTGCTTGAACGCCAGACTGTCGCCAACTCGCTGAGTAGGCTGACGACACGATGGGGTATGGCGACTGCACACCTGGAATACAGGTAAATAAGGCTGGCTTCTGATAGCATTTCACATCGTAAATGTTGCCGGTTTATCGGCAGATGGTCGCTTGAAAGCGCCTCATAATGGCAAAGACCGCAAACAGCACTATTAACTGACGCCCCCCCACCTTAAGAGACCGTTATGCCTGTAATACAGCGACTGCTCCGTGTGCTCAAAGCGTCTACGCTTCAAATCTCTTGGACATTTCTACTGCTAGTAGTGCTAGCCCATATGGGCTCTACCTGGGCGCTATTGTCAATGGTCGGCGAAGCCATGGCCGACTCCCTGACCGACTGGGTTTATTTTTATGTCGTGGTGGCAAGCACCGTCGGGTTTGGAGATTTTAGCCCCGAAACGGTGGTTGGCAAATGGATCACAACGCTTTACCTCATTCCAGGCGGCATTTCACTGTTTGCTGCATTGATCGGTAAAGCCACCGTCACACTCTCAATATTTTGGAGGCTACAAATGCAAGGCAAAGGCGACTTTAGCCATTTATCCGGCCATACGTTAGTCATCGGTTGGCACGGCGAAACCACCGAACGTATTTTAGACATCCTAAAGACCGATAAAAGCCTGCCTGATGAAGTAGTGCTCTGCGTAACCAAAGAGATGAGTAACCCTCGCCCGGCCGATTTGAAATTCATAAAAGGGGAAAGCTTTTCCAATGCTGAGCTTCTCAAACGCGCGGGGGTTGAGAGCGCTAGCCGTATTATTATTTACGATACCAGCGATGAGCGAGTGGCTACTGTCGCGTTGAGTGCTTATAGCCTAAAAGGGGAAGGTGCTCATCTCGTCGCCCACTGTGCAAATACCGACACGGCAGCCATGCTGCGTCGCACCTTGCCAGGGATAGAGTGTACCCAGGCATTGGCTCTGGAAATGCTGGTACGCTCTGCTTCGGATGCAGGTATCTCACGGGTGGTCAACGAGCTGCTGGCGGTTGAACGCGGCGCTACGCAGTATCAATTCAGGTTACGTCACCCGCCCAGCGGTGCCACCTTTGGCGATCTGTTCATGCAAGCAAAAAAGGGTTGCAATGCCACGGTGCTCGGGCTCGCCAGCGATCAGAACGATGGCTCGGGCAACATGCTCAACCCTGATATAGAGCGACCACTGCAAGATGGCGATATTGTTTACTACATGGCCGATAACCGACTTTCCGAAACACAGATAGGAGAATTGCTTAGCGAGGCAAGCTAGCAAGGCCGGCGAGATATCGGCTTGGCTAGCGAATCTCAGTGTCAGCTATCTTGCCAAGCGCCACGCGATGGCCGGCAAACCCGGCCGCTTCGATTAGTACGAATAAAGGGGGCGACCTATTCGGAGGCCCCCGCATCATGTTCGTCGGCGTCTTCAGCCCCCTCTTCGACCATCTCTTCAGCTTCTTGCTCTTCCTCCTGAGAGGCTTCAGGCTTCTCCTGATCTTTGCGACCAACGGCGAGCGTCGTCACTATGCCAAAGTGGTCCGAGCCAACCACTCTTACCCGATTAAGTTCAACAAGGTGGAACCCATCAGAGACGAATAGGTGGTCAATCGGATAGCGCCACCACGGGTACTGGGCGTGATAGGTGCTGAGCAATCGTCGGCCGCGACGAGGATCTTTTAGATCGCTTAAGTCGGCAAATAGCCGAGTGGTATGTGACCACCCCACGTCGTTGAAGTCGCCGGTGACAATCCAGCGATTGTCGGGGTCCTCTTGCACATGCTTGGCGATCAGCATAAGTTCCGCATCGCGCTCGCGGCTATCCCTGCGCGCCTCCGTATCCTCGGCATCCCCGCTCTCAATGTCTTCCTCAAGGCCTGGTGGCACAGGGTGGGCGCCTACAAACCGCACTGGGCCAATGTCGGGCACATCAAGGGTCGCAAAAATCGAAGGTCGTCGTTTAGATACCAAATACTGAACCTTTTCCTCCAATAGCGGATATCGTGACCAAAGCATTAGTCCCCGACCTTCGTCACGAACCTCGCCCACCCGGTAGTCATACTGCTCATCAAGGGGTGACAGCCCGTCATCCCACGAACTATCGACTTCTATCAGTAACAAAAGATCGGGATCCTCACGGCGAACCATCTCTATCAATTCATCGTAATGATCGTTGTTGTAAGTAATATTCGCGGTCAGCACTTTTAACGTTGTTTGATCATCCCCGGCTTGTACGTTAGCCGATGGTACCTCGGTGGGCCAAACAGCCGTAAAAGGCAAAATGTGATAGAGGTGCCACCCTGCTATCGACAGAATCACTGCTCCCCAAACAGCATGCTCTTTGCGCGGGCGTTTCAGCCAGGCGTGCACGCCTAGCATTATCACCGGGATAACCAGCGCACCGGTTAATTGCAAGCGTGGAAAATCCCATAGCCTAACCCACCACTGGCCACTGGGTAGTAAAGGGAGGAT
>AXCI01004097.1_pt1 | contig 16393 bp, 16 predicted proteins | sample 182571 | NCBI WGS metagenome assembly AXCI01 (sample SAMN02359225, study PRJNA218796) | groundwater metagenome | isolation source: Mt. Simon Sandstone pore water sample D5872 at 1.8km depth, Illinois-Basin... | place: USA: Decatur, Illinois | collected 2009-05 | reverse complement strand
CAGCGCGGCGAGCCGTGCGTCTTAGTCGGCACCCAAATGCTCGCCAAAGGCCACCACCTGCCCCACGTTACCCTGGTGGTGGTAGTGAATGCCGACGGCGGACTCTATGCCGCTGACTTCCGCGCGCTGGAACACAGTGCACAGCTCCTTGAGCAGGTAGCGGGCCGCGCCGGACGCGCCGCTCATCCTGGCCGGGTGCTGGTGCAAACCCTGCACCCCGACGACCCTCACCTGGGCCAGTTGGCTGAACACGGGTACGGGGCGCTCGCACGCAACATGCTGGAAGAGAGACGCATTTCCCAGCTACCCCCGTTCTGTTTTATGGCGCTGCTGCGCATTGAAAGCCCCAACGAGGAGGCCGCCCTGGCCATGGCCCAGCAGGCCGCCCAAGCCCTGCGCCAGTGGTTAAAAGAGACGGGCGTGGCCGCCCGCTGCCTGGGGCCGGTACCTGCCCCAATGGAAAGACGCCAGAACCGCTACCATTTACACGTTATGCTGGCAGCCGATAAACGCAGCCAACTCCACCCCGCCGCTAGCTGGCTGGTGCAGTGGCTGGAAGCCAATCGCGAGGCGCGCAAGGTACGCTGGTCGATGGATATCGACCCACAAACGCTCGCGTAGCGCTTATCTCTTGGCACTTGTTTAGCAACACGCCTTTGAAACTGCGGCGCAATTGCCGATAATAGCCGCCTTACCGACGCACCTTTTACAGCTGCGCGTTAGCACACGCCGCCACAGACGTAACCGGATACCCACATGAAAGATACGATAGTTTCTCTGCTCGAAGGCGCGATCACCGCGCTCAAGCACCAGGGCGTGCTGCCAAACGACCTTCAGCCCACCATCAAAGTCGACCCCACCAAAGACAAGGCCCACGGCGATTACGCCACCAACCTGGCGCTGATGCTGGCCAAACCGGCGGGCAAAAATCCGCGTGAACTGGCCAACGCGCTGGTAGCCGCGCTACCCGAAAGCGACGCTATTCAAAAAACCGAGATTGCGGGCCCCGGCTTTATCAACTTTTTTCGCTGCCGCCGATGCCGCGGCGCAAATCGTTGCCCAGGTGCTCGACTGCGGCGATACCTTTGGCCGCAGCCTGATCGGCAAGGGCGAAAAAGTGCAGGTGGAGTTCGTTTCCGCCAACCCCACTGGCCCGCTTCACGTGGGTCACGGTCGGGGCGCGGCGATTGGTGACTGTTTATGCCGCCTGCTCGAAGCCACCGGCTATGACGTGACCCGCGAGTTCTACTACAACGACGCAGGCGCCCAGATCGCCAACCTGGCGCGCTCAGTGCAGGCGCGGGCAAAAGGCTTAGGCCCTGGCGATGATAGCTGGCCCGAAGACGGCTATCGCGGTGAATACATTACCGACGTCGCCAACGACTACCTGGCAGGCAAAACGGTGAGCGCCGATGACCGCGAAGTCACCGCCAAACAAGACCCTGACGACCTGGATGCGATTCAAGCGTTTGCCGTGGCGTGGCTGCGCCGCGAGCAGGATCTTGACTTAAAAGCGTTCGGGGTAGCGTTCGATGTCTATTTTCTGGAGTCTTCGCTCTACCAAGAGGGCAAGGTAGACGCCACCATTGAGAAGCTGGTAAATGCTGGTCACACCTATGAGGATGACGGTGCCATGTGGCTGCGCACCACTGACTTCGGCGATGATAAAGATCGCGTAATGCGCAAACAGGACGGTGGCTATACCTACTTTCTACCCGATGTGGCCTACCACCTGGACAAGTGGCAGCGCGGCTTCAAAACCGTCATTAATGAACAGGGTGCCGACCACCACTCTACCGTCACCCGCGTACGCGCCGGTTTACAGGCGCTGGAAGTGGGCATTCCCAACGGCTGGCCCGACTACGTGCTTCACCAGATGGTCATGGTCACCCGTTCGGGCGTTGAGGTTAAACTCTCCAAGCGCGCTGGCAGCTATGTCACCGTGCGCGACCTGATCGACGAGGTGGGCCGTGACGCGACACGCTTCTTCCTCGCCGCTCGCCGCGCCGACTCCCAGCTCACCTTTGACATCGATCTGGCCCGCTCCCAGTCCAACGACAACCCGGTATACTACATTCAGTACGCCCACGCCCGGGTTTGCAGCATGCTGCGTAAAGCCCAGGATGCCGACCAGCCGTTCGACCACCCCTTAGCGATGGCCCACCTGGCGCTACTCGACAGCGACCAGGAAAAAGCCGTTCTTAACCGCTTGGCGCGCTTTCCCGAGGTGGTAGAGACGGCCGCTAGAAACCGCGAACCCCAGCAAGTGGCTCAATACCTGCTCGACCTGTCGGGCGACTTCCACACCTGCTACAACGCCGTCAAGGTGATGGTCGAGGACGACACCCTGCGCAATACGCGGTTGGCACTTGGCCTCGCAACCCGTCAAGTACTGCGCAATGGGCTTGATTTAATGGGGGTTAGCGCCCCAGAGGAGATGTAATCCATGGCTACCCCGCGTAAAAAGCCCGCCCGCCGTGGGGCTACCTCGCAGCGTAAATCCTCGCGCGGCTCAGGCGGTGGCTTCCGCCTACCCGGTTGGCTGTGGGGCCTTGCTGGCATGGCGGCAGGCTTCTTTTTGGCGCAGCACCAGCACGGCACCGCGCCTTGGCAAGAGCAGAGCGAAACGCCTCAGGCAACGGTACTGCCCAAGCCCTCTGGTAGCGAAGAGCGCGCCGCCGCCCGGGAAACCGAGGAAGCGGCCAAACCCTCGATGCCCACCTTTGAGTTCTACACGCTGCTACCTGAAACCGAAGTCATCGCCCCCGGCGTTACCCTGCCGTCAAGCGTCGTGCGCCCTGAAGCCGCCGAGCAGGTAGCCAATGCCGACAGCGCAGGTGAAGACCCTATCGCTCAGGTCATCGCGGCTAATATGCGGCCCGACGAGCAGGTCTCAACGGCCAGCCAGAACGAAGCGGCCACCACAGAGCCAGGCCGCTATATGCTTCAGGCCGCCTCTTTTCGCGACGTCAGCGATGCTCAACAGCTACGCGGCCGACTGCGTAATTTAAGCCTGCTCGCGGAAATTAGCGAGGTACAGGCGGATGGCAACACCTGGCACCGCGTACAGGTGGGGCCTTACGAAGATACCCGGGAGCTGAACCGCGCCCAGGATTTGATGAGTACTCAAGGTATCGAGCCGCTACTTATCCAGCTGCAAAACTAATATTCCCACCCTGAATACCTTGCGGGCGGTTGATTTTTTATCAGCCGCCCGCATTTTGTTGTGAACGCTTACACCCAGGTCACTTGCAGGGGCGGTTTGCTAATCAGCAAGTGATCCACCAGTCATCGGGAGCGCGCCTCCCCTTAAGGAGTTATCTCCATGACCACAATTGTTTCCGTCCGCCGTGGTAATCAGGTCGCCCTCGCGGGTGACGGTCAAGTATCGCTGGGCAATACCGTAATGAAGGGTAACGCCAGCAAAGTACGCCGCCTCTATCGCGGCAAGGTACTGGCCGGGTTTGCGGGCGGCACTGCGGACGCGTTCACTCTTTTTGAGCGCTTTGAAGCACAGCTGGAAAAATACCAAGGCCATCTCACCAAAGCCGCCGTCGAGCTCGCCAAAGATTGGCGCACCGACCGGGCGCTGCGCCGCCTGGAAGCACTGTTGGCCGTAGCCGACCATAGCGCCTCGCTGATCATTACCGGTAACGGTGATGTGGTCGAGCCTGAGCGCGGCATTATTGCGATTGGTTCTGGCGGCAATTACGCCCAGGCCAGTGCCCGTGCGCTATTAGAGAATACCGAGCTTTCAGCGCGAGAAATTACTGAGAAGTCGCTCTCCATCGCGGGTGATATCTGTGTGTTTACCAATCATCACGTGACGCTCGAAGAGCTGTCGATTGACGGTCGCTAACCAAGTCTCGCGACTCCCAACGCCGCTCACTGTCCACAAAGGTTACTTTTATGACTCAGATGACACCCCGAGAAATTGTTCACGCCCTGGATCAGTACATTATTGGTCAGCAGGATGCCAAGCGCGCCGTTGCCATCGCGCTGCGCAACCGCTGGCGTCGTATGCAGTTGGACGACGATCTTCGCCCTGAAGTCACGCCCAAGAATATTTTGATGATTGGCCCCACCGGCGTGGGTAAAACGGAAATAGCCCGACGCCTGGCCAAGCTGGCCAAAGCACCGTTTATCAAGGTGGAAGCAACTAAATTTACCGAAGTCGGCTATGTTGGCCGTGACGTTGAGTCCATTATTCGCGACTTGATGGAAGCAGCGATCAAGATGGTGCGCGAACAGGCTAAAGAGGAAGTGGGCAACCGCGCCGCTGATGCCGCCGAAGACCGGGTACTGGATGCCCTTCTTCCGCCGCCCCGTGGTCAGGAAGACAAACCACGTGAAGAGGGCAGCACTCGCCAATCCTTCCGTAAAAAGCTCCGCGAAGGCCAACTGGACGATAAAGAGATTGATATCGATATCGCCTCCCAGGGCCCCGGCATCGATATCATGACCCCGCCGGGCATGGAAGAGATGACCAACCAGCTGCAGAGCATGTTCTCCAACATGGGCCAGCAGAAGCGTGAAAACCGCCGTGTGACGGTCAAAGAGGCGCTGGTGTTACTGCGCGATGAGGAAGCGGGCAAGCTGGTCAACGAGGAAGAGATCAAATCCCGCGCGATCTATTCGGTCGAGCAACACGGCATCGTGTTCCTGGATGAGATCGATAAAGTCGCCAAGGGCAGTGGCCAGTCCAGCGGCGGCGAAGTCTCCCGTGAGGGCGTTCAGCGCGACCTTCTGCCGCTGATAGAGGGTTCCACCGTGTCGACCAAGTACGGCATGGTCAAAACCGATCACATTCTGTTTATCGCTTCTGGCGCCTTCCACCTATCGCGCCCGTCCGATCTGATTCCCGAACTGCAGGGCCGCCTGCCGATCCGCGTGGAGCTTGATGCACTCACGCCCAATGACTTCAAGCGTATCCTCACCGAGCCCTCTGCGTCGCTGACCAAGCAGTATCAAGCGCTGCTGGCAACAGAAGGCCTTGACGTGGAGTTTACTTCCGACGGCATTGAGCGCATCGCGCAGATCTCCTGGCAGGTCAACGAAGGCACCGAAAACATTGGTGCCCGCCGCCTGCACACGGTGATGGAGCGATTGCTAGAGGAAGCCTCCTTTAGAGGCGGCGATATGGATAGCCCGCTGGTGATCGACGGTGACTACGTCAATGCCCAACTGGGTGAACTGGCGGTCGACGAAGACCTGTCGCGCTATATTTTGTAAGCTGCGACGTGAGTCTTTAGCCGTATTGGTAAGGTTAGCAGCAGCAAGCCCGCCCTCTGCGGGCTTGCTGCTATGATCGTTAGCCATGGACACTTAGCCATGAGGTCTCACCATGAACGCCCCCACTCCTACGCGGGTTCACTACCATAAGCAGGCCCGCGAACTCGAACTTGGCTACGCCACGGGGGAACACTTTCGCCTCCCGGTAGAACTTTTACGCGTCTACTCCCCTTCCGCCGAAGTGCGCGGCCACGGCGGTGACACTGCTGTGCTTCAGGTAGGTAAAAAAGATGTCGGCCTACAAAACATTACCCAGGCGGGCAACTACGCACTCAAGCTTCACTTTGATGACGGCCACGACAGCGGGCTGTTTAGCTGGAACTACCTGTATGACCTTGCGACCCACCAGGCGGCCTACTGGAACAACTATTTGCAGCGTTTAGAGGAGGCCGGTGCCTCCCGCGAGCCCGCCAGCATCCAATTCAAGCAACTGTGACGGTTTGACCTAGACAAGCTAGGCAGACAAGCCAGGGTGGACAAGGCTACAATGACGCTAACTTTTTAATCGCGTCGGCCCAATGCCAAACGGCTACCGGTCGATCTGCCACCGCCTCGAATTCGGGAGCTATTTGCCCAATGAGCCCCACAGAAAAACGCACGACCCACTTTGGTTTCCAGGAAGTACCGGTTGACGAGAAAGCCTCACGGGTAGCCGATGTATTCCATTCAGTGGCTGCTCGCTATGACGTCATGAACGACCTGATGTCCATGGGCATCCACCGGGTTTGGAAACGCCTGACCATCGAGCGCGCTGGTGTGCGCCCCGGCCACCACGTACTGGATATCGCCGGCGGCACAGGCGACCTGACGCTCAAGTTTTCCCGTTTAGTGGGCCCGCGCGGCAAAGTTGTGCTGGCAGATATCAACGCCTCGATGCTCAAAGTTGGCCGCGACAAGCTGATGGATAACGGCGTCGGCGGCAACGTCGAGTACGTACAAGCCAACGCCGAAAGCCTGCCATTTCCGGATAACAGCTTCGACTGCATAACGATTGCTTTCGGCCTGCGCAACGTCACCGACAAAGACGCTGCCCTGCGCTCAATGGCGCGCGTACTCAAACCCGGCGGACGCCTGCTGGTGCTTGAGTTCTCCAAGCCCAACAACCCGCTGCTCTCCAAGGCTTACGATGAGTATTCGTTTCGCTTACTGCCCAAAATGGGCGAGCTGGTGGCAGGCGACGGTGAGAGCTATCGCTACCTGGCGGAGTCAATCCGTATGCACCCCGACCAGGAAACGCTTAAAGGCATGATGGAAGCAGCCGGGCTTGAGCGTGTCGAGTACACCAATCTAACGGGTGGCATCGTTGCCCTCCACCGCGGCATTAAGCTATGAGGCTTCAGGCGCTAAAGACCCAGAGGTCAGCATGCTGGTAACCCCGACCCTGCTATTGGCCGGATGTGAACGCACCCTCAATGCCCTGCTCGACCGGGATCCCGCAGCCCCCGCCAGGCTGGCGGCATTAGCGGGCAGTCGCCTGTTAGTGCGTCTGGAGCAGCCGCATTTAGCGCTGGTTATTCACTACCATTACGCGGGACTTGACCTGATGCGTGGCGAAGACATCGATGAAGTCGATGTAGACGCAGTGGTCGAGATGACCCCCGAAACCTTTTCCCAATGGCTCAGCGGTGCGTCAATTGAACGGCTCATGTTTGACGGCAAGTTAGCCGTACGTGGGCGCATCCACCTGCTGGAAGCGACCCGCGACCTGTTCTTTGATTTGGACATTGACTGGGAAAGCGAACTGGCACGTTGGCTGGGGGATACGCCCGCCCACTCGTTGGCCGAAGGGGTGCGCCGCGCCGCCCGCTGGGGGCTGCGCGCCAAAGATGAGCTCATGCAGGATGTTTCGAGTATGTCTTTGAAGAGGCTCGCTTGCTGCCAGGGCGCCAGCAGCGTCACCTACTTCGCGAGCACCTGACCGAGCTGGAAGTCGCGACCGATCGCCTGGAAGCCCGTCTAAACCGCTTACAGCGACGGCTGGAACGGCTTCAGCCCGCGCCACAGGAGTCGCGCCCATGAGCTTGCGCTTGCTACGGATAAGCTGGGTGATCAGCCGCCACCGACTGGACACGCTACTGCCGTTGGAGCGACTACCCTGGTGGCTGCGGGCAGTGCTGTGGTTTTCCCCCCTGCGTCTGGTGCCTGTGGGTAAACGCTCGCGGGGCGAAAGGCTGCGCTTGGCGCTGGAAGCCTTAGGCCCGATTTTTATCAAATTTGGCCAAATGCTCTCGACCCGTCGCGATCTGCTGCCGGCGGATATTGCCGACGAGTTAAAACGTTTGCAGGATCAGGTTCCCCCCTTTCCAGGCGATCAAGCCGCCGCCCGCGTCGAGAAAGCGCTGGAGATGTCGCTGGAAGAAGCCTTTGCTGAGTTTGACCGAGTGCCCCTGGCCTCGGCGTCCATTGCTCAGGTACACGCCGCCAGGCTGCACGGTGGTGAAGACGTGGTGGTAAAGATCATTCGCCCCGGTATTGATCGCGTCATGCGCCAGGATATGGCGCTAATGTATCAAGTCGCTAAATTATGCGCCAAAATTCCCGAGGCGCGCCGCCTGCGCCCGGTGGAAGTAATCCGCGATTACGAATCCACGCTGTTTGACGAGCTGGATCTCTATAAAGAGGCCGCCAACACCTCTCAGCTCAAACGCAACTTCAAAGACTCACCGCTGCTGTTTGTTCCAACCATCTACTGGCCCTTCACACGTAAGCACGTGATGGTTCAAGAGCGCATTCGCGGCATACCTGTCGCCGACTTAGAGACGCTTGTTGCTCGTGGCACGAACCTGAAAAAGCTCGCCGAACGTGGCGTTGAACTCTTCTTTACCCAGGTATTTCGGGACAACTTCTTTCACGCAGATATGCACCCAGGCAATATCTTCGTTAACTGCGACAATCCCGAAGACCCCCAGTACATTGCCATCGACTGCGGCATTGTCGGCAGCCTGACCCGTGAAGATCAGGACTACCTGGCCCGCAACCTATTAGCGTTTTTCCATCAGGACTATTATGAAGTCGCCGCGCTGCATATAGAGTCCGGTTGGGTGGGTGAAAATACCCGCGCCAACGAGTTCGCGGCGGCTATTCGTACCGTGTGCGAACCTATTTTAGAAAAGCCGCTAAAAGATATCTCCTTTGGCCAAGTGCTATTAGGGCTATTTCAGACCGCTCGCCGCTTTAATATGGAAGTGCAGCCGCAGCTGGTTCTGCTGCAGAAAACGCTGCTCAACATTGAAGGCTTAGGACGCCAGCTCTATCCCGACCTGGACCTATGGAGCACCGCCAAGCCCTATTTAGAGCAGTGGATGAAAGAGCGCGCGGGGGTCAGTGGGTTATGGGAGTCATTGAAACGCCAGGCGCCGGAACTTTCACACCAACTGCCCGAACTGCCTGTGCTGGCCCACCAAGCGCTCAGCCGCATGGAGCACGAGCATCGCCAGCGCCACCAGCAGGTTGAGTCGATTAACGCCATGCATGTGCAGATGACGCGCCAGAATAAGCGGCTGTACCGTCTCAGGATCGGTTTGATTCTATTGGCACTCGCACTGGCATGGCAGCCCTTGAGCGGCTGGATTGAGCTTCAGGAGTGGCCCGTATTGGCGGCTGCCGCTATCGGTCTTTTACTGCTTGTATGGCAGTAGCGTGACGCACTAAGCGATTATAGGGATTTCCATGGACAGCAACTCATTATCGACGAACAATGCCTCTGTGCTGGATACTCTCAATGAGGTGTTGAAGCAGCGGCGACACGCTGCAGCAGAAGATTCTTATGTGGCTTCCTTGCATCATAAGGGTTTGAACAAGATACTCGAAAAGATTGGCGAAGAAGCCACTGAAACGGTGCTGGCGGCCAAAGATGCTGAGCACGGCGGTGAGGCTGAGCGCCAAGCGTTAATTTCAGAGACGGCCGACCTGTGGTTTCATAGCCTGGTGATGCTGTCTCACCTGGAGATGGATCACCGGGCCGTTTTAGATGAACTGGCACGCCGCTTGGCATCTCCGGACACGAGGAAAAAGCGTCTCGCCAGCCGTAGTTGACAGACATAGCGGTGGTTGTCGCATAGTGGTAACGCGGGTGTCGTAGAGTGGCCATGCACCCTTCGGGGGTTACCCCCATAGTGGCGACGTTTGCAGCACTGTTTGCATCAATAACCGGGTTCGCTTCAACAACCAAGAAAGTTAACCTGCTCCCATGAGGAAACGCATATGTTAGGTGGTATTAGTATTTGGCAGTTGCTGATTGTTCTGGGCATCATCATCCTGGTTTTCGGCACCAAAAAACTGCGTAACGTGGGCACCGACCTGGGCGGGGCGGTCAAAGGCTTCAAGAAAGCCATGCATGACGAAGAGAAAAACAAAGAAGCTGAGAAGGATGACGCCGAGCAGCCGCATGCCAAAGTGAGCCACGAAGAGCCTGGCAACACCTACGACGTTCAAGCTGAAGAGAAGCAGGCCGCCAACGACCGCAACGAAGAGCGCAAATAACCTATGCTGGATATCGGCTTTCTTGAACTGATGCTCATTGGCGTCGTGGGGCTGCTGGTGCTTGGCCCGGAGCGGCTGCCCCGTGCTGCCCGTACGGCGGGCATGTGGATTGGCAAAATTAAGCGCACGGTATCCGGCATGCAGCGCGAAATCAGTGCCCAGCTGGAAGCCGAAGAGCTAAGGCAAAAGCTCAACGAGCAGCAAAATAAGCTAACGACAGTTTGAAAAAAGCCAAACTGGACGTGGAGAGCATTGCTGACGCCCCTTCTACCTCGGACACGACACCGTCCAGCAGCGCGGCCCAACAGGGTACCGAACAACGGGTCGCCAAGGCCAGCGCTCGGCTGGATGACGCGCTTCAAACAGTGCGCGAAGAGACCCCCACGACGCCTTCAGCGGCTAACCGCGAAGCGGAGCCTAACGTGGCTGAACCTGACAAGGCTGGATTAAATAAGGATCGTAATCACCAATGAGTATGTCTGGCGATTCAAAGGAGCCGCGTGAAGAACAGAGTCAAGCCCCCCTCATTGAGCACCTGATTGAACTGCGATCGCGGCTTATGCGTGCCGTGATCGTCATTCTGGTGATCTTTTTGGGCCTGTATGCCTTTGCCAATGATATTTACACCTTTGTAGCCGATCCATTAATGGATTTGCTGCCTGAAGGCTCACAAATGATTGCCACGGAAGTGGCCTCGCCTTTCCTGGCACCCTTCAAGCTGACGCTGGTCGTTGCGGTGTTTATTGCCATCCCTTTTGTGCTGCATCAGGCCTGGGCCTTTATCGCGCCAGGTCTTTACGATAATGAAAAAGCGCTGGCGATCCCGATTCTGGTCTCGAGTATTGCACTGTTCTATGGCGGCGCAGCGTTTGCGTACTACGTCGTGTTCCCACTGCTGTTTGAGTTCTTTACCCAAACGGGGCCAGAAAATGTCGCCATCATGACCGACATTAACCAGTACTTGAACTTCGTTCTTAAACTGTTTTTTGCTTTCGGTGTGGCGTTTGAGATTCCTATTGCAACCTTCTTGCTGATCCTGTCTGGTGCAACGACGGTGGAAAGCCTGTCTAAAAAGCGCCCCTATATCCTGCTAGGCTGCTTTGTGGTTGGTATGCTGCTCACGCCACCGGATGTGATCTCTCAAAGCCTATTGGCGATCCCTATGTACCTGCTTTACGAAGTTGGGCTTCTGTTTGGTCGCCTGGTACGCAAGCGTCGAGACGAGAAAGAGGCGGCTGAACAGCAAGAAGCGGACCTATAGGGTGGCGTTAAAGTATTTCCTGGTTAAATAAAAAGCCGCGGCCATCAATAATGGCCGCGGCTTTTACGTTATCAGCCACTACGTTAAGTAATGGTTTAGCTCATCATCTCGTCGATTCGATCCACCAGTTTGAAGATACCGATGGCTGCTTCACTGATACGCGTTGCCAGCATATAGGCAGGCGTGGTGACGACACGGTGCTCAAGATCAACGACAATATCCTCGACCACGCAGCTGCGGTGCAACCCGCCCATGGCACTAATCGCCCCAGAAACCGCCGGGTCATTACCCACGGTCACCGCAATGCCATCGCCTAGCAGACGCGGCACCAGTACCGGCGAAATACACATCAAGCCAATCGGCTTGGCCTCTTCTCGAAAGCCCACCAGGGCCTCTTTTAGCGCTTCCAGCACCTGCATATTGTCACTGGCACTGGCAAAGTCCGACAGATTCTTGGCAACCCCAAATCCGCCGGGCACAATCACTGCATCAAAGTGATCAGCATTCAACTCTTCCAGCGGGCTAATATCCCCCCGGGCCAAGCGGGCAGACTCTTGTAAGACGTTGCGCGGCTCGCACTCCGCCACCTCTTGGGTGAGGTGGTTAATCACATGGTGCTGCTCTATATTCGGGGCAAAACAGTGGTAACCAATACCCAACTGATCCAAGCGCAGCAGCGTTAGCGTGGTCTCGTATATCTCTGAGCCATCGTAAACACCGCAGCCCGCTAAAATCACTGCTACCTGTTTGGTCATGCCTCTCTCCTTATCCCAGGGTCTGCCGAACGCAATACCGCAAAGCAATTGCTCACTTTAGTCACTCTGCCTTGTTGCCACAAGACGGCTTTCGCCGCAGGGTATGGCTGATATACTCCATCCAAGCCTTCGGGCATCCGCCTATGCGACCCTTATTGGAGAGAACCTTTGAGCACACCCACTCCCCGCCAATTCCCGGCCACCCGTATGCGCCGCATGCGCCGCGATGATTTTTCACGCCGTTTAATGCAGGAGAGCAGCCTGAGCCCCGCAGACCTGATCCTGCCGGTGTTTGTACTGGAAGGCGACAATCAGCGGGAAGCTGTGGCCTCGATGCCCGGCGTTGAGCGACTCTCGATCGATCTATTGATTGAGCAAGCCACCGAGGCCTATGAACTTGGCATCCCGGCATTGGCGCTATTTCCCGTGGTCGGCGCTGAACAAAAAACCGAGCTTGCCGAAGAGGCGTATAGCGCCAGCGGCCTGGTGCAGCGAAGTGTGCGCGCCCTTAAGGCTGCCCTGCCCGAGCTAGGCCTTATCACTGACGTGGCGCTGGACCCCTATACCAGCCATGGTCAGGACGGCATTCTGGATGAAAACGGTTACGTGCAGAATGACCGCACGGTCGACACGCTGTTAAAGCAGGCGCTCTCCCACGCGGAGGCGGGTGCCGACGTGGTCGCCCCTTCTGACATGATGGATGGCCGCATTGGCGCCATTCGCCGGGTGCTGGAACAAGAGAATCTTCACAACGTGCGGATCATGGCCTATAGCGCCAAGTATGCGTCCCACTACTATGGCCCCTTCCGCGATGCCGTTGGCTCAGCGACCAACTTGGGCAAAGCGGACAAGCGAACCTATCAAATGGACCCTGCCAATAGCGATGAAGCGCTACACGAAGTAGCCCTGGACATTGCCGAAGGGGCCGATATGGTGATGGTTAAACCCGGTATGCCTTACCTGGATGTCGTGCGGCGCGTAAAAGCCGAGCTAAAGGTTCCCACCTTCGCCTACCAGGTTAGCGGTGAGTACGCCATGCACCGTGCCGCTTTTGATAATGGCTGGCTGGCAGCAGAGCCGGTGATTCTTGAGTCGTTGATGTGCTTCAAACGGGCAGGCGCTGACGGCATTTTGACCTACTTTGCCCTTGAGGCAGCACGCTTACTGCAGCGACGCTAAGCAACCATGGAAAAGATGACAGCCAGGTGACACTTGTTTGTCATCTTCTTCCCGCATACTGCCTTCCTATGCAACTATCAGGCTATGATACCTTCGGGCCATCGATGCGGGGAGATCCACCATGGACGAGCAAGCTGCAGATTCCTTATCACTGTCGTCTACTGATCAAACCAGCAGTGATGGCGATATGCCGTTACGTATCAACCGCACGCCGACCGGCGTGCAAGCCCGTGAAGCGCTGCCAGAAACGGATCTTGACGATACCCAGCTCTACTTCAACCGCGAGCTGTCCCATTTACAGTTCAATATACGCGTTTTGGAGCAGGCGTTAGACGACGCCCACCCGCTGCTCAATCGGCTGATGTTTTTGCTGATTTTCTCATCCAACATGGATGAGTTCTTTGAAATACGTGTCGCGGGTTTAAAACATCAGATAGCGCTTGGCGATGACACCACCGCCGCCGATGGTCGATTGCCCAAGGCGGTATTGGCGGAGATATCCCAAGTCGCCCACGCGCAGATTGATCGCCAGTATGAAATTCTTAACAATACCCTGCTGCCTGCCTTGGAGACCCAGGGGCTGCGTTTTCGCCGTCGCGATCAGTGGACGCATGACCAGAAGGCCTGGGCACGGGCATTCTTCGATAACGAGATCATGCCGGTCATCAGCCCCATCGGCTTAGATCCTTCACACCCCTTTCCGCGCTTGGTCAATAAGAGCCTCAACTTTATTGTTGAGCTGGAAGGCAAGGATGCCTTTGGCCGCGCCGGGGGGATGGCGATTCTTCCGGCACCGCGTTCGCTGCCGCGCTTGATGGCGCTACCCAAGGAGTTATGTGAAGAGGGTTTCTCGGAGTACGTGTTTCTATCGTCAATGATCCATGCCCACGCTGACGAGCTTTTTCCGGGCATGCGCGTACGCGGCTGTTACCAGTTTCGTTTGACCCGCAACGCGGACATGAGCGTTGACCCTGAAGAAGTCTCTGACCTCGCTTCCGCACTGCGCGGTGAGCTTTTGGCACGCCGCTACGGCAGCGGCGTGCGCCTGGAAGTAGCCGACAGCTGCCCCGATGACTTGATCAACTTTCTGCTACGGCAGTTTGATCTTGAGAGCGACGATTTATACCGCGTGAGAGGCCCGGTTAATTTAACCCGCATGATGTCGGTGCTGGGCGACGTGGACCGCCCGGAACTGCTCTACCGCCCCTTTACACCGAGCATCCCCAAAGCGCTCAAATCGGGTAGCGTGTTCGATGCTATCGCCAAGAACGATATCTTACTGCACCACCCTTTTCAGTCGTTTACCCCCATTGAAGATCTGTTGCGCGAAGCCGCCCGCGACCCAAGCGTTTTGGCTATAAAGCAGACCCTGTATCGCACCGGCTCAGAATCGCCCATTGTGAGCGCTCTGGTAGAGGCCGCCAGCCAGGGTAAAGAAGTGACGGTGGTTATTGAACTGCGCGCCCGTTTCGATGAAGCGGACAATCTGCAGCTGGCGTCACGCCTGCAGGAGGCGGGTGCCATCGTGGTGTACGGCATTATGGCCTATAAAACCCATGCCAAAATGCTCCACATTGTGCGCCGTGAAAAGGGTGAGCTTTGCTACTACGCACATCTGGGTACCGGTAACTACCACTCTAAAACGGCCAAGCTGTATACCGATTACAGCCTACTGACCGCGAACAAAGCGCTGTGCGCCGATGTACACAAAGTGTTTCAGCAGCTCTCCGGGATGGGTCGCGCGCGTAAAATCGACACGCTGTTGCACGCCCCTTTCACCCTGCATGAGCGGCTGGTGGAGATGATTGATCGTGAAGCCCAGGTGGCGCGTAAAGGCAAACGCGGGCACATCATTATCAAGTGCAACTCGTTAACCGAGCCCAAACTTATTAAGGCGCTCTACCGGGCCTCACAGGCAGGCGTAGAGTGCGATTTGATCATTCGCGGTATGTGCTGTTTGAAGCCAGGCGTGCCGGGGGTTTCCGACAACATTCGCGTGCGCTCGATTATTGGCCGTTTGCTGGAGCATACCCGGGTATTCCACTTCCACAATGACGGCAAGTCGGAGACCTGGTGCTCAAGCGCCGACTTTATGTCGCGCAATATGTTCCACCGCGTGGAGACCTGCTTCCCGCTGCTGGATAAGAAGCTTGCCACCCGGGTACGTAAAGACCTGGAGACCTACCTGGTGGATAACTGCCAGAGCTGGCTGCTCCAAACCGACGGCAGCTACCGGCTCCAGAATCCGGGTGACAGCGACGCCATCAGTGCCCAGGAAACCCTGCTCTACGCCTATGCGTCGAAAAGCTAGCTATCGGAAAAGCCAGCGCTAATGCCAAAACCCCGCTATTTAGCGGGGTTGATGCTAGCTTCCAACCATCTAGGCGTAGCGTTGACGCAGCACTTTGGCGGCTTCCACCATATTGGCTAGCGCTGGCTCCACCTCTGCCCAGCCACGGGTTTTTAGGCCGCAGTCCGGGTTTACCCACAGCCGTTCGGCGGGGATTTTTTCCAGAGCTTTCTCCATCAAATCGACCATCCAGCTCACCTCGGGCGTATTGGGGGTGTGGATATCGTAAACCCCTGGGCCGATTTCGTTGGGATAAGCGAAGTCCTGGAAGGCGTCCAGCAGGTGCATATCGGAGCGTGATGTTTCGATGGTGATCACATCGGCGTCCAGTGCGGCAATCGCGCCAATGATATCGTTGAACTCCGAGTAGCACATATGGGTATGAATCTGGGTGGTGTTGGCAACGCCCGCGGCGCTTAGTTGAAAGCTCTCCACCGCCCAATCAAGGTATGCTTGCCAGGCATGCTGGCGCAGCGGTAAGCCTTCACGCAGCGCGGGCTCATCAATTTGAATAATCTTGATCCCGGCTTTTTCCAGGTCTAACACCTCGTCGCGCAGTGCCAGGGCAATCTGGCGGCAGGTGGTTTCCCGCGGCTGGTCATCGCGCACAAATGACCACTGTAGAATGGTCACCGGCCCCGTCAGCATGCCCTTCATGGGTTTGTCGGTCAGGGTTTGGGCATACTCGCTCCAGCGCACCGTCATCGCCTCAGGGCGGGAGATATCGCCAAAAATGACCGGCGGCTTAACACAGCGTGAGCCGTAGCTCTGCACCCAGCCAAAACGCGTAAAGGCAACCCCCTCGAGCTGCTCGCCAAAGTACTCCACCATATCGTTACGTTCGGCTTCACCATGCACCGGTACATCGATACCCAGCGCCTCCTGGCGCGCAACGGCGTAAGCAATTTCATCCTGCATACGGGCTTCATAGTCTGCCTGGGGTAGCTCACCGGCGTTGAACGCGCGCCGAGCGGTACGAATCTCAACGGTTTGGGGGAATGAGCCAATCGTCGTGGTCGGGAATAGCGGTAGCTTAAGCGCGCGTCGTTGCGCGTCAGCTCGCGCACTGTAGGG
>AXCI01001714.1_pt1 | contig 16418 bp, 16 predicted proteins | sample 182571 | NCBI WGS metagenome assembly AXCI01 (sample SAMN02359225, study PRJNA218796) | groundwater metagenome | isolation source: Mt. Simon Sandstone pore water sample D5872 at 1.8km depth, Illinois-Basin... | place: USA: Decatur, Illinois | collected 2009-05 | reverse complement strand
ATCAGACCATCCAACGCCTCGCTCAACATGTCCTTGCGCTTCCCATTGGGCAACGCTGCAATACCAAATAATAACTCTGCAAGCGTGACACTAGACAGGTATAACGTTTCTGCCGACTGCTTATTCAGCCAAGCTCTGACGGCCGGATCAGGTTCGGGTTTCATCGCCTCGCAAACGACATTGGTATCCAGAACGATCATTCAAACCTCATCGGCTCTGCAGGTCTCTTGTCGCGAACCTGTTCCAAGGCTGCAACATCTTCATTGGTCAACCCGACTTTACGACCTAAAGCTGCCAAGGCATCGCCCATTTTAAGACGGCTTGCTGGTCGTGTGGCTTCTTCCAGAATGGCACGCACTTCAGCTTCAGCGCTACGATGGTTTTTCTTGGCGCGGGCTTTCAGTGCGTTGTGTACTTCGTCAGGAATGCTTCTGATCGTCATCATGCCCATAGCTCGACCTCCTATCGCATGGGGTAAGCGCAACGGCGCATTCGCGCTTTTCGTCGTTGACAGCTCAGCTAATGGCGAGCGCTGTTTTAATAAATGAATGGTTACTGATCGAATTTCTGGGTGCAAACTCTATAGACGCCTCCCCGGCGTCAAGCCGAGGAGGCGTTTCTTTTCACGACAGATGCAGGCCTTAGTTACTGAGCATCGCTGGGTTTATCCGGATCGGCGTCAACCAGGCAATTAACGGTCTCACCGCCCTGGTCATTAGGCAAAACGCCCTCTGGGCGGCGGCGCTGATCGCGAAGCTCAAGCGAAGCGTTCAGCCAGTCCACTAGCGTATCCCCCAGAACGAGGGCGTCATCGGCGCGTTGCTGGCTGTAGAAGGTGAGCAACTGCCTGGCTTCGTCACGTTTACCCTGATCAATCAATGTCTTGGCGGATGTTTCCACCCAATTCATATCATCGAAGCTATCTTGCTCAAAGCCCTCCAACAGCTCGGTAACAGGGCCATGAAAACGTTCAGGCTGTTCGCACATCAGGTACATGACCTGCTTGAAGCGACGGCCCGCAAAATCACTGGCTTCCTGTACCTGAAAATCGGGGTTGAGGAAGGTAGACGCGGCGCCCTTGGAAAGATAGCGGTGCTGCCCATACTCCATGGGGACCTCCTGGACACCGAGCCACCAAGGAATGAAGGGAGCCGCCAGCGAGCCCGTGGGCGCCACCCAGATTTGCTGCATGTCAGCGTCGGTATCGGCCTTCAAGGTAGCGACCTGACCATAACCCGCCTCGTCGTCAGCGATACGGTGATCACGAACCTGAGCCATCATTTCGCGCTCGGTGATCGGCGCCAAGTCGCGCAAGGCCTCTTCTACGTCCGCTTGGGACATGTACTTGTAGCCACCGGTACGCGCTTGGGTGTCCTGGCGGCCGTAGACGTCAAACACATTGAAATCACCCTCGCCTGCGTACCAGCCTTGTTCCTCGGCGAAGGAAATCAGGTTATCGGCGCCCATGTAATCGGGGTTGTTCTCGAAGTCCACGGGGAAGTCTTCAATATAGCCGGGATAGAGCACGCGAACGTCATCATCGCCAAGCCGCTCGGCGGCCCACAGCCCCTGGCTGCCCGCAAACTCCCAAACGACCCAGCCCTCATTTTCATCGGCGATGAGGTGAGTATTGCCGCCATAGGTGGAGTAGCCATGCTGATCTATAAGCTCTCCGATCAATTCGACACCTTCCCGGGCTGTCTCGGCGCGCTCGAGCACCAGCCTGGCTAAATCGCTGTATTGAGGGCCCTGCTGCGGCGTCTCCGTCATGTCGATCAGTTCCTGGCGGTTGGTCGCCCAGACGTCACGAACAGCCACACCGTGCTCATTGATACCGCCGTTGGTGAGCGGTGCAGGGAAACCCTCATAATCGGAATACGACATCGAGAGGTAGCGGAAGGTGTGTTCGGCTTGCGGAATATCGATGAGCTCACCGGGGATGCCAGCATCAGCGGTGACACCAACACTCACCGTATCACCAGCCGAGTGATCTTCGGCAGGCATAATCTCCAACCAGTGGCTGGAGACTTCCTCACCGGTGCCACCGATCATAACGGCGCCTTCCTCGGTTAGATTTTTGCCAACATAGTAGGCGTAGCTTGCCGAGGCTACTGGACTAAGCGCAAGTAGCGGCACGGCCAGCATGGCTGGTTTTAAGTGATGGTGTTTTCGCATCAGTTTGGCTCCGTGTTGATATGACTTACTGAAAACATGGAAAACTGCCGTATTTCGGGTAACCATGTAGAAGTAAAAAACAGCAGCGATAACCTCTCTGCCTCAAAGCATAGGATATCGGCCACTGACCCAGGCACTACGCTAACAAATGCTGCGCAATGTTTTTAGGAATACGGCAATACCTACCTATCCTAGCAGCCAAGAAGAGCCTCGCGGCCGTCGCGGATAGATGCCAGAAATAGAGCCAGGAGGGGCGACGCGGAATCCATGTCAGCTCTATCTAGCCGCCATCAATCCTCGCCGAGAGTAGGCAACATGCAGAAAGGGCACCAACCGCGGCGTTATCAGTCTTCGAAATGCTATTGCCCACGCGCGCAAGATTCGTAAAAGGGCATTACTTCTCGCCATGATAAGGGCTCAGCACGATCACAGCGGCAATGAAACAAACCCCGCCTGCGATAAACCATAATGCGAAATATGATCCCGTCATAAAGGCAATTAACCCGCCTAAGAAAGCAACCAGCCCGGCCCCTACCTGATGAGCCACGTTGATCCAGCTAAAAGCCGAAGGGCCTTGATCACCAAAGATGTGATTGCACAAAGTAATCACCGGAGGCACCGTTGCAACATCAAATACGCCAAACACGACGGCAAAGACTATCAGCTCCCATCCAACCGGTTGCGACAAAATAAAAGGCAGACAAATCAAACTCGCGCCCCGCAAAAAGAAGATGACAGCCAGCAGCGCCTGCTTATTGATTTTATCTGAAAGCCACCCTGCCCCAATGGTGCCCGGTATATTCAAAAGACCGATTATCAGGAGCAGATAAGATGATTCCGCTATCGATATTCCCTCTAACGATGCCGCCGGGGTAAAGCTGCTCCACATCAGGCCATTCGTGGTAGCGCCACACATGCCAAAGGCTAATGCGATTACCCAGAATTTCTTGTTCTTCACAAATCCTTTCAGGCTGATAAACACATCGATAAATGTACTATTCGGCTTAATATGATGAGCCGTCACCGTCCTCACCGCCGCAAACTTCTCATTCAGCAGCAAACACACGATTAACACTGTTATCAGGGTCAAGACAAAACAGCCTATTAATGGCCCTCGCCAGCCAAATTCATCAGCCAGCTTGGCCCACATGGGGAGTAACACAAATTGCCCCGTCACCGAGGAAGCCGTCAATATACCTGTCGGCAAGCCCGTTTTTTCAAACCAGGAACGAGCAAAGAGAGCGCCAAATGACATCGTTAACGCGCCACACCCCAGCCCAACCAAAACACCCCATGCAAGATTGAATATGATCTTTGAGTTAAGCATGCAGACCAAAGCGCCAGCCAACAGTATCACAAGGCTTGCGATGACAATTTTCTTGATCCCATGCTTCTCCATCAAATGAATGGCGAAGGGTGCCGTCGCACCATAAAGGATCATATTGACGGTGATACCAAAGGTTGTGTTGAGGGACGACCAGCCAAGCTCCTCAATAAGCTGTGACGTCAACAACCCCGACAAGGTGACATAACTACCGGCCGTCACAACACACAGAGCGGCAACCAGAATGGCATTGAATTTCTGCTGCGAAGAAATCAGTGGAAAAGCTTGTTGCGTTTCACTCATGGCAATATTAATTTCTTTTAAAGAGTTTATCGAAACGCTATCCACCCATGACTTGCATGTAAACCATCATTAATGAGAACGAGTTTTTCATGATTGAGAATCTAAAGTGGGATGACTTTAAAGTTGTGCTCGCGATCGCTGAAGAAAAAGCACTTACACAAGCCGCGAGCAAGCTACATGTCAGCCAAGCCACCATCTACAGGCGAGTTGCTGACATTGAAGGCAAATGTGGCTTAAAGCTCTTTAATCGTGAAGACAATGCTTATTTGCCAACACTTGCTGGATTAGAGCTGGTGAGAAGTGCAAAGGAAATCGAAAAACAAGTGCTTTATGCCCAGCGAAAGCTTTACTCTGCCAAAGAGACATTATCCGGCAACCTGACGATTACTACCACAGATACATTAATGTATGGCCTGTTGGGCAACATCATTCACGACTTCAATTGCCAATACAAAGAACTGAACATAAGCGTCATCGTTAGTAATAAACTCATGAGCCTGGAAGCGCGTGATGCAGATATCGCGTTTCGCCCTGTGGTCAGCCCGAACGAAACGCTTATCGGAAAGAAAATCCTGCCTATTGACCAGGCTGTCTATGTTTCACATAAGAGCAAACATACTGACTGGCTGGAAAGCGATATTGCGTGGATTGCGCCTAATACTGAAATGCAATACCCACTACTCAACGAATGGTTTTCAAAAAACAATTTACTTAACAACAGGCTATTAAAAAGCAACTCCATTCTTATGGATTACTTCATGGTCGTCAATTACGACTATGCAGCGGTGTTACCGACTTATCTGGAAAAAGAAGGCGCGGGCATCAAACGAATCAGCCCTATTATCCCTGAATTGAGTACGACCATGTGGGGGTTAATGCATACCGATTTAAGAACCTCTCAAACCGTGACCGAATTTCTTAACTATGTGCGTGCATGCTGCAAAGACCGTGCTGAATAGCTTTCCCATTCGCTGCGATGATTTTGGTTTGGGCACCTATCTTACGCTGTAGCAAAACCTGATCTACGCCAAACGGCTATTCATTACTGAGTATGAACCAATGCATTAGGCTCTTTCACAGCATGGGGAATATCTGACATCCTCAGCCACCAAATACAGCAAGGGCAGTCACTTGGAATGCCCTTTCGCTTTATGTGTGAAGCGGGAATACGGAAATGAAAGCTGATGGAGAATATCTACCAGCAACTGTACGCGGTCGGTGCAGCGTTTATCCCAAGTGCTCATTCAAGTCCCTCGGTAACGTAATCTGATAAGTCGGGTGTAAACGACCACCGGGCACCAGAACGCGTTTACCGCTGCCGAGATCCACCCCCTCTAACGAGATTCGTTTTAGCCATGCATGCTGGTACCGATCCGCCAAGGCGAGAAACAGTCGCTTTGCCTTGATGCTGCTGCAATGGCGCAACAACGCTGTCACGCGCTTTGGGCTCAGTGTTGTCAAACTTTGCATTAACGTATCGGCTCCATAGACCAACGCCGCGCCGGAGGGGCCATTGCACAGTTCCAGAATCGCGCGCTCCGGCGTAGAACAAACGATGGTTCCCGCACCAGAAAGCACCTCTTGCCGCTTAAGGCCCTGCTCAAGTAACTGATCCTTCTGCGTATTCGCAGTGAAATCAGACAACGGCCGGTCAAAGGGAGGCTTGCCGCAGAACTCAAATCGATCAGGCAGTGCCAACTGGCTAAGCCAACCAGGCGCTCGAATAGACCCGTAAATCGTTACCGTTGAAGCTTCGCCGAGCCTCAGGTAGTGTTCATGCCCTTGCATTGCCAACGCAAAACGCCCACCGGCGTATAATGCCAGGCCCTCGCGCTCTTGCAGGCTTTGCAATACGCCCTGCCACTGCAGCCGCCCTCCCTTTCTCAGATAGACACCACGTGCCGGAGACACCAGCCAACCGCTGGAGACATAACGCGCCACAAGGCTTCTCAAGTAGCCATGTGCCTGCAGCCAACGGCTGGAGACTAAATCCGTGTCTCCGAGGCTGGCTAGCAACTGGTTTAATTTTGACGATTTTTGTTCACTCATAGTGAACATAATACGGCTTAGAAAAACTCTGTCCAGTGAATGCGAGGTTTACCGAAAAGGTTTTTTAATCACTATGGGTGGGCCTTCTGGATCTATCCTGAACTCGCCCTCAAGCGTTGCTTACCCACGGGGTTAAGCGGCTGCCGTTTAGACCAAAAGGAAATTAGGTTGCCACTAGCTTGTTTTGCTAAGCGCGCACTGCTGATTCACGTTAAACAGCCATTCACTACTGAATATGAACCATTGCATCAGGTTCTTTCATGGCATGGGGATACCTGTCATCCTCAGAAGCCAAATACAGAAAGGGCAGTCACTTGGACTGCCCTTTCGTTTTATGTGTGAAGCGGAAATACATAAATGAAAGCAAGGATCAGCGCTGACCTTCAGTGCGCAACTTAGCCACATCCTCTAACGCCAAGCCTGTCGCTTCAGCAATCTGCTCATCACTAAGCACCCCCAGCTTGAGCAAATTACGGGCGGTTTTCTCTATGCCTAGCTTTTCACCTTTCTCGATGCCCAGCTTTTCGCCTTCCTGAAGACCTACTTGGCGTTCTTGCTGAGCCCAGTTTTCCAAATTTTCTGCCAACATGTCTTTATCCTCCACCAAACTGTTGAGCTGATTGAGGTCGACCTCAGCCCCGAGCCGCTGCAAGTGGCGTTTCAGCCAGCGGGTAATAATCTTGTCGATACGCTCTTTGTCAGGATCGGCCTGAATAATCGCCACAATCCGATCCACGGCTTTTTGCAGCCCCTGGCGATTTGTGGAGGCCTTCTCGATACTGAACACCCCGCTTAACGGCGACCGCACCAAGCCTAACTGTTCATCAGTATAGCGCCCTTCATCGACTAAATAATAACGCATGCGTGGCTGGTAGACCTGTAGCAGACCCGGCGGTTCCGGCATGATCATGTCATATAGGTCTAACGATGCCGTCCAGCGCTCTGAACCGTTATAAAGCACTACTGGAAACACCGGCGGTAAGCCCTGGCCGGGTGTGATGACCTTCTGCTTGAGCAACTCACTGTAGAAGCAAGCGGCGTAGTGCATCAGCCGAACCGGCATGGTGCGATCCACCGAGGACTGAAACTCCAGCAAGATGTACAGGTACACCTCTTGGGTCATCCCCTGCCAGTTAACGTTGACTGACCACACCACGTCCTCAATTTTTTCTTCGAACAGTGGCGTAATGTAGTTGCCGCTCTGGCTTTTCAGGGTAGAAAAATCCATTAACCGGGCAATCTCGGCGGGAGCAAAGCCTTCGATGAGTTGCTGAACAAATTCAGGATAACTAAACAGCTCTTTGTAGCCGGTATCGTGATGGTTGCTGACCATGGAGACCTCTGACAATCGATCCAAGCCAGAATAGCACGCTCAGCTACCCGTAAAACATTCACACGATGTGATGCAGAGGCGTAATGATCGCTCTGCCCGCTATCTAGCTAACGGCGTATATATACAAACCAAACCCTAGCATCACTCTCCACCCAACACCTCACGCAGCCAGCCCAATAACGCTTCGCAGCCTGGACGTTGAGGCACACCCTGGCGTGTGTATAGGGCGATGGCATCGTGTTGGGGCAAGCTCTCTGTCACCGGGCGGATCAGGTCGCCATTTTCAATTAACCGCTGCGTTGTGCGCCGCCAACCCAAGGCAATACCGTGCCCCGCGACAGCCGCTTGCAGTAGCAGTGGATAACTGTCGAGCACAGCACTCTCCGCTAATGAGAGTCCAAAGTGCCCCATGGCACGAAACCAGTCATCCCACTCCAGCCAATCCGCCGGGTCAGCGTGATGATGCAGGAGCCGCTGATTCAGCAAAGCGTTGAGGCTCAACGGCGTAGTGGTTCCTTTCAAATAAGCTGGGCTGCAGACCGGAAATATCTCGTCCTCGGCGGTAAACACCAATCGATGGCTCCCGCTAGGCCTCCCGTTGGTTTGCAGCGCAATGTCGAAGCTGCCGCTAAATTCGGTAATCGGCCGTGTCGAGGTCGCCAGTTGTATCTCAATGTCAGGATAGCGACGATTGAAGTCAGCCAGCTGTGGCATCAGCCAATAGAACGCTTCGCATAACTGGCAGAACATTACGACGCGCTTATCATTTGGGTCGCCGCGCAGCGCCTGAGCCCCCGTCGCAATACTTTCCAACGCCTGGGAGACCGTACGGCCAAACTCACGCCCTTCACGGGTAAGAAACACACGGCGATGACGGCGCTCGAAAAGCATCACGCCAAGGTCTTCCTCCAGCGCACGGATCTGTCGGCTGATAGCCGCCTGGGTCAGGTGGAGCTCATCGGCCGCGCGCGAAAAGCTCTCAAGCCTGGCAGCAGCCTCAAAGGGGCGCAGCGTCGCCAGCGGTGGAAGAGACTTGATGAAGTTATCCATAATCTGAGCTCATGCATTGTGACGCAGAAGTCGTTTGAAGCACTGCTAGAGGCAGCGGCATTCTAGAGCGGAATTCAACTCTGGAACGCTGCAATGAAGGTCACCGCTGAACCACAAGATAATATCCTACAGGGCATAAGCCTTATCATGGGGGCTGTTTTTCTGCTGGCATTGACCGACGCTCTGATTAAGTATCTAAGTGCCAGTATGTCGCTATGGCAACTCTATGTCATCGCCTCAACACTATCGCTGCCGATACTCTTTGGATTGATCATTGGCCATTCAGGCCCCCGCCCCAAGGTAAAATCACACCGCTGGGTGACGATAAGAAGCTTGCTTCTGTTGCTGATGTGGATAGCCTACTACGCAGCACTGCCGCTGATTCCGCTCTCGGTGGCAGCGGTCGCCATTTACACCACCCCGCTGTTTATTGCCGTGCTGGCTGCTTTTGGGGCAGGCGAGCATCTTTCACGCCTGGCCTGGCTGGGCATCCTCTGCGGTTTCCTGGGCGTGGTGGTGGTGTTGCGCCCTGGCGGCGACACCTTCACTCCTGCCACACTGCTACCCGTGCTTGCCGCCCTCTTTTATGCGCTAGCCATGCTGGTCACTCGCCACCACTGCCAAAGAGAGCACCCCTTACTGCTAACCCTGGGATTGAATCTAGCCTTCCTGGCAGCAGGCGCTTTCTTCAGCGTGTTGGTGGCAATCAACAGCACAGCAACACTCGCCGAACGCGCGCCTTTCCTGTTCGCCGGTTGGCAACCGCTAGACGCCACAACGTTATTGATCGTGGGCGCCTACGCCCTACTGTTGATGATTGTGAATACCGGGGTGGCAAGGGCTTATCAAATAGCCCCTTCGGCGTTGATCGGTACCTTTGATTACGCCTACCTCATCTTTGCCAGCCTTTGGGGCTACCTGCTATTCAGCGAAGTGCCCGATGCCATGACTTGGCTGGGTATGGGCATGATCTTAATGGCGGGGGTGATGGTGTTACGCCAATAACTGTTGCCTTTTTTAATCTAAATCCTGAGCCAAATACGATTTATATACAGATCAAGGGACAGTCGAGTGCTAATTTTAATTTTTAGGAATATAAGCAGTAGCAAAAAATGCTTTGGTGCAACGGTTGTTGACGAGTAAACGCAGGTTTAACCTTATGCTGGATAGCCGCTAACAAGAGACCGGTGATGGATATTCAACGCTTTAGAATCAGCAATCTGGGCCATTTTCAGAACTTAGAAGCTGATCTTGCGCCCTCCCCCTTGTCTAGCGGTAACGTAACCGTGTTTATCGGCAACAACGGCGCTGGGAAAACCTCAGTGCTGATGGCGTTAGCCACCAGCCTAAGCTGGTTTGTAGCCCGCCTGCGCAGTGAAAAAGGCAATGGGAGCCCTATACCTGAAGACGCTATTCTTAATGGCAAAGCATCGGCATTAATTGATATTGCGGTATCCGATGAGCAGGGGCAGTCTGGCAACCCGGATGCAGATATCAGTGATCATCTTTATCAGTGGACGCTTACCAAAACAGCCAAAGGCAAAAAGGCTAGCGCCAGCTCTAACCTGCAAGACGCCACGCGCCTTGCTGATCACTATCGCCGCCGCCTGACAGCACAAGAGAATATCAGCTTACCCTTGGTCGCTTTCTATCCAGTAGAACGAGTTGTGTTAGATATTCCCCTCAAAATCAGAAGCAAGCACAGCTTTTTGCAGCTAGAGGGCTACGATAACTCTCTCAACCAAGGCGTTGACTTTCGTCGCTTTTTTGAATGGTTTCGTGAAAGAGAAGATAGCGAGAATGAAGCAGGGCTCCCTGACGAAATACTTGAGATGCTATTAAAAAATGCCAGTGAAGGTTCAGATATCTGGAACATGCTGCAAGAAATGAAGGTATCTCCCAAGGATCGCCAGCTAACAGCTGTACGCTCAGCAATCACCAGCTTTATGCCAGATTTTTCGAACCTGCGTGTCCGCCGCAAACCCCGTTTACATATGTCGATTGATAAAGATGGCAAAACGCTGAATGTTTCGCAGCTATCCCAGGGTGAAAAATCGCTAATCGCCTTAGTCGGTGACATTGCACGCCGTTTAGCAATGATGAATCCAGGCATGGACAACCCACTTCAAGGAGATGGCATCGTATTGATTGATGAAGTTGATATGCACCTGCACCCCTCTTGGCAGCGTCGTATCATCCAACAATTAACGAACACCTTCCCCAACTGCCAGTTTGTGCTCACTACCCATTCGCCTCTGGTCATCAGCGAGTGCCAAGATGCGCTGATCTACTCGTTAAGCAATGGCGAGATCACCAAGATTCCTTCTCAATATGGTCAGGATGCCAATACCGTCTTACTCGATGTGATGGACACTCATATCCGCAACGCAGAGATTGCTGAGCAATTGAATAACGCTCTGGATAGTATTCAACGCGGTGAACTGAATAAAGCGCGCACCCTGTTAAGCGAATTAGCGCACATTTTGCCTTCAAGCAACCTGGAGCTAAGCAAAGCCAAACTACTCTTACGCAAACAGGAACTGCGGCATGAGAAAAATCATTAAAGGGAACGAGCCTACACCGCTAACAGTGTGGAAGCGCGCCAACCCAAGTGGACGTTATCAGCAGCTAACCAATTCTGAACGCCAGGCAATACGTGAAGCGTGTACACACGAGCAGCATTATTTATGTGCATACTGTTGCCAAACAATCAGCGGCACCACTGCTGATACCATGAACGAACACGTGGAAGCACGTGACAAAGCCGCTAACAAAAGCCTGGATTTCAACAATATTGTAGCCAGTTGCACTACATCCTATCAGTGCGACGACGCACACGGCTCACAACCACTGCCACTCACGCCGCTGATGGATGAGTGCGAAACCGAGCTTCAATTTATGCTCAGTGGGCGAGTAAACGGCCTGACTGATCGAGCAAAAAGCGCTATTAGTGTGCTTAACCTCGGCGATCATGAGCGCAACAACAAACGCCTGATAGAAAAGCGCAAATACCTCACTCACAGCCTGTTATTGGAGAATGGTGTAGACCCTGACGAGGGGCTAGAGGATGAAGAGTTACTGCTCATGCTGATTGACGACCTCTCTACCCCTCATGATGGCCGATTAGCACCCTATGCACCTGTTGTTGTGAATGTGCTGCGACAATGGATCGCAGCATAAAAGCTTATAGGTAATAAAGCCTTTGGTTTCAGTGGGCACCGCCGCAGTTTGCTAACGTGGGCAATGATCGACAAAGTGGTTGCTCCGCGAGAGATTGCATGCGCACTTCACGGCCCACACCTACTCGGCATGCGCTTTCTTATTAGTAACGAGGTGCAGCACACCCACCACCACCGAGCCCACCAAAAAGCCAATCACCGCAGAGCACAGCGTATTGAAGCTCCAGCCCAGCATACCGCCCAAGGCACCGGTTGCCTCGCTAATGCCTAGCTCAATATGGTGTACCCACTCATAGGGCGCATTGAACCAACCCGTGCCATCGGCACCCAGATTGACCATCAGGATATGCCCACCCACCCAGAGCATGGCGACGGTGCCCACGACCGAGATGGTCGCTAGCACCTTGGGCATAGCTGTCACCAAACCACGGCCCAGGGCCTGAATTCCCGAATTATCCCGCTGGGCGAGCTTCAGGCCAATATCATCCATCCTGATCAACAGCGCGACCACGCCATACACCAGAATAGTGATGAAAAACGCGACGACCACCAGGCTCGCCAGCTGTGACCAGAACCCTTGATGGGAGACCGTGGCCAGCGCGATCACCATGATTTCAGCCGACAGAATCAGATCGGTACGAATGGCGCCACTCACGATCTTTTTCTCGGCTTCCGGCCCCTGCTCTACCGCTGGCTTGTCGTCGTCATGCTTGCCGGAAAGCTTGTGCCAAACTTTCTCCGCGCCTTCAAAGGCCAGGTAGGTGCCACCTATCATCAGGATGATCGGCAATAGCGCGGGCAAAAAGTGATTCAGCAGCAGCGCCACCGGCAGGATAAAAAGCAGCTTGTTGCGGATCGACCCCAGCGCGATCTGCTTCACAAGCGACAGTTCACGTTCCGCTGCCACCCCCTGCAAATATTGCGGTGTCACGGCCGTATCATCCACCACCACCCCGGCCGCCTTCGCCGTCGCGCGCCCAGCGGCGGCACTCACATCGTCCAGTGATGCTGCGGTCAACTTCGCCAATGCGGCAATATCATCCAGTAATCCTATAAAGCCGCCTATGGCCATGGATGCTTCCTCCGCGAATAACAGCTGCAGATAGTAACGCATACAGCGGCTTGATTGCCTTCAAAAGGCTTTAAAGCACTGCTTAAACACCGCGTTCAAGGTGCTGAACAAGTTCGAGCAGGTGATTTTTAGATACACGCATTCATCAATCAACGATTTGGATAGTGAAGCATAATGCCACAGAAAGGGCAGTCTCTCGGACTGCCCTTTCGTTTGATGCGTGAAGCGGGAATACGGAAATCAAAGTAACGTCAGCGTTCACCTTTAGTACGCAACTTCGCCACCTCATCTAGGGCCAAACCTGTCGCTTCAGCGATGGCCAGAATTCAACGAAGATGGCGGAAATCAATCATTCTTTGCTTTCCTTTGAGAAACCCTCTTTACAAATCATCGTCCGAGCAACCTTGGTTCAATGCTCAACAACCTGGGTTTCTCCAGTTCGAGGCCCCGGTTTGAAAGCATGCGAACGCGCCACCCAAGCGACGATGAATGCTATAACAAGCAAGATCACTAGAGCCCAGGGGAAGGCGCTGACACCCCATGCATTAAGGAGCATACCGCCAGCGACGCCACCGCCCGCAATCGCGCCATTCCATGCCACCACATTCATGGAAAGCGCTACATCCGCGCCACTTCCTGCCGTATCGGCCAGCGCGGTTTGCATCAATGTGGAAGCACCGCCGAAGGTGACACCCCACACCACAATGCCGATAAAGACGACAACGGAGCTTTGAATGCTCACACCAAAGATGAAAGCGGTGATCGCGAACGCAGCAAGGCTTACCAGTACCGTGGTTCGCAAATGGCTGTCCACCAGCTTGCCAGCAATCCAGATGCCACCAAGTGATGCCGCGCCAAAAGTTAATAGCACTAGATCAATTCGTTCGCCGAGTCCCGCTGCCCCCACAAACGGAGCAATGTAGGTATAGAGAATGTTGTGGGCCAGCATCCACGTCACGACCACTGCAAGCACTGGCCGCACCCCCGGTGTCGTAAAGACTTTACGCAAAGGCATACGCTCGCCTGCCGACTGTCCGGGATAGTCTGGAACCTTGGCAATTACCCATACAGTCAAAATAAGAGTCAAAGCGGACATGACCCAGAAAGCGGTACGCCAGCCGGCGACCGACCCCATGTAGGTTCCAAGAGGCACACCGAGAGACAACGCCACGGGGATGCCGACCATCGCCACGGCCATGGCACGCCCTTGTTGATGGGGAGCAACCATACGCCGCGCATAACCAGCGAGAAGACTCCAAGCCAACCCGGCGGCAACTCCCGCAAAGAAGCGGGCAACCAACGTTAGGCCATAGGTACTGGATAGCGCCGTGACCGAATTAAAAACGAAGAACCCGATAATGGTGAGCAACAAGACGTTACGTCGCCGCCAACCACGCGTAGCAATCGTCAAAGGAATCGCCGCTAACAACGACCCCAGCGCATAAGCCGTCACCATTTGGCCTGCCAACGCCTGGCTGACCCCAAGGCCTTCACTGATTTGAGGTAATAATCCCGCAGGCAGCGTTTCTGTCACGATGCAGATAAAGCCCGTCATGGCCAAGGCCAGCAGTGCAGACATGGGAAGCTTGTCGGCCGAAGCCGATTCAGCCTGAATAGATGAGGATTCCACAAAAAATACCCTTTCGAAAATGAAGTTTAGCGCTGAGCGGCAGGCACCCAGAGCATTCCACGAAACATATGTATCGATCGGTATAAATATGCGACACCATGCAGATTATTGTCAACAAGTTTTGTATCGAGTAGTATATAAGTCACATATCTTAGTGACGTACTGGAGGTATAAATGGCACAGATGGGGCGTCCCAGAGCGTTTGATCGACAGCAAGCCATCGAGCAAGCGATGCACCTTTTCTGGGAGCAGGGTTATGAGACAACGTCTCTGAGCCAGCTCAAAACTCAGATCGGCGGTGGGATCTCTGCGCCAAGTTTTTATGCCGCTTTCGGCTCTAAGGAAGCCTTGTTCAAAGAGGCTGTACAGTGCTACCTGGAGAGCTATGCCCGAGTGACGGACGCTCTATGGGACGATGAAATAGCTCCCAGAGAAGCGGTCGAACTTACGCTACGTCGTTCGACGAAAATGCAGTGCGAATCAGGGCACCCAAAAGGCTGCATGGTGGCCTTGGGAACCATGAGTGCACCGAAACCTGAGCATGCTCATGTCGCACAGCCGCTAGCCGTCTCACGTTCGCGGACTCATGCTGGGTTTGTAAGATGCGTTGAGCGTGGCGTTGCCACAGGTGAGCTCTCCGAAGGAACCGATGCTCAGGCCATGGGGACAGTGTTCAGTAGTTTTCTGCTGGGTGTATCCATACCAGCGAGAGATGGCATTAAGATATCGGTCTTCAATGCCTCTATTACTGAGCTCATGAAGTTGTGGGACGCCGCAAGCAATGAGCGGTAGGGCCTTTCCCAAATAGAACGTCTCCCGCCCTTTGGCAATTTCCCAAGACACCCGGCCGCTGTTCGATCATCGCCGACACCATTAGTTGGCTGCTAGCCAGCGTCATGGCCCCAGACACATCGACCACCACCTCTTGGCCGTGCTGCTGGAACTCCCAGCGGTAACGTTTGCCACTTGGCAACCGATGCTTTATGAATTGAGGCATGGCGAGTTGATCGGGCTTATCAGGGATCGGTTTGCCCTGTAAATAACCAGGCGAGGCAACGGCAAGAAAGCGAAACTCTGTGCCAACAAGAACGACGATCATGTCATAGAGCAGCTTGGTGTCGTAAGGTTCGCGCGGATCCTTATGTAAACCAAGTAGTCGCCAACCAATGAGATTGGCTGGGCAAAAAGATATTATCCAGCTAAATAATGTTTCTGCCGAATTCATGCACGTTTATATCCTCTACCTGGACACGTTATGCATAACCTATGGATTCCCGTCGTCGCCATTTTCGTCGTTGCTGGCCTGGTATTCGGTAGCCAGGCCTATTCTGAGGCCCAGCGTGATGCCCACATCGCCGCGACTATATCGGAACAACTCGGCAGCCAGGCACAGGCAGAGATCTCCCACTTGACGCAAGTCAACAAGGGCTATGGGGTGTGCGGCGACTATGAGCTTTCACGCACCGAGTCCGGTCGCTTCTACTACAATCACGCCACCAAGCACTTGGCATTGGGCAACGATGCCCCGCTGTATCGCGACAATTGCGAGGGCGTCTCAGACTAACCCCTTGGAACCTATAGATCTCAACAGGCAGCCCTAGCCTACCACTACGGAGTAACGAGTGCTGCGCCCACCGCCAGGTAGCTTGTAAACGCAGCCTTTTTCCAGCAGCTCTGCCAAATCCCGCGTTGCGGTGGCTTTACTTACTTTGGTCAACGATTGGTACTTATGAGCATTGATGCCCTGCTCAAATTCCTCCACCGCTGTATCCAATAAGCGGTTCAGCGCCTTAATTTGCCGTTCGTTCAGCACGGTAGTGGCATGGCGCTGCCAGAAGGTGGTTTTCATTAACACACGGTCGATTCTTAACAGCGCCTGCTCAAGCGCCTCTTTCAACGTATCCAGAAACCACAACAACCACGGCGTAATATCGAGGCTGCCTTTCTGAGCGCTTTCGAGGTGATCGTAGTAAGCGTGGCGGCGCGCCATAATTGCCGCGCTAAGGGAATAGAAACGGACGGATTGCCGCTCTGCCTGCGCGAACGCCCGGTCGGTGACGGCACGGGTGACGCGCCCATTGCTATCATCAAAGGGGTGCAAGGTAATCAACCATAGATGGGTGATGCCAGCGCGAACCAGCGCATCAAGCCCTTGAGGTGGATGGTTGAACCACGTAATAAACGCATCCAGCTCAGCCTCCAGCTGCCCACGGGGCGGTGCTTCAAAATGCACAACAGGCCGACGAAGCCGCCCCGACACCACTTGCATGGGGTGATCGCCACGCAGCTCGCCGACACGTACA
>AXCI01001991.1_pt1 | contig 16538 bp, 22 predicted proteins | sample 182571 | NCBI WGS metagenome assembly AXCI01 (sample SAMN02359225, study PRJNA218796) | groundwater metagenome | isolation source: Mt. Simon Sandstone pore water sample D5872 at 1.8km depth, Illinois-Basin... | place: USA: Decatur, Illinois | collected 2009-05 | reverse complement strand
ATCTATTGGACTCCGACCAAGGTTTTTGGAGACGGCTACTACCCAAAAAAATGGCAACAGCAGGGGGCTTGGTAGACGGTGTCAATACCTCTATATATTCTGCTAAATGGCTTTCCTTTAGAGCCAGCGTTGTTTTAATTACTTTACTAGCGACTTTGCTGTGGTTAACGGGAATAGAAAGAATCGAGATCATCATCGCCATATTAAGTGTAACGTCAAGTGGTATGTCACAGTTACTTGGACGTTATTATTCTATCAGTGTATTGAAAGTAGTTGAAAATGATTTGATAGATACGCTCGACGCATTAGGAGCTGCAGGAGTTGGAACCTTAATAATTCTATATCTATTGGGTTAACACACTTAATGTACAATATTGAAAATAAAATTCACTTATTAATGCAACTAGGCTAAAAGTAAAGACTGAGGAAACATGGTTAGCCTATGCTAAGTGTCTTATACAAGACGAACTATATTTTTAACGTTTTGACTTGTTTATCTAGCCGGAAATGATAATGTTGGGAGCCTTTTAATACCCGACGAATTTACTCAAGTATAGCAGTAATTTTGGGTGACTTGGTTTAGAGCGTCGGATTTTCAGCTAGAGACACCATGTCATGACATTTGCCACCATATTGATTTTGGCCTTTTCCATGTCGGCAGATGCCTTCGCTGCTTCCATCAGCAAAGGCGCTGAGCTACAAAAACCCTCGTTTCGGCACGCCATCAGCATTGGGCTGATATTTGGTACTATCGAGACCATAACACCCTTGCTGGGCTGGTTGGCCGGGGTAGCATCGCAGCGCTTTGTGCAGGCTTGGGATCACTGGGCTGCGTTCTCAATCTTATTGGTTATTGGTTTACATATGGTGTATTCGGGCCTATGCAAAGAAGACAAAATAGCCCAAGAAAAGCAAACACTATGGTTATTGATATTAACGGCTATTGCTACGAGTATTGATGCCATGGCCGTTGGTGCAAGCCTCGCCTTTATTGATGCCAATATCATCGCTACCAGCTTAGCTATTGGTTTAGCCACTACTGTCATGGCATCAATTGGCACCTTATTGGGTCACCAATTTGGCAAATACGTTAGCCACTGGTCTGAGCTGATCGGTGGGATCGTTTTAATTGGTATTGGCCTGGGAGTGTTAGCCGAACATACTGCTTTTTTTAATTGATCTTTCCTGATCTGTGTCATCCAGAGACAGTGTTAAAGCAATATGCGTAGCAACCCTCTGGGAAAGAGGACTGTTCACGTAGCATAAACGCAGAATCGAACTACTGATGCTTTTCCTTGCAGGTCACCGGAACCGGAGCTTCTAGCTGAAGTGTAGATCATGCTCTTTCGTCTTTGTGCCCAGGATGCGGTATTACAGTAAGTGAAGGATGTTGTCAGCCAAAATGGTCATACAAACGTTTCTTGTGCCTTTTTGTCATGTCACGACGTCCATTTCGTTTGATGACAAACCGATTACAAAGATGTGTCGATGCCTGCCCCTCGGGTGATGGTGGCGATGCGGTTCAGACCCCTCCCAGACCTCATGTTCATGCTGGTGATGGTGATGGTGATGGTGATGGTGATGGTGATGGTGATGGTGATGGTGATGGTGATGGTGATGGTCGTCATGGTAGTGCAGATGGGAGTGCTCCACAGGAGCATGGTCATGCTATAGCGCCACCGGAACCCGTGACGGCCAGAGACGGGTCGCGAGCGCCTGTTCGCCCAGGCCCGGAGCGGACATAGACCACGGTATTAACGATTTGCATGGCCCCGGCGACCGAAACCGCTATGTTCAGGGCAAGCATCCCTCGCAGCCGGGGCGTTTTCAAGTAGATTCGCATGCCGTGGGAGACCTTGCGCCAGACACTTAGCGCTTCGTCATCCGCAGTTTGGGGCGACAGCAGGACCACCGAGACGACCAGGCCGGCGGAGACCAGGAAGGCCAGACTATTGAGCAGGAACAGCACATCGAAGCTCATCACCATCAGCAGCGCGGCAGACGCGAGGCGTAGGCTTCGACCAGTGACGCGATGCCCACATAGGCCACCATCTTAGCCTGCCCGGCCGCCAAGTCATGGGCCAGCAGCGCTAGGGCGACCGTCGTTAAACCGTTGCCGACGAGGGCGGTGACCTGGGCCAGGAACGAGTGACGATAGATACGATGAGTCAGCACCTGGAGAACGGGGCCCTCCTCGATGTGTTGCAGTCGGTTACAGGCGGCATGCTGGGATAGAACGATTCACATAACTTTCTTCTGTTGCAAGCAAGCATACTACCCCCTAGTATCTATACTACCTCCTGTACTGTTTCCTTCTCCACAGAGACGACCACATGCACACGATCAAAGACAAAGCGAAGCTGCTAACTCGTGTTCGACGCATTCAGGGGCAGGCAGCCGCACTGGAAAGGCAACTTGATAAGGAAGGGGATTGCACTGCCGTGCTGCAACAGACTGCCGCGATTCGCGGGGCGGTCAATGGGCTGATGGCAGCCATAATAGAGGGACACCTAACTGATCACATCGTCAGGGAGCCCGAGTTGGAGCAGCGGCAACAAGATTTGGACGCGGTGCTACAGGTCATCAAGTCCTACCTCAAGTAGGAGAGAAAGAAGCCTGGCACACAGAATATTCAATATGGATGAGAGCAATGATCAAGGCCGCCACCCGCTCGAAGAAAAGGATCAAAGGCCCTGGCGCGGTACGACCATCACCTACGCCTGGGGTGATTTCTACCATGAAGCGATTACAGTTATGCGCTCCGGCTTCCTTGCTGTGTTTAAGCACTGAGGAACTGGCCTTGCTTCTTATTGGTACGAGTACTGAGTAGAGAAAGTCCCTGATGACAACAGAACTAATCGTGAACGCTAAACAATGGGCTCGCACGATCAAACGGGATGTACACGCCGTCTGGCTTGCTGTTCGCGATCCACGTACCGCATGGTTTGCAAAGGGGTGTTGGCAATGATTGTCGCAGCCTATGCCGTCTCACCTATCGACTTGATCCCCGACTTCATCCCCGTACTCGGCTACGTGGACGACATCATCATTGTCCCACTCGGGATATTGTTGGTGGTGAAGCTTACACCACCAGAGGTCATGAACGAGCACCGAGCAACCGCTGACGCAGCCTCTGAACGCCCGGTAAGCCGCATAGCTGCTGGCGCGTTTATCGCTATCTGGTTCTTCTTCGCCACCTTCTTGGCAAGAATGCTCCTATGAATATATCCAATACGTAATGTGGCAGGTACAACCTGCCTTATATTAGCGCGGAAAAAACCTGTCGACCCAATGGCCTGATAGAGGGTAGGGGTGGCTCGCGGGAAGTCTCGAGGGCTAATAACGAAGGAGACATAAATGTCAGACCACGATCATAGCCATAGTGGCGGCAAGACCTTGTTGTTCGCACTGGTCTTCACTACAGGTTTTGCAGCTGTCGAAGTGTTCGGTGGCCTGATAGCTGATTCGCTTGCCCTGTTGTCGGACGCAGGCCACATGCTAACCGATTCATTGTCGCTAGGGATTGGTGCCTTCGCTGCTTGGCTGGCCAAGAAGCCAGCATCGCGTCAGCACTCCTTTGGACTCAAGCGTGCTGAAATCCTCGGCGCTCTGTTTAACGTGCTGTTTATGTTCGGGGTGATCGTATTCATCGCTTACGAGGCGATCCGCCGCATGGCAGATACACCCGCCGTTGCCGGAGGCATGGTTTTGGCGATAGGCGGGCTCGGTTTGCTGGTGAATATCGTAGTGGCTTGGGTGCTGATGCGTGGAGAGCAAACTATAAACGTCCGCGGAGCGCTTCTGCACGTAATGGGAGACTTATTGGGCTCGGTAGCTGCGCTGGTTGCTGGGGCGGTCATTTATCTGGACGGGCCGCCCATTGCGGATCCGATCCTGTCTCTTTTCGTCAGCCTATTGATACTGGTGTCCGCCATTCGGCTACTGCGTGAGGTGACGCATGTCTTGATGGAAGGCGTGCCAAAAGGAATTGATGCGCATGAAGTCGGCTGCGCTCTAGTCCGGGTTGACGGTGTCTGCGCTATCCATGACATGCATATTTGGAGCCTGTCATCAAACAGCCAGGCTCTAGTGGCACATATCGATGTGGAAGCGATGGAGCGATGGGAAGAGATACTGCCGCAGCTGCAAACGATATTGCGGGAGCGCTTCGATATTGCGCACAGCACCCTACAACCCGAAGATGCCGCTATCCGCCATGTTTGTGATGCCGATCCTTATTGTGGGACTGGTAAGGTGAATTAGGAGACAACCGGCAGAAGGTCCCGCCGAGGCTGCACGTAGCAGCATCAATAACTATAGCGCCACTTGATACCCATTATCTCTATCTGGGAATGTACGCCCCCCTTGGGGAGTCCTGCTCCTGAGCCGCTCAGGAGCGTCCGTATCAACACTTTTGGCAACGCCAAGTGCTTTCCAACGTGCGGCTTGCATTGTTTCAGAGAAACGGTCACAAGGGCGCGCTCTATATAAACTCAACATAGAGATTGTCGCAGCAATTATTGTTTAGTCGCAGCAATTGTTGAAAATGACACCAGCGCCTTGCTAATGACGTTGTCGGGCAGGGGGGGATATTGCACAGTCAGCCCCTAGAAACAGCTCTGCCTGGCGGCTGAGGCTGAGGGGGAACGTTGCACAGCAGCAATTAAAGATGTGAGAAATGCTTTGTTCAGCGTGAAGAGAAAGACCCCTCAAAAGAGAGGGGTCTAGGAAAAGCTCATCAGAACATTTCGAGCTTTGGAATGTTATCAGCGGCGGTATCGATCCCTTCAAGAAGCTCGATGCCGCGAGCCAGTGCATTCTGAGCCAGCTCAAAAGCACTAGCGTTAAGACGGGCATTATTATCGTCCCCATTGACCTCAACCCCACTTCTTGCGAATTCAACATCGCTCAAAAGCACGGGTTGGCTACCTATCTTTACTTCGACCTTGGCGGACAGCATACCGAAGAACCACTTATGCTCAGCAAAAGCTTCCTTATCGGAATCTGAGTACCTATCGAAGAAGTCCGGGGTCACCACTGGATCATTGTCGAGCATCAGTGTGACGGTTAAGTGGCCATTCGTACCTGTAACGGTGTCACCACAGATTGCAAAGCCGTCAAATTTATTAAGTTCCATGATCGTTCCTCTCTCTCATTCCTGCTGAATTGCAGGTCTCAAGAAGAGATAGGGACTCCACTGACACAACTGGTGAGGCTCTGTGCAGCGCAATGAAAAAGGCCCCTCGATCTTGAGGGGCCTTCAGGATGAAATAAAATCTCGTTAAGCCTCAATGAAACTACAGGTTCTCTCGAAACCCTAAGGCTTTAAGTTTCTTAATAAACTTTTCTGGAGTTATCTCTTTGCCATCCAGTTCAGCCAGTAAATTCAGCACATCTTGCATAGAGTACAGGGCTTTCCAATCATCCTGATAAACATGCAATAAAGGGGAGTGATTACCCCACTGAATGCAGAACTCCCCGGCTGTCCCACCATCGATATGGTACAACCCGATATAAATCTGCTCAGTGGCCCCTGCTGGGAGGCTCATCCCATCCATACTGCTGTTGAGCATGTAACCCTTGAAGCAGCCCTCGAACTCTTTCATACGGTCTCCTTAGTCATTCCTGCCCGTTGCAGGACTCATTATTGGTAGGGCGCAGAGTGACCCTTGGAGGCCTTGAGTGCTAGATGGCCGCAACCAGTCGATAGGCTACAGTATAAAACATGGACGTTTCACGCAGCCGCCCGGTCGAGCATTGACCGAACGTGCGGATTCGCATCCCTACCATCACCTTCGACTCCTTGGGCAGGTCGATTGAGTGAGGCGCCAGCCCATAGAGCCACAGCAGCAGACCGGCTCACCCCGGCAGTGCAGTGAATGACCAGTTTCACCGGCCTGCGATCGCTGGACCACTGGCGAATCCACCCAGAAATTCTCTGTGCATCCTCGAGCGTCATCGGTTCTTCGCAGCCGAAGCCTTCACCGGGAACGACATCATCAAACTGCATTAAGAGAGCATCAGCCCACCCCCTTGCCAAGCGAGTTAAACGCTCGTCCTGCCCCCTAATGGACAGGACTACAGTATTGGCGCTTGCTTGTCGGCGCTCGATGTCACGTCGGCTTGTATATTCAATGCTAGTGATCATTGGTTATCCCATTCTGGTTGGTTAAGGCCTGGAGAGCTTGCTCGTGAATTCTTCCCGCGAGCTGAATTCTCATGGAATACTCGAAGGCCGCGGAGCGAGATCGCTTTCGTGAGGCGTGGCGCTTGATATGCCGCTGGGTATCGATTACCAGGGCCTGTGAGGCAGCGACATATCTCAGTAGGGTTTCGCGTCCGGGAGACTTGGGGTGGGAGCTATCCCATGACAGGCGAATACAAGCCTCGCCAATCACGGACGATCAAGAAAAGGGGTTATCCAGATAGTGTACCACCAGCGTCTCGCCGGCCTGGGCCACTTGCCCAACACGTTCCTGCATGCAATCCCCCCCTATTGTCCCCTGGCTCATGAATGGCAGGTTATTGGGAGATAGGGCCGGCAATGACACAGAACGAGAAAGCCCCAACTAGCGAACTAGAAGGGGCTTGAAGGTAAAACGTGAATCTGATCAGCCGAAGGCTGCAGATTTGCTGTGCATGACAGCTTCCCCTGGAGCAAAAAGCCACAGGGATGCCTTGAGGAGGTTATCAGGACTGCTGACGTAAGCGCCCTCGCGTGATAGCCGAAAAGCCCGCGGGCCTTGTCGAAACAACCTTACAACCAACCTAAAAGGTTATCGTGATTAGCAATTTCCGTTTCCCATACCGTTCAATGAACGGCCTCGCCAATAAGATAGGGGCATGGGTGACATCTGGGAAGTTAATATCGTAAAAAATAATCCACAAACGACAATCTCAGTCAGTTGAGGAGAGGCTGTATTGGCAGGGTTTGGCTGCCTTGATCTTGTGTTGAGCTGCCGTTAGCAGAATCAATTTCACAGGTGGTGAGAGCCCCCGGGGCGAGCGCCCAAAGGTATCGCTTCAATGTCTCGCGATCGGTAATCGCAAGGTTCAGCCATGGCTCGTTCCCTGCGGCGCCCGCCTGAGTACAATGTCTATTTCAACACTTCTCTTTTATCTATCTTGGCTAGGCTGCATTACTGATAAGCTAGGTAGCTTGGGGGTTGGTTGAAATCGATTGTGACATCCCAGTCCGGTAGATCCTCGCACTGACCGACAAGCTGGCGACCGCTTTCTCCCGGTAAGTCGATGCGAACGTCAATGTGTCCTAACTGTCTTCTGCATCGCATCTGCTCATGAACGATCGAGAAGGGGGCCACCCATTGGCCATGAGGTTCTGGACGAAGTTTCATCCAATAATATTCGATAGGCTTCATCCTGACGCCTTGCGGTACTGAGTTAACCCCAAAGCACGATAATCTATTCAAGAGAAAATTCACGTTGTCGAGACGACGGCGATTCAGCCCGTTGCTGATGATCCCTTCCCCAACGAGTTGTGACAACGCGATTAAGGCTCTAAGCGTAGCTTCATCTAGCGGTGGAAGTGCCATACCATCTCTACCATGGCCCGATAAGGTGAGGGGGATTTCCACAAACTGAGTTTGTCGATGAATCAGGCTATGGCGATACTCTATTGTAGACACGTAACAAGTTAGAATTCCCACCCAGGTGCAGGTTTCCTCGGTTAGGATCGCGCCATTCAACGTCCCGCTCATTGCGATACGAGCCTTTTCCTTAATTGGCCAGAGCTTGGCTTCCCGCTGGGGTTTTATACCTTGTTTCGCCAGCGCAAGCTCGATCGTAAGATCGAGCACCTTCCAGGCTGCTCCAAACGCCAATGGCAAGAAAGCTGCACGTAGGCTGTCCTCCCGATTGGCTTGAATGTGGCTCGCCCCGTTCTGTATAACGTTTTTTCCTCCGTCAATTAGGGGACGTATATCGATGTAGCTTCCAGATGTCTGGGCTGTTAGGGGTAAATACCGGTCAAGAGCAAAACGTTCAAAGGCAGTCTCTGCCTCGTACTCATTAATGTTAGTAATCATTTGTAGAGCCTATTACAAGCCACTGTTTAAACTTAAATCAGCTGAATGTGGCACCTAACTCACTTAGATTGGCAACCGTTTGGCGATTCAACCAGTCAGCCTTACCCAGCTATCCTCGATTTCAACAGGGACTTCGATCCAAATGAGGCGCAAACGATCGGCTACTTTCGCCAAGGCCTCGTATTCTGTAACTCCCAGGCAGCGTAACATCGTACCTTTCCCTGGATAATAAGACGTTTAAGGATACTCTCTGAAAATTGGCTTCGGGTTGTAATCAGTTCCAGAACGGTCGTGTTTCCCATTGAAGGGGTATCCCTATTGACTGAGGTGTGATGCCAGCTTTTGAGAGCGTCACAACTGGCAATGTTCTCATAACTGTCTTGAAGCGCTCCTGCCAAGTTGTTGATGGATCGATCTCTTTCAAAAGTGCTTGGAGCGCAACGGCCCGGGAAAAGAAAAATCCTTGATAAGGGTTGCCTGGAAATTCGGAGTGGATAGCATTCGCGCTTTGAGGGCTGTCAGCGCCGACATTATTATTCCAGACCCTGCTATGGTGGGCACAATTATTACGCAGCATGGTTGTGCTTTTGAGCCACGACACAATGACCTTTTCATCGTAGCCAAACTGTGTAGCCACTCGCCTCCGATGTTCGCGATCAAGACTGGCAAGCAACCGCGACATTTGGCCAATGCTTAACTCCTCCAAGATTGTCCAGATCGGCGGATAAGGCGGCGTATGGTAAGTGTGGTAATAGTGCTTAATGGGGTTGGTAAGTCTCAATCCCAAGACGTTTTTCATGAAATTGCGGTGCGCTTCCATGTCCTTGAAATGTTTGGTTTTGAGATAGAAGTGAGGGCCGCAGTCTTTTTCATTGGCCATAGCGTTAACTATGGCGGATCTGAACGCGACTTCTACTTGTTCAATAGCGTCAAGGAGCACTAGCCGAAGACTACGATCGAACTCGTAAAGCACAAGAATATCGTCAAACCGTACACCCGGATAAAAACGTTTTTGATCATCCTGCAGCGGCCGCGTATAAATGAGCAGTCGGTAATACCCGACAAACTGAAGGGCATTAAGTGCTTGTGATTGCTGACCTTTGGTGATGAGGCCCTTGGCGCGAAGATGACGAAGATGGGCGTAAGAGGATTTTGCGGGTTTTGTGAAGTTTAGTTGTGGTTGCAGTTGTGGCCCCATACATTCTTTTACCACTAAAAAAACTAACCCCCTGGTGCGCAGTCAGGACGAATCCTGTGAGGCGTGGGGGTTATTCTTGTCTTAAATAGTAGGCTTCTACTGTGCTCGTGTCAATCTAGACTGTTTCCTATCTTGAATGGGTACCCGTCCCAGGGGGAAACTTGGCTGATACAAGTCCACTTGCAGTAGTAGACTTATACTGTGCCCGTGCCAATCTAAGCTGTTTCTTATCTTTAATGGGTGCTCGGCCCAGGGTGAACCTTGGCTAGGACTAGTCTACTTGCAGTTGTACGTTTTGTCTGAGTAGTAAAAGGCAGCTATAGGGGGAATGTTGCACCGGAATCCAATGTATAGCCTGTATTAAATTCATCGAATTTCACATGTTTGGTTGGAAGTACTTTACCTACACACCAAGATGAATATAGAAAAGCGACCGGACATTATCTTAGTAAACTTTATAAGCGCCCACAGGGGGAAGCATGATTCTCGACGCTATCGATGGCTGGGACGATTACCCACGACGCATTTTTGACCGTGAAGCTACTATACGAGGTATTGCCGAGTGGATTGATGCCGAAAGCAGTGTCATGCCTTACGCGGTCTTGCATTGTGATGGCGTTCGTTTTCGCGTGGCTGTGCGCGATTATGAAGAGCAAGACTTGATCTTGGCGGCCGATGAGTACGGGCATCGTTCAGCAGCAGGGGCTTTGGGCGCTTTCGGCGAGCTGATTGACACGGCAAAACGTCGAATGGAAGGAAAAGAGTCCTGGCCAGAAGGCCCGGCGCTAGATGAAATTAGGCTCTACCAGAAAGAGCGTGAAGTCGAAAAGCTCAACACTATGGCCACGTTATTTATCCAGCGCGAACCCTATATCGTCAATGAAATAGAATACGGCGCTCAGCCGGGCCAACTCGATCTGGACGCTGCATCGCTGCCAGAATGCTTGTGGGATGAATTTGAAGCAGAAGGAGAGGCGTTTAAGCTCGTCTTAGAGGAAGAAATTTACCACCGCGTGAATAAGAAGTAACACGCTGCGAAGAATTGCCAGCCGGGTTTCTCTACATCCAGATGGCATGACACAACATCAAACACCAAAAGTCCGGCCCTATACGACGTTTTTTTAACCTGTTAAAAGAATATAGATAACACCTATGTCGACGGGTGTCGAAATGCAGGCCTAGTGTTTTAATAGAAGTAGGGCTTTTAGCGAAGCTGCTGGTTAATCCTAGTCAGACAAAAAACCGATGAGGTAGCACCGTGATTGAGTGCGAAGGCATGAAGGATGATGAGACGCCACGTGCGCGAGAAGCAGTTCACGATATAACAGCTGTGGTGTTCTGCCAGAAACGCCAATTATTGCTTTGTAATGACTGCGTGCCCAAATATGTAGAGGAGGAAGACGACCTCTAATTAGGTGCTATTACCTGCTACGTTCGCATGAATGGGTAAGCAGATTTTTCATAATGGCCAATATTTAAACCTTGATACCCGGCAATAAGCCGGGTTTTTGCGTCTCAATTAGCGAGGCTAATTGGATACAAAAAACCCAACGTCGCGGTACGTTGGGTTTTTCCGAATTAATATCTTACTAATTCAAACAGCTGCAAATCTTTCAATATGGTTCTGTTCTTTATGCTCGGCGTGCCATAGCTCATAGTTTGCCTGCATCGTTAGCCAGTGCTTGGCATTGCCAATTCCGCCATGCTCTAACTTAACGGCCAAATCGGGGGAAATAGCGGCATGCTCATGTAATACGCGTGAAACTGCTGCACGAGACATGCCTAACTTTTTGGAAAATTCAGTGACGTTCAGCCCCAGCGCTGGCACGATCCGACGGCGCAATAAGCTACCTGGGTGCGGCGGGTTCATCATGGTCATGTTTCAGTTCTCTCTCTACACAAATTGTGTATCGCATATTTGAGGTGTTGCATTCATGGCTACGTCTGCGAGGCCATCTTTCTCGGTGGCCCTTGATAACCGTACCGAGCCGGTTATCAAGGAACGCCGGGGTTAGTGGTAGTCTAAATAGTCAACAAGGTGTACATCTTCCCCATCAAACGTAAATATCACTACCCAATTACCGTTTACATGCACCGAAAAAAAGCCTTTTCTATCACCCTTCAAACTATGAAAATCAAATCCTGGCAAATTCATATCGTTTGGCTTAGTGGCTGCGTCCAGTGCAGGAAGTATGTCTCTTAAATCGTCTACATGGTTTGGTTGTACTCCTTGGGATTCTCCCTTCTCATAAAGACGTTTAAGCCCTTTGTGTTTGATCTTCTTTATCATCGCATTGCTTTGCTCCCTTGTTGTGAAACGCCCTCGAAGTGTAGCGCGTAACGCTACACGCGTCAATGACAGCTGAGGTAGAAACTGCTTAAAGGTGGCATGGCTGACAGTACAGGAGCAGTTGTTCCGCCAACTAGATTGGCCCCGATTGAGGTGAAAAAACGGGTGTGCTCATTAACGTGCTTCTCTCTCATTCCTGCAGTAGAACAGGTTTTAAGAGGGGGGGGGGTGCTGTAAAGGGTCGACCTCTAGGCGATCTCCAGCGGCTATACCATGCTCATTGAAGTAGCCAGCGTTTACCTCCAGGGCCATCCAGAAGCGCGTGCCAGCTGGATAACGCGGACAGGCTTCTTTTTCTCTCGTGCAGGGGGCCATGCTGGTGATCGACTGGATCTCTCCGTCATGGTCGAGGAAGGCAATATCAAGCGGTATACGAGTTTGGTACATCCAGAAAGCATGATCGGTTGTCTGCTCCTCATCATAGACGAAGAGCATGCCAGCATCGGGAGCCAGTGAGTCACGCTCCATTAGGCCATTGCGACGCTGGCGCGAGGTAGATGCCACCTCAAGCATGAGCGAATACCGGCCTTCCTTAGCGTGCAAAACACCAGAGGAAAATGCAGTGGCCTGTCGAAGAATCATCCCGTGATTAGAGCAGTGCCAATCAAGAAAAGCGCCAAAATGCGGATACTTTTCCGGGTCGTGGGCCGATCGAATCCCACAAGCCTTTGTTGACGCTGAAACATTATCACCTGGGCTCCAGAATAAAATCAGAATGTCACTCCAAGATAGAGCCGAGGGTGACCGTAACGGTTAGGGTTTGGGGGAACATATTATGCTGGCGACCACATTACTGGTCCGCTGGCTGCGCCATGCTCGCTGGGCCAGCCCAGCAGCCGTGCAGCACGCTATTGAATTTTCACACTTAGCAGCCCGGGTAACGCTCCCAGCAGCTAGCGCCAGCGAACTCGGCATCATCCAATGGCACCGATGGCCGCTTTGCTTAGGGGGCGATATTGCCTACTGGCGGCCAGGGCGAACGGGGCTGCAATGTCAGCGCTTGCCTTATCCAGCGGCCGCTGGACTCACATCGACCACCTACGATGACAACTTCAGCTGCTCGATCAGAGACATCATCTCCCTGGCGTCTGGGAAAGTCGATCTCGTCGGCTACGCCACTCTCGACTCCTATGCTATCGGCGAATGTCGCGAATTGGTTCACAACAACCGTGCCAGCATCGAACCTTTGCTCAACTGGCATGAACTCCGCTTCCATGGCGGTTCTGGCGCTGAAGAGTCAGTAGAAGGTTTCAGTTGGCGGCCATCTAAACAACCAGGGTGGCGCCCATCACTTCGCTGCAGCTTGTCTGATTGCTGGCTTCTTCGATCCTGAGCTGCGCATAAAAGCTCCCTTGACCAGGCATGAACTGAACACCGAGGTCGCCCAAGTTATTCTCAGCGCCTTCGACATCTTTTGCGAGCCAGAGCACCACACAATGAACGAAGCGTTTATGAAGCGGATGGAGGCTGCGCAGATCCCATTCGCCATCTGTTCAGCACCCCCGCCGCGGCAGGATGGCCATCACCTTTTACTGTTGTCCTGTGAGAACAGCAAAGCCATGGGCGTAGCCGATATATTCCGAGCTTATGGCTGGCTCGATGTCGGCGACCTCTTACGCAAGCAGGCGAAACAACAATAGAAAAAAACTGGGCACATCCATTGGACAGGGCTGACATCAGCTGGTGTTATTGCGGCAGCGCGTAGAACCACCAGGCTGTTAGCGGGCTTTGAAAGTACAGTGATTAGCAACGCATATAAGGAGAATGAACTTGGCAAAGATTAAACACGACGCAGAGGCGTTTCACGCCGAGATAGCTATGCGCGTTTACGATGAATCTGTGACCGACGCTATTGACGTTATCACTCGTGATGGTGAGCCAGAAACCCTGCTGGCAGTGGTGCGAAGCCTTGTTGATTTTAACGTGTATTACAGCAATCAGAAAAACTATAAGACGTACCAACACGCCTATGCTGCTATCGGTGCTGCAATTGATAAGGCGAACACAGAGCATCAGCCACTAAACAAACACTGGAATAAATGAATCTTAATAGGGAAATAATATTTATCACTTTGCCTAGGTATAGAAAAAGCCCCTGCCAGCCAGTGGAAGGGGCTTAGAATAGATCCTCTTCGTCACACTTCAGTGCTACCGAAAGTGGATGCTACCAACGTTGTGATGATCGCATTAGCTCTTTCTACGCTAGGGATGGAAGAGCTCAATCAACAACACACGGCGAATATTAAGGGCTTGACGGTAGCCAAGCCGTTGTTCTCCTAAGGGCTGACAAAACGCGCTGCCTTGTCTTTATCGATATTCACGACGAATAAAGTGTCAGTTCTTCATAAACACTGTTGATATTGTCGTCTTCTTTATTACTCGGTTCCGGCTTGGGATACAGGGGTTCGATAAGCCCGTTGGATAATGCTAGTAAATCGCTAAGCTGTTCGTAATCGAAGCTAACGCCATCTGCATTGCGTTGCTCAAGGCGTGTAATGGCATCTGATATAGCGGTCATGCTGTGCTCTTCTTCCCCTAGTGGCGGAATTGCTTGAATAAGCGGCTGCCCATTCTGCCAACCGATTTTAATAGGCTGATTGATGATATTGACTTGGGTGCCGGGAGGGATGCGGTCAAATATAGATTCGATGTCTTTGGGTAACATGCGGATACAGCCTCGGCTTGCGCGCATGCCAATGCCATCTGGCTGGTTGGTACCGTGAATCAAATAGCCATCGAAGCCTAAAATAATGGCGTGGTCTCCCAGCGGGTTATCGGGGCCGGGCGGCACAACGCTTGGTGCGGTTTCGCCGCGTGCTTCAGCTTCACGTTTTACCGACTCAGGCGGGTACCATGCGGGGTTTTTAATGTTCATGGTGGTCTCGGTCACGCCTAGAGGAGTATCAAACCCTTCGCGACCGATGCCGATAGGATAGGTCTCAACGCGCGGTGTCTCACCGGTTTTGACATCTGGGTAGTAGTAAAGCCGCAGCTCGGCGATATTGATGACGACACCAGTACGCTCGACATTCGGCAGGATGAAGCGTCCTGGAATGGTTACTTCAGTACCCACTCCGGGCACCCAAATACTGACCTCTGGGTTAGCACGTACAATCTCCTGGTAGCCAAGGTTGTGACGTCTGGCAATATCAATCAGAGTATCCTCGTAATCCTTCACAATGAAGGTGTCAGCCTCTCCGATAATATTGCCTTCCTCAGGTAGCGGGTAATGCCCCTTGGGCCATTCCGTCTCCTGGGCAGTGGAAGGTTGTGCCGCCATGGCGACAGGGAGCCATGCCAGAAACGAAACCATCACACTCACGATGAAGCCGATCTGCATTGGCCATGGGAGGAATCTCTTAAGTATTGCTGCGTTCTTTGCCAAGAGCATCGCTAGGTTCCTTTTTCATCTAATGCGTCGTTTTTTGATCGAGATAAGTTTAGTTGTAATCCGAGCAGCGTCAGCAAGGCAGCGAGTATCCAAGCGGGGCCACTACCGGTGCGTGTGAAAGGAGTTAGGCCCTGCATCGGGGTCACCTCGCCAGTTAAACTGGCCGGTTCAAACTGTGGGGCACGGGCTGTGACGTGGCCTTGTGAATCGATGATGGCCGTCACGCCATTACTGGTAGCTCGAAGTAGGTGACGACCATTTTCTAAGGCACGTAAACGCGCCATTTGAAGATGTTGGTGTGGGCCAATGGAACGCCCAAACCACGTATCGTTGGAAACCGTTAATAGCAGCTCGGCATTACGCGCTTGTTGGGCGACATGGTCGGCGAAAATGATCTCGTAACAGATGGCAGTGCCAATGGTAGTGCCAGCCACGTGTAACGGAGCCTGTTCGTCTGACCCTGGGGTCAGGCGAGGTACTGGCAAGTCGAAAAAAGCAAGGGTGCCAGCGAGGAGACTTTGGAATGGCAAATACTCGCCAAAGGGTACTAAGTGCGCTTTTTGGTATTCGCCTTGCACATCATTTAGCCCTATGACGCTGTTATAAGAGCGCCCTTCACCATCGCGTTGCAAAATGCCAGTCAACAAGGCGGTGTCAGGCCCCAGGTCTGACGCTACTTGCTCCAGTATTCGCTGTGCTTCCTGCTCAAGCATGGGAAGGGCTGCCTCGGGCCAAACGATGAGATCGATGTCCCTTGCTTGCTCTTGTGTCATTGTTGTGTAGATATTGACCGCCTCGCGCTGCCCTTGGGCAGTCCACTTAATGCGCTGATCAAGATTCCCTTGCAGCAATGCCACCTGGATGGGCTTGCCAGCAGGGGTTGTCCATTGGGCGGGCAATAGGAATGGAACGATCCACAAGGCGGCCATTGGGACGAGGAAACCCCAGCGGCGACGCAGTACCTCTACCCCTAACGTGCCTGTCAGCGCGGTCATGAGTGACAGCAAGTACACACCACCAACGGGCGCCCATGGGGCTAGTGGAGAATCTATCTGAGAGGTGCCCAGCAATAACCAGGGAAAGCCGGTGAGCAACCAGGTGCGTAGCCATTCGCTCACCACCCACATACCGGCAAAGCTAAGAAAGGCGAACCGTGGCCCCGTGATGCGTCGATAGAGCCCAAAGGGGACTGCAAAGAAGAGCGCCAGGACGCTGACAAAAAGAGTGGTGAGGAACATCGCTACTAAGGCCCCGGTGCCACTGAAATCGTGAATAGCAACGAAGACCCACGACGTGCCTGAACCGAACAGGCCTACGCCATAACACCACCCACGCAGGGTGGCCATGGCGGGCGTTAGCGACGCTATTTTCCAATAGACCAGTGCCACGGCCACTGGGCCAAGCCACCATAGGGAAAAGGGGGCGGCACTCAAGGTGGTCAGTACCCCAGCGGCGAGCGCTACAACGCAATCGACTATTGGTGAGGAGCGCCCAGCAAAAAGCGTATATTCTTTATCTTTATCGACCACATCCATAGCGTTACTCAGAGCGCTT
>AXCI01000736.1_pt1 | contig 16968 bp, 21 predicted proteins | sample 182571 | NCBI WGS metagenome assembly AXCI01 (sample SAMN02359225, study PRJNA218796) | groundwater metagenome | isolation source: Mt. Simon Sandstone pore water sample D5872 at 1.8km depth, Illinois-Basin... | place: USA: Decatur, Illinois | collected 2009-05 | reverse complement strand
GCGTCTACCAATTCCGCCATCTGGGCAAGTGGCGCGTATAATACCGGGGTGATGGTTAAATGCAAGACCCCGAACTGGCTTTTTATAAAGCAAATTGTATAAACAACGTCTAAGACGGTTGGGTGATTGAACGTGCAGCGCTATACTGCGCCTATGACTAAACAAAACCCTATCCATTTCAGCTTATCAAGCGTTGAAATATCCAGCCCGCAACGCACCGCGTTTGCGCCTTTTTTTATGCCTCTCGCAAATGACGCCATCAAGGAAGTTGCTCGTATGAAGTATTGGACGTTAAGTGATGATCCCCACGCCGAGCGCGAGGCGCATAAATATGGTAACCCAGCGCCGAGCCGTGAGTATTTGCTGGCGGCGTTAGAAAGCTATGGCAAGCCGATTACCCACGAAAATATGAGCCGCATGCTGGGGCTGGAAGACGAAGAGTTGATTGAAGCCGTTAGGCGTCGTTTGGCGGCGATGGAGCGCGATGGCCAAGTGCTGCGCGACCGCCGCGGCGCTTATGCGTTGATCGACAAGCTCGATCTGGTCAAAGGCAAAGTACTTGGGCACAGGGATGGCTTTGGCTTCCTGCTGCGCGATGATGGCAAAAAGCCTGATTTGGTTCTGCCTCCCCGTCAAATGCGCCGTGTTTTTCACGGCGATCATGTATTGGCGAGAATTAGCGGACGCGATCGCCGTGGTCGTGATGAAGCGACTATTGCTGATGTTATTGCACGGAATACACAAACCATCGTTGGTGTTTACCGCAGTAACACCCCTGAGTTTGGCATTCTGATACCGGAAAACCCGCGTATCACTCAGGAAGTGATTATTCCTCACAGTGCCTGCGGCGGTGCTAAAGATGGTCAGGTGATTTCGGCCAAGATCGTACAGCAGCCGGCCACACGCATTCAGCCAGTTGGCGAAGTGATTGAAGTTCTCGGTGAGCGTATGGATCCGGGTATGGAAATTGATATCGCGATTCGCAGCTACGATATTCCTGCCGAGTTTCCGCCTGAAGTGCTCGACCAAATTGGGGGCATTTCAGCTGAAGTGTTGGAAGAGGATAAGCAGCACCGCGTTGATTTGCGCGATGTGCCGCTGGTCACTATCGACGATGAGTCTGCCAAAGACTTCGATGATGCGGTATGTGCCTGGAAAACCAAGTCCGGTAGCTGGAAGCTGCTCGTGGCCATCGCAGATGTTTCTCACTATGTGCGCCCCGGTACGCCGCTGGATGATGAAGGCCGCACACGGGGTAACTCGGTCTACTTCCCCGGCCAGGTTGTTCCCATGCTGCCGGAGCTGTTGTCCAACGGGCTCTGTTCGCTGAATCCCCATGTGGATCGCCTGGTGCTGGTCTGCGAGATGAATATCTCTCAAACCGGTGCGATTAGCCGCTACCGCTTTTATGAAGCCGTCATGAATTCCCATGCTCGCCTTACCTACAACAAGGTGGCCGCGATTCTTGACGAGGAGAGCGAAGAGGGCGAGGCGCTAAGAGCCGAGCATAGCGAGCTGGTGAAGCCGCTGAAGAATCTGGAAGAGCTTTACTACTTACTACGTGAAGCCCGCGCTGAACGTGGTGCGATCGATTTTGATACTACTGAAACGGCGATCATCTTTAACGATGAGCGCAAGATCGAAAAAATCGTTCCGCGCAGCCGTAACAATGCGCATAAGTTAATTGAAGAGTGCATGTTGGCGGCCAACGTGGCGACCGCGCGTTTCTTGGACAAGCATGACCTGCCAGCGCTTTACCGTATTCACGAACGGCCGACGCCAGAGCGGCTTGATAAGCTGCGCTTGTTCTTGAACGAGTTGGGTCTAGCGGTAGGCGGCGGCGATATGCCCACCCCGCAGGATTACCAGGCGCTACGCGAAACGATCGCTGACCGACCTGACTTCGATATCATCCAAACGGTCATGCTGCGCTCGATGAATCAGGCGGTCTACTCGCCGCAAAACGAAGGTCACTTTGGGTTGGCGTATCAAGCCTATGCCCACTTCACCTCGCCGATTCGTCGCTATCCTGACTTGCTAGTGCATCGTGCTATTCGTTCGGTGATCCGTGGCCCGCGTCAGACCAATACGGTGCTGCGTGTTGAAGGTGCGCCGGTTGAGCCGCCAAGCAAGTGGTGCCCGTATACCTTCGAGCAGATGCTTGAGCTGGGCGAACACTGCTCAATGACCGAGCGCCGTGCCGACGAAGCTACCCGTGATGTAGAGAGCTGGCTGAAGTGCGAGTTTATGTCCGACAAGCTCGGCGAGATGTTCGAAGGTACCATCGCCTCGGTCACTCAGTTTGGCCTGTTTGTTCGCCTTGACGACTTCTTCGTGGAAGGTCTAGTGCATGTGACGTCACTGCCATCAGACTATTATCATTACGAAGCTGAGAAACACCGCCTTAAAGGTGAGCGTACCGGCACGACCTATCGTTTGGGCGATGGCCTGACCGTTCAGGTAGCCCGTGTCGATATGGATGATCGCAAAATCGATTTTGGTCTGGGCGATGAGAAGCCTCGCCCCCGCCGTCAGCCGCGTAAAAACCGTGGTGGAGAAGGCGGCGCTGGAGCCAAGGCGAGTGGCGCTAAAGCGTCGAGTGACAAGGCATCCAATGGCGAGAAGCCTGCTGTTCGTCGTGGCCCCCGGCGCACGCGTAATGGCCCGCGTAAACCATCACCAAACAAGGGTTGAGCATGAAACCGGCGTCAACTCGGCGAGGCTCACGTAGCCATTCGAATGCAGGCCCTAAGACGCCTGATGGTCTCGATCAAGTATATGGCGTGCATGCACTGCAAAGCCTGTTAGATAGAGGTGAGGCACCCCGAGAGCTTTGGGTGCAACAGGGGGCCGGTAGTCGCCTAAAAGAGTTGATTGCCCTCGCCCAGACGCATGGCGCGCGAGTAAAAGAGCAGCCGCGCGACTTGCTTGATCAGCTAACTCAGGGGGCTGCCCACCAGGGCGTCGTGGCGTTTTGTCCGCCGCTTACGCCTGAGGGCGAAGAGTCGCTCTGGCTTAAACTGCGTGCCTGGCAAGCCTCTACACCGCCGCTTCTACTTATCCTAGATGGCGTGACCGATGTGCATAATTTTGGTGCCTGTCTGCGCAGTGCAGATGCCGCCGGCGCCCACGGCGTAATTGTGGCAAAAGATAAAGCCGCGCCGCTCAATGCAACGGTGCGGAAGGTCGCTTGTGGTGCTGCCGAAGTCGTGCCGGTTTATCAAGTGACTAATTTGGCGCGAACGCTGGCTAAGCTGAAAGATGCCGGTGTGTGGATAACCGGTACGGCGGGCGAAGCCGAGGCGAGCCTCTTTGATATTAATATGACCGGCCCCACCGCGTTGGTGATGGGGGCGGAGGGTAAGGGGATGCGCCGTTTAACACGCGAAGCATGCGATAATCTTGCCAAGCTTCCTATGGCAGGAGAAGTCTCTAGCCTTAATGTTTCCGTGGCTACCGGTATTTGCCTGTTTGAAGCTGTACGCCAGCGCCAGCTTGCAAGTTGACCGCCGGACAACTAAGATACACGCGCCCGTTTGTCTGCAAGCGGGCGTTAGCTGTGAGAACTAGTAGTTGAAACAGTAATTGATATCGTTGTTGAAATAAAAGTTCTGTTTGATGCCCCGATGACCGCCTAGCGCGGTGGCGGAGCACTTCAGTTAACTCCTTGCTTCCTTGTCGTCGATTATTGCCTTTAGCAGTAGCACACAATGGAAGCTGTCAAACCGCAAGGAGATCCCATGCGTCATTACGAAATCGTGTTTATGGTCCACCCGGATCAAAGCGAGCAGGTGCCGGCGATGGTTGAGCGCTACACCAGCATCGTTACTGAAAACAGCGGCACTGTGCACCGTCTGGAAGATTGGGGCCGTCGTCACTTGGCTTACCCAATCAACAAGATCCACAAAGCCCACTACGTGCTGATGAACGTTGAGTGTAGCGGTGAAACTCTCGATGAAATCGAGAATATCTTCCGTTATAACGACGCCATTATCCGCAGCCTGGTTGTTCGCTGCAAAGAAGCTGTTACTGAAGCTTCCCCGATGATGAAACCGGCAGAAGAAAAACGTCCGCGTCGCGAAGAAAAACCGCGCGCTGAAGAAGAAGAAACTGCCTGATTTTATTCACTGCACGTTTTAAGGAGCTAGTCCATGGCACGTTTTTTCCGTCGCCGTAAGTTTTGCCGCTTTACCGCTGAAGGCATCAAGCAGATCGACTATAAAGATCTGGACACGCTGAAAGCCTACGTTACTGAAACCGGCAAGATCGTTCCAAGCCGTATTACCGGCACCAAAGCACGCTATCAGCGTCAGCTGGCGACTGCTATTAAGCGCTCGCGTTATCTGGCACTGCTGCCCTACTCCGATAGCCACCAGTAAGCGTTTAACGTGATGCTGGCACTAGCCCGATGGCTAATGCGGGGCACGCCTTACGCTGCAGGCGGGGCGGCCCTGGCAACGCTAGTGCCTTGGTTGTTCTGGTTAGGGGCAGCCATCGCTGCGTTGATGACTCTGCGTAAAGGTTTTGTGCCTGCGCTGCCGGTCATTATCGCTGCAGCGCTACCGGCTGGTTGGTGGTGGGCTCAGGGTGATGTGATTCCGCTTGCTAGCATTCTACTAGTAACGCTGATGGCCGTTATTCTGCGCGAGAGGATGCGTTGGGGTGAAACCTTGATTGTGGGGACCTTGGTCGCCGCCGTTATGGTTCAGCTTGGCATCTTCAGTCCACCGGGTGGCACGGAGCTGATGCTTGAGCAATTGCGGGAAGGTTCAGAAGAAGTGGACCGCATGCTCACGGAGTTCGCCAATCAGGGCTACGATACCCAAACCATCGCCGCATTGGTGGTGGGTGGGGTAACCGGTCTTGTGGTGTTGTTAGCCGCCATCGTATGTTTAGCACTTGCGCGTAGTTGGCAGGCTGGGTTGTACAACCCAGGCGGCTTCCGCGAAGAGTTTCATGCGCTGCGACTAACCCCCAAAGAGTTGGCCTTGCTGGTCGTCATTGGGGTGATCGGCATGCTGTTAGGCGCTCACGCGCTGGCGATGCTTGGTTGGATTCCGCTATTGGTAGCTGGCGTTGCGTTAGTGCACGGGTTTATTGGATTAAAGGGGATGAACGGGCTGTGGCTGGTAGCATTTTATGTGCTGCTGATCACGACCTGGCCCACGATTCTCATTGTGCTGCTGTTGGGGCTGATTGATACATTCGCGAACGTTCGCGCACGCCTTGCCCGCAGCAACTGACAAGAGGTTTACGAGATGGAAGTCATTCTGCTCGACAACATTGGTAAGCTGGGCGGCCTGGGTGACAAGGTCACTGTGAAGCCTGGTTATGGTCGTAACTATTTGGTGCCTTACGGTTTAGCCGTACCGGCCACCAAAGACAACATCGAAGCGTTTGAAGCGCAGCGAGCTGAGCTTGAAGCCCAAGCGGCTGAGCGTAAGGCAGAAGCCGAAGCGCGCGCTGAGCAGTTGAACGACATCGAACTGTCTTTGGTTTCCAAAGCAGGCGACGAAGGCAAGCTGTTTGGTTCTATTGGTCCGCGTGACCTGGCTGACGCAATTTCTTCTGCTGGCATCGATGTTGCCAAGAGCGAAGTTCGTATGCCGACAGGTCCGATTCGCCAAACCGGCGAATACGACATCGCTATTCACTTGCACGCTGAAGTGGATGCGGTTGTACGCGTAGTGGTAGTGGCAGAGTAACTAAGTAATTACTTAGACGCTCACTGTACTAGCACGTACGCCTCAAAAGGCGCGGGAACCCCCGCGCCTTTTGTTATTTCTGGTGCCTGTATTTTTCGGTGGTCTTGCTGGATATTGTCATAAACCCGCCTGAACGATTAAGTTTTGCGTTTTTTGGACAGTGTCTAGGTTGGTTGTGATGACGGTGGTCGTTCGCCCTCGCTGCGGCTAAGATACCTCTCTTCATTGGCTACACTGATGTGTTTAAAGGAGTTCGCTATGCAGGACCAGCCTTCTGCTGATAAAGAAACGGCAGCGCTAAAGCTGCCGCCGCACTCTCTGGAGGCGGAGCAGTCGGTACTAGGCGGGCTAATGCTGGACAACCAAGCTTGGGATAACGTCTCCGAGCGTTTGGTGGCTGATGATTTCTACCGCTATGAGCACCGTTTAGTGTTCAACGTCATGATTCATCTGGCTGAGTCCGGTCAGCCATTGGATGTGGTAACACTATCTGAGGCGCTGGAAGCGCGTGATCAGTTGGACACGGTCGGTGGGCTGGGTTTTTTGGCTGAGCTTGCCCGTAACACGCCCTCTGCTAGTAATATTCGCGCCTACGCCGATATCGTGCGTGAGCGGGCAACGCTGCGTAAGTTGATCCGGGCCGCTAACCAAATCGCTGATAGCGCTTTTTCACCGCAGGGGCGCCCGGCGGATGAATTGCTCAATGAAGCGGAAAGGTTAGTGTTTCAGATTGCCGAGGAGCGTCCTAAAACCGGTGGCCCCATCGGTATGAGTGATCTGCTGACCAAGGCCGTTGATCGCATTGACGAGCTGTTTAACCTTAAAGGTGAGATGACCGGGCTTTCCACAGGTTTTCGTGACCTGGATGAAATGACCACCGGGCTACAGCCGTCGGACATGGTGGTGATTGCGGGTCGACCCTCCATGGGGTAAAACCACTTTCGCGATGAACCTGGTTGAGCATGCGGTTATTTCCAGCGACAAACCGGTCATGGTGTTCTCTATGGAGATGCCCGCAGAATCGCTAATGCTGAGGATGCTGTCGTCGCTAGGTCGGATCGATCAAACCCGCGTTCGAACCGGTCAATTGGAAGATGAGGATTGGCCGCGCTTGACGTCTGCCGTCAATCTGCTCAAAGACAAGCAGCTGTTTATTGATGACACCGCAGCTTTATCGCCGAACGAGATGCGCTCACGGCTGCGCCGGGTAGTACGTGAACATGGCAATATAGCGCTGGTCATGATCGATTACCTGCAGTTAATGCAAATCCCTGGTTTCAATGAGAACCGTACCGGTGAGATTTCCGAAATTTCGCGCTCATTAAAGGGCTTGGCAAAAGAGTTTAATTGCCCCGTGGTGGCACTTTCGCAGTTGAACCGCTCGTTGGAACAGCGCCCGAATAAACGGCCAGTCATGTCGGATCTACGTGAATCCGGTGCCATTGAGCAGGATGCGGACGTCATTGCCTTCGTTTATCGCGATGAGGTTTACAATCCTGACAACCCTGATAATCAAGGCATTGCGGAATTAATCATCGGTAAGCAGCGTAACGGGCCTATCGGTACCGTTCACATGGCGTTTATTGGCAAATATACTCGCTTTGAGGATCTGGCCCCCGATAGTTACGGCCAAGCCTTCGGCGACTAAGCCTTTAATGACCGTTTCTTGATGATAGGTTATTAAAGACAGGTTAGTGATAAGTCACTTGAGGATAAGGGGCGAGCTCGTATAATGCCCCACCCACGATATGTAAAAACGGGAGCAGCAAATGGCAGGTGGATTTCGGCGCGGTAACCGGCAGCGTCTTCCTAAGTTAGAAGGTCGCGGCGAGCTAGAGGCGATAGAGCGCGAAGGCCCTTTCAAGGAGTGGCTGGGTATGCCAGACCTTTATCGCTACCATTTGGTGGTTGCGGGCGAGAAGTATAGTTATCAAACTGAAGATGGTGAGCTACCGGTAAAAGTGGGAGACAACGTCGTGTTCCGCTATAAAGAGACCAAAGGCGGAAACTGGATTGACCGTAATTCGCTTGGTAAAGCCATCGACCCCTCTGAATATCAATAATCAATTGTTAAGTTGACCTTCCGGTCAGGATTTTTCTTGCACTATTGGCCTCCTAGCTATTAATGTCGAGTTATTGCTTGTTGTCATTACATTGCAATAATGAGGCAACAGAGTTGTCATCGGGTACGGGCATGCTGTGCCTTGATGACATACCTGTCGATATAGCCAAATAATAGGAGGGAACCATGGAACTGAAGGATCTTAAGCAGTTTGTTGCCAGCCACGACAACTTTGAAATTCGCGTGATTACCCATTCGGGCAGCCGCTTTTATCAGGTTGAACTGGAAGACGTTGAAGGCGAGCGCCATATGTTGACGCAGCGCGCCAAGCCGATGCTATTTCGCTCGCTGGATGATGCCTATATGGAACTCAAGCGGGCCGGAATTCACCGCGCTTACTTAGTTCAGCACGTCCCCCACGATGAAGTGATTGGCCGCGATGCGCACTACAGTGAGCCGCTTACATCGCGTATGCCGCTTGTCTTTTAACACTACTCTCGCTCCTGGCGTCTAATCTTGCGCTTTTCCCACCACCGCCCAAGCCTAATTCGGCGACGGGCAAAAAAACGGTAACCGGCGTTCATTGCGCCGTATAGACCCGGTAAGCACGAAAGCCCTACCAGCCGCCGATAGCCCAACACAGCATAGAGGGCACGGCTGGCATCCATACCGATGTACCACTTCCCTTGGCTATCGCGCAGATGCAATTGCCCCATCATGGCGTTAAATGTTTTCCCATGCTCCTTGGCGTTAAAGTCCGGAGCCTGAATATCCACTAGTGCAATATGTTTCCGATAGCGATGTTTCTCCAGCCACGCGACTTCCTGTTGGCAGAAGGGGCAGTGGCCGTCGTGAAATAGGGTGACCGGTGGTGCAGCGTGCAGCGGTGCATAGCGGCTCATTATGACTCCTGGTTTGTACTGATCGCATTGGTATCGCCTGGGGTAGTGACATAGCCTGCGGTATGACAGGTTTGCCCGTAGCCTGGAGACACTTCCAGTTGCGCCAAGAAGCTTTCAGCCTGTTGGCGCATTGCTTCGCGCTTGTCATCAGACATTCGGCTAAGCGAGCCGTATATCAGCTTCATGCGCGGGTTCTTGTTCAATTGCTCGGCGTTGTTTTCAAGAAAGTGCCAGTAAAGGCTGTTGAAAGGGCAGGCGTTAGGCCCTGTGATCTGTTTGGGGGTGTAGCGGCAGTGCTGGCAGTGGTCGGACATTTTGTCGATATATTTACCCGAGGCACAGTAGGGTTTCGAACCCATTAAGCCACCGTCTGCATGGAGTACCATACCCAGCGTGTTGGGCAGCTCTACCCACTCGCAGGCATCCGCATAAACCGCCAGGTACCAGTCGCACAGCGCCTCGGGCTTAACCCCGCACAGCAGGGCAAAATTGCCCGTGACCATCAGTCGTTGAATATGGTGGGCGTAGCTGTTGTCGATCGTCATTTGGACGGCGCGATTTAGGCAGCGCATATCGGTATCAGCGTCCCAATAAAAGCAGGCAGTTCGCGCGTAAAACCGAGTTGGTTAGCACTTTTGTAGCCGGGCATCTGTGTCCAGTAGAGCCCACGCACGTACTCGCGCCAGCCGAGGATTTGACGAATAAACCCTTCAACTGCATTAATCGGGGCATCACCTTCGTGATAGCACTGCTCCGCGGCTTCACAAACCTCATGGGGCGACAGCAAGCCAATGTTCATCGCCGCTGAAAGCCGGGAGTGGTACAGATAGGGCGCGGAATCGCTGATCGCATCTTGATAGCGACCAAATTGAGCCAAGCCATGCTGCATGAAGTGTTTAAGATCCACCAATGCCTGCTTTCGGGTTACTGGAAGGTTAAAGTTCGCCAGTGTGCCCATGTGATCACTAAAGTGGCATTCGGCATCTGCCAGGGCATCCTTGGTAACCTCATCCTGGTGATGTTGTGGTAGCTCAGGGAACTCAAGTGCTGCCTTGATAGGCTGTCGATTGTCATGGTCGAAATTCCACTTGCCGCCAGCGGGCTCATCGCCCTCCATCAGGAGTCCAGTGCGCTTGCGCTGTTCACGGTAAAAATACTCAAGCCGTAACTGTTTGCGACCACTTGCCCACTGACTAAAATCACTGGGCGTAGTAAAAACCGATCATCTTCAAGCAGTCGCCAGGGAATCGTTGCATTTTCACGCTGCTGCATCGCCTCCCATAGTCGCCACTCGCCAGGTCGGGCAACGCGTATCTCATCGCAGCCGTACTGCTCGGCAATGCGTTCGGCTTCAGAGATAAGGGAGTGGGTATTGTCGGCGTCATCTAAAGCGCTGTAGTGAACGTGGAAGCCTTTTTTGCGCAGTGCCTGGGCAAAGTGACGCATGGCCGCCAAAAAGAGGCCGATTTTGTGTATATGGTGGGGCACATAGCGCGCTTCTTCAGCGACTTCACACATGACGACGACGGCATTGTTAGGTGCGTCCTGTAGCGTCGTTAGCGAAAGTGATAACTGGTCACCAAGTACCAAAAGCAAAGGCTTGGACATGAGTTGGCCTGTAGTTATACAAATGATGCCAATAGTATAACTTTATGCCGCTACTTTGCCGAAAAGTGATAATATTTATGTAAGTAATTCAGGTATTTTTAGGGAGAAGATGTAATGACTGAAAGTGTCGTCAAGGATCAGCCGGGCGCAGGACGCTTGGCCCATGCACCCAGCGATCATCCGCCGGTGCCGCGTGCCAAAGTGGGCGTTGTATTAGCGAATCTAGGAACCCCGGATGCCACCGACTACTGGTCAATGCGTCGTTACCTTAATGAGTTCCTTTCTGATAAGCGTGTGGTCGACTATGCCGGCTGGAAATGGCAACCACTGCTACAGCTGATTATTTTGACGAAGCGACCGTTTTCGTCGGGTAAGGCATACCGCAGTATCTGGAATAATGAGAAAAACGAAAGCCCGCTACTGACGACGACCCGAGCTCAAACTGAAAAAATGACGGCGCGTCTAAAAGCACTCTATGGTGACGACGTCGAAGTCGATTTCTGCATGCGCTATGGCAATCCTTCCACTAAAAGTGTGCTGACCCGGTTGAAGGAGAAGGGCTGTGAGAAGATCGTCTTTTTTCCGCTCTACCCTCAGTATGGCTCTCCCACAACAGCAACGGCTAACGACGAAGCATTTCGTACCTTGATGAAAATGAAGTGGCAGCCTTACATCCGTACGGTGCCTGCGTACTTCGATCATCCTGCCTATATTCAGGCGTTGGCCAACTCGGTACAAGAAGCCTACGACAGTCTCTCGACGCGACCCACCAAGCTTGTTGCTAGCTACCATGGTGTGCCTGAGCGCTACTTGATGGAGGGTGATCCTTATCACTGCCAGTGCCAGAAAACCACGCGCTTGCTCCGTGAGAAGCTTGGCTTTAGTAAAGAGGAGGTGGATACCGCTTTTCAGTCGCAGTTTGGTCCCGAAAAGTGGGTTGGCCCTCAAACAGTTAAGCATGTTGCTGAGCTTGCTAAGCAGGGTCATAAACATATTGCGATTATGTCGCCAGCGTTCTCATCCGACTGTGTTGAAACACTGGAGGAGATCGAAGAGGAGATTCGCGATAGCTTTATGGAAGCGGGGGGCGAAACGTTCAGCTATATCCCTTGCCTCAATGACCGTGATGACCATATCGACGCGCTGTTAAGGGTCATCAACAATGAGTTATCAGGGTGGCTGTCTATTGCTTAACGTGTAACACCTATTTGCTATAGTCATTTATTGACAACAGCCGCCGACGGATTTTCTCGCCAGCGGCTGTTTGCGTTTAAGCGTTTGACTGGTCAGTCAAAACCACCTGTTATAAGGTGTACAACTTTAGAATCACACTACTTCAACGCTGGCATGCCAGTGACAGGGCATGATGCCTGGGTATTCGCCTCAACCTCCAGGGTGAGCCTTTTATTTTTCAGGAGATTTCGCCAGATGCAACTTGCCGTTTTAATGGGGTTTTTGCTGGCCGCATCGTCACCGCTACTGCATCGCTGGTTCGGTCATCGCACTAGCCTTGTACTGGCACTTTTCCCAGCGGGGCTAGCGGCCTGGCTGTTACTGCAAGCCCCAGAAATCATTGAGAACGGCAGCTTACTGCTGGAGTGGCAGTGGGTGCCTTCACTGGGTATTAGCCTTACCTTTCTGCTAGATGGTTTATCGCTTCTATTTGGCTTGTTGATAACCGTCATGGGCGCCTGCGTGTTGGTATATGCGGGTGGGTACTTAAAAGGCCATCCCGATATTGCCCGCTTTCATATTGCCTTAGTTGCCTTCATGGTTTCTATGTTGGGGCTAGTGTTAGCAGACGGGCTGTTTACGCTGTTTATCTTCTGGGAACTGACCAGCATTACCTCTTATCTATTAATCGGCTTTAATCACGCTGACATAGACGCTCGCAAGTCTGCTCGTCAGGGCTTATTTGTAACGGTAGCCGGGGGCTTGGCATTAATGGCCGGCCTGATACTGCTGGGGATTGCGAGCGATAGCTGGTCTTTGGCGGAGATCCTTAGTCAGGAAGCCGACCTGCGTGAACACGCCCTCTACACGCCCATGTTGATCTGTTTGCTGCTTGGGGCGTTCACTAAATCGGCTCAGTTTCCGTTTCACTTCTGGCTGCCCAACGCGATGGCTGCCCCTACGCCGGTTTCTGCCTACCTGCACTCCGCGACGATGGTGAAGGCGGGCATTTATCTACTGGCTCGCTTACACCCCGAGCTTGGCGGCACAGCGATGTGGGTCGGCATTCTGTCTGTTGTTGGGGCGACAACAATGCTGACCGGCGCGTTCCTGGCAATTCACCACACCAATATTAAAAAGCTGCTCGCTTACTCGACCATCATGGCGTTGGGCACGCTGACAATGTTGTTAGGTATTGGTACTGAGTATGCGATGACCGCTTTTGTCACTTTTCTGCTTGCACACTCTCTGTATAAGGGCGCGCTATTTATGGTGGCCGGTATTCTTGACCATGAAACCGGCACCAAAGATGTTACTCAAATGGGCGGGCTGCGCTCGCTCATGCCGGTAACGGCTATTATTGCGTTAGTAGCCGCTCTTTCGCTTGCAGGGGTTCCGCCGCTGTTTGGCTTTATCGGCAAGGAGCTAATGCTTGAATCTGTATTAGGCGCCGGTAGCTTCAGAATGCTTTTGGTGTTGTTCGCTTTTGTCGCCTCTATTTTGACGATTGCGGTGGCCTTTATCATTGCGTTACGCCCCTTTTATGGCAAACGTCACCATACGCCGCTTGAGCCTCATGAGGCGCCGCTGAGCATGTTGGTGGGGCCAGCGTTATTGGCAGTGGGGTCGCTACTGCTGGGCCTGATGCCTGCCTTGCTGGGTGCTAATGCGCTGTTAACGTCAGCTGCAACGTCTGTTTCAGGTGAGGCTATCGACGTTGCTCTATCGCTTTGGTATGGCGTTAATGTCGCTTTGATTATGTCGATCATCAGCCTGGGTGTTGGTTTTTTGTTATTCAAACGTTGGGACAGTGTGCGCGCCAAACTTTCGATGTTGGCACCAATAATGCGACATGGCCCAGAGGCAGGATATGAAAGCATGATGAACGGCATCGTGCAGTTCTCTGAGTGGCAAACGCGGATACTGCAAAACGGCTATATGCGTAATTACATTCTTGTGATGTTAATTACGCTCATCGCGCTGATTGGTAATTCCATCTTGTTACGTCACTCACCCATATTTGCTTTTGATCTGGATGTGCGTTTTCACGAAGTGGTAGTGGCGGGCACCATGGCGATGGGGGCGCTTTTTGCCACCACGACTCGCTCGCGTCTTGGGGCCGTTGTCTCTGTTGGGGTGATGGGCTTCTCTATTGCGCTTATTTTTATTCTCTTCAGCGCCCCTGACCTGGCCATAACGCAGCTACTGGTGGAAACCCTCACGGTGATTTTGCTAGTGCTGGTGCTGTTCCGGTTGCCACGCTTCTCGAATCTGTCGACAAGTCTTGAACGTATTCGTGATGGCTCCGTCGCCGCGATGATGGGCATTTTGATCTGCTTGTTGATTATGACCTCGTGGAGCATTCAGCAGTTTGAACCGATTTCGACTTATATGATTGAGAACAGCGCGCCGCTGGCTTTTGGTCGCAATATCGTCAATGTCATTTTGGTTGATTACCGCGCTTTGGACACCCTGGGCGAGATGTTCGTGCTGGCACTTGCCGCGATTGGCGTGATCGCCATGCTCAAGCTGCGTCATGGAGAGAGCAGCAATGGCAAAAACGGGGAGAGCAGTAAAGTGACAACCAAGGAGCCTTACGATGGTTAAGTCAGGCACGATTATTCTAAATACGGCGGCACGCTTTCTAATGCCGCTGCAGCTACTGTTCTCTGTCTTCTTGCTGCTCAGGGGGCACGATGAACCGGGTGGTGGCTTTATTGCTGGCTTAGTGGCGGCGGGGGCCTTTACGCTCTATCTGTTCGCTTTTGGAGTCAGCGCTACCAAAGAAGTACTGCGAATGGTCGACCCCCGCGACTTAATCGGCATCGGCTTACTGCTGGGAATGATTTCGGTGGTGCCTGCATGGTTTATGGGTCAACCGTTTTTGACCGCCCAGTGGTGGACGATTCCCGTCATCGACTTTAAAGCGTCCACGCCGCTGATATTTGATATCGGTGTGTACTTCGCCGTACTGGGCTCCGTGACTGGGATGGTAATGACGCTGATGGAGGTCGACAAGGATGAACCTTGAGATATTAGGAGGCTCAGTATGGAACCATTGATGGCAGTGGCGATTGGTCTGCTTTATGCGACGGCCATTTTCATGATGCTGCGTCGCTCTATCGTCAAACTGGTGATTGGTTTGATGCTGCTATCCAACGCTGCCAACTTACTTATTTTTACCACGGCAGGCATGACCCGCGGAGCGCCTCCGCTGATACCGGAAGGCATGATGCAGCCGCCTAGTGGCGTAGCCGACCCCTTGCCTCAAGCGGTTGTGCTGACTGCCATTGTTATCGCGTTTGGGGTGCTGGCGTTTGCGGTGGTATTGATTCGACGCGCCTATGAAGTCGTTAAGGCCGATGATCTCGATAAGATGAAGGATACTGATACGTGAGGCCTGAAGTTGCTCTTCCCGTTCTCCTGCCCTTGCTGTCAGGGGCAATCTCCTTGCTATTTTGGCGCTCTCGCCCCATGCAGCGCTTTGTGGCGGTGGCAGGTAATGTAGCACTGCTGATTGTTAGCCTATGGCTGTTTGTATCCACGTTGTCAGATGGCTATGTCACCATGCAGATGGGCAGTTGGCCAGCCCCGTTTGGGATCACATTAATTGCCGACCTGCTAAGTGCGGTGATGGTGTTAATGACAGCCATTATCGGCTTGGCGATGGGTATTTATTCGTTGGCGACGACGGGTCGTGGTCATGAAAAATTTGGCTATTACCCATTAATGCATCTCCTGCTTGCCGGGGTAACCGGTGCATTTTTGACCGGCGATATCTTCAACCTCTACGTTTGGTTTGAGGTGATGCTGGTTGCTTCTTTTGCGCTGCTGATTCTGGGTGGAGAACGTGCGCAAATGGAAGGCGCGATTAAGTATGTCACTCTGAATCTATTGGCATCGGTCATCTTTCTGACAGCGGTGGGCCTGCTTTACGGGATGGTGGGCACGCTCAACATGGCCGACATTGCGTTGCGCATGGATGAGGCTGAGCACACGGGCATGGTCGAAGTGTTGGCGGTCATGTTTATGGTGGCTTTCGGGATCAAGGCGGCGGCCTTTCCGCTGTTCTTTTGGCTGCCTGCGTCCTACCACACGCCGCCGGTGGCTGTTTCAGCGCTCTTTGCCGGGCTGCTCACCAAAGTTGGCGTTTATGCGATGTTCCGTGTTTTCACGCTGATGTTTGATCAAACCATGGGTTATCTCCAGGATATTATGCTCTGGGGGGCAGTATTTACCATGGTTACGGGCGTGCTAGGGGCGGCCGCTCAGTATGAATTTAGACGCATTTTGTCGTTTCATATTGTCAGCCAAATTGGCTACATGATTTTAGGCTTAGCGCTCTATACGCCGTTGGCGATTGCCGGTGGCGTGTTTGCGATCGTGCACAACATGGTGGTGAAAACCAATCTCTTCTTAATTAGTGGCATTACCCATCGGTTGCAGGGGACCTATCAGCTTAAAAAAATGGGTGGGCTTTATCGTGAGCGCCCTTGGTTGGCCATTGCCTTCTTTATCTCTGCTTTCTCATTGGCCGGTATACCGCCCTTATCAGGCTTTTTTGCCAAGTTCGTGATTGTGCGTGCAGGCCTTGAGGTTGAAGCTTATGTGGCCACTGGTATTGCGCTGGCAGTCGGGTTGCTAACGCTCTACTCCATGGTGAAAATTTGGAATGAAGTTTTCTGGAAATCACTACCGGAAGATAACCTGGTGCCTGAAACAGCTACGCCGACAGGAGATGATGGGCGTTTGTTAAAACCCAGCCTGTGGATGATGTATTTGCCGGTGATAGTGCTAGCGTTTACATCGCTACTGATTGGTGTGTTTGCAGAACCGATCATGTGGGTGATGACAGGCATTGGCGATCAGCTGCTTGAGCCTCGCGGGTATATCGAAGCAGTGCTGGGAGCTTCAGCCAGTGCCGAAGATGTATTACTCGAATCGTCTGCAGCGGCAGAAGAAGAGTCTGCGGCTGATGCCGAGGGGGAGACGCCATGACCGGTGCTATTTGGAACCTGCTGTTAGGCTTGGCATGGGTGTTATTAAGCGGTGATTTCACTGGGCTGAATCTTCTTGTTGGCTTAATTTTTGGCTATATCACGCTTGTCTTGATTGAGCCTCAGCTCGACTCCCTGAAAGGGTATCCCGCTCGCGTACCCCGGTTTATTGGTTTTATTGGTTTTTCTGAAAGAGCTGATTCAGGCTAATTTACGTGTCGCATTCGATATTTTGACCCCGCCTTGGCACATGAAGCCTGGTGTGATTGCAATGCCGCTTTCTGCCCGCACCGAAATGGAAATCACCATGGTGGCCAATCTGATTTCGCTGACGCCAGGAACGCTTAGTTTGGACGTGTCTGATGACCGTAAGGTGTTGTATATCCATGCGATGTTTTTAGATAACGAAGAGGAGTTACGGCGTAATTTAAAAGAGATGGAGCACCGGGCCTTGGAGCTATTTCGCTGATGGATACTGTTATTCTTATTAGCCAAGTCATCATGAGCTTGGCGCTTATTCT
>AXCI01003424.1_pt1 | contig 17771 bp, 17 predicted proteins | sample 182571 | NCBI WGS metagenome assembly AXCI01 (sample SAMN02359225, study PRJNA218796) | groundwater metagenome | isolation source: Mt. Simon Sandstone pore water sample D5872 at 1.8km depth, Illinois-Basin... | place: USA: Decatur, Illinois | collected 2009-05 | reverse complement strand
CCTGCCGGAGCTTGAGAGTAAGTTGTAAGCGGACTAAAACGTCCTGTAAAAGCCCCGAAAGGGGCTTTTTAACGACCTCACAATAATAACCGCGAGTTGTTTATGCTAACGCGCCTAACCGCTTCGTTAACGCTGCCGGTGATCGGCTCTCCGATGTTTATCGTCTCCGGGCCTGAGTTGGTCATAGCCCAATGCCAGGCAGGGATTATTGGTGCTTTCCCCGCGCTCAATGCCCGACCCGCCAACGTATTACGCGAGTGGCTAGAGCAGATCACTCACACCCTGGCCTACTATGACGAGCGCCACCCCGATAAACCCTCAGCGCCCTTTGCGGTTAATCAAATCGTACATCCTACCAATGATCGCTTAGAGCACGATGTCGCGCTGTGTGCCGAGTTTAAAGTACCGCTGGTGATCACCAGCCTGCATGCGCCTGATCAAGTGGTGGAACAAGTGCACGCCTATGGTGGGCTGGTGTTTCATGATGTCACCACGCTGCGCCATGCCAAGAAGGCCGTTGATGCTGGCGTGGATGGCTTAATCCTGGTCTGCCACGGCGCGGGTGGTCATGCCGGACGCTTAAACCCCTTTGCGTTTGTAGCTGAGGTGAGGCGCTTTTACGATGGCCCGTTGGTGCTTGCGGGGGCAATTACTAAAGGCGAACAGATCGTTGCCGCCCAGGCGCTGGGGGTGGATTTGGTGTATATGGGCACGCGTTTTATCGCCACTCAAGAAGCCAATGCCCAAGCGGACTACAAGCAGATGGTGTTAGATGCCGCGGCCGGAGATATTGTTTATACCAACCTGTTTACCGGCGTGCACGGTAACTACTTACGACAAAGTATTGAAAATGCTGGGCTCGACCCGGATGCGCTACCTGAGGGCGATAAAGCCTCAATGCGTTATGGCTCAGGGGGCAGCAGTAAAGCTAAAGCGTGGCGGGATATTTGGGGTGCCGGGCAGGGCGTGGGTAGTATTAACTCGCTTAATAGCGTGGCCGAAGAGATCGCCACGCTAAAAGCAGATTATCACCAGGCGTTAAATTATTTGCGGCGGCGTTAACGAAACGCCGCTGCTTTCAGGCAGCAGTTAACAGATCGCTGACCGTTTCAAGATGGTAGTCACTATCACCTAAATAGTGATCGAACATCACCAAATGCTTGGCGTAGCTGGCGACATAACACTCTTCAGACATACCCATGCCACCGTGAAGTTGGATCGCCTGTTCAGCAATAAAACGCGCCGATTCGCCACAATAAGCCTTGGCCGCGGCAATTTTATAATCCCGCTCACTGGCAGGCAGGGTTAGGCTAGTGGCGGCCAAAATCGCCATGGATCGAGACTGCTCCAGATGCAGGTGCATATCCACCATACGGTGCTGGAGCGCCTGGAAATTGGCCAGCGGAAGGCCAAACTGCTTACGCTCTTTGAGATAGGCCAGGGTTTGATCGCAGGCCTCCTCCATTGCGCCGATCGCCTGGGCACAGAGCGCCGCACGGCCAAGGGCCAGTACCTCCGCCAGTGCCTCACTGACATTCTCACTCAGGCAGTTGGCTAACGGCAGCGTGACGCTGTCCAACGTCAGATCACCGGCGGACTGATCATCGATAGTGCGATAGAGATGCGTAGAGGTGCCCGGTGCATCGGCGGGGACTATAAATAGCCCTAGCTTGCCGTTATCTAACCGTGCGGTGACCAGCGTTGCCGCAGCGGCTTCCAAGTTCAGGACAACATCTTTTCGACCCTGTAACTGCCACTGGCCATCGGTTTGGGTCGCTTGGGTAGCTATCGTCAATGCGTCGTAACGGGCGCTGTGCTCCTGCCATGCAAAGGCTAACTGATGCTCGCCTTCAAGCAGTGGGGTTAGCCACTCTGTTTGCTGATCATTATTGGCGGTCAACGCCAACAGTTGGCCGGGCAGTACCAAGCCTGCCAAGTAGGCTTCGGGTACTAAGCCATGCCCCAGCGCTTGCATAATGATCATCAGGTCGGTGCCATCGCCACCCAGCCCGCCAACGTCTTCGCTAAACGGCATATGCAGCAGGCCCAACTCGGCAAAGGTGCGCCATAGCGCAGAAGCACCGTTTGGAGCAGACGCCAGCATAGTGCGGCGCTGTTCGGGAGAAACCTGATTGGCCACCAAGCGGGTGAGCGTCTCTTCGAGCATGCGCTGCTCGTCCGTTAAAGCAAAATCCATGGTGACCTCACATGTTTAAGATGGTTTTGGCGACGATACTTTTCTGTATTTCGTTGGCACCGCCATAAATCGACAGCTTGCGACGGTTGAAGTACTGGGCGCTGGCGGCAGCGCTTTGGGCGCGGTCGTCATCCAGGCTGCCTTCGCCATACAGGAAGTCGGGGAAGAACGGCAGTGCGGCGGGCCCAAGAGCGCGGCGGGTAAGTTCGCTAAGCTCTTGGCGAAGCTCAGAGCCACGCACTTTCAGTAACGAACTCTCTGCACCGGGCACGCCGCCATCCCTGGCCGCGGCAATCACGCGCAGGTTGGTCACTTCCAGCGCCATCAGTTCAATCTCTGCTTTAACGACGCGGTGTCGAAAGCTGGGCAGCGCCAGTAGCGGTTTACCGCGGTGCTCAATACGGCTGGCTAGTGACTTCAAGTGTCGCAACGCCTGCTTGGCATGACCAAGCCCTGCAATGCCGGTGCGTTCGTGGGTGAGCAGAAACTTGGCGCAAGTCCAACCCTGGCCCTCCTCGCCGACGCGGTTTTCTAAGGGAACGCGAACGTTGTCTAAAAAGACTTCATTGACCTCGTGGGCACCATCCAAAGTGATAATGGGCCGCACAGTGATGCCAGGGGTTTGCATATTGATTAGCAGAAAACTAATCCCCGCCTGTTTTTTAGCGTCCGGGTCGGTGCGCACCAGGCAGAACAGCATGTTGGCGTGCTGGCCTAGGGTCGTCCAGGTCTTCTGGCCATTCACGATATAGTCGTCGCCATCGAGAACCGCGCGGGTATTCAGTCCCGCCAAGTCGGAACCCGCGCCAGGTTCAGAGTAGCCTTGGCACCACCAGTCCTGGTTGCTCAAGATGCGCGGCAGATAACGTCGCTGTTGTTCAGCGCTACCGAATTTCATAATTACCGGCGCCACCATATTGACGCCGAAGGGCACTATCGTAGGCGCATGGGCCGCGGCGCACTCCTCATCAAATATATGCCGATGCACGGGCCCCCAGCCTGGGCCGCCGTGCTCCTTTGGCCAGTTAGAGGCTAGCCAGCCCTGTTCACTGAGGATGTTCTGCCAGCGTAGGTGATCATTGGCACGCAGGTGGCGCCCCAGGCGCACACGTTCGCTAATATCGCTGGGCAGTGCATCGGCCAAGAAACGGCGAACCTCTGCACGAAATGCTTGCTCTTCGGGGCTAAAGGTGAGGTTCATAGATGGGTGTCCTTAAGAGTTGCCTGGCGGTGTGGCCCACCTAAATGGCGCGGATAGCTGAGAGCCTCCACCGCCAGTAGATCAATATCGCTCTCGCGGTAGCAAAAGCCCTGCTCGGCTATGCTGCGGCTCGCCTGTTCAAGGGCAAACTGCTTTTCGCTGGGTGACGCTTGCTGGCTAGCGGTGTGAAGGGTGTTCAGCAGACTTTGCTGTTGGCTAACCACCACGTTTAACCGTAACGCTTTAAGCGTCAGCGCCGCTCGCTGCTGGGTAAGTGCATCGGCTCTGTGGTTAACCAGCTCTACCATGGCGCCGTTTTCGGCAGTGATCAGGCTTAACGCCGAGTCACTATTGCTGCTGGTGCCAATATTTTCTAGTCGGATGGCAGGGCACGCGATGCCCGAAGCTATGGATGCATTTGACGCCAGTAGGACTAGTTCGCTGGCACCTTCTGGTGCACTGGTTAAGGTAATACCCGCCTTTTGCGCGGCTTTCTGCAGGCGATCAAATAGTGGATCTTCGCCGATCAGCGCAACGTGTTTAAAAACGTCGGCGTTCTCCACACCGGGCACTACGTGGGGACTACGCGCAGCGAAAAAGAGGTGAATCAGCCCGGCGCGTTGTGGGGAGTCCATACAGGCCAAAAACAGTTCCCGCTCACGGCGCAGGCCATCTTGAAGTGATTCAGACGTCACGCTGGCCTCAACGGCTTCAACAATACGAAACGGAGAGAAGAGCTCGGCAGAGTTTTGATTCAGTCGTTCCAACATAGCGGAGATTGCCTGGGGATTCGCCGCTGGACCTGACAGTTGGCCCGTAACACGTGCCATTTGGTTGTCTGCAAGTACTTCTTGGGCCGCAGCTAATCCCGCTTCAAGCGGTGTTGTAGCACTGCTAATGGCGTCGATAATGCCCGCCTCAAGCGCTTCTTCTGCTTCCACAAAACGCCCGCTGGTGATCATCTCCAAGGCGTGCTCAACACCTACTAAGCGCGGTAAACGCTGGGTGCCGCCGGCGCCGGGCAGTAGGCCAAGCTTAACCTCCGGAAGACCAACCCGGGTTCCCGCCAGTGCCACTCGATAGTGGCAGCCCAATGCCACTTCCAATCCACCGCCCAGGGCTGTGCCGTGCAGGGCGGCAATCAGCGGCTTTGGGCAAGCTTCCAGTTGAGTGATCACATCGGGTAGCAGAGGTGCTTGAGGCGGCTTACCAAACTCACGGATATCGGCTCCCGCGATAAAGGTACGCCCATCGGCTAACACTACCAGCGCTTTAGCTTGCGTATCGGCGATACCCTCTTCCAGCGCGTTGACCAAGCCACTACGCACCGCTTGGCTTAGCGCGTTAACCGGCGGATTGGCGATCTGAATAACGCCTATATCGCCGTGGCGCTGATAATGAACGGACATAGGCTACTCCCGAGTTTCGCATTTTAATAAAATGTATGAATGCCATGTGTGCTGGCATTGTTAAGTGCTGAGCAAAATTGCACCCACTCTTCAAAGGATGCTGTTAAAAAACCGGGTTCATATCGGCTGCTTCCAAGGCTGAACGGCGTTCTGTCATCCAGCCTGATATAAACGCCTCCTCATCTTCTGAGGCATCTGCCTTGTAACGCTCCCAGGTATCCATTAGTAAGGTTTGACGCTCAACCAAAGCGTTTTGATGCTCGTCCATTTCCTCTGTCCAGACACCGGCGTCGCGATAGTACTCAACCACTGCGTCGTGAAAAGGAACTACCCAGGTCATATTCTGGTTTTCCAATGCATAGCCGCTGGCGCCTGGAGCGTTGTCCTTATACTCATCAAATGACTCGACCAGCGTGGTGATCAAGCCGCGAACGGTTTCAGGATCAAGGTCGGCATTACTGACCATGATGGGGTATGGGTAGCTTGCGCTGGCGAGTGGGTCATCGGCGTCTATGCCAGCCCCAGAGGTGACGTTGTGGGGTTGGAAGTAGGGCGCGATTTCTAACATTTGCTGCCAGCCTGACTCGTCATCACCAGGCAATTCGGGCCACTGAATTCCCCGGGGGCTGGCAGAAAGGCGCTGCGCGGCAGGTGTGACAGTCGTGGTAATGGCGGCGTCGGCCCGCCCACTGATGATGCCATCAAAGGCAGCGTTATAGCCGGGAAAGTCGACTCGCTCAACGTCATCCCAGGTTAGCCCAGCAAATGCTAGATACGCTTCGGCAGCTTTGTTGAGTGCATCGTCGCCACGCAAGTAAGCCAGTCGTTTGCCTTCCAAATCAGCGATAGAGTCGATCTCAACGTCACCTGCTACCGCCATACCCAGGCCAAAGGTTGCCATAGAGGTTGATATGACGCGGATAGGTTGAGGCCCCCAATCTGGTCTGGCAAACATCATCACACCTTCAGAGCCGTAATAGCTGGCGATGCCACAGGCGCAAAGATCAACGCGGCCGGTTTTTAACGGTGTCATGCGCATGGTGTCATTTTCACCGGGGATTACCCGCGACTGGGTGCCATGCTTTTCCTGCAGCAATTGGCTAATTGCCATAATTTGCGCATTGCCGCTAGTACCCGTGCCGTAAGCGGTCCAGTTAAGCGTATTGGGCATGGCGTTTACATGGCTGACGAGCAGCATTCCAGCTGCCACGCTGCCTATCGCGAGAGGGCGTCTTATTATTGTGTGCATAAATTTCCTCTTGTGTTTGCCTGCTAGATTAAGTGCTGGCAGTTAGCGAGCGCTGGTGATGTCGCTGACTTAAACGAGCTAAGAGAACCCCTGGTATCAACGCTGCAGCGGCCAGGCCGATCAGTTCCCACTGGCTGAGCGGTACCATTCCGCCGCCGGGTAGTGCCAGAAGAAGTCCCGCGACTAATACCAGCGCGCGAATAATGATCTCCTGTAGCGCGCCATAGCCCAGTCTGCCTACGCCCATTAGATAACCCTGCATGGCAGAAGCAAATAGAATGATGCCGATGATCGCCTGGATAAAGACGGCCACAATCATCAATGGTGCGCCCTGCATAATTAGCGCGGGGTTAAGCACGAATAGGAAGGGAATGAAGTAGATCACGCTTCCCAGGCGCATTGCCTGTAAGCCTGTCTCCATGGGGCGGGCGCCGGCAACGGTGGCGGCAGCAAAGGCGCCTAGTGCTACCGGCGGGGTAATAAAGCTCAGCATGCCCCAGTAAAGGATGAACATATGCACCGCCATGGGATCCAGGCCGCCACCTTGAATCAAGGCAGGCGCCAGTGCGACCGCCAGGAAGATATAGGCGGCGGTCACGGTCATGCCAATACCTAGTACGAAACTAGTCACGGCGCCCATAAGTAGCAGTAACGGCACGCTGCCACCGGCGATATTGATAAAATCGTTGGCAATAGTACCGGATAGGCCTGTCATCGAAAGCGCGCCGACCAGCATGCCCACGCCTGCCAGAATGGCGATGAGCTCGGCGAACAGTTTGGCCGCTGACGAAAGTGTATCGGCCACGTCTTTCCAGCCCCAACGATTATGTTTTGATAGCTGATTGAGCACTAACAACAGGGCGGTGGCGTAAAACGGGGCTACGGCTTCGCGCTGCATAATCAGCAGCATCCATACCAGTAATCCGAAAACGAAAATGAAGTACCAGCCCTCTTTCAGGGTTTGCTTGATAGAGGGTAGTTCATTAACAGGCAAACCTTTGATGTCGTTACGTGCGGCGTAGGCGTCGATCTGTATAAACAGGCCCAAGAAGTAGAGGATAGAGGGAATAACAGCCGCGAGCGCAATAGTGGAGTAGGGAACATCCAGAAACATCGCCATGACAAAGGCGGTCGCACCCATCACTGGTGGCATTAACACACCGCCGGTTGACGCGCAGGCTTCGACGCCGCCCGCAAAAGAGCGGCTCATGCCGATACGGCGCATGGCGGGAATCGAAAGGACACCGGTGGTTAGCACGTTGCTGATGACGCTACCGCTCATTGAGCCCATCAGTCCGCTAGAGAAAATCGATACCTTGGCTGGGCCACCGCGCACATGCCCAAGTAGGGCAAACGCCAGATTAATGAAAAACTTGCCGCCACCGCTTTTTGCAACACAACACCAAAGACCAAAAAGCCGATGACCAGTCCCGCGAACGCTTGTAGCGGTACCCCCATGATGCTCTCGGTGCTCATGGTGTGGTACATGGCAGTTTGTTCAAGGGTGGATGGGAACGCCTGAATAGGGCCGGGGACGATGTCAGCCACCAGCGGGTAAAGGGAGAAAACCCCAGCAATAATCGCAATCGGTAAACCACCCGCTCGCCGAGCGGCTTCAATGATCAATAGCCAAAAAGCGTAACTGGCATAGATAGCCAGTTCAGGGGCGTCAAATGCCCAGCCGCGCTCCAAAATGGGAACCGCGTTATAAACGAAATAGCCGCCGACGATTAGCGTCGCAGCACTTAATAAGTAGTCGTACCAAGGAATCGGACGCTCTTGCTGGCTGCTCCGCATAGGCCAAAGCAAAAAAACCAGCGGCAGTAGCAGTGCGACGACGGCGTAATAAAATTGCGTTTCCAAGCCTGTTACGAAGGTAAGCAAGCCTATGTTAAACAAGTAATCCAGCGTCATTAGCATCAAAATGATGGTGACGGTCGCTGGAATCCATCGCAGCGCAGTAGGCAACTCACGAATTTGGCTGATCTTTTCTTTAACCTGCTGAGTGTTCGCAGGCGAGGTATCTGTGGTCATTGGGATGTCCATCAATCAGCAGGGGGCGGCGAACGCCGCCCCGTGGCGTATTACTCGAAGATCGGCTCGAAACCGGCATCGTTCAGTGCGGTGGCGCGGGCTTCCATCCAGTCGGTAGTGAATGCCTCGTCATCACTTGGTGCGTCCTGCATAAAGCTTTCCCATGCACTTAACAGCACGTTCTGACGCTCAACAAGATTATCTTGATGTGCCTGCATTTCGTCAGTCCACACATCTATCTCTTTGTAGTACTCCACTACCGCATCGTGGAAAGGCACTACCCCATTGAAGATCTTGTTGCTCCAGTGCATAGCCAAGCGCCCCGGGAGCGTTGTCTTTATAGTCATCAAAGTTTTCCTGCATCGCTTTGATCAACCCATAAGCGACGTTGTCTTCCAGATCCTGATTGGCGACTACGATGGGGTAAGGGTAGCTGGCGCTGGGTACTGGGTTTTCAGCACTAATTCCGCCTGCGCCTGCAGTGACTTCATGTGGGCGGAAGTAAGGTGCAACCGCTGCCATACGCTCCCAGCCCGCTTCGTCATTGGGGTCTAGCACTGGCCAACTAATGCCGCGTGGGCTGCTGGCAAGCTGTTGGGCTGGCGGGGTAACGGTCGTCGTAAACGAGGCGTCTACATCACCGGCGATAATACCGTCGAAAGAGCGGCCATAGCCGGGGTAATCAACCCGCTCTACGTCGTCCCAGGTAAGGCCACCAAAAGCCAGATATGCCTCAGTGCCTTTATTGAGTGCGTCGTCGCCACGGATGTAAGCGATGCGTTTGCCCGCTAAGTCAGCGGGGGTTTCAACGTCTAAATCACCCGCGACCGCTAAGGACAGGCCAAAAGAAGCTGTGGAGGTGGTGATAACGCGCAGTGGCTGAGGGCCCCAGTCGCGGTCAGCAAACATCATCACACCTTCAGCGCCGTAGTAGCTGGCAATCCCACAGGCACAAAGATCAACCCGGCCCTGCTTGAGCGGTGTCATGCGCGATACGTCGTTATCACCCGGCAGGATACGTACCGATGAGTCGTACTTGTTTTGCAGCATATTGCCAATGGCGACGGCCTGTGCGTAGCCACTTGAGTTAGTACCGTAGGCGGTCCACGCCATGGTGTTAGGGAGTTCAATCTCGCTTGCGTGGCTGATCGCAGTGCCGAGTAGCGAAAGAGGAAGGGCGACAACGAGTAGGCGGTGAGCTAATGGACGCATTTAAATGCTCCTTTATTGTGGTTGTGATGATGTTGGTAGTTACGTTTAGTTACTTAGTGTTTTGCTATGCGGTATTGTATTCTGCTAAGTGGTCGGCTGATAGTAGAGAAGTCGCCGGGTAACTGTCAATGCTGTTGTCAGCACAGGTATGAGTTAGCCTTAGAGCAATACAAAAAAAGCCAGGCGATGCCTGGCTGTTCAATGAGATAAAGAGTTTTTGCTGCTATGAAAATTCACGCCAAGCAGCATAGGTACTTAAAAACACTCGGCCTGTTAATGCTTCCAGGAAGTCGCTCTTTTGAGTTGATCCATAACCGGGCCTTTGACTTCGGATAAATGTAGTTTCACATCGGAGTCTTTTAAACGCGCATTGATGGCATCCAAACTCTCCAACGCTGAGGCATCGATCAGATTGACCGCTGAACAGATCAGCACAACGTGCTCAAGCTCTGGGTGGCTTGCTACCAGGTTATATACGGTGTCTTCTAAATAGCGGGCATTGGCAAAATAGAGGCTTTCATCTATTCGCAGCAGTGCCACGTTATTGACGGTTTCGACATCATGGCGGGTAGTGTTTCTGAAGTGTTCGGTGCCGGGAACACGGCCTACTAAGGCGCTGTGGGGACGGCTGGTGCGGTATAGAAATAGCGCGATTGAAAGGGTGACGCCGCTGATGATGCCCGCTTCAACGCCTTCGCATAGCGTGAGTACAATTGTCACCGCCATCGCGGCAAAATCACTGCGCGAGTAGCGCCAAGTTTGGCGCAACATCGGTATATCCACGAGCGTCAATATCGATACGGTAATCGTCGCGGCTAACGTCGCAATGGGTAAATAGTAGAGCCAGCCCGTAAAGGACATCGTTACAAGCGCGATACCCAGTGCTGCAAAAGCGCCAGCGGCAGGCGTTTGCGCGCCCGCATCGTAGTTGATCACCGTTCGTGAAAGTCCGCCTGTGACTGGCATACCACTAGAGAATCCGGCGGCTAGATTGGTGGCCCCTAGCCCAATCAACTCTTGGTTGGGTGAAATGCGTTGGCGTCGTTTAGCCGCGAGCATCTGGCCCATGGAAACCGACTCCACAAAGCCGACTAGGCTAATCAGTAGCGCAGGAATTAATAGCGCCCGCCATAGTGAGTAGTCTCCCCCAGGGAAAGCTCAGCGCGGGTAAGCCACTTGGAATGCTGCCCACCACTGCCACACCGGCCTCCGCTAATTGCCAGTGCCAGGTAATCAAGGTGGTGGCTACAACCGCGAAAACCGGGCCAGCTTTTGCAATTAAGTCAGCTAGGGGGAGGGGCAAGCCAGCTTTATGTAGGGTGACTTTGCCTTGGCGCCGCATGGCAATCAGAAATAGCAGGGTGCCACTGCCAATCAGTAAAGTGGGTAAGTTAAAGGTGGGTAAATTGGGCACCAATGTAATGAGGCGCTCAACTAGAGTGAAACCACTGCTTTCGACCCCCAACAAACTGCCGAGCTGGCTGGCGGCAATCAAGATACCCGAGGCGGTTAGGAAACCAGAGATCACCGGGTGGCTCAGAAAGTTGCTGAAAAACCCCATTTTAAGCAGACCCATGACCACCAACATGCCACCTGAAAGCAGAGACAATATCAGCGCTGCTTGTAAATAAGTGTCTGAGCCCGTTGGCGCTACCGAGGAGAGGGCGGCACCAGTCATTAGCGCAATAATAGCCACTGGCCCGACGGCCAACGTTTTGCTGGTGCCGAACAAGGTGTAAACCAATTGCGGCAGAATACTGGCGTAGAGGCCAACCACCGCAGGTAAGCCTGCTAATAGCGCATAGGCGAGCGACTGAGGAATGACCATCACGGTGACGATCAACCCCGCCAAGAGGTCGGCCCCTAACAGTGGTTTATGGTAGTGGGGGAGCCATGTCAGAATTGGCAGATAGCGCTTTAGCATGGATTCCAAGGGTTGTAGGTTTGGCAGAAGTGAAAGGGTAAGGGATATTTCATTTTGTTTCAGCGCTTATATTCATTTGCTCTTCACTAACCTTGTTTCAGCAAGCATCTTTAATACCCTCTTTCTGCCCCAAAAGTGCTACTTCTTTCATTCGCGTAACCCGTTAAGATTAGTCACAAAGGAGCTTTGAATCTCCTGACCTTGGCTGTTCGATACTCAATAACGTCAATAAAAAGAGTAGTGCTCATGGGTGTTCTGCTATTGCTTGTTCCGGTGCTGATGCTGGCGCTATCGGTGGGCCTTGTCGCTCAAGGCGGAGTTTGGAGCTATATCGCGTTAATTAGTGCGACCTTAGCCGGTGGTGCTGCAGTGCTTAACATAATTGAGAGTGTATATCGCGCCGACCAGCGTCGCCTTGAAAAGCGCGGGGGTGGTGTAAGAGCTGTACGTGATTACCGTTCATTGCGTGCCATGGGCTATCGTTTAATGAAACGGGCTAGCAGCACAGCGATAGCATCAGCAGAAGTTTCCCACTATGCCGATCTGATGGATCAGCGTCTTACTCAGCAAGAAACCATGGCCCGTGAGGCGTCATCTAGCATGACCGCTATCAATGCAGCGATTATGCAGGTTAGTGCCAGTGCCAGTCAGGTAGCGGCGCTGGCAGAGAGTGCCCGGGAAGCCAGCCACCATAACCACGCTGAGCTGGACGATATAATCCAGGATATGAGCGATGTTGCCGAACGCTCCAATCAAGCGCTGGAATTGCTTACCGCTTTGAACGATAAAATTGAGCGGGTCCGTAGCGTCACCTCGATGATTGAAGGGATTGCTGAGCAGACTCATTTACTGTCGCTTAATGCCTCGATTGAAGCGGCGAGAGCAGGAGAACACGGCAGAGGGTTTGCCGTCGTGGCAGGAGAGGTGCGTAACCTAGCACTGAAGACCTCCACCGCGACACAGAGTGTAGATGAACTCGTCAAGGATATGCATGCGAGTGGTCACGCTGTGGTCGCTACCATTGGCGATTTAATGACCCGGATTAGCGAGCGCTCAAAAGGCTTGCAGCTAGTGGGCAGTAGCCTAGGCACAATGACGCAAGAGTTTGATCAGGTGCAGAGCGAAATCACCCGGGTTGCGGATGCAATGGAGAATACTCGCCAGCACAGTCAAACGGTAGCGGACAGCCTGCGTCAGCTCGAAGACGATGTCGATGAAGGTAACCGCAATATGCACGATTTGGCCGAACAAGCCCGTGCGTTGATGGAAGCCGCAGAAGGTGTTGACGGGGAACTGGCGCAACAGCATTTAGACGGGCGCCATCAGCAGGTGTACCGCGTCGCGCGCTCAACCGCAGACCAATTAGGCAAACTGTTTGAAAAAGCGATCGCAAGTGGCGAGCTTTCAGAAGGCAAACTGTTCCAGCCCCATTACGAGCAAATTCCGGGTACGCATCCGCCGCTGTATAAAACCGGCTTTGATGGGTTTACCGATAAGCATTTGCCAAACTTACAAGAGCCTCTGCTGAAGCAGCTAGGGTTAAGCTACGCCATTGCCTGCGACCGAAAAGGTTACGTACCGACGCATAATCAGGCGGTTAGCCGGGAGCCCACCGGTGATTATGACCATGATCTGAAGTTCTGCCGCAGCAAACGAATCTTCGATGACCCCACTGGAAGCCGCTGTGGCGCCCATGAAAAGCCGCTGCTGCTGCAAACGTATAAGCGCGATACCGGCGAGATCATGCATGACCTTTCAGTGCCGGTGTATGTGCAGGGTAAGCACTGGGGCGGCTTCCGCGTTGGCTACCAACCTGAGCGAGACAGCACTGCCCAGCTTGCTGCGGATACCGTAACGAATGCCAACCCAACGCCGACACTTGCCTTAGCTGGCCGCGGCGTAGCGCGGGCGTGATTGCCACGCCGACCATGAGTAGAGCGCGAGCCCAATCCAAATAAGCACGAAAGTCGCTAATTGGATAATTCCCAGGGGCTCGCCGAACACGGTTAACGCGATCAGGAATTGAATACTCGGGTTGATGTACATTAAAAAGCCCAGGGTTGCTAAGCGTAACCGGCGGGCTGCCCCTGCAAAAGCCATCAAAGGAAGCGCCGTCAAGGCGCCGCTGGCAATCAGCAGGCTGGTGGATGACGAGTTTTGTAAAAAATGCGAACTGCCATTCCAGCTTAGCCATGTTAAAGCGATCAGGGCGAGAGGGAAGAGCAGCAGGGTTTCGACAAACAGACCGGATAAGCCATCCAATGGTACTTGTTTACGAAACAGGCCATAGCTACCGAAGCTTAACGCCAGCAGCAGACTAATCCAGGGCAGTTCGCCTAGCATGACGAATTGGGTGGCAATGGCAACACTGGCCAACCCCAGGGCGACCAGTTGCAGCTTGGCCATCACTTCCCGCAGCACCAACATACCCAAAGCGACATTGACTAACGGCGTTAAGAAGTAGCCCAAACTTGCCTGCAATACCTGCTTCGACTCTACTGCATAGATATAAATGCCCCAGTTAAAGGCAATCAACAGCGCGCAGGCCAACACGCGGCCAAGCCGTTTGGGTTCACCCAGCGCAGTGACAACGGGCGGCCAGCGGCGTAATAGGGTGATCAGTCCAACCAGGAAAAGACACGCCCAAATGATGCGGTGAATCAATATCTCAAAGGCGGGAACGCCGTCAAACAGGGCAAAAAATAGCGGAAAACAGCCCCACATCGTATAGGCGGTCAGCCCAAACATAACGCCTTTGACTGCGTCGGGGTCGCGTGTTGGAGTAGGAAGCATAGCAGCCTCATTATTTAAAGATGCTAATCTAGCATAAACTTTGCAATAACAGTGGCATAAAGGAGGTGTTGAGTGAGCGAACTTCGAAGCACTCTAGTGCAGTGCGATCTGCGCTGGGAAGACCCCCAAGCCAATCATGCGCATCTTGAGAAGTTATTGGGAGAGATAGATAGCCGGGATACCGATCTCATTGTATTACCTGAAATGTTTGCCACTGGCTTTACCATGAACTCACGTGAAATGGCCCAGCCAATGGCGGAAAGCCAAAGCGTTGCATGGTTGCAGACCCAGGCGAAGGCCCGTAACTGCGTGATGACCGGTAGTGTGGCGATTCAAGAGGAGGGTGAGTTTTATAACCGGCTAATTTGGGCGACGCCGGAGGGTGAGTTAATCCACTATGACAAGCGCCACCTGTTTCGCATGGCCGGTGAGCATGAGCGTTACGGCATGGGGAACGAACGCAAGGTCGTCGAGCTGAATGGCTTTAAGCTACTGCTCAGCGTTTGTTATGATCTACGTTTCCCCGTTTGGATGCGCCAGCAGCCAGCAGAAGGTGAGCATTTCGAGTATGATGCGCTGCTGTGTATTGCCAACTGGCCAGCGCCGCGTCGCCACCCTTGGCGCACGCTGCTGCAAGCCCGTGCGGTAGAAAACTTAAGCTATGTCATCGGCGTAAACCGCGTTGGAGAAGATGCCAAAGGGCTCGCCTACAGTGGCGATTCCCTGCTGGTTGACTTCAAAGGCGAACCGCTGATTGATCAACCTGCCCATACCCCGTTTATAGAAACGGGCACGCTGGATAAAACTGCCCTTGATGCTTTTCGTGAAAAATTCCCTGCCTGGCAAGATGCCGACCATTTTACGCTGCTGCCAGGAGTGGGTTAATGATGCGCCTTGATCGCTTTTTGAGTGAAACCTCGCCGCTAACCCGTAGCCTTGCCAAGCGGGCGCTCAAAAATGGTGAAGTGACCCTGAACGGAGAGCCGATTAAACAATCGGCGACCCAGATCGATACCGAAAATGATGTCGTGGTGCTGAATGGTGAACGCCTGGCGCTGGTGGGCGTGCGCTATATTATGCTACACAAGCCTGTTGACGTTGAATGCAACGCCCGACGCGGACTCTATCAGCGGGCGATTGACCTGATCGATCTGCCCAAAGCCGACCGGTTGCAGCCGGTAGGGCGCTTAGATGTGGATACCACTGGGCTGCTGCTGTTAACCGATGATGGCCAGTGGTCGCACCGTGTCACGTCACCGCGGCATCGGTGCGCCAAGGTATATATCGCCGAGCTAGCGGAACCCACCGAAGGTGCCGCCGCAGAGTGGGTGATTGGCCAAGTGGCAGAGGGCATTATGCTGGATGGAGAGGAGACGCCGACGCAGCCCGCAACGTTGCGGTTTCTATCGCCCACCCAGGCAGAGCTCACGATTACTGAAGGGCGCTATCACCAAGTGAAACGTATGTTTGCCGCCTTGGGCAATCACGTGGACTCACTGCACCGCAGCTCCATCGGTGATTTAGCCCTGGATGCTAACCTGGCTCCCGGCGAGTGGCGAGAGTTAACCACTGACGAAATCGCGCTGTTCTGAAGCCTGTTTCAAAGCATTATCAGCCGCTTCAAAATTGGAAGCGGCTTTATTTCGAGTAAATTTTTATACCGTTATCTTTATGTTGCTTAGCTTATTAACAATTCCGAAACTTCGTGGCTACCAAATAGAAAATCAGCATGCTGAAGCAACCTGTCATCAGTACGGTTAGCAGTTGCGAAGTCTTAAAGGGCTGGGGCTAAGTGTGCAGCGGCAATCAGCGCTTGGGTATACGCGTGTTGAGGTGCTGAAAGTACTTCTAAGCAGCCGCCTTGTTCAACCACTTTACCGTCCTTAAGTACCATAACGCGATGGGCCATGGCACGAATAACGGCTAAGTCGTGGCTAATGAACAGATAGCTCAGCTGTCGACGCGCCTGTAAGTCGCGCAACAAGGTCACCAACTGCTTTTGAACAGTACGGTCCAGCGCTGACGTGGGCTCATCGAGTACTAGCAACTCTGGTTCCAAGATAATCGCTCGGGCGACGGCGATACGCTGGCGCTGCCCGCCTGAAAACTCGTGAGGGTAGCGGGCGGCACAGCTCGCAGGCAGGCCTACTTCGTGCAGCGTTTGATTAACCCGCTGGGTGACTTCTTCATTAGTAAGGTGAGGGTAATGGAAACGCAACCCTTCGCTGACAATATCGAACACCGGCATGCGCGGCGAAAGCGCGCCATAGGGGTCCTGAAAAACCATCTGTAAGCGATGACGCTGACGGCGTAATGCATCGCCGGTCAGGCTACTCAGCTTGTCGTTACCCAGCGTAATATCGCCTTGGCTAGTGACCAGCCGCATTACTGCCGAGGCCAGCGTGGTTTTACCCGACCCGGATTCCCCCACAATGCCCAGCGTCTCACCAGGCGAAATTTGAAAATCAGTGGGGTGAACCGCCACAAAGGCAGGTGGCTGGCGCTTGAATAACCCGGTCTTAGGGCGCTTAAAGCTCACACTCAACTGGCGAGCGGTTAATAGTGGCGGTGATTGTGTAATTGCCTCAGGTCTGCCTTCAGGTTCGGCAGCGAGGAGTGCTTTGGTGTAATCGCTCTGTGGGTGTTGAAAGACCTGTTCCACCGGGCCTATTTCTTGAATGCGCCCCTGGTACATCACGCAAATCCGATCCGCATAGCGGCGTACCAGATTTAAGTCGTGGCTGATAAATAGCATGCCCATGCCATGGTGGTCGCGTAGCTCACGGAGTAGGGCGAGAATCTCTTGCTGTACTGTTACGTCCAACGCCGTGGTGGGCTCATCTGCGATTAGCAGTGAGGGATTGTTGGCAATCGCCATGGCAATCATTACCCGTTGGCGTTGCCCACCGGATAACTGATGGGGCCAGGCATCAAGCAGTTCGTCCGGCCGCGGCAGCTTAACCTGTTCTAGAAGCTCTTGACTGCGTTGACGAGCAGCGTGTCCGCGCAATCCTTGATGCAGGCGCAATGCTTCGCCAATCTGCTTGCCCACTCGATGGAGTGGATTTAGCGATGTCATCGGCTCTTGGAAGATAAAGCCAATACGGTTACCGCGCAAAGCATTCCATTGTGCGTCGGTTAAGCTGGCAAGGTTGGTATCCTCCAGCCAGCGTTCTCCCTTAATAGAGGCATTGCTGGGTAGCAGATTCACCATGCCCAGCGCTGATACCGATTTACCCGAGCCCGATTCGCCGACAATGGCCAGGGTTTCACCGGCATTAAGTGTCAGTGAGAATGAATGCACCACCTGGCTTTCACCAAAGGCGATATTAAGGTTGTCAATTTGCAAAAGCGGTTTAGACATGAGAGGCCCCCTGAGCGCCGCCTGTTTGGCGCTGCTGCACGTGACGCGGATCAAAGGCGTCACGTAGCCCTTCGCCAATAAAGACCAACAGCGACAGCATGATGGCCAATGTCATAAACGCGGTAATACCCAACCAGGGCGCGTGCAGATTATTTTCCCTTGGGCCGCTAGCTCACCTAGCGAGGGCGCGCCCGGGGGTAGACCAAAGCCGAGAAAATCCAGTGCGGTCAGCGTGCCAATGGCGCCCGTGAACAGAAACGGAATAAACGTCAGCGTGGCGACCATGGCGTTAGGCAACACGTGGCGCCACATGATTAAACGTGACGGCAACCCCATGGCCTTGGCTGCCCGCACATACTCTAGATTGCGTGCACGCAGGAACTCGGCA
>AXCI01003842.1_pt1 | contig 17791 bp, 16 predicted proteins | sample 182571 | NCBI WGS metagenome assembly AXCI01 (sample SAMN02359225, study PRJNA218796) | groundwater metagenome | isolation source: Mt. Simon Sandstone pore water sample D5872 at 1.8km depth, Illinois-Basin... | place: USA: Decatur, Illinois | collected 2009-05 | reverse complement strand
GGATAAGAGTGGTACGGCGCTACGCCATTGGCTGGTCGGGCAACTGGTGGCCATGGTGGTGACTGGGCTTCTGGTGGGCGTAAGTATGTGGCTATTAGGTGTGCCAGCCCCGCTTGGCTTGGGGCTAGTGGCAGGGCTATTGGACTTTGTGCCCCTGGTGGGCCCCTTGATCGCCGCTATTCCTGCGCTGTTGCTTGCCTTTACGGTCAGCCCTCAAACCACACTATTTGTATTAATTGCCTATACGATTATTCAACAGATAGAGGGCAATGTTGTGCAGCCGCTCGTCCAACAGCGGGCTGTCAGCCTACCCCCGGCCATGCTGCTGTTTTCATTGTTTGCGGCCAGCACACTGTTTGGTTTAGCTGGCTTAATATTGGCAGCACCGCTGACGGTGGTGGCCTTTGTATTGGTTAATCAGCTCTACGTCACCCGAGAGGAGAACCTCCACAAATAGATAAAAACGTAATAACCATTGCTTAGTAAATTCTTTTACGTTCTATACCAACAGCGTTAAGCTGCCCATCATTATCCATACTTGCCCCAAGCGTCTGTTTTTTAACAGGCGCTTTTGGCATTACGAAAGGTGAATTGTATGTCTACAACGACGGTTACTGCGCCTCAGAGCTACCGCGTGCCGCTGATAGCCACTGCCGCCATCGTGTTGGGGGCGTTGCTGGTGGGGGTGGTATTTGAGGCCAATACGGGCCTGTTGATGATTGTTGGTGGGCTGTTTGGCATGGCGCTGTATCACGCTGCCTTTGGCTTTACCTCTGCGTGGCGGGTGTTTATTACCGAACGGCGTGGGCGGGGATTACGCGCGCAAATGGTGATGCTGGCGATCGCCGTGGTGCTGTTCTTCCCCGCGCTGGGGGCAGGCACCTTGTTTGGCAATGAAGTGTCGGGGTTTGTCGCGCCTATTGGCATTTCTGTCCTGGTCGGAGCGTTCTTGTTTGGGCTAGGGATGCAGCTAGGCGGCGGCTGCGCTTCGGGCACGCTGTTTACGGCAGGCGGGGGTAACGCCCGTATGCTGATCACCCTGGTCTTTTTTATCGTCGGCTCGGTGATCGGCTCGGCGCATTTTGCCTGGTGGCAGAGTTTGCCTGCCTTCCAGCCGGTATCCTTGGTCAACGTTGCCGGGGTAGAGGGTGGAATAGCGATTAGTCTGGTGCTGTTTGCCGCTATCGCTGCGCTTACCTGGGTGATGGAGAAGCGTCGTCACGGTCAGTTAGAGCAGGCGCCTGTCGTTAATAAGCAGGGTTACGCGCGCTGGCTAACCGGACCTTGGCCGCTGGTTGCTGGCGCCGTGGCGTTGGCGCTGCTGAACTTTGTCACCTTGGCCCTGGCTGGCCGCCCCTGGGGAATTACCTCAGCCTTCGCGCTGTGGGGCGCCAAGGCTTATGGGCTGGTGGGCGGTGATGTTAGTCAGTGGGGCTACTGGCAGGCGCCAGGCAATGCGGCTGCCCTTGAAGCCAGTGTATGGAGCGATATCACCACGGTCATGAACGTGGGCATTATGCTGGGTGCACTTGCGGCGGCCAGTCTGGCGGGACGCTTTGCGCCTAACTTTAAAATTCCGTTGAAATCCCTACTCGCCGCGATCGTCGGCGGTCTGCTGTTAGGGTATGGCGCCCGCTTGGCCTTTGGCTGCAATATTGGTGCTTACTTCAGCGGTATTGCGTCTGGCAGCCTGCACGGCTGGGTGTGGCTGGTCGCGGCGTTTGCCGGCAATATGCTGGGCGTTAAGTTAAGGCCACTCTTTTTTGGCGGTGTAGAAGGCCGCAAGCCAGTCGCTAAAACGAGTTAATGCTGATTTACTGCTGCTTAAATAGATAGGTGTCGCCCCGATTTGACTACATTTAAATCGGGGCGTTTTTTTATCTTCTTAACGCGCTCTTCTACCTTTGTCGCAGGAGCATGTTACATTACGCTCAAACGCCGCAAACGCCCGATGTTGCTGCATTGCAGCAGTGATTGACATAAAAAGAGAGTGCTTATGACTACCCAGAGTAGACGCCCCCTATACCTTCCTTACGCCGGTCCTTCTTTGCTCGAAATGCCGCTATTGAACAAAGGCAGCGCGTTTACTCAGCAGGAGCGCTTGGCGTTTAACCTGATTGGCTTGCTGCCGCAAAAGGTGGAAACCATTGAAGATCAGCTTGAGCGTGCCTATCGCCAGTACCAGCAGTGCCATAGCAGCCTTGAGAAGCATATACATCTGCGCGCCATTCAAGATGACAACGAAACGCTCTATTTCCGCCTAGTGTCTCAGCACCTTGAAGAAATGCTGCCGATTATTTATACCCCCACCGTAGGGCAGGCGTGTCAGGAATTCTCCAATATTTATCGTAATCACCGCGGCCTTTTCATCAGCTATCCTGATCGCGAACATATGGATGATATTCTGCGCAGCGCCACCAAAGATAATGTCAAAGTCATCGTGGTGACGGATGGCGAGCGCATTCTAGGATTGGGCGACCAGGGTATCGGGGGCATGGGTATCCCGATTGGCAAGCTGGCGCTGTATACCGCCTGTGGCGGCATCAGTCCCGCTTACACGCTGCCGATCATGATTGATGTGGGGACTAACAATAAGGCACTGCTGGATGATCCCATGTACATGGGCTGGCGCCATGAGCGGGTAGGGCAAGAAGAGTACGATGCGTTCATGGCGGAGTTTATTGCCGCCGTGAAGCGTCGTTGGCCAAACGTGCTACTGCAGTTTGAGGACTTCGCCCAGGCCAATGCGGTACCGCTACTGGAGCGCTATCGTGATGAGCTGTGCTGCTTCAATGACGACGTGCAGGGGACTGCGTCGGTGGTCGTCGGTACCTTGATGGCGGCTTGTCAGGCCCGGGAAGAAACCATTGCCCAGCAGCGGGTGGTATTTGTGGGTGGCGGCTCGGCCGGTTGCGGTATAGCCGAGCAGGTCGTCGTTGCGATGGAAGCCGAAGGCCTCACCGAGAGCGAAGCGCGGGCGCGCATTTTTATCGTTGATCGCGATGGTTTAATGACCAGTGATCAAACGTGGCAGCGTGATTTTCAGCGTCGCCTCGCCCACGACCCCTCGCTAGTGGTTCAGTGGAATGGCCAGGGTCTGGAAGAGACCATTGGGCAGATCAAGCCCACGGTGTTGATCGGTGTGTGTGGTCAGCGCGGTATCTTTACCGAGCAGGTCGTGCGTACCATGCACGCGGGCTGTGAGCACCCGGTGATCATGCCGCTCTCTAACCCCACCTCCCAAGCGGAGGCGGTGCCGGAAGATGTTATCCGCTGGACCGATGGGCAGGCGTTAGTGGCCACCGGCAGCCCCTTTGCACCGGTGGTTTACAACGGCCGCACCTACCCAATTGCCCAGTGCAACAACGCCTATATCTTCCCCGGAATAGGCTTAGGCGTGATTGCCGCCAGCGCGACCCGCGTCACCGATGAGATGCTAATGAGCGCCTCCCGTGCGCTGGCCCGTGAAGCACCGCTGGTAAAAGAGGGCAAAGGCGCGCTTTTGCCGCCACTGGGGCGCATTCGCGATATCAGTAAGTCGATCGCTTTTGAAGTGGCGGCGCAGGCGCAGCAGAACGGTGTGGCGCTGAAAACCAGCGGTACGACGCTGCGTGAATTGATTGAAAAGGCGTCCTGGTCGCCGGATTACCGCACGTACCGTCGTCGCGCTTTTTAATCGCTTGGCAAAAAAAAGCCCCCACCGAGGTGGGGGCATGCAAGCATTGGTAGGTTTTACCTTTAGGCTGCGCCAATCATCTTGCGCAGCACGTAGTGAAGGATACCACCATGACGGTAGTAAGCCAGCTCGTTTACCGTATCTATTCGGCACTTGGCATCAACGCTTCGTTCCCCGTCGGCATTTTTGATCACTATTTTGACCGTGCCACCCGGCGTCAGATCGCTTAAGCCAGCAATGGAGATCTCTTCATCACCGGTTAATCCCAACGTTTGACGGCTTTCGCCTTCGGCAAACTGCAGCGGTACCACGCCCATGCCGATCAGGTTAGAGCGGTGGATGCGCTCGAAGGATTCGGCAATCACCGCGCGAACGCCCAGCAAACGGGTACCTTTGGCTGCCCAGTCCCGTGAAGAGCCGGTGCCGTACTCTTTACCGGCAATCACGACCAGCGGTTTACCTTCCTCTTTATACTTCATGGCCGCATCGTAAATGGCCATCTGTTCGCCGCTGGGTACGTGGCGCGTCTCACCGCCGACCACGCCATCAAGCATCTCGTTTTTGATCCGCACGTTGGCGAAGGTGCCACGCATCATGACTTCGTGGTTACCCCGGCGTGACCCGTAGGAGTTGAAGTCGACCGGCTTGACGCCGTGCTCTTGCAGATAGCGCCCGGCGGGACTGTCGGGCTTGATGGCACCGGCAGGTGAGATGTGGTCGGTGGTGACCGAGTCGCCGAGCATCGCCAGTACCCGGGCACTGTGTACGTCTTCGATGGCATCCGGCTCACGGCCCATGCCTCAAAGAAGGGCGGGTGCTGAATGTAGGTCGACTCAGGCCACTGGTATACCTTGCTTTCAGACACGTCGATCGCTTTCCAGACCTCGTCGCCTTCAAACACCGCGCCGTACTCTTTACGGAACATGGCGGTATTGACCTTTTCAACGGCGCTGGCAATTTCAGCCTGAGAGGGCCATATGTCTTTAAGGTAAACAGGCTCGCCGCTGCTGTCGTTGCCAATGGGGTCTTTGGTCAGGTCGCGCTGAACGTTCCCGGCGAGGGCGTAGGCGACCACCAGGGGCGGTGAGGCTAACCAGTTGGTTTTAACCAACGGGTGAACCCTGCCTTCAAAATTGCGGTTACCAGAAAGCACAGACGCGACGGCAAGGTCGCCCTCATTGATGGCCTGCTCGATCTCATCAGGCAGCGGCCCGGAGTTGCCGATGCAGGTGGTGCAACCATAGCCGACCAGGTTGAAGCCCAGTGCATCCAGATCTTCATTCAAACCAGCGGCTTCAAGGTAGTCGGTGACGACTTTGGAACCCGGCGCCAGGGATGTTTTCACCCAGGGCTGCGTGGTCAGGCCTTTTTCGCGCGCTTTACGGGCCAGCAAGCCCGCCGCCATCATCACGCTGGGGTTAGAGGTGTTAGTGCACGAGGTGATGGCGGCAATGACCACTGCACCCGGGTCAAGGTTAAAGTCATGCTCATTAAGCTTAACGGCCTGGCTGGTGTCGTGTTCAAAACTACGCTCGACTCCGACCGCAGTTTGGCCACCTTCAGAGGAGAGTTTACCTTTGGCGGAGGGTTCCGCGTTGGTGTCTTCTTCCATGAACTTGCCGAAGGCTTTCGCCATATCCTGCAGTGCGACCCGGTCCTGCGGACGTTTGGGGCCGGCAAGGCTGGCTTCCACCTCGGTCATGTCCAGTTCAAGAGCGTCGGTGAAGATCGGTTCATCGCTAGGTTCGCGCCACAGCCCCTGGGCCTTGCTATAGGCTTCCACTAGCGCGACTTGCTCATCCTCGCGGCCAGTGAGGCGCATATAGTTCAGCGTCTCTTCATCGACGGGGAAGAAGCCACAGGTGGCGCCGTACTCGGGGGCCATGTTGGCAATGGTCGCGCGATCGGCTAGCGGCAGATCTTTCAAACCGTCGCCGTAAAACTCAACAAATTTGCCCACCACGCCTTTTTTACGCAGCATCTCAGTAACGGTGAGCACTAAATCCGTGGCAGTAATGCCTTCGCGCAGCTTGCCGGTCAGTTTAAAGCCAATCACTTCGGGGATGAGCATCGAGACCGGCTGGCCGAGCATGGCCGCTTCGGCTTCAATACCGCCAACACCCCAGCCGAGAACGCCCAGGCCGTTGATCATCGTGGTATGGGAGTCGGTGCCGACAAGAGTGTCGGGGTAGGCAAACGTTTTGCCGTCTTCCTCCTTGACCCAAACCGCTCGACCCAGATATTCAAGGTTTACTGGTGGCAAATGCCGGTGCCGGGGGGCACTACGCTAAAGTTGTCAAAGGCCTGCTGGCCCCAGCGCAGAAACTCATAGCGCTCGCGGTTGCGCTGCATTTCAATATCTACGTTTTCTTGGAACGCCGCGGGGTTACCAAACTTATCGACCATGACCGAGTGGTCAATGACCAGATCGACAGGGGAGAGCGGATTGATCTTGGCGGGGTCTTCGCCGAGACTTTCGACAGCCGCGCGCATGGAGGCTAAATCCACCACGCCGGGCACGCCGGTAAAGTCCTGCATCAATACCCGCGCTGGCCGGTAGCCTATTTCACGGCTGGACTTACCCTCGCTCTGCCAGTCGACCAGGGCCTGCATGTCCTCTTCAGCCACGCTTTCGTCATCGCCGAAGCGCAACTGGTTTTCGAGTAGAATTTTGAGCGTCTTAGGGAGCCGGTCGATGCTGCCCAGGGCCTCTGCCGCTTGGGGAAGGCTGTAGTAGTGGTACGTCTTACTGCCCACCTCTAAAGTACTTAGCGTATCGGGTATCTTGCTCATATCTCTCTCCTCTGATTGCTGAGTGTTGCCCCCAGCGTGACGGTCACGATCTTCCTTTAATATGGCTGACCCACGTAGTGCTTACCCCAGTATGGCGCTGATTGAGTAATAACACATGGGTGTTTGCAGCAACGCTTTCAAGGTTTCTTCGCCTAATAGCGTAGACGAAACCTTGCAATAGCTTGTACTTGGCACCATTTCAGGCAGACTCAGTGGCTAATTTTTTATAAAGCGTTTTACACAGCTATCAACAAAGCTATCAGTCAGATCTTTACAAGGTGGTGTCATGGAAACTCGTCATGAGCGTTTGATTATTCTTGGATCCGGCCCGGCAGGCTATACAGCCGCCGTGTACGCCGCGCGGGCAAACTTGAAACCACTGCTGATCACCGGTATCCAGGCGGGCGGTCAATTAACGACCACGACCGACGTGGATAACTGGCCAGGTGATGCCCAAGGCGTTCAAGGGCCCGAATTGATGGAGCGCATGAAGCAGCACGCAGAACGCTTCAATACCGAAGTGCTGTTTGATCATATCAACGAGGTTAGCCTAGGTGAAAAACCCTTCACCTTAAAGGGTGATAGCGGTATTTATACCTGCGATGCCCTTATTATCGCGACGGGGGCTAGCGCGCGCTATCTGGGCCTGCCCACCGAACAGCAATTTATGGGGCAAGGCGTTTCTGCCTGTGCCACCTGCGATGGCTTCTTTTATCGCAATCAGGAAGTCATTGTGGTGGGCGGGGGCAATACGGCCGTCGAAGAGGCGCTCTATCTTGCTAATATCGCTTCCAAAGTGACTCTGGTTCATCGCCGGGATACGCTGCGGGCGGAAAAGATATTGCAGGATAAACTGCGTGAAAAAGCCGAGGCAGGCAAAATCGCGCTTGAGTGGTTCCAAGAGGTCGAAGAAGTGCTCGGCGATAGCTCCGGGGTCACAGGGGTGCGGGTAAAATCCACCCAGGATGGCACCAGCAAAGAGATCCATGCGCCAGGCCTGTTTATCGCCATCGGCCATAGCCCCAACACCGGCATCTTTGCAGGCCAGCTAGAAATGAACGGCGGCTATATCAAGGTCTCTTCTGGTCTTGAAGGCAATGCCACCGCCACCAGCGTACCGGGCGTGTTTGCCTGCGGCGATGTGATGGATCATATTTATCGCCAAGCGATTACCTCAGCGGGCAGCGGCTGCATGGCAGCACTGGATGCCGAGCGTTACTTGGACGGCATCACTGGGTAAGTACGGGGTAGTTTGTCAATAACGCGTTGCTTATAAACCAAGTGGCGTTGAAGCGCCTAGCAATCGATAGGCGCTTCATCCACCCGCAAACGCCCTAATTGGCTAAGAACCAGCTTTTTACCTTCTGACCCGCCCTCTGTGCGCCTGCTTGAACAAAGAGTAAAACTGCCGTTGTAACCCTGGGTATAGCCAAGCGGGCTGTAAAGAATGCGCGACCATCCCCGGCTGTAGCGGATGTGGTTACCCTGTTGCCCGGGAAAAATGCGCAATATATCGTTGGTAGCAATGCTCTCGGTTTTATCCCCTCTTACCAGTATTAATTCACCACTCCAGTTATTCGTACACGCGCGACGCTTCTTATCGGCTGGACAGAGCGTCAACGGGTGCCCCTGGCTGATGGCGGTATTTCGCGCTAACGAAAAGGCGCTCTGCAATCGGGTGACTGCGCTGGTCTGAGCGGTACGCTCCCCCAGGGCTTGAAAATTGGGTAGCCCCCAGGCGGCGACAATCCCCACCACCAGTAGAGTGATGAGTAGTTCAAGCAGCGTAAAACCGCCTGCAAACGACGTACGTGTTTTGTTTGGGAGGGTGATCATTGCCTTCCTCACTTGACCTTGCGATCGCCCGCGCTATGCTCATTTTCCGTTCTCCGCCGCGAGCACTCTGTGGTTAATAGTTCACCCTAGGCGGAGCAACGCTTTTTTTATGTAAGCCAAAACGGACAATGTTGTGAGAGATTTCTTAATTATTGGCGGCGGTGTGATCGGGATGATGACAGCGCTGCAGTTGGCCGATGCTGGTCAGCATGTCACGCTGGTGGATCGCGGTGAGTGCGGTAAAGAGGCCTCCTGGGCCGGGGGCGGGATCGTGTCGCCTCTTTACCCCTGGCGCTACGACGCCGCAGTGTCGCAACTCTCCCGTTGGTCTGAAGGCGTTTACCCCTCGTTGGCGCTGCGCTTATTGGAAGAGACCGGCATCGACCCTGAGTATCGTCAAAAACGGGCTGCTCTATCTTAATGTGGCCGATGCTGAAAACGCGCTGCACTGGGCACGCCAACTGGGGTAAGCCGCTAGAGCGGGTAGACGCAGCGTTTGTTCACGCGAAAGAGCCTGATGTGGCAATGGCAGGGGAGAGCGCGCTATGGATGCCCACCCTGGGCAGTGTGCGTAATCCGCGTTTAGCCAAGGCGTTGAAGGCTCGGTTAGCCGCGATGCCTCACGTTACCCTTAAGGAGCAGTGCGAGGTCAGGGGGTTTATGCACGTGGGGGGGCAGGCAACGGGCAGGGTGGAAGGCGTGATCACCTCCCAAGGGCCGATAACCGCTGAGCGTATGATTGTGTGCGGCGGCGCCTGGGCCGCGCAGCTCTTGTCACAGTTGAGCGTAGAGTTGCCGGTGAGGCCCGTTAAAGGGCAAATGATTGCGTATCAAGCGCCCAAAGGCTTGGTGCAGCGCGTGGTGCTAAAGGATGGACGCTATATTATTCCGCGTGCAGATGGCCTGCTACTGGTGGGGTCTACGCTGGAAGAGGTGGGCTTTGATAAACGCACCGATGAGGCGGCTCTGGCGTCACTCAAGCAGAGCGCTGAAGCTATGCTCCCCGCTTTGGCAACCTGCCCGGTAGCGCACCAGTGGGCCGGGCTGCGACCCGGCTCCCCACTGGGCATCCCGTTTATTGGTGCGCTGCCTGAATGGCCTAATGTCTACGTCAATGCCGGGCACTACCGCAATGGTTTGGTACTGGCGCCGGCCTCGACCCATTTACTGGTGGATCAACTGCTGGGGCGCGAACCTCTGATAGATCCCGCCCCTTACCAGCCAACGCCGGAGCGACTCATTTAGGCTTAAGGCGTGCCGCCTTTATCCTGTTGCTCCTGCAGGTAGCGGTCGCGATGGGCGCTGGAGCAGAACCACTGCTCTTGGTCACGCAGTGCTTCGTCTTCAGGGACGTGTACCTCACACCAGCGGCAGCGCACCATTTTGCCGCCCTCATGACGGTTGACTGTTTTCTGCTGCGCTTCATGTTCAAGCTTACGTTGCCGGTAGATGCCGTAAAGCTTTAAACCGGCATAAAATACAACGGCGAAGATAATCAGCCGAATGATCAAGAGGTTCATCCTTTTGTGTCTCCCAAGGTGGGAATCTAGGTACTAGGCGTTAGGATAGGTTCGCAGCCTTTGCCAGTTGGCGGCCCTTGCGGGACAATGCGATTATCACGGTGTAATCCTATCTAAAGATTCTCAAGAGATTTTGACGCCCATGCAAGACTTAACGCTGGTAATGGCCCAACTCGATCCTTTGGTCGGGGATATTCCCGGCAACGCCGCGCGTGCAATCGAGGCCGTGCGCGAAGCACGGATTGAGCATGGCGCGGATATTGTTGTCTTTCCTGAGCTTTTTTTATCGGGCTACCCGCCGGAAGACTTGCTGCTGCGCCCCTCAATGGAAACCCGCCTGCGTGAAGCCCGCGCGCTCATGGCCTCAAAAGTGGCCCGCGATGTGCTGGTGATTATTGGCTACCCCGGCGTCCGCGAAGGCCGCTGCTACAATCTGGCGGGCCTTCTTTTCAATGGCCAGTGGGAGGCGGAATACGCCAAACAGGCGCTGCCTAACTACCAGGTGTTTGATGAGCAGCGCTACTTTACGCCAGGCACTGAAACGCTGGTGTATGAGCATAAAGGCGCCAAGCTGGGTATCGTGATCTGCGAAGATCTATGGGACGGCGGGCCGGTGAGAGCCGCCACGGAGGCGGGCGCTGAAGTGCTGATTACCTTGAATGCCTCGCCCTATCACCAGGATAAGCCCACGGAACGGCTGCGCTTGCTGGAGCAGCATGCCCAAGACGTTAAGCGGCCAATTGTGTATGTGAATACCATTGGTGGCCAGGACGAACTCGTCTTTGACGGCGGCTCCAGCTGTGTGAATGCCCGCGGTGAGTTGCAGGTGTTGGCGCCATACTGGCAAGCGGGCCTGATGCCGATCCAGTTTTTGCAAACCAGCGCGACGGTGTGGGAGCCCCAGCCCGGCGAGATTGATCCTGAGGTGGCGCCGGAAGAGAGCCTGTACTGCGCGCTGGTCACCGGTCTGCGCGATTATGTTAACAAAAGCGGTTTTGAGGGCGTGGTGCTGGGGCTTTCCGGGGGGATCGATTCCGCACTTTCGCTGGCAATTGCGGTTGATGCTTTGGGTCCGCAGCGGGTGCAGGCCGTCATGATGCCCTATCACTACACCGCCGATATCTCCAGGCAGGACGCTGCTGAGCAGGCCAAGATACTGGGCGTCCACTATGAAATCATGCCCATCGAGCCCATGGTCGAAGCCTTTATGGGTACGCTGGCGGAGAGCTTTCGCGGGAACTGAGCGGGATACTACCGAAGAGAACCTGCAGTCGCGCTGTCGTGGCGTGCTGCTCATGGCGATTTCGAATAAAAAGGTTTAATGGTGCTAACCACCGGCAACAAGAGCGAAATGGCGGTGGGCTACGCCACGCTGTACGGCGATATGGTGGGAGGGTATAACGCCATTAAAGACGTTTATAAAACCTGGGTGTATCGACTGGCTCGCTGGCGCAACACCGAATCTCCGGCCATTCCTGAGCGGGTGATTGAGCGTCCGCCCAGTGCCGAACTGGCGCCTGATCAGCAGGATAGCGACTCGCTACCCGATTACGATGTACTCGACGCCATCCTCGTTAGCTATATTGAAGGCGATATGAGTGCTGAAGCCATTATCGCCGCCGGTTTTGATGAAGAGGATGTCTATAAAGTCGTTAAGCTCGTCGACCGCTGCGAATATAAGCGTCGTCAGGCGCCTATCGGTGTGCGAGTGACCCCGCGTGGATTTGGCCGGGACCGCCGCTACCCCATCGTCAATGGTTGGCAGCCCGGCGCGTGATCAAACGTCGTGGTCAATAAAGGCACGGTCAAACTATTTTAAAAGCTTTCCCATTCAGGCAGCGTCTGCTGCGACTTTGCAGCAGGCAGCTTGCTCATCGTGTTTGTCGATTGAGTGCGCATGGGGGCCAATGGGTTGCGTGGCGCCTGGGCGGTCTGAGGGCTATTGGGCAGTTTGAAGACTTCCATGGCATGCAGCAGGGCATGAGCGTTTTGACGTAAGTTGTTGGCGGCAGTGGCGCTCTCATGGACCAGTGCGGCGTTCTGCTGGGTCACCTGATCCATTTCGGTCACGGCTCTACCGACTTCTTGCACCCCGGTACTCTGCTCGGCACTGGCGTGGCTGATCTCCTGCATAATGCTGGTCACACGTTCAATGGCCGCCACGATCTCAACGGTTGACTTACTGGCTTCTTCGGCGCGCTCATTGCCGTGATTAACCCGCTCTAGATTACTGGAAATCAGCGTATTGATCTCACGCGCAGCGTCGGCACTGCGCTGCGCTAAGCGGCGTACTTCTTCGGCCACGACCGCAAAGCCGCGGCCATGTTCGCCAGCGCGGGCGGCTTCCACCGAGGCATTAAGCGCCAATATGTTGGTTTGAAACGCAATGGCGTCGATCGTCGAGATGATGCCTGCAATTTCCTGAGAGCTTTTATTAAGGTCGTTCATGGTATTGACGACCTGATGAACCGCTTCTCCGCCACGGGTAGCGGTCTGAGAAGCGCTGGTGGCTTCCTGGCTGGCCTGCTCTGAATTTTCCGCGTTAAGTTTGACGGTGCTATTGAGCTGCTCCATGGCTGAGGCCGTCTCGGCGAGCGCGCTTGCCTGCTGCTCTGTGCGTGAGGAGAGGTCATTATTGCCTTCCGCAATTTGCTCGCTGTTACTCGCCACCGCCTCGGCAGAGGCCCGAACCTGGGTCACGATGCTCTGTAGCTGATTTGCCATCGCCACTTGAGAGGCCATGATGCTGCGGGTGTCGCCTTTCTTGAGGCGGCCTTGGCTACTCAGCTCACCGCGACCGATCGCTTCTGCAAAGGCTTTAACTTCATGGGGTTCGGCACCCAGCTCACGCAGCAGCTGGCGGGACAGGAATAGTGCGATCAAGCCGCCGACCAGCAGGGCGAATAGGGTTAGCCCCAGCATCTGCATTTGAAAGCCGGAGGCGGTGTCTCGCGCTGACGCCGTGGTGGCGTCGTTGAGTGACTGTTGAAGGTCAATAAACTGATTAATGCGGTTAAGCCACTCAGTGTAGGCGGGGCCTGCTTGCTCCAGCAGCAGCGTTTGCGCATTGGCATACTCATCGGCTTGACGGGCGGCGATAACCTGCTCAGTCAATGCTCGCGTGGTGACGGCTTGCTCGTTAATGCTCTCAATGATGCTCTGCTCTTGGGCACTGCCAGCATGTTGGCGGGTGACCTGCTGCATCCCTGTTTCGGCGATAGCGTAGGCCTCTTTTAGTCGCTCTATTTCGCCTTCAAGCGTACTGAGATTACCCCTTCCTGCTGTAATGACGATGTCACGAAGCACAATAGCGCGATCATGTACGCTACCACGCCAGTCCACCGCATAACGCTGTTTGGTGCCATTAACATCGTTGATGGTGGTTAGGTCATGATCAATCTGGTTGACTTGATAAATACCCACGGCGGTTAACAGAATCAACAGCCCTAGCAGGGCGGAGAAGCCCAGCGTTAGACGTGTGCTGATTTTCGCTTTGCGGGTATGGGCTTTCAACAGTGACATCGGTTACTCCCTCAGGCGCCGTTCAGGCGCTTTATTATTTAAGACGAATTAACTATATCTTGATGTACAATGCTTGTATAGAAAATAATATTTATTTGTACAACGATAAGCGACGAATTCATTTTTCCCTTTTAAATCAATAAAAACCTTTGAGCAATAAAAAACCACGCCGGAGCGTGGTTTAATAGATAGCTTTTGCCTCGTTTTTAGCGGCAGTGAATGCCCAAAGGCTTAATCATTTCGGTCTAAGTGTTTTGGAACGAAGCGACTGCCTTGTAGCTGCTCATGGTCTGGGGCGTTTTCGCGCAGCACCGCGAGTACCTCATTTGCGCGGTCATCCATCTCTAGGCCCTGGTAGCCTTCGACCATCGTGGCGAGGGCATCGCGCGTGGCGCTTGACTCAGGATAGTTTTCGACCACCCAGCGGCCCCGCTCGACAGCTGCCAAGTAGGCGCCGCGGCGGAGGTAGTAATCAGCGACATGCAGCTCATGGCGAGCCATCAGCTCGCGCAGGTAAACAATACGCTGCTGAGCGTCAGCCGCGTAGTCACTCTGCGGGTAACGCTGGATCAGCTCCCGGAAGTCATTGTAGGCATCCCGCGAGGCGCCTAAATCGCGCTTGGATATGTCGATAAGGCGTAGGCGCTCCAGGCTGAAACGGCCTGCTTGCCAAGCGGACAGCCCGCGCAGGTAGTAGGCGTAATCAACCTGAGGATGGTCCGGGTGAAGGCGAATAAAGCGACTGGCCGCCGCCCGGGCTTCTTCCCAATTGCTATTTTCGTAGTAGGCATAAATCAGCTCAAGCTGTGCCTGCTCAGCATGGGCACCAAAGGGGTAGCGCGTATCGAGTGCTTCTAAACGCTCAATCGCAATGGGGTAGCGGTTGCTGTCTAGCGCCGTACGAGCCAGTTCATAAAGCTCCCGCTCTTGTACCCCAGCAAACTCATCTTCCTCTTCTTCACTGGTGTCATTACTCGCACAGCCCGCTAAAAGGGCAAGGCTAAGGGCTAACACACCAAAGCGGTTGGCAGCAGAAAAAACGCGCATCATCATCCTCGTTGCTAACAAGCCTCAATCACCAAAAAGCGGCGATGGCCATAAGTAGAAATGGTAGAATAGGTCGCAATCAGCCCACTATAAAACACCTCGGCTTAAAACGCAGGCTTAGCGACGTTTCATTGGGTGTCTGTCCTAGAAAATGTTTCCATGCCTTGGCTGATTTTTCGCCTTGTTAGGGTTTTTGCGTTTTAAAGAGGTTTTTCATGGCTCGAATAGTTGAAGACACGCAACGCGTACCCGCGGCGTTAGCCGGTGCCCGTTTAGACCAAGCAGCGGCGGAGTTGTTCAGCGATTACTCCCGCGAGCGCTTAAAAGCGTGGATTAATGCCGGTGAATTAACCGTTGATGGCGTTGCCTCAAAGCCGAAAGCGAAGCTGCACGGTCATGAAGTATTAGCACTGCAGGCAACTATTGAAGACGATACGCGTTTTGAAGCCCAGGATATTGCGCTGGATATCGTCTATGAAGACGACGTTGTCATCGTGCTCAATAAAGCCGCCGGGATGGTGGTGCATCCAGCCGCCGGTAACCCAGACGGTACGCTACTTAATGCGCTGCTTCACCACCACCCGTCGCTAGCCGAAGTGCCGCGGGCAGGCATCGTCCACCGCTTGGATAAGGACACCACGGGGTTGATGATGGTGGCGAAAACGCTGCCCGCACAAACAGCGCTAGTCGATCAGCTACAAGCGCGCAGCGTATCACGCCAGTACGACGCCGTGGTGATTGGTAAGCCTGTATCGGGGAGTACCATTGATGCGCCTATCGGCCGCCATCCAAAAGACCGCAAACGCCAAGCGGTGACCACGGCGGGTAAGCCTGCCATTACCCACTATCGGGTAGTGGAACGATTCCGCGCGCACACCCATGTGCGATGTAAATTAGAAACCGGGCGTACCCACCAGATACGTGTACATATGGCCCATGCTCGCTATCCGTTGATAGGTGACCCCATGTACGGCGGTCGGGCGAAGCTGCCGCCGGGCGCCGCTGAGCCGTTGAAAGAGATCCTGCGTGAGTTCCCCCGTCAGGCGTTGCACGCGCGCAAATTGATCTTCAAGCATCCGATGACGGGGGAAAACGTTACTTTTCAGGTCGATCTGCCCGATGATTTGTTAATGTTGTTGGATTACCTGCGCGAAGATAACGAGACGATGCGATGAGTGATGCCATTAATTTACGCCCGACGCTTCTAGTGCCTGACTGGCCCGCCCCGGCAAATGTGCGTGCCTTTGTGACCACTCGTGAATCAGGGCCTAGCCAGGGGGATTTTGCTGCTTTCAATACGGCTACCCATGTAGGCGACAACCCTGACCATGTGGCGTTGTGTCGGCGTTTGCTGGAAAAGGAAGTTGGCGAGCGGCCACTGCTTTGGCTCAAGCAAGTACACGGCGCCCGTGTGCAGCAGTGTTATCAGCCCGAGGCTGCCGACGCGGATGCCGCCATTGCGACCTCCAATGAGTACGCCTGCGTGGTGCTGACCGCAGACTGCCTGCCGGTGATGTTCTGCAACCGAGCGGGCACCCAGGTAGCGGTAGCTCACGCGGGTTGGCGTGGCTTGGCGGGCGGTGTGCTGGAGGCCACCATTGCCGCCATGAACACTGACCCGGACGATATTCTGGTGTGGTTAGGGCCGGCTATCTCCAACGCTCAATTTGAGGTCGGCCCTGAAGTTTACGGCGCCTTTGTGGCGGTTCACCCGGATGCCGCGGACGCCTTTGACCATAGTCCCTACCGGTTGGGCCATTACATGGCGGACCTTTATCGGCTGGCGCGCTTTCGCTTGGAGGCGCTTGGGGGTCAGTCATATTAGTGGCGGCCACTTCTGTACCGCCTGCGAGTCGCGTTTCTACTCCTACCGTCGTGATGGCGGCACAACCGGGCGCATGGCAAGCGTGATCTGGATCAATTAACGTGAATAGAAGCATCTATTCGTCAGCGGTTTGTAACACCACCTCTTGAAAAGCAGGGAACTGGCGCCATTTAACTTGTCAAGCTAATCGTGATTTAGCATGTCTAATGACACGTTATCGGGTCACGCGGTGCGTCCAAACGCACGGCTACCCCAGGAGGAATTCCATGCGTTTTGATAAATTTACCGCCAAGCTTCAAAGTGCGATTGCCGAGGCGCAGTCGCTGGCCGTTGGTCGCGGTCATAATCAGCTAGATCCAGCGCACTTGTTGCTGGCGCTGCTTGACACCAAAGACACGGGTATTAAAGCCCTGATCGAAAAAGCCGAGGGCCATCCTTCACGTCTGCGCGAGGGTTTGCTGCAGCAGTTAGATAATTTACCCAAGGTGGGGCAGTTCGATGGCGAAGTGCAGCCGTCGCGGGATTTCATCAAGCTTTTCAACTTAACCGATCGCGAAGCGCAGAAGCGCGGCGATCAGTTTATTGCCAGCGAGCTTGTTCTATTGGCAGCGCTGGAAATGAATTCAGCGATTACCAAGCTGCTTAAAGACGCGGGGATTAATCGTAAATCTCTCGAAGCCGCCATTAACAGCCTGCGTGGCGGTGCTACCGTCGACGATGCCAACGCTGAAGATCAGCGCGAAGCGCTCAATAAATACACCCTGGATCTTACTCAGCGCGCGCTGGACGGTAAGCTCGACCCGGTGATTGGCCGCGACGACGAGATTCGCCGCACTATTCAAGTACTCCAGCGGCGCACCAAGAACAACCCGGTGTTAATTGGCGAGCCGGGGGTGGGTAAAACCGCCATCGTCGAAGGGTTGGCCCAGCGCATCGTGAACGGCGAAGTGCCGGAAGGCTTAAAAGAGAAGCGCGTGCTCTCGCTGGACATGGGCTCGCTATTGGCGGGTGCCAAGTTCCGTGGCGAGTTTGAAGAGCGCTTGAAAGCGGTGCTCAAGGAGCTCTCCCAGGAAGAGGGCCGGGTGATCCTGTTTATTGACGAGCTACACACCATGGTCGGCGCAGGCAAGGCCGAAGGTGCCATGGATGCCGGCAATATGCTCAAACCCGCCCTGGCCCGCGGCGAGCTGCACTGCGTGGGTGCGACCACCCTGGATGAGTACCGCAAGTACATTGAGAAAGACGCTGCCCTGGAGCGTCGCTTCCAGAAAGTGCTGGTGGATGAGCCTACCGAAGAGGACACCGTGGCGATCCTGCGTGGCCTGAAAGAGCGCTACGAAGTACACCACGGCGTGGATATCACCGACTCGGCCATTATTGCCGCCGCCAAGCTATCGACCCGCTATATCACTGATCGTCAGTTGCCTGATAAGGCCATTGACCTGATTGACGAAGCCGCCTCGCGGATTCGTATGGAGCTGGACTCCAAGCCGGAAGCGATGGACCGCCTTGACCGCCGCTTAATTCAGCTCAAGATGGAGCGTGAGGCGCTTAAGAAAGAGACCGACGAGG